>Ga0082335_1002704_pt1 | contig 32056 bp, 29 predicted proteins | sample Subgrocontami58m_FD_72375 | JGI IMG/M metagenome (GOLD analysis project Ga0082335, IMG submission 72375) | Subsurface groundwater microbial communities from S. Glens Falls, New York, USA - GMW37 contaminated, 5.8 m (SPADES assembly) (version 2) ...
GGCTCGCCGCCAGCGGGTTGTGCATGGACGCGATCAGATCGGGGCCGGTGACTTCATCCGACAGAACGTGCATCGAGACGCGCTTCGGGCCCTGATCGGCCAGGACGGCTACGCGGTCGGTCTTCTTCTGCGTCAGGTACAGGCTGCCGACATACACCTTGACAATTACCAGCTTGTGGCGCACGCCGGCGCCGTTGAGCACCAGTTCCGGGCCGCCGCGCGTCAGCCTGATCTTTTCATCGATGTTGACGCCCTCGATTTCGAGCGCGTGCGCCGCGGGCAACCCCACGGCGGCGGCGAGCAGCAATGCGGTGAGCAAGTTTCTTGTCATTGTTGTGGCCTGCATTTCGAAGGTGATTCAGAGCGACTCGAATATTCCCGCCGCGCCCATGCCGGTGCCGATGCACATCGTGATCATGCCGTACTTGTTTTTACGCCGGCGCATGCCGTGCAGCAGCGTCGCGGCGCGCACGGCGCCGGTCGCGCCGAGCGGGTGGCCGAGCGCGATGGCGCCGCCGAGCGGATTGACCTTCGCCGGATCGAGCCCGAGGTCCTTGATCACCGCCAGCGATTGCGCGGCAAACGCTTCGTTCAACTCGATCCAGTCGATGTCGTCGAGCTTGAGCCCCGCTTGCTGCAGCGCTTTCGGAATCGCCTTGACCGGGCCGATACCCATGATTTCCGGTGGCACCCCGGCCACCGCGTAACCTACGAAGCGCCCGAGCGGCGACAGGTTGCTGCGCCGCATCGCTGCTTCCGACATCAGCACCACCGCCGCGGCGCCGTCCGACATCTGCGAACTGTTGCCGGCGGTAATGCTGCCTTTGGCCGCGAATACCGGGCGCAGTCTCGCCAGGCCCTCGGGCGAGGTGTCGCGTCGCGGGCCTTCGTCGTCTGTCGCAGTACGTTCTTTCACGGCGACTTCGCGGGTTTCCAGATCGGGTATGCGCTCGACGCTGTGATAAGGCGTGATCTCGTCCTTGAACTCGCCGCTGTCGATCGCGTGCAGCGCGCGGCGATGGCTTTCCGCGGCAAACATGTCCTGCTGCTCGCGGCTGACGCTCCATTGCTGCGCGACCTTCTCGGCGGTGATCCCCATGCCGTAGCCGATCGCGATGTTCTCGTCTTTCTCGAATATCGCCGGGCTGAACGTCGGCTTATGGCCGCCCAGCGGCACCATGCTCATGCTTTCGGTACCGGCGGCGACCATCACGTCGGCCTCGCCAAGCCGGATACGGTCGGCGGCAAGCGCCACCGCCTGCACGCCCGACGAGCAAAAACGGTTGATGGTCATGCCTGACACGGTATTCGGAAATCCGGCGAGCAAAAGCCCGATGCGCGCGACGTTCATGCCCTGCTCGGCCTCTGGCATTGCGCAGCCGACGATCACGTCTTCGATCGCGCGCGGATCGAGTCCCGGGCACTGCGCGAGCACCGACTTCAGCACGTGCGCGAGCAGGTCGTCGGGACGCACGTTCCTGAACATGCCGCGCGGCGCCTTGCCGACCGGCGAGCGGGTGGCGGCGACGATGTAGGCGTCCTGGACTTGCTTACTCATATCATTCGTAGCGATCCCAAAAAACCAATTGTTGGGTGCGCTTGCGCACCGATTGCCGTACGGTGCGCAAGCGCACCCTACAATTAATTCCTCAGCGGTTTGCCAGTCTTCAGCATGTGCTCGATGCGCGCCTGCGTCTTCTCGGTCGCGAGCAGTTCCATGAAGTGCCTGCGCTCGAGATCGAGCAGCCACTGCTCGTCGACCCGGCTGCCGGCCTCGACATCGCCGCCACACATCACCTCCGCGATTTTACTGCCGATCAGGTAATCGTGCTCCGAGATGTATTTGCCTTCGAGCATGTTGACGAGGTAAGCCTTGATGGTCGCCGCCGCCGAGCGACCCAGCACCGGAATGTCGCGCGGCCTGAGCGGGGGCCGGTAACCGGTTTGCGCGAGCATGCGCGCCTCGGCCTTGGCGATCGCCAGCAGCTCGAAGCGGTTCATCACGATGCGGTCGGCCGGGCGCAGATAGCCCATTTCGCGCGCCTGCTCGCCGCTATGGCCGACCTGCGCCATCGCGACCGTTTCGAAATACCTGCGCAGGAACGCAAACGCATCGCCGCCTTTCGCGTCCTGCGCGGCACGCAGCACAAACTCCTTGCAGCCGCCGCCCGCGGGCAGCAGGCCAACGCCGACCTCGACCAGGCCGATGTAGCTCTCGAGCGTCGCGACCGCGCGGTCGCAATGCATGATGAACTCGCAGCCGCCGCCCAAAGCAAGCCCGTCGACTGCGGCCACGGTCGGTACCATTGAATACTTGAGCTGCTGCGTCGTGAACTGAAACTGCTCGACCAGATGTTCGACTTCCGCGAGCTTGCCTGCCATCAACTGGTCGGCGACGTTCAACGCGCGCGCCGCCTGCAGCACGGCCGACTGCGCAGCGCGCCGGAACTGTTTGAACAGCTTGCCGGCTGCGGAAGGCTTGCCCGGCTCGCTGCCCACCGGGGTTTTCTTGAGATTGGCGCCGACCGAGAAGGGCGGCTCGGTCTGCCAGATCACGAGCGCCGCGTAGTTGCGCTCGGCCTCGTCGATCGCCTGCAACACGCCGTCGAGCACGTCGTCGCCGATTGCGTGCATCTTGCTCTTGAAGCTGACGATGGCGATGTCATCACCGGTGTGCCAGCAACGCACCGCTTCAGTTTCGAACACGGTGGTGCCGTATTGCACTGGCTCGCCGAGCAGCCGGTCGGGAAACAACTGGCGCCGGTAGACCGGCAGCGTCGAGCGCGCGACCAGGGTTTCCGTCGCCGGAGAGTATGACCCCTGCAACCCGTGCACGCCGCTGCGTCCTGCGACGGTGATCCACGCGGGCAGCGGTGTCGCAGCCATCGCTTTGCCGGCGCTGATATCGGCGGCGATCCATTGCGCGATCTGGCCCCAGCCTGCCCCCTGCCAGATTTCGAACGGCCCCTCGTTCCAGCCGAAACCCCAGCGGATTGCGAAATCGAGGTCGCGCGCGCTTCCCGCGATATCACCCAGATGCACCGCGCAGTAATGGAAGGTGTCGCGGAATATCGACCACAGGAACTGCGCCTGCGGATGACTTGACGCGTGCAACTGCGCGAATTTCCCGGCGGGGTCCTTGTTCCTGAGTAATTCCGCAATCTGCTCGTCGGCTGTACCGGCTGACAGCCGGTAATTACCTGAAGCAACGTCGAGCACCTGGATGTCGGCGCCGACTTTCTGATAAACCCCGCGCCGCGCTTTCTGCCCCAACGCGCCCGCGTCTATCAGTTTCTGCAACCACTCCGGAATCGCGTAATGCCGGTGCCACGGATCGTCAGGCAGTGTATCCGCCATGGTCTTGACGACGTGCGCGAACGTATCGAGGCCGACCACGTCGGCGGTGCGGAAGGTCGCGCTCTTCGGCCGGCCGATCGCAGGCCCGGTCAGCGCGTCGACGACATCGAAGCCGAGCCCGAACTGCTGCGCGTGGTGGATCGTCGCCAGCATCGAGAACACGCCGACGCGGTTGGCGATGAAGTTCGGCGTGTCCCTGGCGCGAATCACGCCCTTGCCGAGCGTGGTCACCAGGAATTTCTCGAGATCATCGAGCAGCGCCGGATCGGTGTCCCGGCACGCGACGAGCTCGACCAGATGCATATAGCGCGGCGGATTGAAAAAATGCACGCCGCAAAAACGGTGGCGCAGCGTTTCCGGAAACGCCTCCGCCAGCTTGTTGATGCTCAGTCCCGACGTGTTGCTCGCAAAAATCGCGTGCGCCGCGATATGGGGCGCAACCTTGCCGTAAAGATCGGCTTTCCAGTCCATGCGCTCCGAGATCGCCTCGATGACGAGATCGCATTCCTGCAGCAACTGGAGATGCTGCTCGTAATTCGCCGCCCTGATAAAGTCCGCTTTCGATCTGACAGACAGCGGGCTTGGCTCGAGTTTGCGGAGGTTGTCGATCGCCTTCAGCACATTGCCGTTGGGGTCGCCGTCTTTCGCCGGCAACTCGAACAGGAGCGTTTCGACGTTGGCGTTGACGAGATGCGCGGCGATCTGCGCGCCCATCACCCCGGCGCCAAGCACCGCGGCTTTGCGCACCACGAACGTTTGATCTGAAGGCATGGACGCTCCTGGCCGATCTGCGGCAATTTTACCACGCGTTACACCGCGCAAACAAAAAGCCGGAGGTCAACGACCCCCGGCTTTCATGCGGTCGACCAGGCGGCTAGAACGAGTGCGAGTACTGGACGGAGAAAATGTCGGCCTGGTTGTTGAAATTGCCGATCAGTCTGCCGCCGAAAGGGGACGCGTTGTTGACACTCGCGTCCTTGATGAACTCGTGCGCGTAGGCGAAGTCGAGTTTGCCGGCGTTGGAGACCTTATACTGCGCCCCGACCGCGATCCAGGTACGATCCTGATCCGGCACCCGCGCCGTACGGTCGACGTCGTTGGTCGGCGTCTTGTCCAAGGCGACCCCGAAGCGGATTTTCCACGCGTCGTTCGGCTTGAAGTTGGCGCCGATCGATGTCCGCCACGTGTCTGTCCAGTTGAAGGTAAGGAGCGTGGCTGAGGCGCCGGCCAACGCCCCGCTCGTGCGCACGACATTGAGCGACTTCAAATGGCTCCAGCCGGTCCACGTGACGTCAGCCATGAGGTCCCAGCGTGGATTGAGCGCATGGAACAAGCTGATGGAAAAGTTGTTCGGCGCTGTCAATCCTGCCGTAGCCGAGCCGTTTCCGCCGAGAGCGGCAGGCGCGGTAAGAGAGCCAGTGGCCTGAAAATTGATCGCCGAACGGTAATGCAAGCCCAGCCGCGTCTGTGGCTGCAGTTGGAACAGCGCGCCGGCGTTATAGCCATAACCGTTGTCGCTCAACGTGGGGCCGAACAGGCCGAACGGCGTGACGGCGTTGAATTCGAGTTCGACCCGCTGGTAGTTGAGCCCCCCGCCTAACGACACCACGTCATTGAACTTGTAGGCCGCACTGACGTTTAAATTGTAGGTCTTGAGCGACGACTTGTTGGCGATGACCTGCCCGCGCCAGCCCGCGTCGTACTCGGTCTTGAGGCCAAACGGCGTGTTGAACGCCGCGCCGATGCTCCACTTGTCGGTGAGCTTGGTGGTGAAAAACGCCTGCGGTATCACCGCCCAGTCGCCGCCGTCGCCACCCTCACCGGTGCCGGCCGCCAGCGTCGAAGCGGTGTTCTGGAACTTGAACGACGGCTTGATCGCGTGCGCCGCGATCGAGAAATTGGTCTTGCCCGGCAACACCGTCATGCCGGCGGGGTTGTACCAAACAGTGCTCGCGTCCTCGGCTGAGGCGGCGCCCCCGGCAAACGCATTGCCGGTTCCACTGCCGCTCTGCGTGCCGATTGCCAGGCCACCTGCAACGGCAGTTCCCGCCAATGTCGCCAGTGCCGCCGCCACGCATACCCGCATTACCTGACCAGACGTTTTCATGATGCCCCCTTCGTTGATATTCCCGAATGTTGCATCCGGGCGCGAGATTGGTCTGTCGCATGCTACCCCTTCGGTACCTTTTTACAACCGCGTTTCCGCGTTACTGTTGCGCTGGAACAACACGCGGCCGGCGGTCGCCGTCGACCGCGACATAGGTCAGGGTGGCCTCGGTGACCTTCACGCACTCCTCGTTCACGGGGTTGCGTTGCGCGTAGACCTCGACGTTGACGGTGATCGAGGTGCGCCCGACCTTGACGATCCTGGCATACAGGCTGACGAGATCCCCGACAAACACCGGCTGTTTGAACAGGAACGAATTGACAGCGACGGTCGCTACCCGGCCCTGCGCCCGCCGGATCGCCGGGATGCTGCCCGCAATGTCGACCTGCGACATGATCCAGCCGCCGAAAATGTCGCCGCTGTAGCTGGCATCGGCGGGCATCGGCACGACGCGAAGGGTAGGCTCGCGGTCTTTGGGCAAACCGACGTTGGTGGCTGCGAGGTCACTCATGGCTGATCGTGAATTCAGTGCCCCGAATACATCGCGTCGAGTTCGGCGTTGAACAGCTCCAGCACCTTCGCGCGTTTGAGCTTCATGGTCGGGGTCAGCAGGCCGTTCTCGACGGTCCACGGCTCGAGCGTGAGCGTCACCTGCCGCACCTGCGCGTAGCCCGGGAACTCCCGCAACTGGTGCCCAATGCGCTCGAGCACGATGCTCCGCGCCTGCTGCGAGCCCAACGCGCCGGGCGCCGCGGCGTCGATCGCGGATTGCGCTGCCAGTTCTTTCCAGCGGTCCGCGTTTACCACCGCAATCACGCTCAGATACGGCTTGCCCTCGCCGATCAACATCACCTGCTCGAACAGCGCATCACGCATGATCGCGACCTCCACGTCGACCGGGGGCACCTTTTCGCCGTTCGACATGACGATGATTTCTTTCAGCCGCCCGGTGATGAAGATGTGGCCCTGCGCGTCGAGGCGCGCGGTATCGCCGGAATTCAACCAGCCATCGGCGCCGATCATCGCCCGCGTTGCCTCCGGGTTGTTCCAGTAGCCGAGCATGATGTTCGGCCCCCGGATCAGCAGCGCGCCCTTGTCGCCGATTTTGACCTCGACGCCCGGAATCGGCTTACCGACGCTTGCCGGCAGGTTGTCGTCCAGCCGGTTGCCGCAGGCGATGGGGCTGGTCTCGGTGAGGCCGTAACCCTGGATGACCGGCAATCCGAGCCCGATGAAAATGCGCGAGATGTCGGGGGACAGTGCGGCGCCACCGGCAAACGCGGTTTGCAGCCTGCCGCCAAGGCGCGCCATGATCTTCGCTGCCACCAGCGCCTTGAGCACGGGCCACAACAGGAAGCCCGGCGTCCAGCCGCCGCGCCCCTGCGCATGCTCGAAGCGCGCCCAACCGACATCGACGGCCAGTTGGAACAACTTCTTCCGCAACGGCGGGCCTGCGTCGAGCTTGGCCTTGATCGCCGCATAGACGCGCTCGTAAATGCGCGGCACCGAAATCAGCATGGTCGGACGGATGGTCTGCAGATCCTCGCCGAGTTGCTGCACCGAGCGCGCATAAGCGGTCGTCGCTGCGCACATGATCGTGAGGTAGTAGCCGCAGGTGCGCTCGAACGTGTGCGACAGCGGCAAAAATGACAGCAGCAAATCATTGGACGTGATGGGCACGATCTGCAGGCCGCCGGCGGCATTGGTCAGGATGTTGCGATGGCTGAGCATCACGCCCTTGGGCCGGCCGGTGGTGCCCGACGTGTAGACTATGGTCGCCAGCGAGGTGGTGTCGCGCGGCACGTGGCGCGATGCACCGCCACTTTCCGGCAGCCACTCGCCGATCGATTTGAGCCGCGGGTCGTCGCCAGCGCCCTGCAGCGGCTCGACCGTCAGAATGCGCACCAGTGCGCCGAGCTGATCGCGCACGCCGGCGAAAGTCTGCCATTGCTCGTACGTGCCGAACAGCAGCACCTTGCAACCGGCATCGTTGAGGATATAGGCGACGTTCTCGGGACGGTCCTGCGTATATAGCGGCACCACGATCAGGCCGAGCCCGAGCGCCGCCTGGTCGAAAATCACCCATTCGGGGGAATTGCGCAGCATGACCGCCACCCGGTCGCCGGGCTTGAGCCCGTCACGCTCGAGCGCGCTCTGCCAGCGCGCCACCTGGTGATCGATCTGCGCCCAGGTGTAATCGCGCCAATTGGCGTGCTGCGGGTTGTAATCGCGGTAAGCGACCGCCTGCGGCGTGCGTTTGACGCGTTCCCGGAACAAGCCGTCGAGTGTTACCGCCTCCTCGGGTGATATCAAAGCAGCGAGACCGGCACTTGCAGCCATATTCGCCTCCCCAGTTGGTTTTGTCGCCTTAAACCCCTCGCCCGCGCCTGCCGCACTGCGCGAGGTCCACGCAATCCAGTTTTACTCCAGAAACAGGTCGGTATACAAGCGCACGCCCGCCGCGGCAAATTCAATGCTGTCGCTCATCGGTGTTGCCGCCGCAGCGCCTCGAACGTGACCGCCTGTGTGGACTGGACGATTTCGGATTTGCCGAGGTCCTGCGGAAAATCATCGACCATGATGACCTTGCGGCGCAGCGCCCGGGCGGACCCAAGCAGATCTGCTTCGGCTTGCGAGATCACGCCACTGGCGAGCGCGTGCGTTTCGATTTCTTCGGCGAACTTGCCGCTGATCGCACCGGACTTTACCGCCGCGCGCAGTTTCGCTTCGACCGGCTCCGCCGCGATCACCGCGCGCAACGCCGCCTCCAGCGCGCCCACCGGCTCGTTTTCATTCTGCGGCACAAAGACGCCGGCGGTCAGCCGCGCGCGCGCGGAGCCCGGCTCGAGCAACGTTCGAACCACTTGCCGGCCCAGCTCGTCGCGTGGCGGCTTGAACTCGCGGCCAAACGGAAAAAGCAGCTTGTGAATCAGCATGCACCACGCAGGGCGCGGCATGTTGACGAACAGGGCGTAGAAAGCTTCGTCGATGCGGTAGAACGCATCGCGCACCGACCAGTGCAGCAGCGGCAGGTCTTCCGCCGGACGCGCGCAATCCTCATAGCGCTTGAGCGCGCATGACGCCAGATACATCTGGCTCAGGATATCGCCGAGCCGCGCCGAAAGCCGCTCGCGGCGTTTCAGAGCCCCGCCCATCACCAGCATGGCGAAGTCCGCCGCCAGCGCAAACGCACTCGAGAGCCGCGTGAGTTGCTGATAGTAGCGGCGCGTGTGCCGGTCGCCGGGAACACTGAGCGTGCGGCCGCGGGTCAACCCGAGCCACACCACTCGCGCCAGGTTCGACATCACGAACGCCACGTGCCCCCACAAAGCCGCGTCGAAATCCGCCAGCGCCTTCTTGGCATCCGGCTCGCGGGTCGCGGCTATCTCCTGCAGCACGTACGGATGGCCGCGGATCACCCCCTGGCCGAAAATGATCAGCGAACGCGTCAGGATATTGGCGCCTTCGACCGTGATCGCGATCGGGACCGCCTGGTACGAACGCGCCAGATAATTGTTCGGCCCCATGCAGATACCCTTGCCGCCGTGCACGTCCATCGTGTCGTTGATCACCTGGCGGCCGCGTTCGGTCAGATGGTATTTGACGATGGCGGACACCACCGAGGGTTTCTCGCCGAGATCGACCGCACCGGCGGTCATCACGCGCGCTGCATCCATGATGTAGGTATTGCCGCCGATGCGCGCGATCGCCTCTTCGACACCCTCGAAGCGCCCGACCGACATCTTGAACTGGGTGCGCACGCGGCCGTAGGCGCCGGTGGTCAGCGCGCACAGCTTGGCGATGCCGACGCCGTTCGCCGGCAGCGAAATCGAGCGTCCCGCGGCCAGGCTGTTCATCAGCATCTTCCAGCCCTGGCCGGCGTAAGCGGCGTCGCCGATGATGTAGTCCATCGGCACGAACACATCCTTGCCCCAGGTAGGGCCGTTCATGAAAGCCGCGTTCAACGGCAGGTGGCGCCGCCCGATGTAAACGCCCGCAGTCCGGGTCGGAATCAACGCGAGCGTGATACCGATGTCCTCATGCTCGCCGAGTACGTGATCGGGATCGTAGAGCCTGAACGCGAGTCCGAGCAGCGTCGCCACGGGCCCGAGCGTGATGTAGCGCTTCTCCCACGTGAGGCGGATGCCGAGCACATCCGGCCTGCCCTGCCACTCGCCCCGGCACACGATACCGAAGTCCGGAATGCCGGCAGCGTCGGAACCCGCTTCGGGGCTGGTCAGCGCGAAACACGGTATCTCGAGGCCTTTGGCAAGGCGCGGCAGGTAATAATTCTGCTGCGCGCTGGTGCCGTAATGCAGCAGCAACTCCGCGGGCCCGAGCGAATTCGGCACCATCACGGACACCGCCGCGGTGCCGCTGCGCGTGCTGAGCTTCATCACCACTTCCGAATGCGCCAGCGCGGAAAAGCCCAGCCCCCCGTACTGCTTCGGAATGATCATGCCGAAAAAACCCTGGTCCTTGATGAACTGCCACACGTGCGGCGGCAGATCGTGGAGCTCGTGCGTGATCTGCCAGTCGTCGAGCATCGCGCACAGCTCCCCGAGCGGACCGTCGATGAAGGCTTGTTCCTCCGCGCTCAGCGCCGGCTTCGGAAACGCGAGCAGCTTGTTCCAATCAGGCTTGCCGCTGAACAACTCGCCGTCCCACCACACCGTGCCGGCTTCCAGCGCGTCGCGTTCGGTCTGCGACATCTGCGGCAGGATGCGGCGGAAAAGTCCGAGCAGCGGTGCGCTCAGCAGCGCGCGGCGTAGTCTCGTCGGGTTGAGGAGCGCCGCACCGAGCGCAAGCACGACCCACAATACCGTAATGACAGACGGCGGCAGAGCGTCGAACGCAGTCAATGCCGCCAGACCGACGGCCAGCACGGCGGTCCAGATCGGCGCGGCGTATCGGTGGTAGGCACAAACCCAGATTGCGATGAATATCGCGGCGGCGATCGGCAGCGCGTTCAACTTCAGACCTTTCCGGTGGCAGGCGGGTGCGTTTCAACGACGCGCCAGCATACACTCGGCGCGCGGCCGCAGCAACGACACGGCAGCGCTTACGCGCGCGCGCGCAGTGAGGCGCCGCAGTCTATGGTGACGATGGTGCCGCTCATGTACGAGGCGCGCGCGGAGGCAAGATAAACCACCAGGTCAGCCACTTCCGAGGGGCGGCCCGCACGCTTGAACGGCAGCGTCTCCGCGACCTTGGCTTGCAGTTCTGTCCAGCGGGATTCGTCGCCAAAGTCGCGCAAAGCCTGTTCCCTGAAGTGGCCGATCTGACGCTCGGTTTCGATGCGTCCGGGATTCACGCCCACCGCACGGATGCCGTGATCGACGCTCTCGGAACCCAGCGCGCGCGTGAATGCCATCAGCCCGGCGTTACCGGTGGTGCCCGCGATGTAGTTAGCACGGTGGCGTTCGCCCGCGACGCCGATCACATTGACTATCACGCCGGATTTGCGCTCGCGCATGCCCTTGTAAATCTCGCGCGTGAGATTGATATATCCGAACACTTTCAAATCCCATGCGTGACGCCACCTTTCGTCGCTGACCTCCAGCAAACCACCACTGGGAATCGCACCGGCGTTGTTCACCAGAATATCCACGTCGCCGCAGGTTTTACCCAACGCGACGGCGTTCTCCGTTTTGCCCAGATCCATCGGATGGATGAAAACCTCGGTCTTGTATTGCCTGGCAATCGCGTCGGCAGCGGCCCTGAGGTCCGGCTGGCTGCGCGAGGCGATATGAACGATTGCGCCTTCAGCGGCAAAGCCCTGCGCGCACGCGAGGCCGATGCCTTTTGAGGCGCCGGTGATCAAAACTTTCTTGCCGCGAAGTTCCATGTCCATGATTGTCTCCCTGAGGTCGTTGGCCGGTAATGCGCTGTATTATCGCTAATGCTCCTTTTCAGTTTCCGATTACGGGCAGTGTAACTTTTTCCCGGCCGAACGGCTTGCCGCGTACCAGCACGGAAAAAATTGCACCGGCCCTATTTACTCAAATCCCGCATTGCCCGAGAATCGCAATTCTTTGCGCATCCAGGAACTCCGTTCATGGCATCTTCCGTTCACTCCAACTGGCGCACCCCGACGGTCGTGCTCGTTTGCGCCGGGCTGGTGCTGACGCTGTCGATGGGAATCCGACACGGCTTCGGCCTGTTCCTGCAGCCGATGAGCATGGACCTGCATTGGGGCCGCGAAACGTTCGCGCTGGCGATGGCCGTGCAAAATCTGATGTGGGGCGTGACCCAGCCGTTCACCGGCATGCTGGCGGACAAGTTCGGCACCGCGAAGATCATGCTCGGCGGCGTTGCGCTTTATGTGCTGGGGCTGGTGACCATGGCACACGCCACGAGCCCGGTGACGCTGGTGCTCACCTGCGGCGTGCTGATCGGCGCGGGTCTGTCGGGGCTTACCTTCAGCGTGGTCTCGGGCGTGCTGGGCCGGACCTTCCCGCCCGAGAAGCGCAGCATGGCGCTCGGCATTTCCGCGGCAGCCGGGTCGTTCGGGCAGTTCGCGATGCTGCCCGCCACGCAGTGGCTGCTCACGCATGTGGGATGGTACGGCGCGTTGCTGACGCTGGCCGCAGTCGCGCTGCTGATCGTGCCGCTGACCGCGGCCATGGTCGAAAATCACGTGTCGGGCGCGCATGCGTTCAAGCAATCCGCAACCCAGGCGATGCGCGAAGCGGTCGGTCATCGGGGCTACGTGCTGCTGACGACGGGATTTTTCGTGTGCGGTTTCCAGGTCGTGTTCGTCGGCGTGCATTTCCCCGCCTATCTCGCGGACCACGGAATGCCCGCGCATGTCGCGGTATTTGCGCTGGCGCTGGTCGGTCTCTTCAACATCGTCGGCACGTACACCACCGGCTGGCTCGGCGGACGCATGCCCAAGCGCTACATCCTGTCGGCGATCTATTTCGGGCGCAGCGCCGTGATCGCGCTGTTCCTGTGGCTGCCGCTGACGCCGTTGAGCGCCTATGCATTCGCGGTGGCGCTCGGGCTGCTGTGGTTGTCCACGGTACCGCCCACGAACGGCATCGTCGCGCAGATTTTCGGCGTGCGCTATCTGGCGATGCTGTCCGGATTCACCTTCCTCAGCCACCAGATGGGCAGCTTCCTCGGCGCGTGGCTGGGCGGCCGGCTCTACGATCAGACGGGCAGCTACGACATGGTGTGGGGAATTTCGATCGCGCTGGGCGTGATGGCGGGACTGTTAAATCTGCCGATCGACGAGCGCGCGATCAAGCGGCCGGCCGCGGTTCCTGCCTGAAGTTATTTCGCCTGCCGGGCAGCCTTCAGCGCGTTGTCGACCAGCTTCTTCAGCGGCTCGTAACCGAAGCTCGGCAGCGGGATGCGGTTGACGAAGAACTCCGGCGTCTTGGTGACGTTAAGCGTGCGCGCGTCGGCCAGATCCTGCGCGATCACATTGGCAATTGCCGGGGAAGTCATGTCGGCCTTCATCTGCTCAAGATTCAGGCCCAGTCCTTCCAGGTGCTTCCACACCAGGGCCACCTGCGGCGTGTGGTTGGGTGCCCACTCAGCCTGCGCGGCCAACAACGCTTCCAGCGCCGGCCAGAACTTGCCCTGTTTGCGCGCTGCCTCCAGCACCGCCACCACTTTGTCCGAGCCGTTGTGGAAAGGCGCGTAGCGCAACACCAGGCGTATCTTGTCGGGATTCTCCGCCAGCATTTTCTTGACCAGCGGATAGAAAACCCGGCAGGTCTCGCAGGCGGGATCGAGAAACTCGACGATCACCACCGGCGCATCGGCGTTGCCCAGCGTCGGCGAGTGCATGCGAACCAGCACGTTGCCATTGAGCTCCGCGCGCTGCGCGGACTGGTCGACTTTTTCGCTCTTGTAGACCAGTGTTGCCCCCACGAATCCCAGCAGCAGGAGTGTTGCAGCGGCAATGAACAACGTCTTTTGCTTCATTTGGAACCCCGAAGATGCGCCAGGACCAGCAACGCGATGATAGTTGAAAAAGCTACGACCGACAGCAAGGGAATCGTCACAAATCCAAACCACTCGATCACCTTCTCCGAACAGGGCACGCCCTGCGTGCAGGGCTTGATGCTTTCCGGGATCACCCCGGCAATCAGCAGTACGTGGAAGACGGCAAACGGCCAGCCGATCGCGGCCAGAGGCAGCGCGTAACGGATTACCTTCCGGTCGAACGGGAACATCCCGACCGGCAGTATCAGCACCAGCGGAAACATGCAGATGCGCTGGTACCAGCAGAGGACGCACGGCGGCAACTGCATGACTTCGCCGAAGAACAGCGCGCCGAGCGTCGAGACGCTGGCGACCAGCCAAGCGGCGAAGATCAGCGTCCACGCTGTAGATTCGTCATGCATCTCCGGTATCCTTCCCCAGTTTTTGCCAGAGATTGCTGAACAAGGGCGCCAACAAAAAGAGCAGGCTGAAAACCATCAACGCCGCCGAGATCGGGCGCGTGAAGAAGATGGCAAGACTGCCTCCCGATATGACCAGCGATTGTTTGAGCGAAGTTTCCACCAGGGGTCCCAGCACCACGGCCAGCACGACCGGCGCCAGCGGGTAGTCGAGCTTGCGCATCAGGTAGCCGATCACGCCGAAGGCAAGCATAACCCACAAGTCGAAGATCGTGGTTTCGGTCGCGTAAATACCGGTGAGCGAAATCGTCACGATGAGCGGCATGATGATCCGGTAGGGAATGCGCAGTATTTGCACCCACACTCCGAGCAGCGGCAGGTTGAGGATCAGCAGCATTACATTGCCGATATACATGCTGGCGATCAGTCCCCATACAAATTCGGGATTGTTCTGCATCAGCATCGGCCCCGGCCGCAATCCGTGGACCATGAGGGCGCCCAGCAGTATTGCGGTAACGCCGGAACCGGGAATCCCGAGCGTGAGCATGGGAACAAACGAGCCCTGGGCGGCGGCGTTGTTGGCGCCCTCCGGGGCCGCAACGCCTTCGATGATGCCGGTGCCGAATTTCTCCGGGTGCTTGCTGAATTTCTTCTCGGCGGCGTAACTGATGAACGACGCGATGGTCGGCCCGGTTCCCGGCAGAGCCCCGATAATGAAACCGATGACGGAGCCCCGCGCAAGCGCGCCGCGCGAATCCCTCCAGTCCTGACGGCTGGGAAACAGGGTCTTCAGGCTCAGCTTGACGCGGGTGTAGACCTCCGCCATGGGCTTTTCGATGTTGATCATCACTTCCGACAGCGCAAACAGCCCCACGGCGACGTTGATGAAGCCCAGGCCGTCCAGCAGATAGATCTGGCCGTAGGTAAAGCGTGTTTGTCCGCTCATCGCGTCCACGCCGACACATGCGATGATGATTCCAAAGGCGGCGCTCATAAGCCCTTTGAGCAAAGACTTGCCGGTGAGACTGGTCACGAGCGTCAGTCCCATGAAAGCGAGCGCGAAATACTCCGGCGGCCCGAAAGCGAGTGCCGCGTTGACGAGTGGCACGGCCGTGAACGTGAGCAGAATGATGGCGAAGGTGCCGGCAATGAACGACGCGAACGCGGCCATGCCCAGCGCGGGACCCGCGCGTCCCTGGCGCGCCATCTGGTAGCCATCGAGGCAGGTCACGACGGAGGCCGCCTCGCCCGGCACGTTCATGAGTATCGCCGTGGTCGATCCGCCGTACATGGTGCCGTAGAACACACCGGCCATGACGATAAAGGCCGTCGTGGGGGGCAGGCCGAAGGTGAGCGGCACGAGTATGGCCACCCCCGCGGCCGGTCCGATTCCCGGCAGCACGCCGATCAGCGTTCCCAGCAGACAGCCGAGGAAGCAGAAGAGCAGGTTATACGGCGTCAACGCGATTTGAAAACCGACGAGCAGATTGCTCCAGACATCCACGCCAGCATGCTCCCGTGGCTAGAATCCAAACGCGTTCGTGGGCAGACCGACGCCCAGCAGCACCTGAAAAATCGTGTACAGCGAAACGGACGCAAGCAACGCAACCACGAGGCTCGTCTGCCATTGGACCTGCATCACGACACGCAACAGAAAGATATTGATGAGCAACGTGTCCACGAGATACCCGAGTACATCCAGCAGGAAGATGTAAGCGGCGACGCTCGCCGCCAGCAGGGCAACGGATGCGAGCGCCCAGCCGCGCGGAAACACCGCCTCTTTCCCCGGCTCGGCCGGCCGCAGCAATGCGCTGACGATCAGCATGGTGGCGAAGATCGCCAGGATCACCCCTGCCCAGAAAGGCAGAAATCCAGGCACCGGCGCGAAATTTGTCCTGCCGGCAGCTACGGCCTGTTCCGGTATGCGCAGGGACTCCGCGATGACGAGTGCGGAGAACAGCAATACGACGACGCCGCTGATTTGATCAGCTTTTTTCAACCGGGCCTATTTCTTTTTCACGATGCCCAGATCCTTGAACAACGCGGTCAGCGCGGTGCTTCTGGCATCCATCCATTTGCCGTACGCCGCGCCATCCATATAGGCCTCGGTGAGAGCGTTGTCCTGGTGGAACTTCTTGTACTCTTCGGTCTGGCTGAATTTGAAGAACGCTTCTTCCAGCACCTTGCGCGCATCGTCGGGGATGTCCTTGGGCGCAATCACGCCGCGGTTCATGCCCACGCCGACCACATCGATGCCCTGTTCCCTGAGGGTGGGAACATCCGGCAGGTGCGGCAGGCGCTTCTCGGTCAATACGCCCAGCGCGCGGACCTTGTTCGCCTTCATCAGCTCGATTGCCTCGAGCGGTTGCGCCGAAGCAAAGTCGACATGGCTGCCGAGCAGCGCGGTCAGCGCGTCGCCGCTGCCGAAAGAAACGTACTTGAGCTTGATGCCGGTCGCCCGCTCCAGCAGGAACGTCTCGATCGACGTGATGCTGCCGAACATGTGGCCGCCCACCGTGATCGTCTCCGGGTTTGCCCTGCCGAAACTGACAAAATCCTTGATCGATTTGAACTTCGAATTCGCGTTGACCAGCAGCAACGCGTTGTCGAACGACAGATTGGAGACCGGTGTCATGTCCTGGTGACCGATCGGGCACAGTTCCCGCAGCGGGTTCAATACCTGCGTGATGGTCGCGGCCATCAGGTAGTGGGGATCCTTCTTCTTGCCGGTCACGTACGCGGTCGCCACGCACATCGAACCGCCCGGCTTGTTCTCCACATTGACCGGCTGGGGCAGTAATTTATATTTTGCGATGGTTGCCGCAGCCAACCGCGCGGTAATGTCGGAGCCCGAGCCGGGACTGGAGGCCACCACCAGCGTGATGGGCTTTTGCGGGAACGCCGTGGACGCGCCGTGGGCAACCCCGGTTCCAAGACAGAGTGCCAGCACTGACAGTTTGAGCATGAGTGGCCTGCAGGTTTTCATATCCAGTCTCCTTATCCCCGTAACGCAATCACCTGGCCGCTGATGTGGCGGGCCCCTTCGCTGACCAAAAACAACGCGAGCCCCACCACGTCCTCCGGCTGTCCGAGCTTGCGGCCGGGCATCGTATTCGTGACCGATGCGATGTACTCCGGGCTGTTGGCGCCCCGCATCATCGGCGTGTCGGTCAAACCCGGCGCGATCGCGTTGACGTTGATGCCGTCGTCGACCACCTCGCGCGCGAGCGATCGCGTCAACGCATTGATGCCGCCTTTGGACGCCGCATAGTGGGCGCCGCGCGGAGCGCCAGTCATTCCGAGGCCGGAGGTGATGCTGATGATGCGCCCCCATTTGCGCGCGATCATCGCGGGCAACACCGCCTGCGAGGCGAGAAAAACGCTTTTGACATTGGTGGCCGAGGTCCGGTCCCACTCTTCTTCGGACATCTCGAGCACCGACGAGCGAGGGAATATCCCGGCGCAGTTCACCAGAATATCGATGGCGCCTAGACGCGTGCCGACGTCAGTGACCAGTCGCCGCACCTCATCCCGGTGGCCGACATCCGCAACCACTCCGTGCGCGCGGCTGCCGCAACTCTCGATTGCCGCGGTCGCGCCCGCGACGCGATCCGGGTCCTTGTCGCCGATTCCGACGTGTATGCCGATTCCCGCCAGACCGAGTGCGATCGCACGGCCGATGCCGCTGCCTCCGCCGGTCACCAATGCGACGCGGCCGGGAACATCGAATCTTACTTCGGACATGATAGGGGCAAGTTCAGACTCTCGAGCAGCATGCCGTAGCCCGGCTTCACGCCCCTGAGGCCGAGCGTCTTGAACGCATACCAGAAATCGCCGCTGTCGCTGGTGACGAAGGGCAGACCCGTGTCACTCTCCAGGAACCGCGCCAGTTCGAAAACGTGCCACTGCGGGCACGGAACGTAGGCCGCATCCGCCTTCGGCGCGCGCGCAATGGCTTTGGTGATGAAATCGTACACTTCGCGCTCGCCGATCAGGTACAGATCGTTGAAATTCGCATCCATCCGCGCTTCCGCGACGACGTTGAAACCCATCGCGCCGATGACCGAGACCACCTGCTCGTGCGATTTGGGTGGAAACGGCGTCAGAACGATGATGTCCTTCGCGTTGAGCGAGCGCAGCGCTTCGCTAGCGGAATAAATTGCCGTGGAGGCGGGCAAGCCGGTTTGCTCTTCGATCTCCCGCTTGATGCGGTGCACGAAATCCGGACCCTGGCTTGCCACCGGCGGCGCGCCGGCGTGATTGATAAAATCGACGTGGTGATCCGCGAGATACTTGGCGGAAGCCACCACGTTCTTCAGCGCGCGCTCGTACTCGTGCTGCTGCCAGTCGCCGATCGGGTTCGTCACGCCGACCATCCCCACGCCTTCCGGCGCCACGAGATAGAAATCGTACACCGACGTCGACAAGGTCCCGGGCGAAATGTGGCCGATCCGCTTACGCCAGGCAAACATCGTTACCCTCGGAGATTGTTCTGATTATCGCAAGGTGTGCCGGTCAAATGTTGCATAAAGGCACTGGCGTGTCAACGGCCACATAACTCGTCACCCCGTGCCACGACACGGGGTCCAGGTGAAGAGTAGATAAGCCCGCCTCGACCGGGATCGCACATGCCCGGGCCAGCACGAATGCTGAAGCTAGCTAATTTAGCCAGATAGCGATAAACTTAATCCGTTGCTCAAACTTTATCGAGAGGTAAGCCATGCAATGCAACATGCTTGAAGCCAAAAGCCAGCTTTCCAAACTGGTGCAGGCCGCGCTGGCCGGAGAGGATGTAATCATCGCCAACAAGGGGGTTCCGGTGGTCAGGTTGGTCAAGGTCGGGACGCAAGGTGTTGCGCGCAAACCCGGTGCCTGGGCAGGACTGCCCAAGGCCAAGGCAGATTGGGATGCCCCCAAAACCAACCGGGCGATTGCCGACACGCTGACCGGCGGCAAATTGCCGTGAAGCGTTACCTGCTCGATACCCACCTTATCTACTGGTGGATGACGGCCGATGCCAAGCTAGGCAAGGCTACGCAACGCATTATCGCCAAATCCGAAATTGTTGTAAGTACCGCCAGCCTGTGGGAAATGGTACTCAAGAATGCCAGAGGCAAATTGCCCTTGCCGCAAGGTTCACTGGCCGAGCAATTCGGGACGCAAGGTTTCGTCGTGCTGCCGATCTTGCCGCGCCATATCGAAGCCGTGCGCAGTCTGGAATGCCCTCACGCCGATCCGTTCGACCGCCTTCTGATTGCACAGGCGCGGGATGAAAAGCTGACGCTGCTGACACGCGATGCGGCGATACTTGCCTTGCGGTTGGATTGTGTTGATGCAGGGTAACGATAGGAAATTCAGTTCCGCTCTTTTCGCGCGCCTGCCGTCTAACACCAAGTTGGGATTTCTTATGCGCGTCTACGAAAGAAACAAAAAGGTTCAGAGCGTCGACACGGAAGTCGTGCTCATTGACATCGAGAAGTTTTCGCTACTACCGGCCAACGATCAGGTGATTGCCGCGGTCATTGCTAATGGAGAGCTGGAGAAATTCTTGGCGCTCTCTTCCGGCCAATCAGCTATGAACGTTGACGAGGTCGTTGCTGGCTTTGTCATTACCGGGGACGGCTTTTACGTAATTCTCCAGCCATCACTAATAGGTTATGGCTTGGCCTTGGGCATTTCGTTAAGATCAATGCTCCTTAATTCGTCTAAAGAAAACAAGAAATATCTGACGGGCATACGCGTTGGTGTGCATCGTGGCACTTTGACCGCGTTTGAGGATATAACTCAACGCGAAAACTACGTCGGGCCAGTAATGAATGAATGCGCGCGCCTCCTATCTGCGAAGCCATCTGACGCGCCGTCTGGTTTTCTCGCGGACAGTAATTACGTGATTTGCTCCAAGGCCGCATTTGATGCATTCAGCAAGGCTTACGACTACGGCGATGAAAACAGTTACTTCCGACAGATTGGAGTCAAGAACTCACCCTGGGTCACGCTCACAGACAAGCACGGGCTTTCCCACACCGGGACTTTTGTTGAGGTGTCCAGGCGCATCGCCTTCAATCCTCCGCGGCCACCAGATTTTGATGCAAGAGTGACGGCAAGGCTCACGAAATATCTTGAACCGAATACCTAACAAGGCGCTCCCCCGGATCCGTTATCCTATTTGGCTCCGGCTTGTCCAGCTTAGGCCGTCTCAGAGATGTCTTTCACCCTACTAAACTACTGTACTCCCTGTTGCTTCCTCTTTTCTTCGATAATCCTTCCCAGAGCTTGGTTGGCAGCGCGTTCAGCTAGTGCGTCAATCTCGGCCTGACTTGGGGGACTTACTCGTGTCCATACTACTTCGTTATTATTAATCCTGATGTAAGCCTCGACCTTTTTTAATTGGTTAGCATTAACCCATGCCACAGCCTCGTTCTTCTTATATCGATCAAGCTTTCCTCTCAACATATCTTGGATAATAGCTGAATATAACGACCCATTAGTTACTCGTATAACAGACTCTCTACCGGGAACTGCCTGAGTCTCGGTTCTAAAGTGAGTAAATTCACCTGTCCTTCGATCTCTATGCGTAGGAATTCGTACCGACCTGATCTCTTTATTCGTGACAAACTTACAGGTATCTGAGCATTCAAAATACCGGATGTCATTCTCTGCCCAGTCATTGTTGTCATTAAAAATGATCTGGTATACTCCATTTAACTTTCCTGCGTAAGCCACGAACACTAAAGGCAGAGCAGTTATACCTCGAGCTTTGTCCTCTTTACTGAGATCTACTTCATAACCGTACCTGTATCCCTGCTTGATATCGTAATTGTGATCTGCCGCAATCGCCATTAACGGTGCTGCCAACAATAACATTAACGTCGTGAGCATCATATTCAGGTTCCTTACTAACGATAGGAAATTCAATCCTTTTCTTTTCGCGCACCTGGCTGATGGCGGCAATTTCGTGCTGATTCAGCGCTCGCTGGCGTTGCGCTGAGCATATTGCGCCTGCGCTCGGCCGATTGCAATGCCGGTTAGCTCAAGATGGCGCGAATCCTGAGAGGCGTGGAGCAATCGCATGGTGCGCTACGCGATGTTGGGTACTGGGTGATATGTGAGCGGGATGAATACGCCGGAGCAGTTCGCGGAATTCATCAAGGGCGAGATCGTGTGTTACGCAAGGTGATCAAGGGCGCGTGCATTAAAAGCTGAGTGATGTGTTGCGTACCGTTGGGGCCAGTCTCAATTCATTTAGTGCTGCTCTGGAACAGCTACAGGGCTTTGGGACAAGGGGGTGGCGTTCAGGCGGACGCGTGGGTGCGCACTTTCGCGTGCAGAAACTCCGGCGCGAGATCGAAGCCATTGGCCCAGACCACGGTGTCCGCCTCAACGCGAATCGCCGCGAATGCAGCTGGATCCCGCAGAGCCACAACGATAGAACGTGGGTCGCTCGCGACAAAATTCTTCAAATCAACCTCTCCCTCCGTGTTGTCCGAAAAACGGACCCACAGGCAGAAACCCGGCAGCGCCTTTGCGTCAGTCACCCAAATCATGGCAATTCTCCTCAGAACTGCGCCTCTGTGAGCGCCAGCACGCTGCCGGCGCCGCTCACCACCTGGCTCGCCAGACCGTTCGCCTGCGGCAGGATGTGCTCGCTGTAAAAACGCGCGGTCGAAATCTTGGCGCGATAGAAATCGGCGTCGCCAACTCCCGCGGCCAGTTGCGTTTCGGCAATCGACGCTGCGCGCGCCATCAGCCAGCCACCGGCGACCGTTCCCCACAGCTTGAGGTAAGGCACCGATACGGCTGCGACTGCGTTGGGTTCCTGCGCGAAGGTGTCGACGAGCCATTGCGTCGCGCGATTTAGGCCGTCGACCGCATGCTTGAGATTATCGCGTTGCGCGGTGACATCGGCGTTCTTGCTGCGCGCGAGTTCGGCGTCGAGTTCACGCATCTCCTCGATCACGGCGAATGCGGTCGCGCCTTTTTCGTATCCGACCTTGCGCCCGGCCAGATCGGCCGCCTGTATGCCGGTGGTGCCTTCGTAGATGGTGGTGATGCGCGCATCGCGCAGGAATTGCGCCGCGCCCGTTTCCTCGATGAAACCCATGCCGCCGTGAATCTGGATGCCGGCCGATGCGACTTCGATGCTCGCCTCGGTGCACCAACCCTTGACGATCGGAATCAGCAAATCGACCAGCGCCTGATTGCGGCGGCGCTCTTTCCCGTCCGGATGGTGGCGCGAGAGGTCGAGCGCGGCGGACGCGGTGTAGGCGAGCGCGCGCATCGCCTCGGTCTGAGCTTTCATCATCATCAGCATGCGTCTGACATCGGGGTGCTGAATGATGGTGACGCGGTCGCCGCTTTTCTGGCCGATCGCGCGGCCCTGCACGCGGGTCTTCGCGTAGTCGAGCGCATGCTGGTAGGCGCGCTCGGCGAGCGCCGCGCCCTCGAGGCCGACGCCGAGCCGCGCGTGGTTCATCATGATGAACATGGTTTCGAGGCCGCGGTTTTCCTCGCCGACGAGGTAACCGATCGCGCCCTTGCCTTCACCGTAGGCTAGCACGCAGGTCGGGCTCGCGTGGATGCCGAGCTTGTGCTCGAGCGACACACATTTGACGTCGTTGCGTGAACCCAGGCTGCCGTCGGCGTTGACCAGAAACTTGGGCACGATGAACAGCGAAATGCCTTTCACGCCTTCCGGCGCGTCCGGCGTGCGCGCGAGCACCAGATGGATGATGTTCTCCGCCATCTCGTGCTCGCCCCACGTGATGAAGATCTTGGTGCCGTGGATGCGGTAGTGGTCGTCTTCGGGTTCTGCGCGCGCGCGCACCGCCGAGAGGTCCGAGCCTGCCTGCGGTTCGGTCAGGTTCATGGTGCCGCTCCACTCGCCGGAGGTAAGCTTCGGCAGGAACAACTGCTTTTGTGCGGCGGTACCGCGCAGCCTGAGCGCCTCGAGCACGCCGGAGGTCAGCATCGGGCACAGACAGAACGCCATGTTGGCGCTGTTCCACATCTCCTGCACCGGCATCGCGACCACGTGCGGCAAGCCCTGCCCGCCGAACCCGGTCTCGCCCGCGAGGCCGTTCCAGCCGCCGGCGACGAACTGCCGGTAGGCCTCGCTGAAGCCCTGCGGCACGACCACTTTGCCGTCGACGAGACGCACGCCTTCATGGTCGCCGGTGCGGTTGAGCGGGTCGAGCACTGCGGTCGCAAACTTGCTCGCCTCCGCGAGCACTGCGTCAACGAGCTCGGCGGTCACCTCCGCGCACTCGGGCATCGCGCTGATCTGATCGAGGCCCACCAGCTCCTTGATCACAAACTGCATGTCCTTTACGGGTGCAACGTAAGTGGACATGGAGTGTTACAGCTTTGCCGTGAACTCCGGCACCGCCTTGAACAAGTCCTCGACCAGCCAGTAATTGGCGACCTGGAAAATCGGCGCTTCGGCATCCTTGTTGATCGCGACGATCACCTTGCTGTCTTTCATGCCGGCCAGATGCTGGATCGCGCCGGAAATGCCGACCGCGATGTAGAGCTCGGGCGCGACGATCTTGCCGGTCTGCCCGACCTGGTAGTCGTTCGGCACGAAGCCCGAATCGACCGCGGCGCGCGAAGCGCCGACCGCGGCTCCGAGCTTGTCGGCAAGCGCCTCGAGCAGCTTGAAGTTCTCGCTGCTGCCCATGCCGCGCCCGCCGGAGACGATGACGCGCGCAGCGGTCAGCTCAGGGCGGCTCAATTTGGTCAGCTCGTGGCCCTTGAACTGCGAGAGGCCGCTGTCGGCGACTGGCGGTACATTCTCAATCGGCGCTGCTGCAGCCGCGGCGCCTGCCGCCGCGTCGAATGCAGTGATGCGCACCGTGATCATCTTGATGCGGTCCTTGGACTGCACCGTCGCCAGCACGTTGCCGGCATATATCGGGCGCACGAAAGTATCGGCCGACACGATGCCGCAGATGTCGGACACCTGGGCGACGTCCAGCAACGCGGCCGCGCGCGGCATGAAGTTCTTGCCGAAGCCGGTCGCGGGCGCAAGGATGTGGGTGAATTTGTCGGCGATAGACACCACCAGCGCCGCCATGTTTTCGGCGAGCGGCACCTCGTAATGCGGCGCGTCTGCAACCAGCACCTTGGCTACGCCGGTGATTTTCGCCGCTTCCGCTGCCGCTTCAACACAGCCGCTGCCCGCCACCAGCACGCTGATCTCGCCGCCGAGTTTGGTGGCGGCGGCGACGGTATTGGCGACGCTTGGTTTGAGATGTTTGTTATCGTGTTCCGCAACGACCAGGATCGCCATTTAGATCACCTTCGCTTCGTTTTTGAGTTTGTTGACCAGTTCCGCGACGTCCGCGAGTTTCACGCCGGCGCCGCGCTTGGGAGGTTCCTCGACTTTCAACGTTGCCAGCCGCGGCGTGATATCGACGCCGAGCGCTTCGGGTTTCACGTTCTCGAGCGGCTTCTTTTTCGCTTTCATGATGTTGGGCAGCGTTACGTAGCGCGGCTCGTTCAGCCGCAGATCCGCAGTCATCACCGCCGGCAGCTTGACCGTCAGATGCTCGAGACCGCCGTCGATTTCGCGCGTCACGTCGGCGTGGTCGCCATTGAGGGCGATTTTCGACGCAAAGGCCGCCTGCGGCCATCCCAGCAGCGCCGCCAGCATCTGGCCCGCCTGATTGCAGTCATCGTCGACGGCCTGTTTGCCGAGGATCACCAGTCCGGGGGTTTCTTTGGCAATGATCGCCTGCAGCACCTTGGCCACCGCGAGCGGCTGCACCTCGACCGCTGTTTCGACCAGGATCGCGCGGTCGGCGCCCATCGCGAGCGCGGTACGCAGCGTTTCCTGACACTGCGGCGCACCGATGGAAACCACCACGATCTCGGTCACCGTGCCCGCTTCCTTCATGCGCACCGCCTGCTCGACCGCGATCTCGCAGAACGGATTCATTGCCATCTTGATGTTCGCGGTCTCGACACCGCTGCCATCGGCCTTGACGCGCACCTTGACGTTGGGATCGACCACGCGCTTGATTGCCACCAGAACCTTCATACCTGCACCTCCAATGGGATTTGCCGCGGAAAAACCGGCATTTTACCGGATTAGCCTGGATGTTTCACCACTCACCGTGGTTTTGCAAGAGTCGCGTGCCGCCCTCGCGCGCGCAAAACTGCGCGATACCTGCGAACTTCGAGCGGTCAAGTCCTGCTCACACCCATTTTGCGCGCGAGCGCCATCAGTTCGCCGACGATGCCCCGGCGAAACGCGAGCACGCACGCGACGAAGATGGCGCCCTGCGCGATCGTGACCCATTGCCCGGTCTCGGCGAGGTAGGTCTCCATCGAGATGATCACGAACGCGCCGACCACCGGCCCGAACACCGTGCCCAGCCCGCCGACCAGCGTCATCAGCACGACCTCGCCCGACATCGGCCAGTTGACATCGGTGAGCGATGCGAGCTGGAAGACGATGACCTTGGTCGCGCCTGCGAGCCCCGACAACGCCGCCGAGAGCACGAAAGCGAGCAGCTTGTAGTGGTCGGTCTTGTAGCCGAGCGAGATCACGCGCTGCTCGTTCTCGCGGATCGCCTTGAGCACCTGGCCAAACGGCGAGTGGATGATGCGGTAGATCAGCAGAAAGCCCGCAAGGAAAATCGCCAGCACCACGAAGTAGAGCGTGTGCGTGTGCTGCAGGTCGATGACGCCGAACAGCTTGCCGCGCGGCACCGCCTGGATGCCGTCCTCGCCACCGGTAAACGGCGCCTGCAGGTAGAAGAAATAGAGCATCTGGGCGAGCGCCAGCGTGATCATCGCGAAGTAGATGCCCTGACGGCGGATCGCGAGCACCCCCGTGATCGCCCCCAGCAGCGTGGCTGCCGCGGTCCCGGCGAGGATCGCGGCCTCCGGCGGAAAACCCCACACCTTGGCCGCATGCGCCGTGACGTAGCTCGCGGTGCCGAAAAACATCGCGTGGCCGAAGGAGAGCAGCCCGCCGAAACCGATCAGCAGGTTGAACGCGCACGCGAACAGCGCGAAGCACAGCGCCTTCATCAGGAATACCGGATAGACCGCGAACGGCGCGGCAATCAATAACACCGTCATCGCCACGAACGCGATGCGGTGAGCCCGCAGCTCCGCGGGTGCGGCCGGTGCGCCGATGACTGCGGTGTCGGTGACTGCCATATACGCCTTAGCGCTGACCGAACAGGCCCTGCGGCCGGATCAGCAGCACGATCGCCATGATGATGAAGATGACCGTGTTCGACGCCTCGGGATAGAACACCTTGGTCAGCCCTTCGACTACGCCCAGCGCAAATCCCGTGACGATGGAACCCATGATCGATCCCATGCCGCCGATCACCACCACCGCAAACACGACGATGATCATGTGCTCGCCCATCAGCGGGTTGACCTGGTAGATCGGCGCGGCGAATACGCCGGCCAGCCCCGCCAGCCCGCACCCGAAGCCGTAGGTAAGCATGACCATGCGCGGCACGTTGATGCCGAACGCCTGCACGAGCCGCGGGTTCTCGGTCGCGGCGCGCAGATAGGAACCGAGCTTGGTGCGCTCGATCACATACCAGGTGCCAAAGCAGATCACGAGCGAAGCCACGATCACCCACGCGCGATAATTGGGCAGAAACATGAAACCCAGATTCTGTCCGCCGGACAGCTCGCCCGGAATCGGGTACGGCAAACCCGATGAGCCGAACTCGTGGCGAAACAGTCCCTGGATGATCAGCGCCAGGCCAAACGTGAGCAACAGCCCGTAGAGATGATCGAGCTGGTATAGCTTGCGCAGCATGGTGCGCTCGATGATGACGCCGGTCGCGCCGACCGCGATCGGTGTGATGGCGAGCGCCCACCAATAGCCGAGTCCGGTTTTCGTCAACAGGAAATACGCACAGAACGCGCCCATCATGTACTGCGCGCCGTGGGTGAAGTTGATGATATTGAGCAGGCCGAATATCACGGCCAGCCCGAGCGACAGCAGCGCGTAGAACGAGCCGTTGATCAGCCCGATCAGCAGCTGGCCGAACAGCGCCTGGGTCGGGAAGCCGAAGATTTCCATACCGCGCGCGGGCCGCAGGCGTCGCCCCGGCCTTGATCCTTCCCCTGCACGGGGAAGCGCATCAAGGGGGGCGCCGGGCTACTGCAGGTTGCTCACCGCCGGGTGCTTACTTCTTGACGAGTGGGCAATCGCCCTCCCCGATCGGCCGGAATGCCTGCTCCGCCGGAATCGTGGCGCGCAGCTTGTAGTAGTCCCACGGCCCTTTGGATTCCGAGGGCTTCTTCACTTCGAACAGGTACGCGGGGTGCAGCTTGCGGCCGTCGGCACGGATCGTGCCTTTGCCGAACAGCGGATCGTCGGTCGGCGTCGCCTTCATCCGCGCGATCACCTTGGTGCCGTCGTCGCCCTTGAGCGCCTCGACCGCCTTCAGGTAATGCAGGATACCGGCGTAAACACCCGCGTGGATCATGGTCGGGTGGATCCCGCGGTTGGCCGCCGCGAAGCGCTTCGCGAACGCGCGCGTCTGAGCATTCGCGTCCCAGTAGAAGGTCTCGGTGAAGATCAGTCCCTGCGCCTTGTCCAGCCCGAGCCCGTGGATGTCGGTCAGGAACACCAGCAGGCCGGCGAAGTTCTGGCCGCCTTTGACGATGCCGAATTCCGCCCCCTGCTTGATCGCGTTGGTGGTGTCCCCCCCGGCATTGGCAAGCCCGATGATCTTGGCCTTGGACGCCTGCGCCTGCAGCAGGAACGAGGAGAAGTCCTGCGTATTGAGCGGATGGCGCACTTTGCCGAGCACCTTGCCGCCGGTCTTCAGCACCACCGCCTCGGTGTCGCGCTCGAGTGCGTGCCCGAATGCATAATCGGCAGTGAGGAAGAACCAGGTGTCGCCGCCGGTCTTGACGATCGCGTTGCCGGTGCCGTTGGCGAGCATCCACGTGTCATAGGTCCAATGAATCGTGTTGGGCGAGCAGGCCTTGCCGCTGAGATCGGAGGTCGCCGCACCCGAGACGATGAACGCCTTGCCCTTCTCGCGCGTGATCTGATTCACCGCCAGCGCCACGCCGGAGTTCGGAACATCGATGATCAGGTCGACCCCCTCGGCGTCGTACCATTTGCGCGCGACCTGCGAGCCGACGTCAGGCTTGTTCTGGTGATCGGCGGAGACGATCTCGACTTTCAGACCTTTCTTTGCGGCGCCGTAGTCTTCGACCGCCAGCCGCGCGGCCACGACCGACCCCTGGCCCGTCAGGTCGGCATATAGACTCGACTGATCGTTGAGCACCCCGATCTTGATCACGCCACCGGAAATCTGCGCGTGCGCGGCGCCCGTGGCCAGGGCAAATGCCGTAATGAGTTGGATGCTACGTTTCAGCAACATGATGAAGCACTCCTTTAGGGTCTATACATAGCGACTAAACACCGAGATATTCATGCAGCAGGTCCATCTTGGAATCAAGTTCCGCCGCGGTCAAGGTCTGGGCGATTATGCCACGTTCCATCACGTAATGGCGGTCGGCGAGCGGCGCGGCAAAGCGGAAGTTCTGCTCCACCATCACGATGGTATAGCCGCGTTCCTTCAGTTGCCGGATCACCCGGCCCAGCGTCTGCACGATTACCGGCGCCAGCCCTTCGGTGATTTCGTCGAGCAGCAGCAGATGCGCGCCGGTGCGCAAGATCCGCGCCATCGCCAGCATCTGTTGCTCGCCGCCGGAGAGCCGCGTGCCTTGACTGGTAGCGCGCCGCTCCTTGAGGTTCGGAAACATGGCGTAGATCTCGTCCACGCTCATGCCGCCCTCCTGCACCTGCGGCGGCAGCAGCAGGTTTTCCTCGACCGACAGGCTGGAGAATATCCCGCGCTCCTCCGGGCAGTAACCGATGCCGAGATGGGCGATCCGGTGGGTCGGCCAAGCGGTGGTTTCCCGGCCGTCGATCAGGATCGAGCCGGAGCGCCGGCCTACCATGCCGAGTATCGCCTTGAGCGTGGTGGTGCGCCCCGCGCCGTTGCGGCCGAGCAGCGTCACCACCTCGCCGCGACTCACGCTGAAGTTCACCCCGTGCAGGATGTGCGATTCGCCGTACCACGCGTGCACGTTGGCAACGCGCAGGATCTCGTTCGCCTCAGGCATCTACCGTCCCCATGTACGCCTCGATCACCAGCGGGTTTCCGGCGACCTCGGCGTACGGCCCTTCGGCCAGAATCGCGCCGCGATTGAGCACCGTGATGATATCCGAGATGCCGGACACCACGCTCATGTTGTGCTCGACCATCAGCACGGTGCGGCCCTGCGCCACCTGCCTGATCAGCTTCGTCACCAGGTCGACGTCCTCGTGGCCCATGCCCGCCGTCGGCTCGTCGAGCAGCATCAACTCGGGATCGAGCGCGAGCGTGGTTGCGATCTCGAGCGCGCGCTTGCGTCCGTACGGCAGCTCGACCGTGACGGTATCGGCGAACGCTGCAAGATCGACCGACTGCAGCAGCTCCAGCGCGCGCGCGTTGAGCGTGTCGAGCGTGCGCGCCGACTTCCAGAAATGAAACGAGGTGCCGAGCTTGCGCTGCAGCCCGATACGCACGTTCTCGAGCACCGTCAGGTGCGGAAATACCGCGGAGATCTGGAACGAGCGGATCACGCTGCGGCGCGCGATGTCGGCGGGTTTTTCGGGCGTGATGTCGGCGCCGTTGAAAAAAATGTGGCCAGCGGTCGGCTCGTGGAACTTGGTGAGCAGGTTGAACACCGTGGTCTTGCCGGCGCCGTTGGGGCCGATCAGCGCATGGATGCTGCCGCGCCTGACCTTCAGGCTCACGTCGTTGACCGCGACAAAGCCCTTGAACTCCTTCGTCAGGTGCTTGGTCTCGAGGATGTAGTCCGGGTTCGGCATCTCAATCTATCGCCGAAGCAGATTTCGCCTGCTGGCGCAGCACGAATTTCTGGATCTTGCCGGTCGAGGTTTTCGGCAGCGGCCCGAAGATCACCGTCGTCGGCGCCTTGAAATGCGCCAAGTGGCCGCGGCAGAACTCGATAATCTCGCGCTCGGTCGGATCGGCGCCGGGCTTCAACTCCACGAACGCGCACGGCGTCTCGCCCCATTTCGCATCGGGCTTCGCAACCACTGCTGCCGCCATCACCGCCGCATGGCGGTACAGCACGTCCTCGACTTCGAGCGAGGAAATGTTCTCGCCGCCGGAAATGATGATGTCCTTCGCGCGGTCCTTGATCTTGGCGTAACCGTCGGGGTGCATCACCGCCAGGTCGCCGCTGTGAAACCACCCGCCGGCAAATGCTTCAGCGGTCGCCTTGGAATTCTTGAGATAACCCTTCATCGTGATGTTGCCGCGGAACATGATCTCGCCCATGGTCTCGCCGTCCCGTGGCACCGGCTGCATCGTTGCCGGATCCATCACCGTCATGCCCTGCTGCAGGTGGTACGGCACCCCCTGGCGGCCGTTCAACCGCACCTGTTCGGCCAGCGGCAATGCCTCCCACTCGGGATGTTTCGCACAAACCCCGGCGGGGCCGTAGGTCTCGGTGAGGCCGTAGACGTGGGTCAGGTTGAACCCCATTTTCCGCATGCCCTCGATCATCGATCCGGGCGGAGCCGCACCGGCGACAAAGCAATTCACCGTATGGGCGATGCCCTGCTTCCACTCGGCGGGCGCGTTGATCAGCGCGAGGTGGACAATCGGCGCGCCACAGTAGTGCGTCACGCGGTGTTGCCTGATCAGGTCGAAAATGGTTTTCGCCTCGACGCGGCGCAAACAGACGTTGGTGCCGGCGTTCGCCGCCATGGTCCACGGAAAGCACCAGCCGTTGCAGTGGAACATCGGCAGCGTCCACAGGTACACCGCGTGCGGCGGCATGCCCCAGTCGAGCGCGTTGCTGATCGCGTTCAGGTACGCGCCGCGGTGGTGATAGACGACGCCTTTCGGATTGCCGGTGGTGCCGGAGGTGTAGTTGAGCGAGATCGCATCCCACTCGTCATCCGGCAGCCGCCACGCGAATTCAGGGTCCCCCTGGCGCAGGAAATCCTCGTATTCGATTTCACCGAGGCTCTCGCCGGCGCCGCGATACTCCGCATCCGCGACGTCGACCACAACGAGCTTGCGATCCGGCAGGAGCCGCCGAGCTTTGGCCACGGTATCCGAGAATTCGCGGTCGGTGAGCAGTACCGTCGCCCCGCCGTGATCAAGCATGAACGCGATCGCCTCGGCATCGAGCCGCGTGTTGAGCGTATTGAGCACCGCACCTGCCATTGCCACGCCGAAATGCGCTTCATACAGCGCCGGAACGTTGGGCAGCATCGTCGCCACCGTATCGCCAGCGCCGACGCCACGGCGCCTGAGTGCGGAAGCGAGCCGGCGGCAGCGCGTGTAGACCTCGGACCACGTCAGCCGCCGCTCGCCGTGCACGATCGCAGCGCGCTGCGGATATACTCCGGCGCTGCGTTCCAGAAAAGACAGCGGGGACAACGGCGCGTAATTCGCCGTGTTCTTGTCGAGACCGATGTGGTATGGGTTGACGCGCATCATGCCTGCTGAATCTACAAGGATAAACTCCGATAAGCAACCGGCGGTTTAGCCGCCAAATCCATCCCGCATGCGCGCCACGGCGTCGGCGACGCGCCGCACCGCGATCACCTGCAGACCCGCGATCGGCTGCCGCGGTTTGTTGGCGTCCGGAATCAGCGCGTGGGTGAAGCCGAGCTTGGCGGCTTCCCTCAACCGCTCCTGGCCGCGCTGCACTGGCCGCACTTCGCCCGCGAGCCCGACTTCACCGAACACCACCAGCTTGGCCGGCAGCGGCCGGTTGGTGAGCGACGAAACGATCGCCATCAGCACCGCCAGATCGGCGGCGGGTTCGACGATTTTCATGCCGCCGACCGCGTTGATGAATACATCCTGATCGAAGCACGCGATGCCGGCATGGCGGTGCAGTACCGCGAGCAGCAATGCCAGCCGGTTCTGCTCGAGCCCCACCCCGAGCCGGCGCGGATTCGCCGCGTGCGCCTCATCGACCAGCGCCTGGATCTCGACCAGCAGCGGCCGCGTGCCCTCCTGCGTCACCATCACGCACGAGCCTGCGACCTGCTCGGCGTGCTGCGACAGGAACAGCGCCGACGGATTCGACACGCCTTTCAGCCCCTTTTCGGTCATCGCGAACACGCCCAGTTCGTTGACGGCGCCGAAGCGGTTCTTGACGGCGCGTATCAGGCGGAAGCTCGAATGCGTGTCGCCCTCGAAGT
>Ga0082335_1002705_pt1 | contig 32035 bp, 35 predicted proteins | sample Subgrocontami58m_FD_72375 | JGI IMG/M metagenome (GOLD analysis project Ga0082335, IMG submission 72375) | Subsurface groundwater microbial communities from S. Glens Falls, New York, USA - GMW37 contaminated, 5.8 m (SPADES assembly) (version 2) ...
TGATCCGCTGGTCGAAGAAAGACGAGAACCACCTCGCCCTGCTCCAACTCGCCGCCGGCCTGATCGCCTTCAAGAAAGCCCACGCCGCCCGACTCGCCCTCGCCCAAGCGGGATAGGCCCTAAGGCCGCTGCGGACCTGCTCGTCCAGGAGTACGGGCGGTACTTCGATCTCGCCACCGTCTGCTTCCGCGCCGGTTGCATCAGCGGAGCCAACCACGCCGGCGCCAGGCTCCACGGCTTCCTGTCGTATCTCGCCCGTTGCGCCGTCACCGGGCAGCCGTACACGATCTACGGCTATGGCGGCAAGCAGGTGCGCGACAACATCCACAGCGCCGACCTCGTGGAGGCGTTCCTGGCGTTCCACGCGGCGCCGCAGCCGGCGGCTGTCTACAACATCGGCGGCGGCAGCCGCAGCAACTGCTCGGTGCTCGAGGCGATTCAACTCTGCGAGCGCTTGACCGGCCGGCCCTTCAACTACTCGGTCGACGACACGGCCCGGATCGGTGATCACCGCTGGTGGATCTCCGATCTCCGGGAGTTCGAGCGGGACTATCCCGGCTGGTCCCTCAGCCGTGCGATCGAGGACATCCTGGCCGAGATCCTCGAGCTCAACGGCGAGCGCTGGCGTGCCGTGTCGTGATGCTCTCGGTCGTCATTCCTGCGCACAACGAGGTCGAGGTGATCGAGGCGACGCTGCGCGGCATCGTCGGAGCGCTCGAACGGCATGAGATCGAACACGAGATCATCGTCGTCGACGACGCGAGCACGGACGGCACGGATTGGCTCGTCCAGGCGCTGGAGGAAGATCTGCCGACGGTCCGATACGAGGCCTCTCGCTACGGCCGCGGTTTCGGTTTCACGGTCCGCGCCGGCCTCGATCTCTTCAAGGGAGATGCTGTGGCCATCGTGATGGCTGATGCCTCCGACGATCCCGAAGATCTCGTCACGTATTACCGGCTGCTCGAGGAAGGGTACGACTGCGCGTTCGGCTCGCGGTTCGTGCCAGGCGCGCAGGTGATCGACTATCCGCGCCTGAAGCTGGCCATCAACCGGCTCTCGAACCTAATCGTCAGGTTGCTTTTCCGGCATGGGTACAACGACACGACGAACGCGTTCAAGGCTTACCGGCGTGAAGTGATCGATGGCGCGAGACCGCTGCTCTCGAACCACTTCAACCTCACGGTCGAGTTGCCGTTGAAGGCCGTCGCACGCGGGTTCTCGTACGCGATCGTTCCGATCTCTTGGACGAACCGTACGGCCGGTGGCTCCAAGCTCTCGCTGCAGGAGATGGGAAGTCGCTACCTCTTCATCGTCCTCTACGTCTTCCTCGAGCACCATCTCAGCCGAGGCGACTACCACGCACGCGGCTGGACACCCGTCCGCACCCGCCGCACGCGAATCGGCCGGGGAGACCGTTCCTGACCGAAGCCCGCTCGCGATCGCTGCCGCTGCGACTACGATCCGGCCGTGCTTCGGATCGGAATCATCGGGCTCGGCTACTGGGGACCGAACTACGCGCGCGTCGTCACCGAGTTGCCGGGTGCAGAGCTGGCGTGGGTCTGCGACGCGTCAGAGGCGGCTCTCGAGTCGATGGCGGCGCGGTATCCGGCCTGCGCGACGACCGATCCCGACGAGCTCTTCGCCGCGGACGATGTCGACGCGGTGATCGTCGCGACGCCGACCTCCACGCACGCGGAGCTCTCGATTCGCGCGCTCGGGGCGCGCAAGCACGTTCTCTGCGAAAAGCCACTGGCCGCCTCCGTCGCCGATTGCGACGACGTCATCGCGGCCGCAGACGATGCCGATCGCGTGCTCTTCGTCGGCCATACGTTCATCTTCAACCCGGCCGTGCGCCAGATGCGGGAGCTCGTGGAGAGCGGGGAGATCGGCAAGCTGCTCTACTGCCACGCGGCGCGCACCGGCCTGGGCCCTATCCGGCAGGACGTCAACGCGCTCTGGGATCTCGCGCCACACGACCTCGCCATCATCTTTCACCTCTTCGGCCGCGAGCCTGTCTCCGTCACGGCAACCGGGCAGGCATTCCTGCGTGAGGGAGTCGAGGACGTGGTCTTCGCGAGCCTTCGTTTCGAGGACGGCGCGATCGCGGCCGTGCACGTCTCCTGGCTCGACCCCTACAAGGTGCGGCGGGTGACGGCTGTCGGCGACTCGCGCATGGTGGTCTTCGACGACGTCGCGATGGACGAGAAGCTGAAGGTCTTCGACCGCGGCGCGAGCTACGAGGCCGTCTCCGAGTCGGCGAGGGGGACGGAGTTCGGCGAGTACCGCGCGCTCGTCCGCGACGGCGAGATCCGCATCCCGAAGGTCGCCGCGCGCGAGCCGCTGAAGGAGCAGGTCGTCGCCTTCGTCGACAGCTGCGTGAACGGAACGCGTCCCGAGACTGGAGGACCTGAGGGACGCCGCGTCGTTGCCGTGCTCGAAGCGGCCACAAAGTCGTTACGGGCCGGCGGCGCTCCCGTCGAGATCGCCGCGGGAGTCCACGCGTGACGATCCCGCTCGTCGACCTGAAGCGCCAGTACGCCTCGATCAAGGAAGAGATCGACGAGGCCGTACTCGAGGCGATCGCGTCGACGCAGTACATCCTCGGCGAGGAGGTCGGCCGGTTCGAGGACGAGTGGGCCGAGTACTGCGGCGTCCGCCACTGCGTCGGGGTTGCCTCCGGCACGGCGGCGATCGAGCTCGCGCTCCAGGCGATCGGGATCGAGCGCGGCGACGAGGTGATCGCTCCCGCGAACACGTTCATCGCTTCGATCCTGCCGGTGCTGCGGCTCGGGGCGACGCCCGTGCTCGTCGACTGCGACCCGGAGACCGCGCAGATCGACGTTGAGCAGGCTGCAGGCGCCGTCACCGACCGCACCAAGGCGATCATCGGGGTCGATCTCTTCGGTCATCCCCTCGACGCCGACCCACTGCAGCAGCTCTGCGACGAGCGGGGTCTCGTCTTCGTCGAGGATGCGTGCCAGGCTCATGGAGCTCGCTACAAGGGGCGTCGTTGCGGCTCGCTCGGCAGGATCGCCGCCTTCAGCTTTTATCCGGGCAAGAACCTGGGCGCATACGGGGACGCCGGCGCCGTCACGACCGACGACGAGGAGCTCGCCGACCGGATTCGACTCCTGCGGGATCTCGGCCAGAAGCGGAAGTACGAGCACGTGGTGGTCGGGGCGAACGAGCGGCTCGACACGCTTCAAGCCGCCGTGCTTCGCGTGAAGCTCCGCCACCTCGATCGCTGGAACGAGCTGCGTCGCGCGCATGCGTCCGCCTACGAGGAGCTGCTCGACGGTGTCGTCGTCCCGACGACCGCCGAGTGGGCCGAGCATGTCTGGCACCTCTATGTGATCCGGACGGAGGACCGAGACGGCCTGCGGGAGGCGCTCGCCGCCGAAGGCGTGTTCGCGGGGATGCACTACCCCCTGCCGCTGCACCAGCAGCCCGCGCTGCGCGATCTGGGCTACGCGGACGGAGCGTTCCCGGCGACGGAGCAATGGGCGCAGACGCTCCTTTCGCTCCCGCTCTTCCCCGAGCTGGAGCGCGCCGAGATCGAGCGTGTCGCGTCGCTCGTCAGGAGCGCCGCAGCAGTGACCGGCTGAGCAGCCGCCGGCCGGCGCCGGACCCGAGCAGCGCCTGCGCATACGTCGCGGCCTGCAGGAACGTCGTCGCCGGGTGGTAGAGCCAGTAGACGGAGCGGTCGCGCAACGCGCGCCGTGCGGCGTCCGCCGCTGAGATCGGCGGAACCAGGCTGTAGACGAGCCACAGCAGTGCCCGCCGGCGGAATCCCGGCACGTGCACCCACTCCAGGTCGCGGGCGGCGGCCTGATGGACGAGATGCTGCTGCGAGTTCCGAAGCCACTTGCGGCGCAGGTCGGAAAGTCGCACGACCTGGTGGTGGTAACAGAACGGCCCTGGGTGGTACGCGACGCGGTTGCGGCCGCTCACGACCATCGCGTGAAAGGCGTCTACGTCGGCGACGTATCCGTCGCGCGCCCAGATCGGCCGTGCCCATTCCGTCCGGACCGCGAGGCCGTTCGCTCCCCACACGAGCGGTCGCCGCGGGTCGACGTCGAACACCGCGAAGCCGTCCTGCTCGACGGCGGGGCCTTCGAGATATGTCTCGAGGTTGCGATTGAGGAACCAGTTGAGCGGCTCGCTCTGGATCAGCTCGATGTACTTGTTAAGCGGCGCGTCGTCAGGCCCGGAAACGAGCCGCCCGAAGGCGGCGGCGAGGTCCGGCTCACGAGCGAATCGGTCGCCGACGCGGGCGAGCCAGTCCCGCCCCACGAGTTCGTTGTCCGATGCGAAGACGACGCAGATGTCGCCGCGTGCCACGAGCATCCCCTCCTTCACGCCCCATTCGGCGAGCCGGTTCGGGTTCTCGATCACGCGCGCGCCGTGGCGCTCGGCGGCAAAGCGGGTGTCGTCCGCCGATCCTCCGTCGGCGACGAGGATCTCGACGAGCTCGGCAGGATAGTCCTGAGCACGGATCGACGAGAGCGCGCGCTCGAACAGCGCGCCGGACGCATTCAGCGTCGGCAGGACGAAGGTGAACGTTGGTCTGGACATGCGGTGGGTGGTTAGACTGCGGCCGATGGCGAGCGGGCCGGCGAACGAGGCACCTTATCGGCTGATCGCCGACGTCGACTTCGGGGACGACGTCGTCGTCTATTCGTTCACGAACCTCTACGGCTGCCGGATCGGCGACGGCACGCGCGTCGGGACGTTCGTCGAGATCCAGCGCGGCGCCTCGATCGGCTCCCGCTGCAAGATCCAGAGCCACACGTTCATCTGCGACGGGGTCGACATCGGAGACGGCGTCTTCGTCGGGCACGGCGTGATGTTCGTCAACGACAAGCGGCCGCAGGCGACGAACGAGGCGGGCGAGCTTGCCGGCGCCGACGACTGGGAGCCGCTGCGGACCGTCGTCGAGTCGGGCGCCACGCTCGGATCCGGAGCCGTGATCCTCGGCGGCGTCCGGATCGGCGCGGACGCGCTCGTGGGCGCGGGCGCTGTCGTGACGCAGGACGTCGAGCCCGGTGCGGTCGTCGTGGGCGTTCCGGCCCGCGCGCGCGGCGTCAGCGCCTCACGAAGATTCTGAGATCTCCCGTGGCGGACACGGTGGAATAGCGGCGCTCGAGCGCGCGCAGGAGCTCCGGCTCCTCGGCGAACGACCGACCGACGACGACCGCGGACACCCGCTTCCGGTCGATCGTCTCGAGCACCGACCGCGGCGTCAGCGAGCCCGTCTGGAAGCGCAGCCGCGCGGTGTCCACGAGCTCGCCGGGCACCCGGCGGTCGGCGAGGTACGGCACGATCGAGTGATCGGAGACGACAAGGTCGTCCGGCCCCGTCTCGCGCCGGAGGAGCTCAGCAGCCTGGACGAGTTCGGCTTCCTCCGGCACGTCGTCCAGCACCACGCGCCGCTGCTGCTGGACGTAGCCCGCGACTAGGAGCAGCGCGAGCGCGGCGACTGCGAGGTTGCGGAGGCGCGCCCGCGCGGCCACGGCACCGACCGCGATGCCCGCCGGCACCGCCAGCACGACCGGGAGGACGAGCAGGTGGTTGTAGTGGAGCGGCCGGTAGTAGACGAGGAAACCCGTCGACAACGCGGCCCACAGCCAGAGCGCCCACACGGCGTCGATGCGGCGGCGGCGCAGCAGCGCAAGCGACGCGACGAGCCCGGCGACCACGAGCCACGCGAACGGCGTGCGCCAGTTGAGAAACGTGACGAGCTCGTGCGTCTTGTCGATCACGGCCGGCGTGTCGCGCGCCTCGCGGTGGTAGACGACGACGCTCTGCCAGAGCTCGTCGAGGACGTCGCGGTAGGCGATCAGGAACGCCGCGGCGACGGTCGCCGCTCCCGCGAGCGCCGCGACAGCGGCGCGCCCCCGACCCGAACGCTCCCACAGGAGCAGGAGGAGGAACGCCGGCAGGGCGAGCGCGGCCGTGGGCTTGAGCGCGAGCGCCGCCGCGAGCGTCGCGCCCGCGGCTGCGGCGACACCGGCCGAGCGGCGCGCGCGGGCTTCCCACGCGAGCCAGAAGGCGAGCAGGGAGGCGCCGAGCGGCGGGATGTCGGCGAGCACGCGGTGCGCGAAGAGCGGGAACGGCGGCGCGACGGTCAGGAGCGCCGCCGCCGCGAGTCCGGCCACCGGCCCGGCGAGGGTGCGTGCGAGCAGGTAGGCGGCGAGGCAGGTCGCGATCGCGACGACGACCATCCCGATGTGGAAGCCGCGCACGGAGTCGGCGCCCGCCAACGAGATCAGCCGCAACAGGAGGTACCAGCCGGGCGGCTGCGGCGCAAAGACATCCTCGCCGAGGCGCTGCCCGTGCTCGAGCGCGTCGAGGCTCGTCAGATAGACGCCTTCGTCGTAGTCGGTGTCGGTGCCGACGAGTCGGCCGAAGAGGAGCACCTGCGCGGCGACGAGCGCCGCCAGCGCGAGACCCTCCCATACGATTGGGCGCCGGTGCACCTTCATCCAGCAGACAATGCCTGACGCGGCCGTCCTCGTAGCGAAGCTCCTGTTCTGGGGCTCGCTCAGCACGCTCGTCTGGACGCACGCGCTCTACCCCTCCGCGGCGGCCGCGCTCGCGCGGGTGCGGACGCGCCGCGTCCGGCGGGCGGAGATCGAGCCGACGGTGACGGTGACGGTGATCGTCGCCGCGTACAACGAGGAGGCCGTGATCGAGCGGCGGCTGGAGAACCTGCTCGCGCTCGACTACCCCGCCGAGAAGCTCGCGCTCCTCGTTACCTCCGACGCGTCGACCGACCGCACGCACGAGCTCGTCGAGCGCTTCGCGCCGCACGTGCGCCTGATCGTGAACGAGCGCGGCGGCAAGGTGGCGGCGCAGAACCGCGCGGTACGCGAGACGGCCGGCGAGATCCTCGCCTTCTCGGACGCGAACGCGACGTGGGCGGCTGACGCGCTGCGCAGCCTCGTCCAGAGCTTCGCCGACCCCGAGGTCGCATACGCCTGCGGACGGCTCGTTCTCCAGGACGCCGCCGGCAACAACAAGGAGGGCGTCTACTGGCGCTACGAGCTCTGGCTCCGCGCGAGCGAGTCGAGGCTCCATTCGGTCACCGGCGGCAACGGCTCGATCTACGCCGTGCGGCGCGAGGACTACGTCGAGGTCGACCCGCGCTTCGGGCACGACCTCGCGCTCCCCTACTTGATGGTCCAGCGCGGCCGGCGGGCGGTCTACGAGCCGGCGGCGCTCGCCTTCGAGAAGCCGACGCCTTCAAACGAGACCGAGTACCGGCGCAAGGTGCGGATGTTCGAGCACTGCTGGCTGATCGCGCTGCGCGGCGGGATGCTGCGTCGGCTGCCGCCCGTGTACTGGGTCGAGGTGGTCTCGCACCGCCTGCTTCGGTACGGGAGCGGACTGCTCCACCTCGTCTTGCTCGGGTCGAGCGCGGCGCTCGCCGTGCTCGACGGCGCCTGGCTCTGGTGGGCGGCGCTCGGCGCGCAGGGCGCGCTGCTCGCTGCGGCGGCCGCCGGAGTCGGCATCGCCCGCTACTACGTGCTCGTGACGTGGGCGACCGTCGTCTCGCTCTGGAACTACCTGCGCCGTGGCGTACCCGCGACGTGGGACGCGGCGGAGGGGACGCGGTAGGACACGGCTCGAAGGGCGGATATCCAAGCGAGAGCAGATCGGATATCCTGAGCGCATGAAGACGACCGTCGACGTCGATCGCAGGCTCGCCGACGAGGCCGCCGAGATCCTCGGGACGAAGTCGCTGAAGGACACCGTCAACGGCGCCCTGCGCGAGGTGATCCGGGCCGAAGGGCGGCGCGAGCTCGCCGAGGCGATCCGGAACGGCACGCTTGCGCTGCCGACGCCCGAGGAGGTCGAGCAGTCGAAGGCTCCGAAGGTGCCGATCGGAGCCCTCGACGGTCTCGCTGCGGAGCTGAAGCGGAGTCGGCGCCGGCGTCGCGCGTGACTCTCGCTCTCGCGGACACGAGCGTCTGGGCGCGTAGCCTTCAGCCCGAGGTCGCCGAGCTTTTGAGCGACGCTGTCGAGGAAGACAGAGTCGTCATGATTGCACCCGTCGTGCTCGAGCTGCTCAGGGGCACGAGGGACATGAGAGAGCTTGAGCGGGATGCGCGCCGCTACGACATGCTGCCCGTCATCCACATGACGCCTGCCTTCGAGGAGCGCGCGCGAGACGTTCAGCGGCGACTCGCGTGGCGCGGCTATCACCTCGGTCCGTCCGCCGTCGACCTGCTCGCGGCCACCGCCGCCCTCGCCGCGCTCGACCGGGGGTGGCTCTGGTGGGCTGCGCTTGGAGCCCAGGGAGCGCTGCTCGCGGCGGCCGCCGCCGGCGTCGGCATCGCCCGCTACTACGTGCTCGTGACGTGGGCGACCGTCGTCTCGCTCCGGAACTACCTGCGCCGCGGCGTGCCGGCGACGTGGGACGCGGCGGAGGGGGCGCAGTAGGACAGGGCTTGAAACGAGGATATCCGAGTCGATCTCTATCGGATATCCTGTTCCTCATGAAGACCACCGTCGACGTCAATCGCGAGCTGGCCGACGAGGCCGCCGAGATCCTCGGTACGAAGTCGCTCAAGGACACCGTCAACGGCGCGCTGCGCGAGGTCGTCGCCGCGGCGCACCGGCGGCGGCTGGCGGAGCGGATCAGGGAGGGAACCCTGCCTGTGCCGACGCCTGAGGAATACAGGAAGCTTCGCGAGCCCAGGCTTCCGGTCGGTGCGCTCGACGACTCGCCGCCGGTTCCGAAGCGACGTCGCCGCGTCGCGTGACGCACGTCGTCGTCGACACCAGCGCGTGGATGCGCCGCCGGCAGCCGCAAGTCGGTGAGGCTCTGGCGGGCGCCATCGAGGAGGACAAGGTGGCGCTGACGACGCCGATCCTGCTCGAGCTGCTCCGATCCGCCGTCGGCTCACGGGACGCGAAAGCACTCGCGGTCGAGTATGGGTTTCTCGCTCGGATACCCATCACCCGTCCGGTCGAGGCTCGGGCGCTCGAGGTGCAGGAGAGGCTGACCGAGCGCGGTCATCACCGTGGTCCTTCTCCGGTCGATCTGCTTGCCGCTGCCGCTGCCGAGTCCGTCGGTGCCGAGCTCTGGCACTGCGATCGCCATTTCGAGCTGATCGCCGAGGTGACGGGCCAGCCGGTCCGGCGGGTGGGGCATTGAACCGCGCGGTCGACGTTGCGGTCGCCGGGGCGGCGCTCGCGCTCGCGAGCCCGCTGCTCGCGCTCGCGGCGCTCGCGGTCAAGCTCGCCGACGGCGGCCCCGTGCTCTACCGGCAGGTGCGGGTCGGCAAGGACGGGGCCGATTTCGAGCTGCTGAAGCTGCGCACGATGGTCGTCGGCGCCGAGACGATGGGCGCGGGCTACTCGGTGGACGAGGGCGACCCGCGCATCACGCGGGCCGGGCGGCTGCTGCGCCGCCTCTCCCTCGACGAGCTGCCCCAGCTCTGGAACGTCGTCCGCGGCGACATGTCGGTGATCGGCCCGCGGCCGACGCTCCGGTACCAGGTCGAGCGCTACGACGAGCGGCAGCGGCGGCGGCTCGACGTGAGGCCGGGCATCACGGGCTGGGCGCAGATCCACGGCCGCGCCGAGCTGCCGTGGGAGGAGCGGATCGAGCTGGACGTCTGGTACGTCGAGCACCGCTCGCCGCGCGTCGACCTGAAGATTCTGCTGCGCACGCCGCTCGCGCTCTTCGGCGGTACGTACAAGGGCGAGGCGGGCGGCTGGAAGGGCTAACCTCACGCGGGTGACCGCGGTTCTCTTTACCTGCGCGGGCCAGCGCGTGGACATCGTCGCGGCCTTCGGCCACGCGGGCGCCGAGACGGTCGCGACGGACGTCGACCCGCTCGCTCCCGCCCTCTACCACGCCGACCGGCACGCGTTCGTGCCACGCGTGGACGACCCCGGCTACGTGGCGGCGCTCGCCGGGCTCGTGCGCGCGCACGATGTCCGCCTGATCGTGCCGCTGACCGACCTAGATCACGCGGTGCTCGCCCGGGAGCGGGAGGCGCTCGCACCGGCGCTCGTCCTCCTCCCGTCCGCCGAGGTCTGCGAGCGCATGGGAGACAAGTACCTCGCCCACCTCTTCTTCGAGGAGCACGGGATCCCGAGCCCGCCGAGCTGGCTCCCCGGTGAGGTGCCCGCGGACGCGCGCTATCCCCTGCTCGTCAAGGTGCGCGAGGGCTTCGGCTCGCGCCACATCCACCGCGCGCGCGATCCCGAGGAGCTCGCCTTCTTCCTCCGCTACACCCCGGTCGAGTCGTTCGTCCAGCAGCAGTGCCTCGGCGAGGAGTTCTCGATCGACGTGTTCTGCGACCTCGAGAGCCGCTGCCTGAACGCGATCCCGCGCACGATGATCCAGTCGAAGGGCGGCGAGTCGATCAAGGGCATGACGATCAAGGACGCCGAGCTGATCGAGCACGGGCGTCTCGTGGCCGAGACGATCGGGATCGTCGGGCCGGCGAACATCCAGTGCTTCCGCGAGCCCGACGGCAGCCTGCCGGTGACCGACGTCAACCCCCGCTTCGGGGGCGCCTTCCCGCTCCCCCGCGCCGCCGGGAGCCGCTATCCGGAGCTCGCGCTCGCGCTCGCGGGCGGCGAGCGGCCGGAGCCGCGCCTCGGCGACTTCCGTGAGGGAGTCGTCATGACCAGGTTCTTCTCCCACCTCTGCTTGACCGCGGACGGGGACGGCGGGCTCGAGCCATTCGCCGAGGAGCTGCCTGAGCCGATCGCGGTCGAGCCCGAGACGCTGGACGCCTGACCTCCGGCTCCGCCGGTACCCTCGAAGCGTTCGCCGGAGACTTGCCAGAGCGCACCGCCGGTTCGGCCGGCGGGTCGTCGGCCGCGCGTTCGCGGTCCCGCTCGCGCTGCTCCTCGTCGCGGCCGGCCTGATGGTGGCAGCAGCGCTTCGCAAGGAGCTGCGCAGCCAGGACGTGAGGGGCTCGTCGACGGTCGAGTTCGTGACGACGGAGACCGAGGAGCCGACGCCACCGGCCGCCGCTGCCGACGTCGTCTGGCCCACGTTCGGCTACGTCGCTGCGCGCACCCGCACGGCGCCGTTCTCCCACGCGCCGCCGCTGCGGCGGGTGTGGACGTTTCGCGGCCGCCAGCTGCTCGAGTTTCCACCTGCCGTCGCCCACGGCCGCCTCTACGTCGCCAACAACAGCGGCGTCCTGTTCGCGGTCAACGCGGCGACCGGCCGTCTTGCCTGGAAGCACGAGTCGGGCCGCTGCGTCGCCGCCTCGCCCGCAGTAACGAGCGACACGGTCTACCTCGCCTTCCTCAACCGGCCGCCGTGCAACGCGTCGGGCTCCGGTCTCGACGGCGAGGTCGTCGCCTTCGCCGCCGGCTTCGGCAAGGTGCGCTGGCGCGCGCGCATCGGCCCGACGGAGTCCTCGCCGCTCGTCGCGAACGGCCTCGTCTACGTCGGCGACTGGCGCGGCCGCGTCTACGCGCTCGACGCGCGTACGGGGGCCGAGCGCTGGCGCTTCCAGACCGGCGGCAAGGTGAAGGGCGCCGTCGCGCTCGCGGGCGGCCGGCTCTTCGTCGGCTCCTACGACCACCACGTCTACGCCCTCGACGCGCGCACGGGCGCGTTGGTCTGGCGCGCCTCGGCGCAGGACCGCATCGGTGGCAGGGGCAACTTCTACTCGACGCCCGCCGTCGCGTACGGCCGCGTCTACATCGGCTCGACCGACGGGAAGGTCTACTCGTTCGGCGCCGCGAGCGGCAAGCTCCGCTGGTCGCACTCGACCGGGGGCTATGTCTATGCCTCGCCGGCGGTCTGGGAGCAGAAGGTCTACGCGGGCTCGTACAGCGGCCGCTTCTCCGCGCTCGACGCGGCGACCGGCGCGGAGGTTTGGAGCTTCCGGGCGAACGGGCGCATCTCCGGCTCCGCGACGGTGCTCGACGGCGTCGTGTGGTTCTCCACCCTGCGCGAGCGCACCTACGCGCTCGACGCCCGCACCGGGCAGGAGCTGTGGAGCTTCCCGGACGGCAAGTACAGCCCCGTCGTCGCGGACGCGAAGCGCGTCTACCTCGTCGGCTACGCCCGCCTGTATGGAATGGTTGAGCGGTGAGATACGTCGTCACGGGCGCGGCCGGCTTCATCGGCTCACACCTCGCCGAGGCGCTGCAGGTCGCCGGGCACGAGGTGCTGGGCCTGGACTGCTTCACCGACTACTACGAGCGCGCCCGCAAGGAGGAGAACGCCGCCGCGCTCGACGTGGTCGAGGCCAACCTCGCGGAGGCCGAGCTCGCGCCGCTGCTCGCGGGCTGCGACGGCGTCTTCCACGTCGCCGGCCAGCCCGGCGTGCGCGCGAGCTGGGGAGAGGACTTCGAGCTGTACGTGCGCCGCAACCTGCTCGCGACGCAGCGCGTCTTCGAGGCCGCGGCCCGCGCGGGCGCCCGCGTGGTCTTCGCCTCCTCCTCCTCGGTGTACGGCGAGGCCGAGCGCTACCCGACGCCCGAGGAGGCCGAGCCGCGCCCGATCTCGCCCTACGGGATCACGAAGCTGGGGTGCGAGCACCTCGCGCGGGCGTACGCCGCCTCCGAGGGCCTCGACTGCGTGACGCTCCGCTACTTCACCGTCTACGGCCCGCGCCAGCGCCCCGACATGGCCTTCACGCGCCTGCTCGAGGCGCTCGCCGCCGGCTCTGTGTACCCGCTCTACGGCGACGGCTCGGCCTCGCGCAGCTTCACGTACGTCGCCGACGCCGTCGAGGCGACGATCGCCGCGATGGAGCGCGCGCCGGCGGGCGCCCTCTACAACGTCGGCGGCGGCGACGAGGCGACGATGGCCGAGGCGATCGCGCTCGCCGAGCGGATCTCCGGGCGGACGCTCGACGTCGAGCGGCTGCCCGCGGCGAAGGGGGACGTGCGGCGCACGAAGGCCGACGTCTCCCGCGCCCGCGACGAGCTCGGCTGGGAGCCGCGGACCCCGCTCGAGAGTGGCCTGCGGGCGCAGTGGGAGTGGGCCGCTGGTAGGGTCGGCGCCCGATGAACGACGAGCGCGCCGCCGAGGGAGACGCCGAGCAGGAAGTGGACCTGCGCTCGGCCTGGAACCGGATTCAGGCGCGCTGGTGGCTGCCCGTCGCGGGCGTCGTGCTCGGCCTCCTGCTCGGCTGGATCGCCGCTCTCGGCGGCGGCACCGTCTGGAGGGCGGAGACGATCGTCTTTCTCGGCCAGCCGTTCACGCCGAGCGGTGGCGGCCAGATCCAGAGCCTGGCGCAGAACCCGCGCACGGTCAGCGAGACGGTGCGCTCGGAGTCCGCCCTGAAGGCGGCGTCGTCCGTGAGCGGCATCCGTGTCGCCAAGCTGCGCGGCGCCGTCTCGACGCAGGCGATCACGACCGTCGGCCAGGCGAAGGGCCTCTCGCCGCTCGTCGAGATCTCGGTCAAGGGCGACGCGCCGCGCAAGGTGGAAAAGGCGGCCGATGCGCTCGCCCAGCGCGTGGTCGGCAACGTCTCCGAGTACGTGGACGACAAGATCGGGTCGCTGGAGGCGCAGATCGCGGGCGACGAGAAGGAGCTCGGTGAGATCGACGCCCGAATTGCGGGCGCACAGGCCCAGCAGGAGACGATCCTCTCGAGCAAGTCGCTGCCGCTCGCCGAGCGCCTGCTCCTGCTCACGAACATCAACTCGACGCTCGGCTTCGCCGAGCAGCGCCGCGGGACGGTCCAGGCGGACCTGCTGAATGCGCAGCAGCTGCTCTCGCTCGCCGAGAACGTCGAGCGCAGCCGGATCGTCGAGCCCGCGTCGGCCGTGAAGACGACCGCGCGCAGCGGGCGCAACTCCGCGCTCGTCGGCGCCCTGATCGGCCTCCTGCTCGGCGCGGGCGCGGCGTTGTGGGCCGACGCGTGGCTTGCGGGCAGGACTCGGGCCTCAGCCCCCTAAACTCACGGAGCGATGGTCGAAGGCAAGCGCGTCGCGGTCGTGATCCCGGCGCACAACGAGCAGGACCTCGTCGGGGAGACGCTCGCGGGCATCCCCGGCTTCGTCGATCGCGTCATCGTCGTGGACGACGCCTCGACGGACGCCACGGCCGAGCGCGCCCGCGCGGGCGGCGACCCGCGCGTGGACGTCGTCACCCACGACACGAACGCCGGGGTCGGCGCCGCGATCGTCACGGGCTACAAGCTGGCGCTCGCGGAGGGCCTCGACGTCGTCTGCGTGATGGCGGCCGACAACCAGATGGACCCGGCCGACCTGGAAACGCTCGTCACCCCGGTCGCCCGCGGCGAGCTCGACTACGCGAAGGCGAACCGTCTCTTCACCGGCGAGGCATGGAGCCTGATCCCGCGCACCCGCTACCTCGGCAACGCGATCCTCTCGCTGCTGACGAAGATCGCCTCCGGCTACTGGCACGTGGCGGACTCGCAGACCGGGTACACGGCGATCTCGCGCGAGATGCTCGCCGAGCTCGACCTCGATCGCGTGTATGCCCGCTACGGCTTCCCGAACGACATGCTCGTCCACCTAAACGTCTGGAACGCCCGCGTGCGCGACTTCCCCTCGCGGCCGATCTACGGCGTCGGCGAGCGCTCGGGGATCCGCCTGCGTACGGTCGTGCCGCGCATCTCCTGGCTGCTCGTCAAGGGCTTCTTCTGGCGGATGAAGGAGAAGTACGTGATCCGCGACTTCCACCCGCTCGTCTTCTTCTACGCGCTCGGCTTCCTGATGAGCGGGATCGGCTTCGCGCTCGGCGTCCTCGAGACCGTGCTGCGGATCATGGGCAACGAGATCCCGGTGGCGACGGTCGTCCTCGTCGCGCTGCTCCTGATCTCCGGCTCGCAGTTCACGCTCTTCGCCATGTGGTTCGACATGGAGTCGAACAAGGACCTGAAGTGAGGTCGTGGGCTTTCGGGCTCGGCGCGCTCGTCGCCGTGCGGGTTGCGATCCCGCTCGTCGCGCTCGCCGCCTCGGGGCACGATGTGCCCGGTCTCCCACCTTACGACTACGCGCCGCTGAACGGCGATTCGTTCGGGTTCTACGCGGCGACACGGGAGTTCATCTCCTCCTTCGGACGCGTTGCTCTGCCCGTGCTCGCGCTGCTCGCGCTCGGTCTCGCCGTGGCCGGCGCGGTCGCGCTACGGCTCCGCCGAGCCGGACGCACGTGGCACGCGCTTGTGCTCGCCGCCGGTGCCGTCTCGCTCGCGCTCGTGCCGTTCATCGTCGAGATGGCGCCTTCGGGTGCGGCCGTCTTCGGCTGGCCGCTCGTGTGGAGCGTTCTACTCTTCCCGCTCCGCGCGGCCGGCGTGCTCGATCCCGACGCCGCGTTCGTCGTCGGCTTCACGCTCTCGCTGCTCGCGGTCGCCGCGACGGTCGTGGCGACCGCGTACGCCGGCCTCTATGCGAGCGGTCGGCGCTCGGTCGGACTCCTCGCCGCCGGCCTCTTCGCCGTCTGGCCGCTCCTCACCGGCCCGCTCGCAGGCGCGAGCGCCTGGGAGAACGGCCAGTGGAACGTTGACGTCGGCCTGGCCCTCTACAGCGAGCCGCTCTCGACGGGACTCGTTGCGGCGGCGATCGCCCTCTTGCTCTCGCCGCGTGCGACCGAACTCCGGCTCGCGCTCGCCGGGCTCGCGCTCGGACTCGCGACGGCGGTCAAGCTCTCGAACGGCGTCGTCGCCGCCCTCGTCGTCGCGCTCGTCGCGTACGAGCTCGGTCTGCGGCGCGCGCTGCCGCTCGCGGTCGGCGGGCTCGCGTTCGTGCCCGTGGTTGTGGCCTACTGGCCAAATGGATACACGTCGTTCTCCGACGATCCGCACGCAGTACAAGGCCTCTGGTCCTTCGGCAATGGCCTGTTGAGCTGGACCGACTCTCTGATCTTCGAGCCCACAGTGCTGCTCGTGCTCGCGCCGTTCGGCGTGCTGGGCGCATTTGCGATTGGCCGACGCTGGCCCCTTTCGGTGCTCGGCACCGTGATCGCGGCGACCGTCCTTTTCTACACGTTCTACAAGTTCACCGGCGACCATCCCCGTTTCCTTTACGTAGCGCTTCCGGCACTGTTCGTGCTCGAGGCGGCGGGGATTGAGAGGGCAGGTTGGTTAGCGATTAGTAAAGTTTCGGGGGTCAGCGCGAAGCCCTCGCTATGATCGCGCCGTGCCGACCGCCGTCGTCACCGGGGGAGCGGGCTTCCTCGGCTCACACCTCTGCGAGCACCTGCTCGCCCGCGGCCACCGCGTCATCTGCGTGGACAACCTCGAGACGAGCTCGCTCCAGAACATCGAGCACCTGCGGGGCGACGACTTCGTCTTCCTCAACCACGACCTGACGGCGCACCTCGAGATCGCCGAGCCGCTCGACTTCGTCTACCACCTGGCGAGCCCGGCGAGCCCGATCGACTACCTGCGGCTGCCGCTGCACACGCTCAAGGTCGGCTCGTACGGCACGCACAACGCACTCGGCCTGGCGAAGTTCAAGCGGGCCCGCTTTCTGCTCGCCTCGACGAGCGAGGTCTACGGCGACCCGGACGTGCACCCCCAGCCGGAGACGTACTGGGGCAACGTCAACCCGATCGGCCCCCGCGGTGTCTACGACGAGGCGAAGCGCTACGCCGAGGCGCTCACGATGGCGTACCACCGCCAGCAGGGCGTGGACACGTGCATCGTCCGCATCTTCAACACGTACGGGCCGCGCATGCGCCCGCACGACGGGCGCGCGATCCCGACCTTCGTCCGCCAGGCGTTCGAGAACGCGCCGCTGACCGTCTTCGGCGACGGCTCGCAGACGCGCAGCTTCTGCTACGTGGACGACCTCATCCGGGGCCTGGTCCTGCTCGCCGAGAGCGGCGAGCACATGCCGGTCAACATCGGCAACCCGCACGAGATGACGCTGCTCGAGCTCGCTCAGACGGTGGTGCGCGTCACGGGCTCGAAGAGCGAGATCGTGCACGAGGCGCTGCCGGTGGACGATCCGCAGGTGCGCCAGCCGGACATCACGCGTGCCCGGCAGCTGCTCGGCTGGGAGCCGGAGGTCGAGCTCGAGGACGGCCTGCGCCGCCTGCTCGCCTCGCTCGGACGGGAAGCGGTCGTTGCGTAGGCGGGCCGTCATTGCGGCCGCCGTCCTCGCGGCCGCCGTCCTCGCGGCTGCGCCGGGCGCGTCCGCCTCGAAGTTCATCCAGACCGGGCTCTTCGACGACGCCCAGATCCTCTGGGGCAACCCGGACAAGGTCTTCCCGCTCCTCAAGAGCCTCAACACGCAGCTGATCCGCGTGAACCTCTACTGGGGCGGCCCGAACGGCGTCGCGAAGCGCCGGCCGGCGAACCCTCTCAACCCGAACGACCCGGCCTACGCCTGGGCGACCTACGACCGTACCGTCCAGTACGCCTCGCAGTACGGGATCAAGGTCGTGTTCTCGCTCGTCGGCACGCCGTCCTGGGCGAACGGCGGCGCTGCGCCGAACGTCGCGCCGAAGAACATGCTCGACCTGAAGAAGTTCGCCCAGGCGGCAGCGACGCGCTACGGCGGCTTCTTCCCGGGCTACGACGGCCGCCTCCTGCCCGCGGTGCGCTCCTGGCTCGTCTGGAACGAGCCGAACAACCCGGTCTTCCTCTCGCCGCAGTACAAGAAGGTGAGGGGCAAGTGGACGATCCAGAGCGCCGTGGTCTACGCGAAGATGTGCAACGCCGTCGCCGTGGCCGTGCATGGAACGGCCGGCGGCACGGGGAAGGTCGCCTGCGGTGTCACGGGCCCGCGCGGCAACAACAACCCGAGCTCGTTCCGGCCGTCCGTCTCGCCGCTCCCGTTCCTACGCGCGATGAAGGCGGCGGGAGCGACGGGCTTCGACGCCTACGCGCATCACCCGTACTACGGCAAGCTGCAGGAGACGCCGTCGACGCCGCCGCCGCCGGGGATTCACGGCAACGCGCCGACCGCCGTCACGCTCGGCAACTTCGGCGACCTCGGCAAGGAGCTGACCCGGCTCTACGGCGGCAAGATGCGGATCTGGATCACCGAGTACGGCTACCAGAGCAACCCGCCCGACCGGCAGTTCGGCGTCAGCTACGCCAAGCAGGCCGCCTACCTGAAGCAGGCGTACGCGATCGCGAAGAAGCATCCGCGCGTCGACATCTTCCTCTGGTTCCTGATCGCGGACGAGCCGCGGGTCGAGAACTGGCAGTCGGGCCTCTTGACGGCGACCGGCAAGAAGAAGCCGGTCTTCACCGCCTTCCAGAAGCTGCGCGGCTAACCGACCGCGGCGATGAGCCGAACGGAGCGAGCGGCGAGCGGGGCAGGGTGGCCGGGCGAGGAACGCCGGCGGCCGCCGATCGGCTCGGCGACGTGGGGCGTGCGCGCCCCGCTGGCGTCGTGGCTCGAGGCCGAGGCGCGCGCGGTTGCCGGGCGGGCGCCGCGCGTGCTCGACGTCGGCTGCGGCGTCAAGCCGTACTACCCCTTCTTCGCCGACGTCGCGAGCGAGTACGTCGGCGTCGATATCGGCGACAACCCGGTCGCGGAGCTCCGCGGCGCGGTCGAGGAGCTTCCGGTCGAGGACGGAAGCTTCGATCTCGTGCTTTGCACGCAGGTGCTCGAGCACTGCGACGACCCGGCTCGCGCGGTTCGGGAGCTGCGCCGCGTGACGGCGCCGGGCGGGCGCGTGCTCGCCTCGACGCACGGAGTCCAGGTCTACCACCCGTCGCCGCAGGATCTCTGGCGCTGGACGCACGAAGGACTCGCGCGCCTGTTCGAGCAGAACGGCGAGTGGGCGGCGCTCCGCGTCACGCCGGCAGCCGGCACCGCGGCATGCCTCGCAACGCTGCTCGGGACGTACGTGGAGATCGGCTGCCGCCGGGCGCGGGCTGCCCGGCTTGCACGCCTACCCGTCGCGCTGCTCAACCGCGCCGGGCGCACGCTCGACCGGCGCGTCGCGATCCTCCGCGAGCCGGTTCCCGGCGCGCTCTTCGCGAACTTTCACGTCGTCGCCGACGTCGCGCGCTGATGCGGCTCTTCCGCCGGAACGCCCTCGGCGTCTACGCGGTCTATGCGGTGGCGATCGTGTCGGGCTTCATCGTCACGCCGATCGTGCTGCACTCGCTCGGTGACGTCTCGTTCGGGATCTGGTCGTTCATCGGCGCGGTCACGATCTACCTCTCCGTGCTCGACCTCGGCGTCGGGCCGTCCGTCGTCCGCTTTGCCGCAGAGGCGCGCGGCCGGCAGGCGCCGGAGGAGACGAACGAGCTCGCTTCGGTCGCGCTCGCCATCTACGCGGTCGTCGGCCTCGCCTCGCTCGTGGTCGGCGCCGTGCTCGCGTGGCTCGTTCCCGTGGTCGTCTCGACGCCCGCGGAGCTCGTCTGGCCGGCCCGCATCGCCACGCTGCTCGTCGTGCTGAGCCTCGCCGCGCGGTTCCCGCTCGGGCTCTTCAACAACCTGCTCATCGCGCACCAGCGCTTCGACGTCCAGAACGTCGGCAACCTGGTCTCGACACTTCTCTACGCCGTCCTCGTCGTGGTGTTGGTGCCGCGCGGCGGAGGCCTCATCCTGCTCGGCGCGCTCACGCTCGGGACGACGCTCGTCCGGCTCGCGCTGCCGCTCGCGTGGCTGCGGGCGGAGTTGCCGGACCTGCGGTTGAGCCGTGCCGCGCTGTCCCGGAAGCGGGTGCGCGAGCTCGCCGGTGTCAGCTCGAGCAACTTCTTCATCCACGTCGCGAGCAAGGTCGTCTTCGCGACGGACGTCGTCGTCGTTGGCATCGTTCTCGGGCCCGTGGCGGCGGCGCTGTACGCGATCCCGGCAAAGCTCTTCTCGCTTGCGTTCGGGCTCGGCAGCGCCGGCACGAACCTCCTCTATCCGACCTTCGCGGAGTACGAGGGCGCGGGGGAGATCGAGCGCCAGCGGCGCCTGCTGCTCGCCGGCCTGCGCGGCGGCATGGCGGCTGCGGTCGTGCTTGCGCTGCCGCTGCTGCTCATCCCGGACCAGCTGATTCGGGCGTGGGTCGGCGGCGGCTACGGCGAGAGCTCGCCCGTGATGGTCCTACTCGCGCTGGTCGTGCTGATCCAGCAGCCGCTCTACTTCCTCACGCAGTACCTCATCGCACGCGGGCGCCAGCGCGAGGTGGCTTTCGTGCTCATGGCGGGCGCCGGCTCGAACCTCGTCCTCTCCATCGCGCTTGCGGCGTGGGTCGGCATCTGGGGCGTCGCGCTGAGCACGCTCGTCACGGGCGTCGCGGTGCTCGCGTACGTCGTGCCGGCACTGGTTGCACCCGCCGTTGGCGTGGGCGTCGCCTCGCTCGTCCGTGCGTCGGTTCGTCCGCTCGTACCGGCCGCCGTCGCCGGGCTCGTCATCCTCGTCGGCGTCGCACGCACCGTCGAGGCCGACACGCTGCTCGGGCTCACGCCGATCGGCCTGCTCTGGCTCGTTTCATGCGGTCTCGCGGTCTGGCGCTTCGGCTTCGACGCGAGCGAGCGAGCGCAGGCCGCCCGGCAGCTTCGGCTGCCGTCGCGCGGCGCGATCGCGACGCCCTAGATCGGCAGATAGCGGTCGAGGATCTCGTCCTCGTAGCGCCGGGCGAGCACGTCCCAGTCGAGCGCGGCGCCTGCGCGACGCGCGACTGCCGCGAGCTCGGCCCGGGCACCCTCGTCCTCGGCGAGGTGGACGACCGCGTCGACGAACGCGCGCGGCGTCGGGACGAGCACGCCGGCTCCCGTCTCGCGCAGGTTCTCGGTCACCGCGTAGTCGTACGAGACGGTCGGGACGCCGAGACCGATGAACTCGCCGACCTTCGCCGCCTGGATCCCCGTGTCCTTGACCCGCGGGTAGAGCGCGAGATCGAAGTTCGCGGCTGTGGCGAGCGCCTGCTCGCGTGGCAGGCGGCCGAAGACGACGATGTCGTCGCGTCCCTCGACGCGCTGCCTGACGCGGTCGCTTGCGCTGCCGACGAGCCAGAGGCGCGCGCGTGGCGCGCGGGCATGGATCTCGTCCCAGAGCTCGAGCAGGTGCTCGACGTTGTAGAGCGGCCCCTCGCCGCCGCGATCCTCGCTCGTGAGGAGGAACGCCGCCATCCAGCCGACGACGACGTCGCCGGGCCCGCGGCGCGCTCCGGCCGCGGCGCGAAGCTCGTCGGTCAGCGAGGCCAGGCTGACGCCCTGCGGGATCACGTGGTAGGGCTTGTCGACTCCCAGCTCCTGAAACTTCCGCCCGGCGCGGTCGGCCGTGACGACGTACGCCTTCAGGTTCGGTCGTTTCAGGAGCGCGACCTCGCGCGGCGTGTAGTACGGGTCGTCGACGTCCGAGACGATCGGGCCGAGGAACCACCTGATCTGCTCGTTGTCGAGCGTGAACATCGAGCGGTACCGCGCGGATGCGAGACGCAGCAGAAGCGGCTGGCTGAGCGAGCGCGTGGAGCGGAAGGCGCGGAACTGGACGCCTCGCACGATCCGCTGGTCGGAGCAGGTCAGCAGATACGCGTCGAGCCGCCCGAGGCGGGGGAGCAGCTCGGCGTAGCGGGGATTGTTATGTCCCTTGAACCAGATGCTCGTGAGGAAGATTCGCTCGTCGCTCGGCTCGGGCCCGAGCGCGAGTCGGCGTAGGGGAAGCCGCTGCACCGCGCAATTCTAGGGAGAGGGCCGCCCGATGGTTTCGTAGAGCGCGATCGTCCGCTCCGCCATGCGCGCGACGGAGAACTCGGAGCGGGCACGCGCACGGCCGGCGAAGCCGAGACGGCGCCCACGCTCGGGGTCGGCGAGCAGCTCGTCGAGAGCCCGCGCGACGCCGTCGACGTCGCCCGCGTCGGCCAGCAGGCCGGTCTCGCCGTCGACGACGATCTCGGGCACGGCGCTCACGCTCGTCGCGACGATCGGCAGCGACGCCTGCATAGCCTCGAGCAGAACGATCCCGAACCCTTCCCAGCGGGACGTGTGCGCGAAGATGTCAGCGCGGGTAAGCCAGTCGCGGATCTCGAGCCGGCCGGGCAGGACGACCGCCTCGTCGAGATCGAGCTCGCGCACGAGCGCCCGCGTCTCCGCCTCGAGCGGGCCGATGCCGAGGATCGCGAGGCGCGTCTCCGGGTGCCGCTCTCGCGCTCGCGCGAACGCCCGCAGCAGCGTCGGGTGGTCCTTCTGCGCCGTCAGCCGGCCGATCGCGAGCACGAGCGGCGCGTGTGGCGGAATCCCGACCTCCTCGGGCATCACCTCCGACGGTGCCGCCGGCAGCTCGTCCAGCCCGTAGTGGATCGTGACGATCTTCTCCGAGGCGTGTCCGGCCTGCTCGAGGAAGCGGCGCACGGCGTCCGAGATCGCGATCAGCCGATGCGCGCGGCGCGCAAGCGCCCGGTCGACGTAGCGGAACGGGCCGAGCAGGTAGCGGTCGTCGTTGTGCCGGGACGAGACGAGCGGGATGCGAGCCACCGTGGACGCAAGCGCGCCGTAGACGTCGGCGTGCACGAGGTGGGTGTGCAGGAGCGCCGGACGCTCGGCGCGCACGGCGCGCACCACGTCGCGCGCCATTCGCGGGCTCACGTCCGGGCCGCAACGGACCCGCCGGTACGGCACGCCCGCTTCGTCGAGTGCCGCGTAGAACCGCGCCGCGTCGGTTCCCGGCACGTCGAGCCCGAGGAAGCACGCGTCGATGCCGCGCTCACGCAGCGCGGGCAGAAGGGCCAGCAGGTGTCGCTCGGAGCCGCCGACCCCCGTCAGCTTGTGGATGTGGAGCACCTTCACGCGCGCACGACCCGCCGGTAGAGCGCATCCAGCTCATCTGTCATCCGTTCGGTCGTGAAGCGCCGGAGCATGTCCTCCGCGCCTCGCTCCCCCATGCGCGCGCGGAGCGCGTCATCGCGGGCGAGGGCGGCGAGACGGCCTGCGAGCGCCTCCGTGTCGCCGATCGCCGCGAGGTAGCCGCTCACGCCGTCCTCGACGACCGCTCCCGTCCCGCCCGCGCGCGTCGCGACGACCGGCCGCCCGGCGGCGAGCGCCTCGATCGCGGCGACAGGAGTGCCTTCGTTCGCCGAGGTGAGCAGGAACGCGTCGAACGCCCCGTACCAGTCCTGAAGTCGCCGCTGATAGCCGACGAAGCGGCAGCGATCCCAGACGTCCAGCTCACGCGCACACACCTCCGTGTCGACGCGGTCCTCGCCGTCGCCGACGACGACGAGCACGGCATCGATGCCGGCGTCGACGAGCGCGCGCAGCGTCCGGACGAGATCAAGCGGTCGCTTGATCGCGGTCAGCCGCCCCGCCCAGCCGACGACGAACGTCCCGCTCTCGATTTCGAGCTGCTCGCGTAGCCGCTTTCGCGCATCGTCCTCCGGGTTCGCCAAAGCCGAGAGCTCGAAGCCGTAGGGAATGACGGCGAAGCGGCCCGCCGGGGCGACGCCGAACGCGACGAGGTCGTCGCGCACCTCCGCGCTGACGGCGACGAGCGCGTCGGTCGTGCGGCCGAGTACGCGCTCGATCGTGCGGAACGCGCGCTCGCGCCCATGGCCGAAGTAGCCGCTCAGGACGTGGCCGTGGTAGGTGTGGATTGACGCCCCCGGCCGCCCGCCGAGAACGGCGGCGATCCGGCCCGTCGCCCCGGCCTTCGCAGTGTGCGTGTGCAGGACGTCGGGACGGCGCGCGCGGACGATGCGCCGGAGCTCCCGGATTGCCTTCGCGTCGTTGCGGAGCGACAGCTCCCGCTGAAGCGCCGGCAGCCTGTGGAGAGGGACGTCGAGCTCGTCTGCGAGGTACTCCATCGACTCCTCGCCCGCCGCGAGCGTTCCGGCGACGACGAGCACGTCGTGGCCGCGACGCTTCTGCTCGTGCGCCAGCTGGAGGACGTGGAGCGCTGCGCCGCCGACGTTGAGCCGGGCGATGACGTGGACGATCCGCAGGGGCCGGCCGGTCACGCTCGCGTTTCCCGCAGGAGAGACGGTGCCGCCGCGACGACGCCGAGCGTCAGCCAGAAGAGCGCCGCGAGCGGCGAGCCGCCGAAGAGCGCCGCGCCGGCGAGAGCTCCGACGAGGCCGGCGAGCCAGGCGGCGGGAAGGCTCGCGTGCTCGGCGCCCTCGGGCGGCCACCGTCGCCCGACTCTGACCGCGAGTCGCGTCGCGATCACGCCGAGCGCGAGCAGCAGCGCGACTCCGACGAGCCCGAGCTCGAACAGCACCTGGTCGTAGGTCTGCTGGGGGATGAACGTCCGGTCCTCGGGCGGGAAGTAGCGCGGTGGCTGGTCGGAGAAGCGCTCGCGGGCGTCCGGCAGGTAGCGCGCGTACTCGGCGGGCGGCAGCTCGCCGTGCCAGCCGGTGCCGAGCACCGGTTTGTCGAGAAAGATTCGCCCGCCGACATACGCGTAGATCAGGCGCTGGCTCCAGCTCGCGGCGTACTGTCCGGCCCGCTCCGGCTCGGGGCCGAACCATTGCTTGAGGAAGCCGAGCTCGCCGCTTCGGAGCGCGATCGTGCCGGCGCTGACGGCGGCGACGACGGCGATCGTCACGAGGCTCGATCTGAGGTGAAGGCTCCGGCGGGCGGCGGCGAGCGCGAGGACAGCCCCCGCCGCGAGATAGAGGCCGAGCAGGCTCGCGAGCGAGGCTCCGAGCATGATCGCGAGCCCCCCGATCACGACGGTCGCAAGTGCACCGGCGCCCGGGCGCTCGCGCCCGGCGTGAATCGCCGCCAGCCCGACGGCGATCGCGACCGTCCCGAGCGCGGCGAGGTCGTGCTCCCCGAGGAACGATCCCTGCCGTCCGCCCACGTCGCGAACGAATCCGACCGCGCCCCACGCCACGGCAATCGCGCAGAAGCCGACCAGCACTTGGGCGAGCGCCGTCAGCCGCTCGCGCGTGTCGAGGAACGCCGCCGCTCCGAGCGTGAGCACGGCGAGCTCCGAGAGCTTGCCCGCCGCCGTGATCGCCACGGCCCCGTTCGGGATCGCGGAGCCGACGATCAGCGTTGCGAACGCGGCGACGACGATGAGCAACGTCCGCGACGGCAGTGCGCCTCGCTCCCGCAGCCGACGTGCCGAGAAGACCGCGAGGACGGCGAGCGCCAGGTCGGCCGGCCCGATCGAGAGCTCGGTTCCGCCCGCGCCGACGTCGACGCTCGGCAGGTCGCGGGCGCGTAAGAGGCTCAGGACGACGGCGACGAGGAAGATGCTGAAGGGGAGATCCCTCGCCGACCGCCTCAGCGCTCGTGGCGGGAGGTTGGGCATCGGGAGAGACTATGATAGGCACCGCGGTCCGGTGCGTGGCGCGCCGGTTTTTGACGAATGCGCATCGCTTTTCTCACCGGCATGTGGCCGCATGACGTGGACGGGCCTGCCACGCACGGGTCGGATTTCGCGCGCTTTCTCGTCGAGCGCGGACACTTGGTGCCGTTACGGTGAAGCCCCATCCGGATCCCTCCTTCGAGCGTGAGCCTTCGCAGACCCACAGCCTCGGAGGAGGCCCGGATGACCTACTCAGCCGTTCACAACGTGTTGAGGCACGTCACCTAGCTTCGGCCGAAGGCAGCGCGCCGCTCGACGTCGGCGGGATCGACCATGTGGCCGTCGCGCTCGACGTAGCCGCCCTTGCCGCCGACGACGAGCAGCACGAGCTCGCCGTCGCCGGCGTTCGAGACCTTGCGCTCCGTCGTCGACTCGACGTAGCACAAACCGCCGGGGCCGAGGATCCGCGTCTCGCCTCCGACCTCGAAGCGCGCGGTGCCGCTGTGGACGAAATAGAGCTCGTCCTGGTGGTCGTGGTAGTGGCAAAAGCCCTCGAAGCCGGGCGGGTAGACGATCGCGTTGACCCCGAAGGCCGTCACGCCGAGCGCGTGGCGGACCTTGCGGAAGCCCGGCCCCTCGCCGAGCTCGTCGAGCGTGCTGAAGCTGTGGCTCATCGTGCCGTCCTTTCCTCGAGCAGGGTGCGGTAGAGCGTGTCCATGTCGTCGATCAGGCGGTCCACGGCGTAGCGCGGGACGACGCTCGCGCGGGCGGCGGCGCCCATGCGGGCGCGCAGCTCCGGGTCGGCGGCGAAGGCCATCGAGCCCTCGCTGCGGGCGAGCGAGCCTGTCACGAGCGTCGTCTCGTACCCGCGCCTGGCAAGCCCCGCCGAGAGGTAGGCGACGTGGAGCGCCGGGCCCGCCCACGGTCAGCCGCGCGATCACGCGCAGCACGCGGATCGGCTCAGACAAGGCTCTCGACGGTGAGCCGAAGCCCTTCTTCGACGCTCACGCGCGGCTCCCAGCCCAGCACGTCGCGCGCGGCCGAGACGTCGGCCCAGGAGTCGCGGATATCGCCCGCCCGAGGCGGCAGGAATCGGCGTTCGACCGGTTGGCCGAGGAGCTCGCCGATCACCTCTGCGATCCGGTTCACGCTGACCGGTGCGCCCGAGGCGATGTTGAAAATGCGGCCACTCGCGCCGTCCGCGTCCGCCCCGCGGATGGTCGCGTCGACGACGTTCGTGACGTAGGTGAAGTCGCGCGACTGCTCGCCGTCGCCGAAGATCGTGACCGGCAAGCCGCGGGAGATCGCGGTGACGAAGAGCGGCACGACCGCCGCGTACTGTGAGAAGGGGCTCTGCCGCGGGCCGAAGACGTTGAAGTACCGCAGCACGACCGTCTCGAAGGAGTCGTACACGCGGCTGAAGCTCACGCAGTACCGCTCGGCGGCGAGCTTCGCCACCCCGTAGGGAGAGATCGGGTCCGGGGGTGTCGCTTCCGTTGTCGGAAGCTCGCGTGTCGAGCCGTAGACCGACGTCGACGACGAGAAGACAACGCGCCTGACGCCCTCATCCCGTGCGGCGAGCAGCACGTTGAGCGTCCCCTCGACGTTCACCGCGCTTGAGGTCAGCGGGTCCTGCACCGACCGTGGAACGGAGCCCATCGCGCCGAGGTGGAAGACGACCTCAGCTCCTCGCACGGCGGCGTGGACGCGCTCGTAGCTTCGCAGCTCTCCCTCGATGACCTCGACGTCAACCTCCGCCAGGTTGGCCCGGTTGCCGGTCGAGAAGTTGTCGAGCACGCGCACTTCGTCGCCCTTCTCGAGCAGGCTGCGCGCGAGGTGCGAGCCGATGAAACCCGCGCCGCCTGTGACAAGGACTCGTCTCATCTCGGGGCCTCCGCGACGACGTGGCAGGTGGCGATCAGTGAGCCGGGGATTAGCTCGCGCAACGACGGGACCCGGCGATCAAGCCCGCGCGCGCCCAGGTTCAGCGCCGCGACGAGAGGCTTCCCGAGCACCCGGGCGCGGGCCTTCTGAGCGACGAGATCGACGTAGTGTGCGAGCAGCATTCCGAGGCAGGCAGTCGTACCCGACCCTGGACGGACGCTGAGCGAGGCCCAGTCGCCGTTCTGCGAGAAGAGCCGATCGCGCCCTGCATGCGTCCAGCGCCAGAGGTCTTCCGGCGCCGGATGGTACACCTGCACGCCGTGCGTGGACGCAAGAACGCACTCGCCCGGGGCGACGACGCGCCGCAGTTCGCGGACGGCGTGTGTCGGATCGTCGCAGTGCTCAAGTACCTGGTTACACAGGACGATCTCGAACAAGCCGTCCTCCACCGGCAGGTCTTCGACGCGGCCGCGGACGTCGGCGTGTGGGTTGTCGGCAACGTCCACGCCGACGAAGGCGTCGGCGAAGGGCTCGAAGAACGGGAGGTACGGCTTGACTCCACAGCCCACGTCGAGCACCCGGTAGCGGCCGTAGCGAACGCTGGTGGGGCGAAGTCCGCGGCGGAGCCCGCTGGCGACCGCGGTGAGCGCGACGGCCAAGATTGCGAGATCGGCCAGGGTGACGTCGACCGACGTCCCTCCGACCGGCAGGCTCACGCTCGGCTGGTGGTTCACATGGAGGAAGACGAGCGGCACGGCTGCCGCGAGCGTGGCCGCTCTCGCGGAGACCCGCGCCTCGTCCGCCTTCCCCCCGTAGCGCAACGTGCGGCTCAGGACGGGCGGGGAAGCCAAGGAGGCTCACTATACTGGCTCTTCGAAATGGGCTCGCGGCTTCTCTGGCGCCGGTCGGCGACGGCCGTCGGGCTCTACTCCTCGGTCGCGCTCGGCGGTCTCGCCATCGTCGCGGCGGCGCGGCTGCTCGGCTTGGAGGACTTCGGCCTCTACGCGACTCTGCTCGCGGCCTTGGGGTTCTTCCAGTCGCTCCTCTTGCTCGGCGTCTTCCGGATCGCGCAGGCGCCCCAGACGGGGTTCAGTGCCGTCAGCTCCCCGGTGCGGCTGATCCTGCTCACCGAGCAGACCGCCGGCTGGGAGCGTGGCGACCGCCGCGGAGTCGTCCGAGGAGTGGTGCGCTACACGCTCGCCGCCTGTGCGGTGGCCGCGGTGTCGCTGCCGCTTTTCCTCTGGCTGATGCCGGACCTGATCCGGATCGTGTTCGGCTCCCAGTACCTGGGGGCGACCGACGCTGCGCGGATCGTCCTGCTCGCGGCCGCACTCCAGCTCGTCGTCGGCTGGACCAAGTCACTGCCCGTCTCGATCGGGCGGCCGCACCTCCGGCTCCTCACGCACGGCGCCGAGACGGTCGTGCTCCTCGCTCTGGTCGGCACGCTCGGGGTGACTTGGGGGGCAACCGGAGCCGCAACCGCGACGCTCGTCTCGACAGTCGTGTTCACCCTTCTTTGGGTCCTGCTCTTCGCGCGTATGCGCGCCGAGGTGGCCGGGGCGCGGGCTCCCGGCTCCGCACCGGGGACGCTCCTCTCGTGAGGGTGCTGATCGTCTCCGGGATCTGGCCGCCCGACGTGGGAGGCCCGGCCAGCCATGCCCCCGAGCTGGCCGAGTTCCTGCGCTCGCGGGGACATGCGGTCGAGGCTGCGATCACTGCGGACGCGTCGCCCGCGGCCGAGCACTACGCCGTGCGGGCCGTGTCGCGGCGACTACCCGTCGGCGTGCGCCACGTCGCCGTTGCCACTCTCGTCGCACGTCGCGCGCGCGCGGCGGACGTCGTCTACGTGACGAGCATGATCGGGCGCGCAGCACTCGGCGCGGCACTCGCGCGCCGGCCGCTCGTCGTCAAGCTGACCGCCGACGAGGCCTACGAGCGGGCGCGCCGGCGGGGCCTGTTCGCAGGCGACCTCGACGCCTTCCAGAGGCACCGCGGCGGTCTGCGCGTTGCACTGCTGCGCCGAGCCCGCGACCTCGCGCTCCGCCGAGCGGCCCACGTCTTCTGCCCGAGCGCGTACCTCGCGGGACTGGCCGTCTCCTGGGGCCTGCCGGCGGAGCGTGTGAGTGTGCTCCCGAATCCCGCGCCGTCGCTGCCCGAGCTTCCCCCTCGACAGGAGCTGCGGCGCCGGCTCGGGGTCGATGGGCCGACCCTCGTCTTCGCCGGGCGTCTCACGGCGGCGAAAGCGCTGCCGGTCGCCTTCGCCGCTCTCGCGAGCACAGAGGGCGTGTGCCTGCTCGTCGCGGGGGACGGGCCCGACCGCCAGGCGCTCGAGCTTGAGGCGGAGCGGCTGGGACTGGCCGGGCGTGTGCGCTTCCTCGGAGCGCAGCCGCGGGAGCGGGTGCTCGCGCTTTTCCGCGCAGCCGACGCGGCTCTCCTCTCGTCGGCGTGGGAGAACTTTCCCCACACCGTGGTGGAGGCGCTCGCGGCGGGAACGCCTGTGATCGCCACGCGGGTGGGCGGAGTGCCCGAGGTCGTCCACGACGGCGAGAACGGCCTGCTCGTGCCGGCGGGCGACCCCGAGGCGCTGGCGGCTGCGATTCGGCGCTTCCTGCACGAGCCCGAGCTGCGAGCGCGGCTCGTGGCGGCAGCGAAGCCGTCCGTCGAGGCGATCTCGCGCGATGCGATCTACGGCCGGCTCGAGGCGATTCTGGCCGAGGCGGTGCGATGAGCGGGCGTCCGCGCGTCCTCGTCGTCGGCCGTAGCCGCTACCGGCTGCCGCTTCCCGACTGGCTGGCGAAGAAGTGGGACGCGATTGAGGAGACGCTCGACTACCGCGTGCTCGGCGCCTCGGACCACGGCGGAGCTCTCATGAACGAGCGCTTCCGCCTGCGGCCGAGGGCACGGCCACGGCTTCTCGACGGAGTACTGTTCTATCTCCGCTTGCCGTTCTGGATTCGGAGGCAGCTCGCGGAGTTTCGTCCGGATGTCGTTGTTGCAGCCGACCCGTACGTCGGTGCCGCTGCGCTCGTCGGGCGCCGGCTTGCGGGCACGCGGCCGCCGCTGATCGTCGAGGTGCACGGCGACTGGCGGACGTTCTCGCGGCTCTACGGCTCGCCGTTCCGCCGCCTGCTCTCGCGGCTGACGGATCGCGTCGCAGGGTGGACGCTTCGCCACGCCGACGCGACGCGCGCCCTCTCGGCGTTCACCTCGGGGCTCGTCGAGGAGGCACGCGGGCTACCCGCGACGGCCTCGTTCGCCACGTACTCGGACCGCTCCGCGTTCACGGCGCATCCGGTTGCGCCCCTGCCCAGCCGGCCCACGGCGCTCTTCGTCGGAGCGCTCGAGGCGTACAAGAACGTGGAGGGGCTGCGCGCGGCGTGGCGGCACGTGACGGAGGAGTTGCCGGAGGCGCTGCTTGTCATCGTCGGCGACGGCTCCCGGCGCGCGGTCGTCGACCGGCTCGCACGCGAGCTGCCCGGACGCGTTGAGCATTACCCACGGCTTGCGCCTGACGAGGTCGCGCGCAAGCTCGACGAGGCGACGCTGCTCGTGCTGCCGTCGTGGCCGGAGGGGCTCGGGCGCGTGGTGATCGAGGCGTTCGCGCGCGGACGGGCCGTCGTGGCGACGGCGGCCGGCGGCATTCTCGACCTCGTCACCGACGGGGTCGAAGGCATCCTCGTACCGCGTGGCGATACCGTCGCGCTCACAGACGCCCTCGTTCGCATGCTCGGCGACCGCGAGCTCGCGGAGCGCGCCGGACGCGCCGCGCACGCGCGCTACGCGGACTGGCACGCGACGCCCGACGACTTCGCGCGGGACCTGCGCGAGCTCGTCGACCGCGTGCTTGCCGGAGCGCGCTGAGTGCGCATCGTCTTCGTCACGCAGACGATCGACGCCGATCATCCGGCACTCGCGCAGACGATCGACATGGTGCGCGCGCTGGCGGCGCGCTCCGACGAGGTCGTCGTCCTCTGCGCCGATGTTCGCCGCCACGACCTCCCGGCCAACGTCTTGTTTCGGACCTTTGCCGCCGGCTCCCGCCTCGGCCGTGGCATCCGCTTCGTATGGGCGCTGACGGCCGTCTCGCTCCGCCGGCGCCCCGATGCCGTGCTCGCGCACATGGTGCCGCTCTTCCTCGTGCTGGCCGCACCGATTGCCCGCGCGCGCCGGATCCCGCTCGTGCTCTGGTACACGCACTGGAAAGCGGGCGGGACGCTGCGTCTCGCCGCCAGGCTCGCCGACGTCGTTCTCTCGGCCGACCGCCGCTCATTCCCGATCGAGTCACCGAAAGCCCGCGGGATCGGACACGCGATCGACGTCTCGCTGTTCCCGCCGCGCGCTGAGGCGGGCGACGGATCGCTGCGGCTGCTCGCACTCGGCCGGTTCGCGCGTTGGAAGGGCTACGAGACGCTGCTCGAGGGCCTGCGCCTCGCCGTCGAGCGCGGAGTCGATGTCACGCTCGAGATCCGCGGCCCGGCGCTAACCGACTCGGAGCGGCGCCATCAGGCCGAGCTCGAGGAGTGCGTCCGGGCAACGGAAGGCCTCCGCGAGCGTGTCACGCTCGCGCCGCCGGTTGCGCGCGACGAGATTCCCGCTCTCCTCGCTGGGGCCGATGCGCTCGTGAGCCCGACGCAGCCCGACTCCGGCGAGACGCTCGACAAGGTCGTGTACGAGGCGGCCGCCGCCGCCGTTCCCGTGATCGCCAGCAACCCTGCGCTCGCCGAGTTCCTCGGCGGTCTCCCGCTGCGGCTCGAGTTCCGGCGGCGCGACGCCGGCGACCTCGCCGACGTCCTTGTCGCCTTCGCGGCGGCGCCGCCGCGCCTGCGCACAGAGGTCGGTCGCGAGCTGCGGCGTCGCGTCGAGCACGGTCACTCGGTCGAGTCCTGGGCGGACGCGGTCGTGGAGATCGTGCGCGAGCTCTAGTGTCCCGTCTCGGAGATTCGTTCACAATATCGGGTGAGGTTGGTGAGGATCTCGTCGGCGGTTTTGACCCAGACGTAGGGGCGGGGGTTTTCGTTCCAGTGGTCGAGCCAGTCGC
>Ga0082335_1002706_pt1 | contig 32035 bp, 35 predicted proteins | sample Subgrocontami58m_FD_72375 | JGI IMG/M metagenome (GOLD analysis project Ga0082335, IMG submission 72375) | Subsurface groundwater microbial communities from S. Glens Falls, New York, USA - GMW37 contaminated, 5.8 m (SPADES assembly) (version 2) ...
CTCTTCACTCTCTCATACACTACATCTGGTGTACCAGAACCATCGACAGTCTTAAGAATCTTCTTCTTGCGATAATATTCGACAACTGGTTCTGTTTCTTTGTGGAAGATTTTGAAGCGTTCTTTGATTACAGCAGGATTATCGTCGGCGCGTTGGATTAATCGTGATCCATCAATATCGCAAATACCTGCTTTTTTGGGCGGGAGATATTTAATATGAAAACTATGGTGTCCTTCCTGACAGACACGTCGTCCGGCAAAACGTTCGATGACGAGTTCTTGTGGAATTTCCAGATAGAGAACAGTTTCAATTTTCAAGTCTTCAATAGTTTTCGCCTGTTCTACTGATCGAGGAAAGCCGTCAAGAAGGTATTTCTTTTTTGTTTTAACTGCTTCTTTAATCATCCCAACAATCAAATTATTTGGGACGAGCTTGCCTGCTTCAATGGTCTTCTTAGTTTCTTTTCCTTGCGCCGTATTTTTTTTTGCTTCTTTACGTAGTAATTCACCTGCAGAAACGTGGAGAAGACCAAATTCTTTTTCTAATCGTTCGGAGATGGTTCCTTTACCACTGCCGGGCGGGCCGAGGACGATGAGTTTCATTAGATTAGAAGTAAATGGGTTGGAGTATAAAATTGTTTTGATTCACATTTCTTTTCCATAATGCTTAAACACATCCCTCGTTGTCCATGGTTTAGCATCTATCATCGTATAACCTAACTTAAGTACCCATTCTTGAACTAGATTTCCGGTTTTGGCTTCAATCTCTAGAAATGTGGGAAATTCATTATAGGTGTCAATATCAAAATGGACTTCACCAATAGAATAAGATGTTCTTCTTTTTATTAGTTCTCGGCATGGCTTAAAGCCTATTCCACGGAGAATTGTATCCATCGTTTTGTAATCACCGATGGTCGTTTCAAATTCATCCATTGATTTGAATTGGTCATCTGAAAGTTTCTCTTTATACGTTACTTCCGTTCTGCCATCCTTTCTCCGGAGGCGTAAAACTCGCCCTTGGCGATTAAGTTTATTTCGAGAATCGTAGTAAGTGGTGATTACTTCTCCATCGTAGGTCTTAACTCCGCCTAATTGTTGTATCCTTTTAATTGTTTCTTCAACATCAATTTCCAATATCTTGACTTCAATTTCTTTCATTGTAATTTACTCTCTAAGGTAGGCACCAAGGGCTAACGAAAATTCTCCATTCTGTGGAAAGTGAGGTTGATATCCTAGGGCTTGAGAATAGAGTCTAAGCATTGCTGTTAATGGTGGTGTTCGAGAAACTGTTGACCCGATGTAGAGAACATTTCCTGGCGTTTTATTTGTTATCCTGAGGAGGTCGCAGACAACACTTACGGCAACGGTATTTATTGTGCTGGCGCAGAGATCTTCTTTTTTTGTTGAGGCATCAGCTTTACCAAAGTGGGCGATGACAAATTCTCCTTTGAGTGTTCCTTTTAAATTAGGAAATATGTCTTTGTAGAATAAATCTGCCGGCGTTCCTCTGGCTGCCCATTCAACAATTTCTTGATAATTTTTTGCTCCAAAGACGAGCCCTAAGCCCAGTATTGTTTTTCCACCGAGGGGATTCCCTGGTTCTTCGTGGATTGATTGATTTCCGTTTACTGTGGTATATGATGTTCCCGATCCTATCGATACCAGAAGATAGTTTTCAAGATTATTTCCAGACATTTTTAGAAGTTCTTTCACGCCGGCGCTTTGGGTGGCAATTTCTGTTTTAACAGTTTGTTCCTCTTGTGGGAGAATATTAAAATTACTCAGCGCTTTTATTCTATCATCAGTAACATTAATTCCTGCCAGAACAACATCAACCACACCATCTACTTTCATTCGTTGAGTAATTTCTTCTAAAGAATAATCTGCCGTTGAAGCAAATTGATATTGGCCGTTATTCATCCATGTTGTTTTTACTAATGTTGTTCCTAAATCAATGCCTGCTTTCATCTGAATTTAAATCGATTTCTACTTAATATAGTTTATTACTTTGTGTTCTTTTTTAACTGAAGTTTTATAAAGTCATGATCTTCAAGATTAAAAATGAAGCCACAAAGTTTAATTCGTGAAGAAAAAGGATTGGTTGGGATAGTTCGAAGAGTTGATCTTGATCTTCAACAACAAGGTTTTGTACTGAACTCCTCCGTAGCTGTCGATCATTCTTATCTAGGTGATTCTTTTGAACCGTTAGATGATTTCTTTGAAGAAAATAGCACTGCCTTGGCCGTGGCTCAACAAAGAGCTTCTTATACTAATTTAATCAAACCAATTACAGAACATTATGGGACAATTAAAAGTCGATTATTATCTCCAAAACTAGATCGTGCTTTTGATAGTTATACGCATGATATTCTCTCTTCGTTGAATCAAGTCGGAATCTCAACAGTTGACCCGACAATATTCATGACAGAAACACGGCAACGAGCTCTTTCTTCTCAACGGAGAGATGCTCTTGTGATGGGTGGCGCTGTAGGAATTGGAGAATCTATTGGAGCAAGATTATTAGATTCCAATCTTCCTCCTTTTGCTACCAATATTTTATTTCCATTAGTTATTCTTCCTCTTTTTCTTGGCGTTCATGTTTACTCTCAGAATGATGAATGTAATCGGGAGCTTAAGCATTTGGAAAGTGCAGCGAGAGCAACGGATGGGTATTTGAGGTATGTTGGAGAAAAGTATTTGTGATGATTTAATATTCTTTAATTCTCCACCAAAACCATTATAAAACCACTGCTTTCCCATTCTCTGATATATAAATCCCAATAGGTATACTAATATGATTCAAACGATAACTGAACCACATAACCCGCTTCACCTAAAGGCAGTACTCCATCCTTTTGTGACAAAATGGTTCTTTTCAAAGTTTAAAGAATTCTCTTTGCCGCAGTTGTATGGTGTGATGGAAATCCATATGCGCAAGAATGTGTTAATTTCTGCTCCAACTGGGAGTGGGAAAACATTGACGGCTTTTCTTTCGATTCTCAATGAACTTGTTGATACTTCTCAAAAGCAGGCATTACTGGACAAAGTATATTGTATTTACATTTCTCCGTTGAAGGCGCTCAATTATGATATTCAACATAACTTACTTCGGCCGTTGGAAGAAATACAACAGATCGCTGGCAGCGATTTAGGGATTCGTGTTGGGGTGCGAACGGGAGACACGACTGCTTCTGAAAAAGCGAAGATGTTGAAGACTCCACCGCACATTTTGATTACAACTCCTGAATCGTTGGCGATTATGCTCTCTTCGCCGAAGTTTAAAACTCATCTTAAAGATGCGCAGTGGGTTGTTGTTGATGAAATTCACGCCCTAGCGGAAAATAAACGGGGTGTTCATCTTAGTTTAACTTTAGAACGATTGCAGAGAATATCGCCGGGCATGATGCGTGTCGGCTTAAGTGCGACAATTGCGCCATTGGAAGATATTGCGCGTTATCTTGTTGGTAACAATGGTAACAGCGAGCGGGATTGCGGGATTGTCAATGTGCAGTTTCTGAAATCGATGGACCTGCAGGTGTTAAGTCCGGTAAACAGTCTTGTTGATTCCGAATATATGTTGATGCATCAGAAGATGTATGAGTTGATGCACGAATTGATTGAAGGACACAAAACTACTGTCATTTTTACTAATACACGTAGTGCGACAGAACGTGTTGTTCATACTTTGAAAGATCTTTATCCTTCTTTTTATAAAGCAGATAATGTGGCAGCACATCATGGGAGTTTAAGTAAAGAAAATCGTCTCCATACTGAACAGAGTCTGCGAGAGGGAAAATTAAAAGTGGTTGTTTCTTCAACGTCGTTAGAGTTGGGAATTGATATTGGTTTTGTTGATCTCGTTATTTGCTTAGGATCACCGAAATCTGTCGCTCGTTTCTTGCAGCGGGCTGGCCGGGCAGGACATCAGCTTCATTCAACAGTTAAAGCAAGAATTATTGTTATGGATCGAGATGATTTGGTTGAATGTTCATTATTATTAAAATCTGCGCTGGAAAAGAAGATTGATCGTGTTCATATTCCTCATAATGCCCTGGATGTTTTAGCGCAGCATATTTTTGGGGTAGCTATCGATGATGTAATTAACGTTTATGAGTTATATCACATCGTCAAGCAAAGTTATTGTTATCATGATCTGACGTGGGAAGATTTTTTTGAATTGATTAAATATTTGTCTGGTCAATACGCTAGTTTAGAAGAACGTCACGTCTATGCGCGAATTTGGTATGATGAGAAGACGGGTAATATTGGTAAGCGCGGGAAGATGGCGCGAATTATTTATTTAACAAATATCGGTACGATTCCAGAAGAATCGTTCGTCACCGTAAAGATTGGCGAGCAGGTTGTAGGAATGATCGATGAAGGCTTTCTTGAACGGCTACAGCCGGGAGATGCGTTTGTGTTGGGTGGCAACGTCTATATGTTCAAGTTTTCGCGGGGGATGACAGCGCAAGTTACGACTTCTGTTAATCGGCCGCCGACGGTGCCGAGCTGGTTTTCCGAAATGCTGCCGTTGTCATTTGATCTGGCGATGGAAATTGGTCGGTTTAGGCGGTTGATGAATGAGCGCTTTACTAGCAAGAAAAGTAAAGAAGAGATTTTGAAATTTATCAATGAACATTTGTATGTCGATGAGAAAGCGGCAAATAGTATCTATACGTATTTTGCTGAGCAGTATCATTTTAGTCTTATTCCTTCTGATAAAAGAATTGTTGTTGAGCATTATGTTGATAAAGGCAGAACGTACGTTATTTTTCATTCGTTGTTTGGTCGACGGGTGAATGATTGTTTATCGCGGGCGTTGGCGTTTGTTATTGGTCGTTCGCAGCATCGTGATGTAGAAGTGGGAATTAGTGATAATGCGTTTTATCTTGCGGCGGAGAAAACATTTAATCCCCTGCGGGCGTTTGAATTGTTAAAGACAAGTGATCTGCGGGATGTTTCAGAGCAGGCGATTGAGCGTAGTGAGGCGTTGAAGAGACGTTTTCGCCATTGTGCTTCTCGTTCGTTGATGATCCTGCGTAATTACATGGGGCGATCAAAGCAAGCAGGTCGAATGCAGGTAGGCAGTACAATTTTATTTCAGGCGGTGAAGAGGATCAGTAATACGTTTCCAATTTTGAAAGAGGCGCGACGCGAAGTGTTGGAAGACGCAATGGATTTTGAGCATACTCTACAGATTATTCAGTCAGTCAATGATAATAAGATTGAAGTGAAAGAAGTAAAGACAGCTACACCGAGTCCGTTTGCGTTTGATTTAATTGCTGCTGGTTATAGTGATGTTATTCGTATTGAAGACAAACATGAATTTTTGCGGCGGATGCATCAGCAAGTTCTAGCTACGATTGCTCTCAAAGATGGCAAGAAGAAGACGAAAGAGAAACAAGAACAGTTTTCCTATCAGAATTATTGGGAAGATGCCCAGCGTAAACAGCTTGATGAAAAAGATGCCTACAAAGAGAAGTTGAAGATGCAAGTCTGGAATTTGAAGCATGTTCCAATCTTTGCTAAAGAAGAACTGGTTAAATTGGTTGAGAATGGGAAGATGCGAGACGATGTGATGCAGGACTGTAAGAAGCATAAAGCTGGTATTGAGGCAGAATGGCCGGCGGAGTTGAAAGAGTTGGTGCTGGGATTGATGGATTAGATGATTTCAAGAGAGAATTAGTCACCACAAACTTTATTTTTTAGTTATTTTTTGTTATTTAGTCACCACGTTTTTGAATAGCTTTCCGATTCAGATTTCATAAACTATATAAGTCATAATAATCTTTTTCAGAATTATGACCATCGACATCTCTGACTTACTTCGTACTGATCACGGTGCTCCAATTTATGGTGCTCGTGTTGAAGATGATAAACTCCATTTTACGTTCTTTAGTCCGAATTGGTATGCTGAAACAAGTGCACAGCCGGATGGGACACTGGAGTTATATATTGGAAGAACAGAAAAATGGAATGCTAAAACGGCTACTGTTCCAGCTTCTCTGGTTATTCCTGAAGGGATAACTCGGATTGTGTATAAAAGTTTAGCGATTAAGAAAGAGTAAGGGGTATTTAGTTTTCTTAAAATCTTTTTTCTTTGTCTTTATTAAAATTTAAATTTCAATACTTTCTTTTGACTTCGTGCGTCAACAAAGAGATCTGAATTTTCCGGATTATAAAAAACACCCCAATGGTATCTTCCACTATCAACAAAGATATCTTTGGAAATATCGATGGCAAAGTAATCGAGTAAATCTCTTTTTACGAAGTCTCTAACAATTCTACTCTCACTGCCGAAGAGAAATTGTGCTTTTATTGTTCTATTATGATTTAATCTCTCCATATCTTCTTTCAATCTTGTTCGTGTTGCTGGTTGTGCTTGGTGGTAAATTACAGTTCTTGCTCTTGCTGAAAGTTCTTCTGCTGGTCTTTGATTAGATGTTAAAGCAGAAATAGATTTCTTCATCAATTCTTCAAATGTTACTTCGGCGCGATCAGATAGTTCCCATTTATCTATATGAAACAAAGCCGTTTCAAGTGTGGATGTATCTTTAATGAGTAATGCGCTACATTGTGAGAAGCCTTCGCTGTAGAGTGAAGATCGATCAACGGAAATTCTACCACATCCCTGATTTACATATCTGCATCTATCCCAAGATGGAATGAATTCTTTCATATTAGGATCAATTCCATCATAGGCGAATTCTGCTTCTGGGGTGGTGTATGCACATAAAGCCATTATTCAATTCTCCTCACATGCTGATCTTGATTTTCAATTATTACCAATCCACTTTCCGTTCGATGATAAGAATAAAAAGTACGACCAGGTAAAGATGCAAATGCTTGATCAAATATTTTGGGATTTTGTTGTGAGTAATCAAATGCTTTGTCTTTCAGACTTTGGGTGAAAATACTTACTTTATGTGTTGCATCTCCTTCTACAACTTCATTGAAAACAGTATTAACATATCTATTTACAGGGGCAGCATGAATGAAATGCTGATCGCCTAAATCTGCTTCATAGCCGAGAACAAAAAATAATGCTCCCTGATAGCGGCAGCAGCCGGCTTGTTTGTCGAGAGCAGTACTGAGTGGATGTTTTTGAAAGACAAGATTTCGATAGTGTTCTTGTTTTTGTTCTGCTTCGTTACGGGATGCTATTGTTGTAGCTTCTCTTGCTGTTTTTCCCGAAACTAGCATTTCTTCATAGGCATTAACCATTGCGCCGAGTGTAAGATCTTTTACTGCTTGAAGTTTTTCTGCAAATGGAAGAGATCGCGCTGCTCGTGCTTGTTCAACAAGTGATTGTAATTGTGGTGAATCATCTACGAGAACAGTGAATGGTTCTATTTCAAGATAGGTGTCGAGTGTTTTCATAGGTAAATGAGGTGGTTCTGATGGAATTTAAACTATATTTCTTTCTAAAAAGCCCCCTTCTTTATAAATCTTGACTAATTAATCACTTTCGAGTAACAATTAACAAAAGGTTTATAAAGTCCCCCTGTTTAACTATTCAAAAGACAGTGAGGATACTACTATGAATCAAATCACACAAATAAAACAAAACACACTAACCTCCTTCGGGATGGTCAAAGATGATGTTATCGAACTATTTCGAACTTTGCGGGAACTAGAAGAGAAAGTCTCTCGACAAGAAAATGAGTTGGTTCATCTCTACAACGAGATCTCTTCGTTGAAAGTAAGTCTAACAAGACCCGTGAAAGCAGTTACATTTGCTGCGTCTAAAGAAGGGCAGAAAGTACATCGCACTGACTGTGTTTTCGCTAAGAATATTAAAGCTAAAAACAAAGTTATTTTTGAAACTAAAAATCTAGCCTTGGGGTCTGGTTATGATCCTTGCGCTTGTGTGAGTGCTTAAGAATGGGAACCTATAAAATGACAGCTGAAAGAGCAAAAAAAGTTCTTGCTTTTCGAGGTGTACCCAACCGTGAAGCGGAGATGATTGATTTATTAAGAGCCGCTGGATTACAAAATCTTAATGCTAATACTCAAAAAAGAGGTCTTCCATTAGAACAATGTCCTCGACCTCAACTCTATGCTGCTGCCCAAAATATGTATCGTCTTGCTTTGGCTTATGTTCCTAAATTAGCGTCTGATGAGTATCAATCTCCGCGTGGTTATCTTTCTCGAGACGAAAAAGTAGAACGCTGCTCCGGTGAATGGAGAAAGAATCTACGTACTTGGCTTAATTTAGCTCCTGATCAAGCTGAAGACTATTCAACAGCAGATCTCGAAGCAATGCTCTGCGGGGAATAAATCAGATGAGAAAATCTCTTCTAGCGTTACTTGTACCACTAGTTCTAGGTTGTCCTACACGGTCTGAGACTACCACTTCTAACGATAAGAATACTTTAACTAAACAAGAGATAACGTTGCCATTAGAAAAGATTGCTGTTGTCTCTGAAGAAGAGGAGTTAGTCTATCAATCTCAAATCAGTTTGGAATACCGTGCATTACTAGATACTATCGCGGAAGCAGAAGGTGCGGATTATGATACGCTGTATGGTGGCAAAACATTTTCTGATTTCTCTAAACATCCTGATTTGCTAGTCTATGCATACGGCAGAAAGAGCACAGCCGCAGGACGCTATCAATTTGTTCATTCTACCTATCAAGAATTGCGTGAAGAGAAGGGTTTGTTTTCTTCTTTTAATGAAGATGAACAAGATAAAGCGGCGTTATATCTTATTCAAAAGAAAGGCGTGACGCAGGAAATGCTGGAGTCCGCAATTGAAACTGGTGATTTCAATCCAGTTTGGGATCGTCTTGCTTCTACTTGGGCTTCATTTCCGACGAGTCGTAATTCTCGTGGAAAACATGGCCAGGCAAGATTGTCTTCTCATACATTACGGAATGAATATTTGTTGAATTATGGTCATTTACTGAGAAATTATTTGTAAAACCTACGTATTAAGTTCTAGCGCCTCTGCCAAAAAGTTTCACGAGCTGAGCTATTCCTCGGAAGAGAGTTAGTTCCCGTTTCATCAATAATTACTGCTATTCTTTCAGTGATTAACTCTTCTAGAACGGGCGAGTGAAACGGCGAGGCGCTTATGGGAACTTAATACGTACTGTAAAACCATACCTTTTTATTTTCGTTCTTCTTTCTTTGTTCTAAGATGAACTCTAAATCACAAAAAGCAACATTTGCCGCCGGCTGTTTCTGGAGTGTCGAAGAAGTATTCCGAGAAGTAAAAGGTGTTCTGAAGACAACCGTCGGTTATACTGGCGGCAAGACTAAAAATCCCACCTACGAGCAAGTTTGCTCTGATAAGACCGGCCATGCCGAAGCAGTGGAGATTGAATTTGATCCAAGGATTATCTCTTACGACAAAATTCTTGAGATTTTTTGGGATTGTCATGATCCAACTCAATTAAACCGGCAGGGACCAGATCAAGGAACACAATATCGTTCAGCGATTTTCTTTTATTCGGAAGAACAGAAAAAGCTGGCCGTTGCTTCTAAACGAAAATTGGAGAAGTCTGGTAAATTTGATCGACCAATTGTCACAGAGATTGTTTCTGCTACTTCTTTTTATCGCGCAGAAGACTATCATCAGCAGTATTTGGCGAAACGCGGGATGAAGACATGTCGGGTCTAAGAATTTTTTCAAAAGTCTTATCTTCGCTTTTGTTGATCTGGGGCATAGAATGCGGTGGGGGGGACAAGATATCTCACTCTCTTATCATGTCCTTCAATTCCTAGCACTTCACGGGCCCAAGGCTCACATCCCTCTAAAAAAAAGTCCAATAGTGCAACATCTTCTGCCGTTGGTTCTTCTATTTTAGACGATAAATCTCTCCACGCTTCTTTTTTTGCAGGATCAATAACTCCTGATCGGATGGCTGTGAAAATGCTGTTCTTTTTTTGATCAGCTAGATCATTATATGTACCTCTAAAAATAGCTACGTCGGGGGTGTGTTGTTGGATTCGATATTCCATTGATGATATTCCCGTATCGCGAAGTGTGTATATTCCACCCTCAACAGGGCAAATATAATCTTTTCCAAAAGGCATCTTCCACCAATGTTTCACTATTCTACATCCAGTTTCTACTTTTATTTTGAACTCTGTTCCAATATTATCATCTGGACTGATGGCAAAATGGAGACTATAATGTTTTGGAAATACTTCATCTAGATCTCGAAGAGAATGGATCGTAAACGGAAGTTTACGTTGGGCTTGTTGTGCTGTTGCTCTGCGTAGTACATCAACTCGTCTAATTACTTGTTCAATTCCTTGTTGAATATTCTTTTCACTCATGATATAGAAAAAAGGCTGTTTTTATTTAAATATTTGCTTGAGAATTTCAATCATTGTATTTCTATTATTAAATGCATAATGCAAAGGTTTATATTGATCTAGAGTTTCCAATAAAACAGAGGTAGTAGATGAAAATAAGAAATCATATCATTATTTTTGTTTTGTTGGTGGGGTTACTTTCTGTAACTGCTGAAGCTTTCTTTTTCAATGGGACGGTTTTAGATGTTAACGGGAATGCATTGAATAATTCTCTTGTTAATATTACTATTCGAAATGCTGATTTTTCAGTATATGGATATAATTCCACGAATGCCAATGCCTCTGGATGGTTTAATCTAACCGTGGCTGATGTTACTAATGCTTTTTATGAAGTGCGTATTACTACGGTTAATTCTACTACCAATTCAACGGACTGGGTTGGTCAGAATATGCCCGCTTTTCCTTCCGATCTTTTAAAAGAAATAGCCGGCACATCGTACTATCTTCGAGAAGCTGGTACTCTTAATGTTACTGCTGTAAATACTTCTGGTGGTCAGGTTTCTTTCCGTTATCAAATAAAAGACCAAAAGCTGGGTTATCCTGTGGCCGCAAACTTTAATACTCTGGTCAATTCTACAACGGTAGTACTGCCTCGTAATCGTACTTATTCTATTCTGATTTATCCTGATTCGAGTATGCCCATCAGTTTTAACTGGAACAATTTTTCGGCAACTTCTTCTAATACTATTAATTCTCTTTCCTCTTATAACGTTACAACTCGAACACTTCATTATCGCTTTAATACGACCACTAATTTCGTACGGGTTACGGGTTTTTTAAATTATAGTGGTGTGAATGGTTGGGATGAGTTCCGGGTTATTCCTTACTTGTTAGAGCCTGGAAATATGATTCATTTGGACTTTGGTGATATGCCGTTCAATCTTAGTAGTGGGAGTGGCGGAACTGATTCTTATAATTTAACGAGTGGTTTTTATAATATTACTCTGCCTTCTACGCCAGCAGAAACTTCTTTAATCCTTTTATTTGCAACTGCTAGAAATGGGACTAATCGCTATGGTGGCTTTCGTAATATCACAAATGTAGGGGATGGCTTAAACAGTTTTAATTTTACTTCAATTTTTCCTTTACTAGGCAGCGCGACGAATATTACTATGGATACTATCGGTTCAAGTAATGCTAATGTTTCTACGGCAAAGCAAGCATTTACCATTGTTAATGCCAGTAATAGTACGATGACTGATGTTAGCGGTCATATTGAAGTAACAGTAGACTACTCATCATATCAAGCCCTAGAATTTACCTGGATGATTGATGTCTCTCAAGGTTCAACATCTAATTTCTCTCTTCCTTTGCTTAATGCTACGGGAATTAAAGAAATGAATGTTTTTCTGAGTGGTGGGGCGGGAGATTTTGCTCCTAAGAGGAAAACCTACAGCGTTGCTGACATTCAGACGAGGCAAAGGATTAATGTTACCTCGTTTACTCCTGGGGATATCGATGGCGCATCACTTAGCGGGTTAAAAATTGCTTTGTTGAAATCTAATTCTAGTTGTGATATTCCTGGTCCTGTTAGTGCCTGTTATGTGGGTAGTAGTGATAGTGGCCAGGCTTTTGGTGAAGCCGGCGGATTTAACCCGATGAGCGCTCTTTTAGGTGGAGGAAAACTCAGCTTCAGAATGGGTTTATTATCATCCGGAATTACTGTACATTATGTCAATGTAGATATGTTGGCGTCTGGTCCCCCGGATGCGTTATTTGATGATTCAGCGAATACGAATACGGCCAGTGGTTTCAGTGCGGCGATGCGTTTCGGTTCGGGTGGCCCAACAATTTATGACCACGTGTTAATCTCTATTCCTTATACGGAAACAGCAGGGTCTGGTCTTGATGATAGCAGCCCAGTTACAATGTCTCTTCCTCTGTTCTATGATGATAGTTGGAATGTGATCTGGAATAGTAGTACTAATGGCACTGATGTTTCTGCTTTAGTTGGAAATTATTCACATTATGCTGCCCGCCAGAGTGAGTGGGGATACCTTCTTAATTCCACTACTTGTGGAACTGATCAGACTTTGATTAATATCACTCACCCGTGTTATATCGATACTACAAGCAATCGAATTTGGGTACGCCTTCCACACTTTTCTGGTACGGGTCCTAGTGCTGGTGGTACTGTCGTTGCTGCTGCTTCTAGTAGTTCTAGTAGTTCGAGTGGTGGTTCTAGTGGTGGTGGTGGTGGAAGTAGTTCAACAGCGGTTACAACACAAAAAGCGGGAGAATATGCCAAAGCCATCTGGGAAGTGATTAGTCTTGGTCAGGAAGCAGTTGTTCCGGTTGAAAATGGTGAGTTGGGGGTAACTGAAGTTAGTTTTAGTACGACTAAAGATACTTATGGGGCTTGGTTGAAAGTTGAAAAAGTTGATTCTCTTCCTGAAACCATTTCTGCTTTTAAAAATAAGTTGTATAAGCAAGTTAAGATCACTCACAGCAATATTGAAAAGTCATTAAAAGATATGGCTAAAATCCATTTTAAGGTTTCCAAAGTGTGGTTGAATGAAAATAAAGTAGATAACAATGGAATGGCTATGTTTAGATTTGTCGAGAATCAATGGGTAGAATTGGACACTATTGTAGATGAAGATGATGGAATGTATGTTTATTATACTGCTCAAACTCCAGGATTTAGCTACTTTGTTATTGGTCAGAAAAAAGTTGTTCCTGTAACTAATCTTGATGTTCCAATAAAAGAATCACTGCCAGAGAGAAAGGTGGTTCTTGAAGTTGTTCAGGATCAGGAATCAACTTCATCAGGATGGTCGTGGGTAATAGCTATTTTTGTTCTGATTGTAGTTCTCGGTGCGGTTTATTGGTTTAGGAGAACTTTGAAAAAGTAAATGTTTATTAAGAATAGAAAAAAAAGAAAATCAAAAATTTGCTTCTATCGCACTAAGCCGCGTCCTTTTCGTCCAGCAATTGTTCTACCATGGTAGACTCTACTTTGGTTCTTCTTGGTTAACATCCATTGTAGACTCTTGTCACTTTGGATAACTGGATGATGTGGATCAACAAGAATAACTTCAAACCAGAACGTTTTTCCATCTTGACCTACCCAATAGGAATTAAGAACGACCATATTATGAAATTTCTTCTGGGCGCGTTCTTCACAGATTTGCTGGTAATTTTTACGCAGATTCATACCTGTTCCAAAGCGTTTAGGACGACGTCCACCTTTGATTTGTGGTCGAATGTGTCCACCACGATTAACGCGTTGTCGTACGACGAGAAATCCCTGTTTTGCTTTAAATCCCAGTGATCGCGCGCGATCTAAGCGGGTTGGGTGTTCCAGTTTTATTGTTACTGGTTCAGTTCTCCATTGAATAAGCCGTTCTTTAACAAGTTCGGGCATCGCTGTCTTTGGTTTTTTCCAAAGCTCTCTCATATGTTTGTATACTCCCATGTTGGCCTCCATTTACTATTTTTGTTTTTACTATTTCTTTTTTGGATTCAGGTAAGCCATTACCCACATCTCCAATGTAGAGAAAATAAAGCTCTTTGTTTAAAAAGGTTTCTGGGTATCTTTCCATTTTCAAAGACTTTTGGTGATTATCAGATTGGAGGAATGGTAAGGTGTGTTTTGTTTTTGGGTAGGGCACTGTATAGTGGTAAATTTGCCAGAACATTTATAAGTTGGGGCTCATTTTTGTATTCTTAAGTTGCGAAATGGAGTACTGGTGAAGGCATTTTTGCTGGGAGTTTACGTGTTTTGTGAACAACTTTGTTTGGGTGTGTTTTAGAACTAAAATCAAACCTAAAATGACTGATATAACTGTTACATATCCAATCTATGGGACTTTTGATATTAACAGATTATTAAGATCAATAAAAAGTGTTTTGAGCCAAACTAGAACAAGACCAAAGATTATTATTTCTGAGGAAAATTTAGAATCGAAATTGGAAGGTATCGGGAGGCAATTTCCTGTTGTTCATATATTTTCAAAACCAGAGCTTGATTTTGGTGGTAACGTTGTGTATAATCCAGGTAAAATTCGGAACCGAGCAATAGCTAAAGTAGATAGTGGATTCATTTATCTTAATGATGCAGACGTCATATTCAAAAATAGGAATTACTTTTTTGATCTATTAGGAGAGATTAGGAATGATGAGGCCTTGATATGGCCAACTTCTCGAAGATTAATACAGCGTGATGTTGGAATATTTATCGAACTAGTTGAAAGAAAAGGAATTATCAAAGCATTAAGAAATTTAAAATTTCCCAACGAATATGTTGCTAACTGTGATGGTAGTCAACATGATCTAAAGGTGGTTAAACATAGGAATGGAAGACTATATACCACCGAATTATCAACATTCCAAAGATATCTTTCTGATAAATCTATGCTTGGTAAAGAACCTACTTTCTGGCACGATGTTGTTCATATTGGCGGGATTTTTACTAGAACCGAAATGATCCGTTCAATTGGCGGTTACACTAATTCTTATATCACGTGGGGATATGAAGACGTTGATCTCCAATGGAAACTTGATAGTATTTATTCCACGAGGAAAATGCCATTATCAGGAAAGTTTGAGGTTTTACATCTTGATCATCCTAAAGGATATTTTTCTCCAGAACATAATGTTAGAAATAAACACTTATTTGAAAAAAGACAAGCCGAAGGAGTAGAAAAAGCAATACTCTATGACCTGTCTAGGCTAAAATGGAACTAAAACTTAAAAGATTAAACCTAGAACTTTCCGCTCATTGCTCTTATGCTTGTGTGGGGTGTCCTAATACTTATATGGAACGAAAAAAAGGTCACATGTCTCTTGAATCTTTTAAACAAATTTATGACGAAATTGAAGGTGAGGTAGAAAGAGTTTTTTTATGGAATTATGGTGAACCACTTATTAATCCAGAAATCGCAGAGATTATTAATTATACCTCAAATAAAAAGCCTAGAACAGTGCTTAGTACAACGGGCGTTACATTATCTTTTAAAAACGATTTATCTTTTCTTGGTGTGCTTGATGAATTAATTATCTCTGTTAATGGTTTTGATCCTGAAACCTATTCTTTTCATCAAAAAAAAGGGGATTTTACAAAAGTTATTGCAGGCTTAGAAAAATTAAGGGTAGTGATGGAGAAGGCGGATACAGAATACGTTCTTCAAACGGTTGTAAATTCAAAGAATGTTTACCAAATTGCTGAGGCTGAGCAATTTGCAAGAAAATACGGGTTTGATAAAGTCGTATTTAAATCATTTAATGTGATGGATAGTAAAACTGAAACTGAGAGTCAATTTGTCCCAACCAAATTTAAATTTTCAAGAAAGAACTCGGCTGATAAAACCAATAAAATGTATCCTTGTCTTGAATGGATGGTTATAAATTGGAATGGTGATGTGAATGTTTGTTGCTGGGATTATGAAGGCAAAATTATTTTGGGGAATGTATTAGAGCAAGGCGTTATTGGGGTTTGGGAATCTGAAAAGATGGATGGTTTAAAAGAGAGACTTTCTGGAGAGAAAATACTCTCTTATTGTGGTAAATGCACCGTAAAGACAACATTGGAAGAGCGGGTGATAAAATGAATAAAATAGCATTAATTTCATTTAATACGTGTGGAACTCTTGGACACATGACTCTTTTTAATAGGATTGCCCATTCATTAAATAAAGATCATAAAGTGCATCTCTTATCGGATTATGATCTTAAGATTAATGATTTAACACCACCTTTAAAGATCGAGCATGAACTATTTGACACCGGTGGGGAAATAAGAAGTAATGGTGGGCAAATATCTCATAAATCCTCCGAACAAATCTTTGAATACTGTAAAAGTAAAAATATTAATTATGCTCTATTTTCTACCTTTTTCGATTTAGATCTAGTGAATAATCTTCGTGGAATTGGAATAAAATCCATTTATATTTCTTATCCATTGAGGGATACGTATTCTGAACTATTTTTTCTTAGACAACACTTATCTGCTTTTGATGAGGTAGTTGTCTTCCAGGACCTATACGACAATAATTATCCTGAATCTGTAAAGAGATCCAATCCAATATTAATTCCATTTCAAAAAGTAGAAAGTAATTCTGCAAAAATACTTTTAACTTGCGGTGGTGGGGGAAGACCCAGTTCGGTAAAATTTCTTGAATTAATGGAAGTATATGTTCCAATTATGAAAGATTACGGTGCGGAGATTGTTTTAATTAGAGGTCCAAATAACAAAGGGATTAAAATTGCAGGCATTACATCACTAGAATCTACTAATGATCTCTGTCAATATATAGATGAAGCAAGAATCGTTGTATCTGAAGCGGGATATTTTACTACCCATGAACTTATTTCTCGATCAAAGCCAAGTATTTTAATTCCTGGAGAACGGCGAATTGATAATCAGGAATTAAGAGCAATAAAATATGAGGAACGGGGTTTTGGATATTGTGTTATGCCAGAAGAAAGTATCGATCTTTTAATCTCGCGGTCTTTAGATTTGTTAATCAATCAAAAAAGATATGGACAAATGCAAGTAAATTGTCAAAAATATCATTCACTACATAATCCTGAAGAAAATATTGAAAATATTTTAAGAGGTTTACTCTCATGAAATTATTATATGTCTCTGGAACGTATTATCCCGCTGCCGGTGGTGCTGAGATCAGTATGCATACTTTCTTGAAAGAAGCGGTAAAAAGGGGGCATAATGCATTGGTGGCAACAGATCTTGGAAAAATAAACTCTGGTAACAGTTCTATTGAATATTGTGGCGTAAAAGTGACAGGGTTAAATCATGATTTTAGAGAAGTAGAATTATCCAAAATACTTGATTCTTTTCAACCAGATTGGATAATTACACAACTAATGTGGTCAGATGTCGCACTTAAAATTGCAAATGAAAACAGAATTAAATCGATATTAAGATTTTGTAAGATTCCAGCATACTTGGATATTAGTAGGGATTCAGAATTTTCACCCACCCATGTTATGGTCGTTTCTGATTATGTTCGAGAATATGTTGCTGAAAATTGGAATCGAGAATCGATTGTAATTCCTCCACCAATTGAACTGGGTGCGGTTATTGCTTCAGATGAAAATGATAAACAGTTTATTACTATGTTTAATCCTAATCTGAAAAAAGGTGGCGAGATTTTTAGAGAAGTGGCTCTTCGAATGCCAGATCATCATTTTGCCGGTGTAAGTGGTTGGGATATTCTTAAAAAAGGTGAAGAAACAGATACAGAGATTGTAAGAAGATTGTGCGATTCTTTAAGGATTGAATATAAAGGTCAGAGATTAGATGATGTTTCTCTTGATGATCTGAAAAATGTTCGAAAATTTATTTATACAAATAATGTCTCAGAGATTTATGCGCAAACCAGAATTCTTTGTATTCCTTCACAATGGCAAGAAGCATTTGGAAGAGTTTCAATAGAAGGAATGGCTAATTCCATTCCCGTTCTTGGTAGTAATGTCGGTGGATTAGCAGAAATAGTTCAGAAAGGGGGAATTTTGATAACAGATTTTAAGAATCCTGATGCCTGGGTTGAAGAACTTAAAAGATTAGATAATCCAGAAGTTTATGGGGAAATAGCTCAAAAAGGAAGATCATATGTTGAGCGGAGTTATAATTATACCACTGTTTGTGACAATTTTTTTAGGATTATTGAAGGTGAATCAACATGAAAATTACATCGATGCAGCTTATAACTACTTGGATGGTGGTGATTAGATGGTAATGTTTAACCGGAAGTTTGAGCCAGAAGAAAAGAAAATTATTCATGGTGCAGGGCAGGATTTACAAAGTTTTAAAGAATATTCTGATGCTGTAGGAAAATGTAAACCTGCAATATATATGACTTATGTAAAGATTAATGAAATTGAAAAATGGTCTCAGAGAATTCTTTCTGAGATTGATGAAGTGTCAATACAGTTTTTGCAGATTGGTCTTCATTTAAGAAAGAAATATGATGATAACATTTATGAATCACAATGCGCTGAAATCGCTAACGGGGATTATGATCATGAGATCAATTTTTTTTGTGAAACTCTAAAAAAAATTTCAATCCCTACTTTCTTAAGAATTGGATATGAGTTTAATGAACCAAATAAGTATGACTCTATTTCTTTTGTTAGTGCTTGGAAGCACATTGTCGGAAAATTGCGGGAATTTAATGTGAACAATGTTGCAACGGTGTGGTGTTCTTGTCCAGCTTTTAGTAAAAATATAGATGAAATAATGGATTTCTATCCAGGAGATGAATTAGTCGATTGGTTTGGGATAGACTTGTTTGGAGTTAATAATTTTAAAAATAGTAATAATATACTTACTGAAGAATTTATCAGAAAAGCAGAATTCCACCATAAACCAGTTATGGTTGGGGAGTGTAGCGCAATAAGAACTAACTTTTCTGATGATCTTAAAGCGTGGGATAATTGGTTTGCTCCGTTCTTTGAATGGTTATATCAGCATCCCATTGTGAAAGCTTTTTGTTATATTAACTGGAATTGGGAAAAGCAAAAAGATAAATGGAAAGAATGGGGTGATTGTAGGATTCAAATAAATGAGAATCTGAGAAAAAGATATGTACAAGAATTAAATAAAGACTTATTTGTTAATTGTAATAGTGATCCCCCAAAAAATATTAAACCTGAAAAAATATTATATGACAATCAGGAAGCCATACAAGAAAAAATAATTTCTTTACTCCAGAAAGATATTCCTCTGAATTCTGAAGCAATTATTTTTGGTAGTTTAGCCGAATTAAAGTTTGGTCGATATACTGAAAAATATAATGGGCATGAAGGAAGTGATATAGACGTTATAATCTTTATCAAGAATGAGTTAATCCCAAAACACTGGAAATTTTTGAATGTTTCAAAGGGATGGTGGGACTTGTACCGTGGAATTAAGATTGAGATTAATGGTTTTATTCACAAAACAGATATTCTGGTAGTAAAAACTGGTTTTGAAAACTTTGCTAGGCAGCGGATCATTGATAACCATTGGAAAACTATTAAAATCATGTCTGGAGAATTATAGAATGTGGTTAGAAACAGATCCTCAATTGGAAGAAAAAGTATTATCTAGGGTGGGAGTACTTTCTTCAAGAAGATTAGGTGGGGGTTTAGTTAATTCGGTTTACTATGTTCAATTAAGAAATGGAACTTCCGGTGTTCTTAGGATTTCTGATAATCAGAAAGAAAGTTGGATTCCTCGGAAAGAAAGAGTGATATTATCCTATTTTCAGGAATTACATTTCTTTCCAAAAGTTATATCTTATGGTGAAATTAATGATTTAGGTGTCTCATTTAATCTATTAAGTTATTTTGAGGCGGATAATATGGCGGTAGTTTTAGGAAAACTTTCAGATAAAGTGTTCTTTGATTCAGGAGTGGTTCTCGGAGAGATCCACTCTCATACTGGCACAAAATTTGGCTTTGTATATGATTTTGAGACTATCGGAGCAGATCCGAGAGTCAATAACTCTTATCCTGGTCCTTACAAAAATGGTTTTGAACAGCACTTTATCCCAGCAAAAGGTTGGGTTGAACATTTAGTATCGAAAGGTTCAAGATTTTCAGAAGAATTAGAGAGAATTATTACTAAGATGGAAAATCAAGAGGGGGTTTTTGAACGGGGAGAATGTACATACAATCATGGTGATTATTGCTTTAAGAATATTTTAACATATCCAGATAGGCTCATTGGAATTGTAGATTTTGACTCTTTTAGATTTGGTGATCCAGCATCGGACATACATCATTTTTTACAAAACTGTACTGACGATAATGTTTCTAGAGACTCAGTAATAGCTTTCATTAATGGGTATACTAAAGTTCGTCCTTTACCTTCTGGTTTTTATGAAAAAAGTCGTTTTTATCGCTGTTATCAGGGTGTTCAAAAAGTGATTTCTATTCCTCTCAGATACAGAAATCGTTCTTCTCTGGTAATTGAACGAGATAAAAAGAAGATCGGTAGTTTCTTACAATCTCTTGTTGATGAATCAGATCCCTGTATGAATTTTAAAATATTTAGCTAGATTATTTTTTTTTGGGCATATTTGTTGTATTTTATGTTGTTAATAGTAAGACTAAATACCATTCTCAAAACTAACTATCTAATAGTCTATTTTATAAAGGGGAGATTATCTTACTACTAAATGAGTACATTTACAGAATTAAAATTAATTGAACCAATCGCTCGCGCGGTTAAAGAAGAAGGATATACTTCTCCAACACCTATTCAAGCACAGAGTATTCCTAAACTCCTTGAAGGAAGAGATTTACTAGGCTGTGCGCAAACTGGAACGGGAAAAACAGCTGCATTTGTTTTGCCAATTCTACAACAATTATGGGTTAAAAAGAAAGTTACTTCCCGTGGTACGCCGCGGGCATTGATTCTTGCGCCAACACGAGAACTTGCGGCGCAGATTGGCGAAAGTATTCGCCGTTATGGTAAATATTTACGTTTTAACAGTGCAATTATCTTTGGCGGAGTAAGTCAATTTAATCAAGTTAAATCTCTTCGTCAAGGCGTTGATATTGTTGTTGCCACGCCAGGTCGTTTGCTTGATCTTCTCAATCAGGGTCATGTGAGATTACAGGAAGTTGAAATCTTTGTGCTTGATGAAGCGGATAGAATGTTAGATATGGGTTTCATTCGCGATATTAAGAAAATTATTCTTAAACTTCCTCCTAAACGTCAATCACTTTTCTTCTCTGCTACATTAAGTTCTGAAGTTATTACTCTTGCTCGTTCATTAGTTCATGATCCGGTTTATGTTACGATTGAACCTGAAAAGCCAACTGTTGATCGTATTGAACAGAGTGTTTACTTTGTTGATAAAGGAAATAAAGATGAGTTGTTGACTAAGCTCTTGCGCGAGGGGGCAGTTGCGCGGGCGATTGTTTTTACACAAATGAAACATGTAGCCAATGACGTAGCAGCAATGCTCAATCATAATGGTATTCGCGCGGATGCGATTCATGGAAATAAGAGTCAAGGCGCTCGTACGGCGGCATTGGAAGGATTTCGTCGTGGTAAAATAAAAGTATTGGTGGCAACTGATATTGCTGCTCGTGGTATTGATATTAATGATATTACCCATGTATTTAATTATGAACTTCCTAACGATCCGGAGACATACGTTCATCGCATTGGAAGAACTGCTCGTGCCGGAGCTAAAGGTATAGCTATTTCATTTTGTAGTGCGCCAGAACGAGATTCTCTGCGTGCGATTGAGAGACTTATTCGTCTCCATCTTCCAGTTGTGCGTGATCCAACATTCCATTCAGATACAGCGATGAGCGCTACTGGTATGGCAGCGCGTCCTCCACCGAAAGGTCGGGGTGGCAGAGGCAGCTGGGGAAGAGGTCGCAGTGGTGGTTCGTCACGCTCTGGTTCTTCGGGATTTTCCGAACGTCGTGGTGGCTCGTCTTCTCACTCTGGTTCTAGTGGATATCGCGGTTCTTCATCTGCTCACTCTGGTTCTGGTGGACATCGTAGTTCTTCTGCTCCTCGATCTAGTTCGGGTGGGTTTAGTGGACGCCGCGATTCTTCGTCTTCTCATGGACATGGCTCTGGCGGGTATAGGAGATAAAACTAATACCAGTTTCTATATTTTTTTCTTCTTATTCCTCTTTTATCACTTTTCTTAGTTAACTTTTATAAAAGGATGCTATTTTTAACACTTATTGGTGAATAATAGACTTATTCAAACTATTCGCTGGGTTAACAACAATGGCTACACTAACAATTAAAGGACACACATTCAATGCATTTATCGTTAAAGACTCTTTTAATCGAAGGGCTCAGATATTTAAGAATACGATTATCGAATCGCTGGGAAAAATAGGTATTAAAGAAGATCAAACTGATATCCATTTAGAAGTATTCGCGTTGAAAAGGGGGCCTGCTTCGGCAACCTGGTATATGGACGGTTATCGTCTTTATTATAGTTATAATGGTTCTTTGAAGTTCGTCGAAAATTTGTATGTGGTTATGAAAGTAATTGAGTTGGAAGTCAATGCTTTACTCAAAGGAGAGAAGACGGCTGAAGAATTTATTCGAGATTTTACTGAAGATCGTGATATTGAAGCGCAGCGTAAAGAAGCGCGAGAACTGTTAGGTGTCGATTCCGATTCTTTGGATATGGAATTGATCAATAAGAAGTATAAGTTGTTAGCTAAAGAACATCATCCAGATATGGGTGGTAATCCTGAGACATTTAAAGCAATTAATCGCGCTCATAAAATGTTGAAACGGGAATTGGAGTAGGAAGATTATGGTTTTCTCGACATCAGCTCTCGAATGAGTTGATCTAATTCTGAGATCGTAAATGGCTTTGAAATTGAAGCATCAGTGTAACCCACACCATAAGGTGAGGCAGATGCACAAATAATTGGTCGTTCTGGATACTCCTTTTTTAATGCTCTAATGACTTCATCGCCACTGATCTCCCCTAACTGTCGATCAACAACAGCGATAGAATAGCAGATGCCCATCTTTCCGAGATCATCGAGAACATTTAATCCGTCATAATATAATAAAACCGAATGGCCATGCCTTTCTAACAAATCTTTTTTTGTCTCTGCAACGCACTCGTTATCTTCAACAAGAAGAATGCCGTAGCCTTTTTTTGGTTCAGTTGTCATTTTTATTCAAAAAAGATTGTTTTTTAATAAAGGTTTGGTGGAAAATTAACTTCCAAAGTCCTAATTTCTATACTGTTCTTCACAAATAAACTTGCGTAAAGTCACCCCTTCTACACCAAGATAGTGCGAGAGAAGTTTGACTGCCGGACCATAGAGTTTGACATTATCTAAATATTCTTCTAATGTTTGCGGTCCACCTTGCTGTGCCTGTGGGATGATTTCTTTTTCATAATCGTGGTCTGCCAAGACACAAAGGACACCGAGGTTATCAAATGTCACAGATCGGGCATGGTCCGCAGAAGATTTGTCCTCGTCTCTTAGCAGAGTAAGATTCATGTATGCTGTTACCAACGTTGGAAAGAGTTCTGGCTGTGCTCTTGCTCCATAGCGAAGTTCTTCTGTAACTCTTTCCATGTCTAATTCAACAGGATTAGAAGTGAGATACTCAATAAGATATTCAAAGCCTTTCTTTCTCATAACTATTTAAGTGGTTAAGTGATCTTATAAAATTTGTTGACGGTTCAGCTCTGTAAAAAAATCCTAAGTTCACATCCATTGTTTCCTGCGGAAGTAAAAGATCATTGCTACTGTCATCGCAACCATGACTCCTACTACAAGAAAGTAACCATATTTCCAGTGGAGTTCTGGCATGAATTGAAAGTTCATTCCATAGAGGCTGGTGATGAATGTTAAAGGAATAAAGATTGTTCCAATCATGGTTAAGACTTTCATAATCTCGTTCATGCGGTGGCTCATTGTGGAGAGGTAAACATCAACCATGCCTGAAGCCATTTCTCGAAAGATTTCAATGTTATCGATAATTTGGATGGTGTGATCGTAAATATCACGTAAATAGATTCTTGTTGTCTTTTTAATTAATTGGTTTTCAGATCGTTCTAAACCAGAGATTACTTCGCGCAACGGCCAAATTGTTTTTCGTGATACAATTAAGAGGCGTTTCAATTTGTTAATTTCTTTGATTGTTTCAGTGTTTGGTTTGGAAACAAGCTCTATTTCAAGTTCTTCTACTTTCTCGCTCATTTTTTCAAGTACATCAAAATAATTGTCTACAATCGAGTCCACGATATTGTATGCTAAATAGTCCGAACCAAGACCACGCATTTTACTTTTTCCTTTTCGTATGCGTTCACGGATAGTCTCAAAAATTTCTTCTTCCTCTTCTTGAAAAGTAATGACAAAATTTTTACCTAAGATTAAAGAAACCTGTTCAATCTTAATCTCTCCGGCCCTATATCTAATTCTTTTTAAAATAAGAAAAATGTGGTCTCCAAAATCATCAGTTTTGGGGCGTTGCTCGGTATTCATAATATCTTCTAATAAAAGAGGATGAAAACCAAAGTGGTTGCCTATTCTTTGGATGACATCAGGGTCGTGAATACCGGTAACGGTAATCCAGGTTACGCTGGGTTTATCTTTGAATGGAAAGCATTCTTCTACTTCGGTTACTTCTTTCTCTTCAAGAGTTGTTTTGTCGTAGTCAATAACTGTAATGCGTGGTAAGTGCTTTTTGATTTCACCCACGTGGATTAATGAGCCCGGGGGGAGTCCTGTTTTTTCAGATCGTTTGCCTTTTGCCATTGTTAGAAAGATTTACTTTTGAAAAAGTAAGAATGTTCATGTTTTAAGAAAAGCATTATTCCATTTAAATGTTTTGTTTTTTACAATTTTCTCTTTAGGAGATTTGAAAAAACAGAATCATTTAAATACTTCTACACCATTAATGATTAAATCCTAAAGGGGTGTATAACTATGGAAATTACGTCTGGAATTAGTAAAGATTTTCTGCGCTTTGATAGCGAAATGAAAATTTCTGAAATGATTGGTTCTCTTAAAAAAGCAAAACAAAAGACGGGTTTAGTTTTTCGCAGCGGGAAATATGTCGGTGTTGTGGAGAAAAAAAGACTTCTTCGTGTTAATTTAGATCCAACAACAATGAAAGTTGGCACTTATCTTCATGCTGCTCCGGTGATTAATGAACATGCCGATGTCATTGAAACAGCGTATCAGATGCATAAGAATAATGCAGATATTGCTCCTATTGCGAGTGGTAACGAGATTGTTGGTGTCTTGCCTGTTCTTAATTTATTGAAATCTGCTGCAGAACTTCCTGAGACGGCTGAAGTACGGGTTGGTGACGTTCGTTTTCTAAAGAATCTAAAACTTGCTCCTACCGATCCGTTATCCAAGGCGTTGGAAATTATGTTTGAAGAACGAGTTGATGAAGTCCCCATCTTTGATGAGAAAGGATTGTATGGTATTTTGAGTTTTCAGGATGTTCTTCAGAAATATATGGCGTGGCCGGCAAAAAGAGAATTCTCAGCAAAAATGAAGAAAGAAAAAGGTGGATCGCGGGCGGCGCAAGTTGATTATCCTACTTTAGGGAATCTTCCAGTTTCTTCTTTTAGCACCAACGAGAATGTGGTTAGTACAGATATTAAAAATACGTTTGGTCAGGCTATTTCGACGATGGTTGAGAAAAAAGTTTCTTGTCTACCTGTTTATTCTGGAAAGCAGTATCTTGGTTTACTGACAAGCAAGAATTTATTGCGATTTCTCGCTAGTTTGGAAGTGCCGCAGAATTTTAACATTCAATTTGTGGGATTGAATGGGATAAAACTATCTTCTTATGAAATTGAGAGTGTGAAGAAAGTTGCGGCTAATGAAAGTTTCAAGTTGCAGCGCTTAATTCACAATGATTTCAAGTTGAATATCCATTTGAAGTCGTATAATAAAGAAGGCAAGCGCCAGAAATTTTCTGTAACGATGCGGGTTAATTATCCTGGTAAGATGGTCGAATGTGCAGCCAGTGACTGGGATTTAATTGCGGCGTTGCGTGAGACTTTTGGTGCAGCGGGCAATGAGTTTAAGAAGATGTATCGACAAACTCAGAATCGAAAGAAAGTGAAGAAGTTTTAGTTTCTTTTTTCTTCTTCTTCTTATTTTACTATTTACATGACAAAAAATATTAACGATATTATTTCTAGTTTAGAAGGTCCAGTGCTGTTAAGTGCTTCAGCGATTTTTACGGGTATGGGATATACTGCAGACGAAGGCGGTTTAAATTCTGTTGTTTGTTATACTATCGCCGGGGTCTTTCTTAGTATTTTTGTCGGGTTAAAGTATGATCCAAAAAAAGAACTGAAACAAAAAAGTTTGTCAGAATTAGAGCAGATTTTTGATTAATTATCTCTTCACTTTTTGTTTTTCTAAGAATTTCTTGGCATTCTTTTCATTGACAAAGCGGTACATTTGACCATTAAATTGTAATTCGTAAACGTCTTCTACATCCATCAATGGTTCGCCGGTAAGAGCATCTTTTCCTAATTGGCCGGCGTTGGAAGCGCCTTCCATAAAGCCTTCTTCTGATGTGTCGATTTCATCATCTTCTTCTAACTTCTCTCTTCCTTTTGAAGTATAAACATCTTCATCTTCCTCTCCCTCAATCATTGCTTTTTCTTCATCTTCTTCGGTTTTCTTTTTGAGAATACCTTGTTCTTCCGATGCGTAGTATCCTTCTTGTTGATGTTTTGGAGAACTCTTTTTTGCTTTTGCCATGTTTGGTTGGTATTTTTTCTTGGTTTAAAAAGATTGTGGTTTTGGAGATGGGAATGTCTATACTTTAATTTTTTTATTAAGAATCTATATACCTAACATTTATTAACCGTACTTTCTTGGTTTCTTGTTTATGGTCTTATTCGATTTCTTGAAAGGTGTTTTTAGTGAATCACATCATCTTGGTTCCCAAATTCTTTATCATGGAAAGGAGTTAGTGCAGCGTGATTTAGGTTTGGAGTTTGATCAGGATAAAGAAACAACAATTTACTTTCATGGCTATGGGGCGCGAGGTCGTTCTTTGGAGCATATTGCCCGCGGAATGCACGGTGTTGGTTATAATGCTGTCTTGTTTACCTATCCCTGTTTTAATGATTTGGAAGATGTTGCACTGGAAGGAGTAAAAAAAGTACGGGAAATTTATGCGCGTCAGTCGTCTGAACGGCCAGTGCATATTGTGGGTCACAGTATGGGCGGATTAGTTTCTTGTGATGTGACAAAAATGGTGCCGGAATTAGTGGGTAGTGCTACCTTTTTAGGAACGCCTTTTTCTGGTGTGAAGAAAGCGCGTTATGGTGTCGGTAAGAGTGCACGGCAGATCACTCCCGGAAGTGATTATCTGCAGGATCTATTGAAAGATGGTTTACCAGAAAATATTGAATATCATCTTGTCCAAGGAAAGTATGATCTTGTTGTTCTTCCAGAGAACGGTCGTTTGTGTTTGGAGCAAGATAATATTCATCGCTATATTCTTAGAACTGGTCATTTAGGGTTGACGGGTGAGAAGGGGTTAAGGTTGGTGAAAAGCATTATTAGTCAAAAATAGATTTCCGAAACAGTTAAATAGTTTCTAGAAATAACTTATCTTGTGAATCGGCTAAGTAAAATTTTACTCTACGGCGCTAATATTTGGTATTTTGGTGAAGGGATGCTTGGTCCTCTGTTTGCTGTTTTTACTGAGAGAATAGGTGGTGATGTTCTTGATGTGGCGTGGGCCTGGGCTACGTATCTTTTTGTAACGGGTATCTTGTATATCGTTGTGGGGAAGATTGTTGATCGTAGAAATAATAAAGAAAAAATCATGGTTATTGGTTATTTTCTCAATGCTCTGTTTACGTTCGGCTATCTTTTTGTTTCGTCTCCTTGGCATTTATTTGTAGTTCAAGCGGGGTTAGGAATTGCCGCGGCTTTGGCATCACCTACCTGGAATGCTCTCTATTCAAAGCACGAAGATAAGAAACATGATGGCTTTCATTGGGGTCTGGCCGGTGGACAGGCGCAGATTGTTACGGGTATAGCTTTGGTTGCTGGCGGTCTTATTGTTAATTATTTCTCTTTTGACGTACTCTTTATTACGATGGGAATTATTCTGACAATTTCGGCAATCTATCAAGCGCAAATACTGAGAATGAAAAAAAAGATCGGGAATTAGCGCAGAAGTTTTTTGGTTCTCACTTTTACAAATAAACACTCACTAAATACATTACTGTCCCCGCAACTAATGGAACAATCATATTATCATCCAATGGCTGCTGATTGAAATCAATTTCGATGACTTCGGCGATCATTGCGGCGAAACTGCCGAGGAATGCTTGCGAGAATGGTACAAAGATAGCTGCGCCGAGAAAGCCAACGAGAGCGCCGGCAAGTGTTCCTTCTAATAGTTTCTTGCTTTTACCGTTAAAGATATTCTTGAGTTGTCCAAAACGTTCGCCGACAATATGGCTGATGGAGTCGCCGAAGGCGAGAACCATAATTGAAGCGAGGGCAATGTCGCGTGGGAAGAGTTCTATTACGAGCAAAACGCCGACGAAATAGAAAACTAATCCTCTGCCAGGAAACGTCTTGCGCTGTTCTTCTCGTTCTAAATGATGGAGAAAGAAACTGAAGCCGGGAAGATTTGTTCTCTTACTGATGAAGCTGGCGAGGATGCCAACAAGTATCAAGAGGAGAAGAGCCAGTGAACTGAGAACTTCGTAGTAAATGAGAATGGCTGTTCCGACACCGACCATTAAGTGGACGATTTGGCGGTAAAACTCTTGTTTGGTGAGCATAGAAGACTGTTTTTATTGCTATTTTAAAAGGATTGTGGAAGAAAATGATTGATGTGGTATTTTCAAATGATTAGATACCCCAGCGTTTGATGAGATCTTCTATTGAAATGTGTCTTCTGGGTGAGAGGATTGCATCATAAAATCCATTGTTAATTATGATCCTTTGTGGTTTAAGTGTACCCCTTTCTGCTTCTTCTGGATGATCGAAAACTAATTCCGGTACAACCCTAATTTTTTCTCCTGAGGTTATTTCTGCTATTCTTTCTAGGCCATGTTTAAGGCAACGGTCATTATAAGCCCCACTAACAAATAGTTTTTTTTGTCGTATTGTTTTCAACTGTTCTGTATCGTAGAGCCGTCCGTTATCGTATTGGGTGAATACTGTGCCATTGACAAGACCATTTTCTAACAGTAAACTAGTGGCCGCAGCATAATGATAGAGTGTGTCCATGACTAGAACTTGCTGTTGTTGTTTCTGTTTTACTCTTTCAAGAATTTCTGGTAGTTTTTTAAGATAGTCATCAACCTCTTTTCGTTGTTGAGCGGTTTTTAGGAGATGCATATGTGTTAATGGTAAATACAAAGGATGAACTAAAACGAGAACTTCCTCCGCACTTATTTCCTGCTGAAAGTGCTGACGATGTTCTTGTGCGAAATGGAAGAACGCTTTCTCTTCTTCGTTTTTATCATAGTTTCTTTTGAAACTTTCTCGGGATTTAAGATCTTTTTCAATTCGCGTTTGCCAATCGCTAAATGATTTGTTGATGGCAACATTACTGTTAGGATTATTTCCATTGAGAAGTTCTTTTAGTTTGGGGTGATAGTGGGATTTCATTTTTATGATGTTCTTCTTAACCTCTTTTTTAGTTGTTCTGTTTTAAGACAATGCTTTTTACTAAATTTCCGACTATAACTCCAAAAAATATCTTCAGGATGAATTGATTCTTTCATCCTGCTTGGTGGATCAATGATTAGATCTTTGAGGGCATAGATTTCTTTTGGAGGGAGAGGTATTAAATCACATAAAGCCGCAAGTAGACAGCCATCATTATATCCTCCTCCCACATACAACGTCTTATTCCCAAATTGTTGATTTTGTTGTTCTTGAAGAAGCTTACCCGTGTCATAATGGGTAAAAAGTACGTCATCAACAAGACGGCGTTCGAGAAGAAGACTACTGGCGGCAGCATAATGGTGAAGAGTTTCAAAGAGAATAACTCTTGTGTCTGCGTTTTCTTTCTGCCAGTGAAGGAAATGGACTAATCTTTCTAAATAAGCGTCACACTGTTGTTGGAATTTGTCTACGCCGGCAAGTGTACTTCTATCTGTCAATGGTAAGTAAAAAGGATGAACAATAACAACTGCATTCTTACTCTCACTGGTCTGACGATGCTGTTCTACATGTTCCTGTGCTTTTTGAAATAGTTCTTTGTCTCCGGCTGAAGTATACGTGTAGAGGGCACTATGTTCACCTCTGTTCTTCAAATAACTATTAATATGTTCTTCCCAGTCTGCGAAATGTTCATTTAAAACAACGCCTTCATTCTGGTTGGTTGCTTGGAGTATTTCTCTAAGATTGGGTTGATATGGTTTTAGCATAGACTATTATTTTCAACGATTATTTATAAATTTATTACTCGAAAGTTATTATTTCTTTTTTCAACAAAACCTTTATAAGTATTATCTCTTCCAGAACAATAATGGAACATGACAAGCCAGCCGGCCCCCCGAAAGAACTGAAACAAATTGATTCTGTAACGTGGGAACTTCCCATTTCATACAAAAAAGGGATGCGTGTTCCGGCGCGGATTATTGCCAATGAAGAACTAATGAAGACGATGGATGCCGGTGTTTTTGAGCAAGTGACGAATGTCGCAACGCTTCCTGGAATTCAACAGTTTGCTTATTGCATGCCAGATGGACATTGGGGTTATGGCTTTCCGATCGGCGGCGTGGCGGCATTTGATATTGACCAAGGCGGTATAATTTCTCCCGGTGGGATTGGCTTTGATATTAACTGTGGTATGCGTCTGATTACGACAAACTTAACTCTGGATCAAGTTCAACCAAAAATTAAACAATTAGTTGATGAATTATACAAAGCAGTTCCTGCTGGGGTTGGTTGTAAAGGATTTGTTAAAGTAACAAAAGAAGAATTTAAAGATGTGATGCGTGATGGCGCGCAATGGTGTTTAAAGAAGGGTTACGCTACTGCTCGTGATATCGAGCATATTGAAGATCATGGAAAGATTGACTGGGCTGATCCTAGTGCTGTTTCCGATAAAGCAGTTAAACGCGGTTTTGATCAGATTGGAACCCTTGGCAGTGGTAATCATTATTTAGAAATTCAAGTTGCCAAAGAAGAAAATATTTTTGATAAAGAAGCCGCCAAGGTAATGGGAATTACCAAACTAAATCAAATCGTGATTATGGTTCATTGCGGTTCGCGTGGTTTTGGTCATCAGATTGGGACAGATTTTCTACGGGTGTTTTTAGATGTCATGCCAAAGTATGGTATTGAGATACTTGATCGAGAGTTGGCCTGCGCCCCATTTAATTCTCCCGAAGGGCAGGAGTACTATAAAGCGATGGCTTGCGCGGCGAATATGGCGTTCGCCAATAGGCAGGTGATCACGTATCGTATTCGTGAAGTGTTCGCAAAAGTTTTCGGAAAGACTTCTGAGGAAATGGAAATGAATTTAGTGTATGATGTTGCTCACAATATTGCTAAATTAGAAAAGTATATGGTTGATGGTAAAGAGAAAACATTTTTGGTTCATCGTAAAGGTGCAACGCGGGCATTTGGTCCGGCGCGCAGTAAAGATTTACCAAAAGAATATCATAAGATTGGCCAGCCGGTTATTCTTGGTGGTTCAATGGAAACGGGCTCCTATCTTCTTACTGGCACGAATAAATCGGATGTGACGTTTTGTTCAACTGCGCATGGAGCGGGAAGAACGATGAGTCGAGCGGAAGCAACACGGACGATTCAGGGCGAGAAGTTACAGAAAGATATGGAACAACGTGGGATTTATGTTCATGCGGTTACTCTCAGAGGTTTGGCTGAAGAAGCTGGTAAAGCCTACAAGAATATTGATACGGTAGTTGCTTCTCTTGCAGAAGCAGGGATTACTAGACCGGTTGTGGCGTTGAAGCCAATTGGTAATGTCAAAGGGTGAACTTTATGGAATGGAAATTTTATATTACACTACCAGGATTTGATCATTCTGGTTTAGGATTTGCGAAAGATGTTAAATACCGGATTAATGATTCTCCGACAAAAGTATTTGTTGGTTTGTATGATGGTCTTCGTGAAAGGAAGAAACAAGGCCAAAGTGAGATTGCCCAAATTGGTCACGTCTGGCAGTATGATCCTAATTTAAGTGGTTCATTGGGGTGGGGCGCACATTATTTTATGCTTGGAGATGATGGTCAATTAACAGGAATGCAGAATGGTCATC
>Ga0082335_1002707_pt1 | contig 32034 bp, 24 predicted proteins | sample Subgrocontami58m_FD_72375 | JGI IMG/M metagenome (GOLD analysis project Ga0082335, IMG submission 72375) | Subsurface groundwater microbial communities from S. Glens Falls, New York, USA - GMW37 contaminated, 5.8 m (SPADES assembly) (version 2) ...
GAAGGCGAAGAACTGCTCGTGATGCGCGAAGAAGACATCATGGGCGTAATCGAGTAACCCGCGCACTAAACCAGGAGAACACACATGGCAGCTAAGGAAGTCAAGTTTCATGATTCAGCCCGCGCGAAAATCGTCGCGGGCGTCAACATCCTGGCCGACGCGGTCAAGGTGACCCTCGGCCCGAAAGGCCGCAACGTCGTGCTCGAACGCTCGTTCGGCGCGCCGACCATCACCAAGGACGGTGTGTCGGTGGCGAAGGAAATCGAGCTCAAGGACAAGTTCGAAAACATGGGCGCGCAAATGGTGAAGGAAGTCGCAAGCAAGACTTCCGACATCGCCGGTGACGGCACCACCACCGCAACCGTGCTGGCGCAATCGATCGTGCAGGAAGGCATGAAGTTCGTCGCCGCCGGCATGAACCCGATGGATCTCAAGCGCGGCATCGACAAGGCGGTCGAGTCGGTCGTCGCGGAGTTGAAAAAACTCTCGAAACCCTGCACCACCAGCAAGGAAATCGCGCAAGTCGGCGCGATCTCGGCCAACGCCGATGAACATATCGGGAAAATCATTTCCGATGCGATGGACAAGGTCGGCAAGGAAGGCGTGATTACCGTCGAAGACGGCAAGAGCCTGCAGAACGAGCTCGAGGTCGTGGAAGGCATGCAATTCGACCGCGGCTATCTCTCGCCTTACTTCATCAACAACGCCGAGAAGCAGATCTCCGTGCTGGAAGACGCCTACATCCTGCTGCACGACAAGAAGATCTCCAATATCCGCGAACTGCTGCCGGTGCTCGAGCAAGTGGCGAAAGCCGGCAAACCGCTGTTGATCATTGCCGAAGAAGTTGAGGGCGAAGCGCTCGCGACACTGGTGGTGAACAACATCCGGGGTATCCTCAAGACCTGCGCGGTGAAGGCTCCGGGCTTCGGTGATCGTCGCAAGGCGATGCTCGAAGACATCGCGATCCTGACCGGTGGCACGGTCATCGCCGAAGAAGTCGGCCTGTCGCTCGAGAAAGCCACCTTGGCTGATCTCGGGCAGGCCAAACGCATCGAAATCGGCAAGGAAGAAACCACGCTGATAGACGGCAAGGGCGATTCCAAGTCTATCGAAGGCCGCGTCAAGAACATCCGCAAACAGATCGATGAGGCGACCAGCGATTACGACAAGGAAAAGCTGCAGGAACGCGTGGCAAAACTCGCCGGCGGTGTGGCTTTGATCAAGGTCGGTGCTGCGACCGAAGTCGAAATGAAGGAAAAGAAAGCGCGTGTCGAAGACGCGCTGCACGCGACGCGTGCCGCTGTTGAAGAAGGCATCGTTGCCGGGGGTGGCGTGGCATTGATTCGTGCGCGTTCCGGCCTGAGCAAGCTCAAGGGCGACAACCATGATCAGGAAGCCGGCATCAAGATCGTGCTGCGCGCGCTCGAAGAACCGCTGCGCTGGATCGTCGCCAATGCCGGCGACGAACCGTCCGTGGTGCTCAACAAGGTGGTCGAGGGCAAGGGCAATTTTGGGTATAACGCCCAGACTTCCCAATACGGCGACCTGATGGAGATGGGCGTTGTCGATCCGACCAAAGTGGCGCGCTGCGCACTGCAGAACGCCGCATCGGTTGCGGGGCTGATCCTGACCACCGACGCAATGGTGGCGGAAATGCCGAAGGAAGAAGCCCCGATGGGCGGCCATGGCCACGGCGGCATGGGTGGCATGGGCGGCATGGATATGTAAGTTGCGCCCCGGCGCGATCCCTTCCCGGACTCAATCCGGGGCGGGTATCCAGTAACAAAAACAAACCCCGCTTCGGCGGGGTTTGTTTTTTGGGGCGGTCGTCATCTCAAGATCGTCATCGCGGACTCAAGGTCGTCATCCCGGACTCGATCCGGGATCCAGGGTTTTGATGAGGTGTCTGAAATTCAATCTGCCGACCCGGGCCGCATCAGGTAAAATTACGATTCGTGCGCTTGACGCACCCGGACATACACGCTTAAATACCGCCCTTTTGTCGCTCTGTCCGCGTACGCGGACAGTCCCGATACGGCCAAGTAGCTCAGTTGGTAGAGCAGAGGACTGAAAATCCTTGTGTCGGTGGTTCGATTCCGCCCTTGGCCACCAAATCCCCTTCCAGAGAAGTCCGAAGAAGTCCAAAGCGTGTTGAAAGATCAGGATTTTCATAAGGAAATCGCGCCAGCGCGTCCCGGCTTGGTTTGTTGACATCTGGGGGTAACCGGGGGTAACTTTGGGGGTAACTCACACCACCTGACAAGGTGTTACCCCCAGAAATGGCGCTCACCGCCACCTCCATCAAGAACGCGCGCGCCGTCGACAAGCCGCTGAAGCTGTTCGACGGCGGTGGTCTGTACCTGCTGGTCAATCCAAACGGCTCGCGCTGGTGGCGGTTCAAGTACCGATACCTCGGCAAGGAAAAGCTGCTGTCGTTCGGGACCTACCCGGACATTTCGCTCAAGGACGCGCGCGATCGGCGCGACGAAGCCCGCAAGCAGCTCGCGACCGATATCGATCCGGGCGAGCACCGCAAGGCGAGGAAGACGGCGCTCGCCGACCGCAGCGAGAACAGCTTCGAAATCGTCGCGCGTGAATGGTTTGCGAAATATTCGCCGAACTGGGCGGCAGGCCACTCTGACAAGATCATCCGGCGGCTGGAGCGGGACATCTTTCCGTGGCTTGGCGGCCGGCCCATCGCCGCCATAACCCCACCTGACCTGCTCGCTGTACTGCGCCGCATCGAGAGCCGCGGCGCGATAGAAACCGCTCACCGCGCGCAGCAGAACTGCAGCCAGGTTTTCCGATACTCGGTTGCCACGGGTCGCGCGCAACGCGATCCGACCGCCGATTTGCGTGGCGCTCTCACGCCCGTGAAAGAGCGCCACCATGCCTCAATTACCGATCCCAAGCGAGTCGGCGAGTTGATGCGTGTGATCGACGGCTACCGTGGTTCGTTCATCACCAAATGTGCGCTTCGCCTTGCCCCGCTCTTTTTCGTGCGGCCGGGCGAACTTCGGAAAGCCGAGTGGGTTGAGTTCGATCTGGACCAGGCCGAATGGCGCATCCCCGCCGAGCGCATGAAAGCGCGCGAGCAGCATATCGTTCCGCTATCCGAACAGGCAGTCGGGATACTTTGTGAGCTGCACGGCCTCACTGGCGTGAGGCAGCACGTTTTTCCCGGCGCCAGAACCAACGGCCGCGCGATGAGCGAGAACACCGTCAATGCCGCGCTGCGTCGGCTGGGGTACGCGAAAGACGAAATGACCGGCCACGGCTTCCGCAGCATGGCGTCCACGCTGCTGAACGAGCAGGGCTGGCACCGTGACGCGATCGAGCGGCAGCTCGCGCACGCCGAACGGAACAACATCCGTGCCGCTTACAACTTCGCAGAGCATCTCCCCGAACGGCGGAAGATGATGCAGGCGTGGGCGGACTACCTCGATTCGCTACAGGCTGGAGCAAAGGTACTGCCGCTGAAACGCGCGGCCCGAACGCGATGATTCTGATCGAAGATGACGATTCCCAGCATCAACGGCTTTGGTTTCCATGCATTAGTACAAGCGTGCAGGTCATTCTTCGGTTCACACTGAGGGCTAAGAAGCCTATCATTCACCGTTAACTAAACAGATACATATCTTCAATGCCACGGTCTGACCTTCTTCTTAGCCTAGTTCGAGCCGGTCGTCAGGGCAACCAAAAGTTGCTCGAGTCGACCGTCGAGGCGTTGGCGGCGGAAGAACGAGCGAAGCAACATCACCATCTCGCAGACCGTCTTGTTGAGAATCTTCGAGCGTCGACCGCACCGACGAGGCCCCAAGAGGTCACCCGCATGCAGGATGCTGGGCACGGTGGGCTCCTCTTCGAGGTTGACCCTCAAGTCACCCTCGATGGGCTGCTCCTCTCCGATCAGGTTCGGATCGCGTGCGAGGAACTTGTCGAGGAGCACCAGCGGCGCGACGTTCTCCGGTCATACAACCTGGAACCGAGAAACCGGGTGCTGCTCGTTGGTCCGCCTGGAAACGGAAAAACCTCTCTTGCTGAGGCGATTGCCAATCGTCTCATGGCCCCGCTGTTTGTGGTCCGCTATGAAGCGGTCATCGGCAGCTTTCTCGGGGAGACAAGCTCGCGGTTGCGGAAGCTGTTCGATTTCGCGAGGACACACACCTGCGTGTTGTTCTTTGACGAATTCGATACGCTGGGCAAGGAGCGAGGCGATGAGCACGAGACAGGTGAGATCAAGCGGGTGGTTAGCTCGCTGCTGTTGCAGATTGATTCCTTGCCAAGCCACGTGCTGATTGTTACGGCGACGAATCATCCCGAGCTGCTGGACAGGGCAGTCTGGCGACGCTTTCAACTCCGGATCAATTTGCCGGCACCAAAACCAAGTCAGATTGAGGACTGGCTAAACCAGTTCCAAAAGGACCTTGGCCAGCCTCTGGGGATTGCGCCGAAAGCGATAGCTCAGCGAATCAAGCCGCAGTCGTTCTCGGATCTCCGTGAGTTCTGCCTCGACATCAAACGGAAAATCGTTCTCCAGATGCCAGACGCAGATGTGAAGGGGATTACTCGCTCCTGCGTTGAGCGTTGGCAAGGCCGCGTTACCGGAAACCAGACGTAAGGGGTCGTCGTGGCGGAGCAGCAGCTACCGTTGCTTTTGCTCGGTGAACCGACGACAAGTCAACGTCCTGCCGGACGGCCGCAGCCGGTACCACAACCAAGGCATCCTACCCCACAGCGCCAGGTGCAACGCCTGGCACAGACCTTTGATGTGCTTCAGCAAGCGTTCGCGCAGCGCCTGATCCAGATTCAGGATGTTCCCGGAATTGAGACGGCCGAACAGGTCCTGGTGCTCGAAACCATTGGCGATGTCCGTGATTTCGAGGCTGCGGTCCGTCGTATCGCTGGCCTTGAATGGTTGTTCGATGTCGAAGATAAGGCGGATCCCGACGCCGACTTTTTCTACGAAGACCGACACGAAAAGTCCGTCGAGCGCCGTTTGTTTCTTGTTTCCAGCAATGCAACAGCTGTACAGCAGCTCGTGCAGCTCTGGGATCGATACAAGCTCGACCCGGCTTCGATCCCCCGTGGCTTCCGCAAGTGGAAGAGCCTATTTGATCAGCTGAAAACACTGCGATATTGGGACGAGACTGACCGGCTTACTCAAGAGGCACTCGATTACTGGAGAGATGAGCTGGCAAGTGGTGCGGCTTCAGTTCGGTTCGAGATCGAGGTTTGGTTCAGTTCCTCTCAGGCGAAGAATGACGCCACGCGGGTTGAACTGGCGGCACTTTTGCAGTCGCTGGGCGGCCAGGTATTGTCGTGGGCTGAAATTGGATCGATTCGCTATCTCGCAGCCCTGGTGGAACTGCCGGCGGCAGCAATTCAGAACGTGTTGGACGGAAACTATCCACAACTCGTGTTCTATCAACGGATCATGTACTTTGAGCCCATGGTCCGCGGCATGTGTCCGGTTGACGTTGCCGACGCTGCAGCAATTGATCGAACCACTGAGCCAACAAATGAGCCGCCGATTGTCGCCCTTCTCGACGGTTTGCCCCTGCAGAATCATGCTCTACTTGCTGGTCGACTACTGATCGACGATCCGGATGGCTGGGAGCCCGCGTTTCCCGCGGGGTCGCGGAAGCACGGCACGGCAATGGCATCCCTGATTATCCACGGGGATCTGAACGGGACTGAGCAACCCATTCGTGGAAAATTGTATGTCCGTCCCGTCCTGCGACCCGACGCGAATGGGGTGGAATCCACTCCTACTGACGTGTTGCTTGTTGATCTCTTTCATCGTGCCGTCCGGCGGCTGTTCGAAGGGGATGGCGCCGAGGGGCCGGTTGCACCTACTATCCAAGTAGTGAATCTTTCCATTGGAGATGCGTTTCGACTGTTTTCGCGGCAATTGAGTCCGTGGGCAAGACTGCTCGATTGGCTGAGCTGGAAGTACGGTGTGCTCTTCTGCGTGAGCGCCGGGAACGATGACGAGGCCCTAACGCTCGGCGTGCTTCGGAGAGATTTTGCAGGGCTTACACGAGAGGATGTCCAGCGCGAAGTACTCGCGGCCATGCTGCGATCAGCAAGTGTGCGGGTCTTGCTCAATCCGGCAGAGTCCATCAACGCGGTGTCGGTGGGCGCCGCTTACTTGGACGCCTCAAACTGGACGCCAGCGCATGGAAACATCGAGGTTTTCACCACACCATTGCCAGCTCCATATAGTCGATCAGGTCCTGGATATGGTCGAGCCGTCAAACCTGACGTCTTGTTTCCCGGCGGCAGGCGTAGTTACCGCGAGCGGGCGGGCCCATCTCATGAACCCGCGATGCTTACCCCGTTTATGGGGACTGGAACCGCGCCGGGCCAAAAGGCCGCCGTACCAGGTCAGGGAGGTCAGCTGAATGCGGCTGCATTTTTGGCCGGGACAAGCAACGCCACCGCGTTGGCGACGCGGCAATTCGCGCGGCTCTGGGAAGCCATTCAGGGGAACCCGATATTGGCCCCGTATCTCGGTGACCGCTGGAAGTCCGTGAGCCTGATCAAGTCGCTTCTGATTCACGGCGCCAGTTGGGGCGAGATCGGTGATCTCGTTGAAGGTCTTGTTGTCGGAGCGAATCATTACCTGAAAAAGGACTCCGTTGCTGCACTGGCCGGATTCGGCATCGTGGACGTGGCCAAGGGCACTGGCTGTACTGAGCAGCGAGCGACACTTGTCGCGGCAGGCAGCATTCGGGTGGACGAGATGCACGAGTATCGCGTTCCTTTGCCGCCAAGCCTCTCCGGCACTCGCGAATGGCGAAGACTCACGATAACGCTGGCGTGGATCACGCCGATCGTGCCAAGCCGGCGGGCCTATCGTGCCGTGCGTCTGAATGTCAAGATTCCAGTCACAACGCTTGGGCTTGCGCGTGAAGACGCGAGTCATGTCGCCGTAGACCGTGGAACAGTCCAGCATGAAGTGCTCGAAGGTGCGAAAGCGGTGGCGTTCGTTGATGGCGATGCACTGGTGTTCACGGTCGAGTGTCGCGGTGCCGCCGCTGAACCTGCTGAACCGATCCCCTATGGTCTGTGCGTGTCTCTGGAAGTCGCCCAAGGCGTCCAGATTCCTGTGTACAACGAAATTCGCGCGCGAGTACAGCCAGCCATTCAAGTGGCAGGTTAACGCTGTCGCAGTCGATGGACTGTTACGCAGCCGAGTTTGTCTTTAGCACTGCTAACAGTCGGAACGCCCTTCGATTTTTCGATTACGGCGTTTGGCATCCGAACCGCACCGATAGCAGTCGTTGCGGTTGCGACGCCTACCTTGCTCCATATGGTTTAGATCTCGCGTCGGCTTCTCGTTGAGTCCTATCCTCCTTTCTTTGCTGTCGTTTGTCCTGCAATGCTGCTGGTGTGTGCTGCCTGTCCGGTCAGTGTTTCTGTCCGTCCCGAACGCTGAGCGTGCCGGGATCTACAAGGGACTCGGGACACCACTCCCGATTCGTGCAGAGTTTTCTGTTACTTGCCACGGCTGCACCCGTTCTTGGCGTCGATGGCGCTTTCCTGTTGGAAGCCGGTCCATCGAGATGAGCCATTGACCCAGGGCTCGGAGGGGCGCCTCGTCGGCGCGGCTTTGCACTGAGCCCGCGGGGAGCGGGCATGAAGACGGATCACATTGCGCGATCCAGAGGATGACGACGGGTCAGGGAGCCCGTCACGTGGGGTCGTCACTTGCGCCAGCCACCGAAAAGTCCTTGTCGGCTGGGGCATTGCGCGCATCGTCACTACCGGCGACGCCCGTAGTGACGATGCGACTGGCGCAGACCATTGCTGCAGTGAGACGAGAGAACCTTGGCGCAGCGATTCCGGCGGAAGTCGCCCGGATGGCGCATGACAACTGACAGTTACCTCCGGCCTCGCGGCCACCGGCTTTCTGGAGATCAGGCCGGATTCGGGCGCTCTTGCGAGCAGGCAATGCGCTGACGGGCATCACTCGGGCTGAAGGAGCCACCTGTGTAATCACACGTCTGACCGATGCGCCTTTGAAGAGTTCCCGGGCCATGCGCCCGCGAATCGCAACCCGGCGTTAGCCATGTTAACAGCAGCCTCGAAACGCAGACGACATGCTGGAAAACTTGCCCGTTCCGGTCATTACGATTGACGTAACGGCTAAGCGGGCGCTATGCTGCCCCAATCACCGGTTGCTTCGAATGGCCGAACCGCTCACCCGGCCCGGCCGGCGTCGAGATCGTGGACTACACCCAAGGGAACAAGGCATGGCACGCACCGCTATCCATCCAGGCCAACACCTCGCCGAGCAGCTCAAGGAACTCGGCATGAGCGCGGCCGAGCTCGGCCGGCGGCTCAAGGTGCCGACCAACCGGATCACCGGAATCCTGAATGGCCAGCGCGCGGTCACCGGTGACAGCGCCCTGCGGCTGGCGCATTTCTTTGGCACCACTCCTGAGTTCTGGCTGAACCTGCAGAAACTGTACGAGCTGCGGCTGGCGGAAGCGAAAGCGGGCGCGGCGATCCGGCGACTGCCGCGATTGCGGGAAGGCAAGAAGTCCGAGCTGCGCAGAAGTCAGGACGGGACGGCCTGAATGAGGCGACGGCGTATGGCTGACAGCATTGGCACCAATCTAACCCTTGAGAATTCCGACACGCGCGGCGAGTGCTCGCGAGTCGACGAGCGGCGGCGACGCTCGGCCGCTGAGCGCGAGCACTCCTCGACCGTCAACATGGAGGAAATGGTGAATCGGGACTATTGCGGGCGCAACGGCATCACGATCCAGGAACAGCAGACGTTGCCCTTGGATGACGAACGCAAACTGTAACGCCAAAAAGAACAAAGAGTCACCATGGCCATCAAGAAATCCGACCTTTACTCCTCACTCTGGGCCTCGTGCGATGAACTGCGCGGCGGCATGGATGCCAGCCAATACAAGGACTACGTCCTATTCATGCTGTTCATCAAATATGTCTCCGACAAATACGGCGACTCCGATGACTTCGCCCCGCCGGTGGTCATCCCGAAGGGTGCCAGCTTCAAGGACATGGTCGCGCTCAAGGGCGACAGCGACATCGGTAACAAGATCAACACCCAGGTCATCCAGCCGCTGATCGACGCCAACTCCCGTCTTGCCCGCAGCGATTTCCCCGACTTCAACGACTCGAACAAACTCGGCGACGGCGCGCAGAAGGTCGAGAAGCTCGGCAACCTCATCGCCATCTTCGAGAACCCCGCGCTCGATTTCTCGAAGAACCGTGCCGAGAACGACGACATCCTGGGCGACGCCTACGAGTATCTCATGCGGCACTTCGCCACCGAGAGCGGCAAGAGTAAGGGGCAGTTCTACACGCCGTCCGAAGTCAGCCGCATCATGGCCAAGGCCATCGGCATTTCCCCGGACAACTCCAAAGCCGCCACCACCGCTTACGATCCCACCTGCGGCTCCGGCTCGCTACTGCTCAAGGTTGCCGCCGAGGCCGGCAAGCACATCACCCTCGAAGGGCAGGAGAAGGACGTAACCACCGCCGGTCTCGCCCGCATGAACATGATCCTGCACGATTTTCCGACGGCCAACGTTCTCTCAGGCAACACCCTGTTCGATCCCAAGTTCAAGGACGGCGAGCAGCTCCGCACCTACGACTACGTCGTCGCCAATCCGCCCTTCTCCGACAAGACGTGGTCCACCGGCCTCACCCTGGGCGACGGCGGCAGCGGCGACCGCTTCCAGCGCTTCACCTGGGGCGTGCCTCCGAAGAAGCAGGGCGACTACGCATACCTGCTGCACATCATCCGCTCGATGAAGAGCACGGGCAAAGCCGCCTGCATTCTGCCGCACGGCGTCCTTTTCCGGGGCAATGCCGAGGCCGTCATCCGCCAGCAGCTCGTCCGCTCTGGCTACCTCAAGGCCATCATCGGCCTGCCCGCCAATCTCTTTTACGGCACCGGCATCCCGGCCTGCATCGTCGTGCTCGACAAGGAAAACGCCGCCGCCCGCAAGGGCATTTTCATGATCGATGCCTCCAAAGGCTTCAAGAAGGACGGCCCGAAAAACCGACTCCGCGAGCAGGACCTCCACAAGATCGTGGACACCTTCACCCGGCAGGATGAAAGCGACCCGCGCTATGCCCGCATGGTGCCGGTCGCGGAAATCGCCGACCCGAAGAACGACTACAACCTCAACCTCCCGCGCTACATCGACAGCACCGAGCCGGAGGACTTGCAGGACATCGACGGCCACCTGCGCGGCGGCATCCCGGAGCGCGACCTCGATGCCCTTGGCAACTACTGGAAGATCATGCCTGGCCTGCGCGCTGCCTTGTTCGAGAAGTTCAATCGCCCTGGCTACTCCGCGCTGAAGCTCCCCATCGTCGAGGTGAAGCCGGCCATCTTCGGCCACCCCGAGTTCACCGCCTTCACCACCAAGGCCAGGAAGCTCTTCACGAAATGGCAGGCGGCCTCTGTCCCGCTGCTCAAAGGCTTCGCCCAAAACGGCCATCCCAAGCCGCTCATCGAAACCATCGCCGAGGACCTGCTCGCCACCTTCAAGACCGCGCCGCTGCTCGACGCCTACGATGTCTATCAGCACGTCATGGATTATTGGGCCGAGACCATGCAGGACGATTGCTACCTCATCGCAGATGCCGGGTGGAAGGCGGGCGCGCAGCCCCGCGAAATCCGTCAGGTCAAAAACAAGGAAGGCAAACTCGTCTGGCCCGAGAAGGAAGACTTCAAGAAGGGCAAGCGACGCTTCAAGTCCGACCTCGTCCCGGCCAGCCTGCTCATCGCCCGCCACTTCGCCGCTGAGCGGGATGCCATCGCCGCCCTCGAAGGCGAACTCGCCGGCATCGAGCAGCAGCTCGACGAAAAGCGCGAGGAGCAAAGCGGCGAGGAAGGGCTGCTCGCGGAAGTCATCGAAGGTGAGGGCGAGAAGCAGAAGATCACAGCCAAAGCCCTGAAGGTCCGCCTCAGGGAAATCGGCCGCGACCCGGACTACGCCGAGGAACGCCAGGCGCTCGAAGACTACTCCGCGTTGCTCGACCAGCAGGCGGACGCCAAGGCCCGGCTCAAAACTGCGCAGGAAGACCTCGAGGCCAAGCTCGACGCCAAATACCCCAAGCTCACCGAGGACGACATCAAGACCCTCGTGGTGGACGACAAATGGCTGGCCACGATTGCCGCCGCCGTGCAGGGCGAACTAGACCGCGTCTCGCAAACCCTCACCGGCCGCATCCGCCAACTCGCCGAACGCTATGCCACGCCGCTGCCGCAGCTCACCGACGAGGTGGCGACGCTCGCCGCCCGGTTCGAAGAACACCTCAAGCGGATGGGGGCGGTAAGGAAGTGATGCCGGGGTACAAGCAGACGGAGGTGGGAGCTATTCCAGAGGAGTGGGAAGCCCTACCGGCACGTGACATCGGAGTATTCAAGGGTGGAAACGGTTTCCCATTGACGGCTCAGGGAGAAACAAGCGGGGAGTACCCATTCTTTAAAGTCTCCGACATGAACAATGAAGGCAACGAAACCTTCATGACCACCGCCAATCATTACATCTCAGAACAGACTCGAAAGCGTCTCGGCGCGACTGCTTTCCCGGCTGACAGCATAGTGTTTGCAAAAGTCGGAGCCGCAGTATTCCTGGAGCGCAAGAAGATTCTCGGACAGCCGAGCTGCATCGACAACAACATGGCCGCGTTTGTCCTCGATAAGGCCCGCGCAGATGTGCGCTATGTGCACTCTCTGTTGCTCAGCAAGAAACTGGGCGCTCTGGTCGCCACGACCGCACTCCCTGCACTGAACGGCAAGCAGCTTGGTGCGATGGCGCTGGCTGTTCCGCCCATCCCCGAACAACGCGCCATCGCCGCGGCGTTGAGTGATGTAGATGCGTTGCTGGGTCGGCTTGAGCGGCTCATCGCCAAGAAGCGCGACCTCAAACAGGCCGCCATGCAGCAACTCCTCACCGGCCAAACTCGCCTCCCCGACTTCCACGGCGAGTGGGAGGCTGTGACGATGCGTCAGGTCCTAACCCAGAACGCCACATACGGCATCGTAACGGCGGGGACGTTCGTTCAGAACGGCGTCAAAATGTTGCGGGGCGGCGACATTGTGGACGGGCGTATCAACACCGACCTTCCGATGGTCTCTCGCGAGAAAGCCGTGGAGTATGCCAGAACAGCCTTGGTCAAGGACGACGTGGTGATTGCATTGGTAGGGTATCCCGGAGCTTCGGCGAAGATTCCGGAGGGGCTTATCGGCGCGAACATTTCCCGCGCAGTCGGATTGCTCAGGATGAACGGCAAAGTCTCCGCGGAGTTTTTAGTCTGCTTCCTCAATTCACCTGATGGCAGGCGTATGGTTCTCGCGCCAAGTGCTGGGTCAGCGCAGCAGGTCGTTAATCTTGCCGCTCTGAATAAACTGCAATTCTCAGCCCCACCCCTCCCCGAACAAACCGCCATCGCCGAGGTGCTAACGGACACGGACGCAGAGCTGGCGGCGTTGGAGCAGCGGAGGGAGAAGACCCGCGCCCTGAAGCAGGCCATGATGCAGGAACTCCTCACCGGCCGGACGAGACTCGTTTGAGCTATGGCATACACCATTGAAGACCACATGAGCACCATCGGCCAACGCCTCGCCCGCCTCTACGAGCGGAAGCTCGCCGCACTGGGGGCGTTGAAGAAGTCGCTGCTGAACCACGCCTTCACCGGAGAGCTTTAGAAACACGTTATGAACAAACCAACTCAGCCACGCGGTAGCGAGAATCTTTGGAAGATACTGGACAAACTTCGCGGTGTGGACATCCGCCGACCCGAGGAGTTCGCCGAGTTTTTGAAGAAGGAAGATGCCCAATTCTCCGCAGACGATTTGATCGCCTTTGGTTACATCCTGACCACGCGCATTCATCGCAGCGAAGGGCGGTTTTATGTTCCGGAATGGTTAGCGCGAGCATTCGCTGCACTGGCCGAAGGCATTTCCCCGAGAACGATATGCGATCCCTGGGCCGGAATCGGTTTTCTCGTTGCGGTGTTGCGAGAGGCGTCCGGGGCGAGCGAAGCAGTGGCCATAACGCAAAATTCCGGCGAGCACGCCCTTGGCAAGGTGCTCGTTCCGCAGGCAGCCTGGCAGTTGGGTGATCCGCTGCTTGTGCTCGGGAAGGAGAACAAGGAGTTGGATGTGGTTGCAAGCATCCTGCCAATGGGTGCAAGGGCACATCATCCACTGAAGGTCACACTTCCGTCTGGGGACGCAGTCGAATTGGCGGACGATCTCGGAAATCTGATCATGGTCGCCGCCTCGATGCGATTGAGTTCATCTGGCGTTGGATTGTTCGTCGTCACCCCATCCTTCTTCTTCAAACAACAATCCGTCTTTCACCGTTTCAGCGAGCTTGGCCTCGGAATGGAAGCAGCGCTGGCGTTGCCATCTGGGACATTTGCGCCATACACGAACATTCCCGCCTACTTGCTTGTCGTTCGCCGAAGACTATCAACGCGGATGTTTGTGGCGCAGTTATCCGCTGACCCGAATACCAACCTTCAGGTCATCGCGAACTTCCGGCAAGGAACGGAGGGCGGCTCGTTGGAACTCGGTCGATTCGTGACCACCGACGCCTTCCGAGGCATCGAACACCTACGCGCTTCGGAGGCAATGACGGCTGCTGAAAAACGTTTCGGTGTTCAGGCTTCGAATCTTGCCGAGCTGGGAGACGTGAAATCCGGGATTCAGATGGGGCGGTTTGGTGATGAGTTCGCATTTCAACCGCTGGAGAACGCGATTTACATTCCACTGATCGGCAACAGCGATGTGGTGGAATCGCCGGATGAATTGAAGTTGAAGGCCCAGAACTACGCGCAAGTTGTTATTGATCTATCACGTTCAGATGCCCGCTTCGTTGCGCAGTTTCTGAATTCCGAGTTTGGAAAAGAACTTCGTGAGCAGGCAAAAACTGCCTCGCCGGGCTATATACCGAAGCTGAATAAGCAGAGCTTGCGAGAATTGCGCGTCTTCGTCCCTGACCTCCAGACCCAGCGGCGGATGCTGGAACTCGAAACGCGGATCACGACGGAGCACAACACAGTCATGACTCTCCAGAACGAGATTGCTGAGCTGCGGCGAGAGCTTTGGGCGAACCCAAAGTCAGCCTCACAAATCCAAGAAAGGATTGATGTTCTGGCAAGGCGGCTGGCTGGCGGAATCAAACAGCACGCATCTGAATCGCTCGACCAGTGGTTTGAAACGCTTCCGTTCCCGCTGGCATCAATCCTCCGGGCTTGGCAAGCGACACCAAGCCAGGACTTCAAGACAAAGTATGAGCACCTCCTCCATTTCTTCGAAGGAACGGCCGAATTCGTGAGCGTCATCCTGCTAAGCGCATTCAATTCCAATGATGCAATTTTTGCCCCTCACCGGCAGAAGCTGACGGAGACGCTGCTGAAGCAGAAGCTGAGCTTCAACCGGGCGACCTTCGGGACGTGGAAGCTGGTGGTCGAGTATTTCGGCAAGCAGACGCGTGACTTGCTCAATGAGAATGGAAAGAAGCCGGAGGACGCCAGGAATGACAGGGCACTTTGCGCGGACATGTTTGCTGATCCTTCCCTCTCGCTGCCCGATGCTCTCAGCCGAAAGGAGTTGGCCGCGATATTCTCCGCAACGAACAAGATGCGAAACATCTGGTTCGGCCACGGTGGAGTGGTAGGGCAAGAGGAAGCAGAGGTGCGGAACCAACAACTCCTCGCAGAAGTCCAAAAGTTGCGCGAGGCAATCGCCGATACATGGGCTGAAACACAGATGATCCACGCGCTCCATTGCCGTCCCCGGCGCGGTGTATTTGAGAACGAAGTGGCGGTATTGATGGGCAGCAATAACGAGTTCCTTAAAGAAACTCGGGCAATGGCAACATGGTTGGATGTCGAACGTCTTTACTTGTCTAAGAAGCATTCCGGGAAAGCGCTGAAGCTTCTGCCATTGATTCAGGTTGGGGCATCTCCACAGTCCGCCAAGAACGCGTGTTATTTCTTCAGCGGCTTGGAGCGCGATGGTGCGCGTTTCATTTCGTATCATTTCACCGACAAGCCAGAACTAACGGGCCAATTCGCCGATGCCACCGAAGCAATCAAGCTCCTTACCGAGGTCTGATCAAGCCATGAACGACGCCCCGAAACAGTAACCATCATGCCTGAACAACCTCGCTCCGAACGCAAGACGCAGAACCGGGTTATCGCCCTGTTCACCGACAAGGCTCGGCCCGATTGCCTCGGCTACCGCTACCTCGGCGAGTGGAACAAGCGGGAGAACAACCGTTGCATCGAGGCGGACCTGCTCCGCGCCAACCTGAAGGCACGCGGTTATTCCGAGGCACACATTTCCGCCGCCCTTCAAAAGCTGATGGCCGCTGCGGACGCCACCGGCATCACGCTCTATCAGGCCAACCTGCGCACCTACCAACTGCTGCGCTACGGCGTGTCGGTGCAGATCGCCGCCGGAAAGCCGAACGATCAAGTGCATCTGGTGGATTGGGAGCACCCGGAGAAAAACGACTTCGCTCTCGCCGAGGAAGTGACTTTGCGCGGCGGCTACGAGCGGCGGCCCGACCTCGTCCTTTACCTGAACGGCATCGCCGTCGGCGTCATCGAGCTGAAGCGGAGTTCAGTCGAGATTGCAGATGGCGTGCGTCAGCTAATCACCAATCAGGAGGAGATTTTCAACCTCGGGTTCTTTGCGACGGTGCAACTGGTGTTCGCGGGGAACGATTCGCAAGGTCTGCGCTATGGTACGGTGACCACGCGGGAGGAGTTCTTCGTCGAATGGAAATCTGCGAATACCGACGCGCTGACACCGGGCGCTCTACTGGACCGGCCACTCGCCGAGATGTGTGAGAAGTCCCGCCTGCTCGACCTCATCCGCAACTTCATCATCTTCGACGCGGGCACCAAGAAAGTGCCGCGCACGCATCAGTTCGCGGGGGTGAAAGCGGCGCAGGAACGCATCCGTAAACGCGAGGGCGGTGTCATCTGGCACACCCAGGGCAGTGGCAAGAGCATCCTCATGGTATTGCTCGCCAAATGGTTGCTGGAACACGATCCCGAGGCGCGCATTCTCGTCGTCACCGACCGCGACGAGCTGGACAAGCAGATCGAGGGCGTGATGAAGAATGCCGGAGTCATCGGCGAAAACTCGCCGTCGCCCCGCATCCAGAACCGGGCGGAGTTTGTCGCCAAACTGGGTGCCCCCTCGCCCCGATTGCTGTGCGCGCTCATCCACAAGTTCGATCCCGCCGATCTCCAAGGCCCGCCGCCGCACGTCCACGGCCGCTTCTACGTCTTCGTGGATGAATGCCACCGTACACAGGGCGGTGACATGAATCGCCAGATGAAACGCTGGCTGGAGAGCGCGATCTTCATCGGCTTCACCGGTACGCCGCTGCTGAAAAAGGATGCTGCCAAGCTGAGAACCCGCGACATCTTCGGCACCTACATCCACACCTATAAGTTCCACGAAGGTGTGGCGGATGGGGTCATCCTCGATTTGAAATACGAGGCCCGCGATGTGCCGCAACGCATCACCTCGCCCAAGGCGATCGAGGCGTATTTCGAGCAAAAGACGAAGACGCTGAACAATTTCCAGAAAGCCATCATCCGCAAGCGCTGGGCGACGATGGAGGAGTTAATGAGCGCCGAGGAGCGCAAGGCACGAATCGCCGCCAGCATCATCCACGATTTCGACACCAAGCCGCGCCTGAACAACGACCGGGGCACGGCCATTCTCGTGGCCGCGAGCATCTACGACGCCTGCCACTACTACCGCATCTTCCAAAGCAAGCCGTTCGGCCAATACTGCGGCATCATCACTTCCTTCGAGCCGCAGCCCAGTGCGATTGTGCTGGAGCCGCCGAACAGCGACGAACGCTACAAGTTCGACACCTACACGAAGCACGTCCTCAAGAGCGGGCAGACGACTAAAGCCTACGAGGACGAAGCCAAGCGCCGGTTCATCGAAGAACCCGCCAACATGAAGCTCCTCATTGTGGTGAGCAAGCTTCTGACCGGCTTCGACGCGCCGAGCTGCACCTACATCTACCTGGACAACGAACTGCACGATCACAATCTCTTTCAGGCCATTTGCCGCACCAACCGGCTCGACGGTGACGACAAGGACTATGGCTACATCGTAGACTTCAAGGAGCTGTTGGAAGATGTGGAGGAGGCCATCGCCGTTTATAGCTCCGACGAGCTGGACATTGATCAGGGCAACGGCGGCTCGAACAACGTCGAGCTGAAGGACTGGCTGAAGGAAGGAAAGAAACAACTCGATGCCGCCCGCGAGGCGCTTCGCTACCTCTGCGAGCCGGTGCCGCTACCGCGTGAAGTGGAGCAGTTCCTCCATTACTTCTGCGGTGACGCGGCCAATCCTCAAGCACTGGCGGACACGGAGCCGTTGCGCATTTCGTTCTATAAATCCGTAGCCACTTTCGTGCGCGCGTACGCCGACATTGCTTCTGACCTCACCGAGGCCGGTTACTCGGATGCAGAAGCGGCCGCGTTGCAAAAGGAGGTCGATTTCTACAGCGAAGTCCGCTCGGCCACCAAGAAGCATTCGGGCGAGGAGCTGGACATCAAGCCCTACGAAGCTGATATGCGGCACCTGCTCAACACCTACGTCCAAGCCGACCCGGCGGCGGACATGGGCAACCTCAATTCGCTGTCGCTCACGGAACTGATCGTCGAGACCGGCATCCACGATGCGATCGCTCGCAAACTGAACGAGAAGGGCAAACTGTCGCGCAACGCCATCGCCGAGGGAATCATCAACAACGTTCGCAAGACCATCATCCGCGACCAGCTCACCGACCCAAGATTCTACGCGGAGATGTCCAAGCTTCTGGATGATCTCATCAAGCAGACTCGTGCTGACGCTGCCGCCTACGAGGCATTCCTCAACAAGGCGGAGGAACTGGTGAAGCGCATGGCGACCAAGCAGCCCGAGGCGGGGGTTCCTGCGGCGCTTCATGGCAACCCGGAAGCGGCCGTGCTCTACAACAACCTGGGAGCGATTCCGGCGACGAGCTTTAGGTATCCCACTAGCGACGACGACAAGGCAGCGCTGGCATTGCGACTCGACTGGATCGTGCGGGAAAACGCCCCGGCGGGCTGGAGGGGTGACGATACGCGCGAGAAGCAGGTGCTCAATGCGCTTTACCCCGAGCTTGGCCGCGATCGCGAGGCGACGCAGGCACTGTTCGACATCATCAAGAATCAACCGGGTTACTGATGGTAGCCATGATTCGGCTTGGCGAAATCGCCATTGCAGTTACGCGCAAGGACATCAAGCACGTCCACCTATCGGTGCATCCGCCCAGTGGCCGGGTGACGTTGACCGCTCCCATCGCAACACGGCTTGAAGTCGCCCGAGCTTACGCAATATCGAAGCTCGGCTGGATACGAGAACAGAGGGAGAAATTGGCGAACCAGGTGCGGGAGACGCCACGCAAGTTCGTCGAACGTGAAAGCCATTACCTTTGGGGGCGGCGGCATCTGCTGACTGTCGCCCACAGGGAATCCAAGCCTGTCATTTTGCTCGACCATAAACGCATAACATTGACTGTACGCCCGCGCAGTGATGCTCAGAAACGCGCTGACGTGATTCACGCGTGGCACAAATCGCTTCTGCACGAGGTGGTGCCCCTACTCATCAAAACATGGGAGCCGAAGCTGAAGGTGATAGTCGTCGGGTATTTTCTACAACGGATGAAAACCAAGTGGGGCAGCTGCAATCACCGGGCGGGTCACATCCGCCTCAACACGGAACTCGTGAAGAAACCGAAGGACCTGCTCGAATATGTGATCGTCCACGAGATGGTTCACCTGCTGGAGCCTACGCACAGCGAGCGCTTCATGGAAATACTCGGGAAACATTACCCCACCTGGCGCGAAGCGCGTGCTGAGCTCAACGAGCTGCCGTTGACTGCGGAGGTTTGGAAGGAATGATCGCCCATTGCCGAGAGCACTCCCGAAATAATGAGGCGACGGCATGACCATCCTGCTCCGCGACATCTGGCCAATCTCCTCCCCTGAGAGCTACAAGTGTCACTTTGCGAGATGGAATGACGAGCATCAACCGTTGGAGGTATGGGCGCGGGACAAGGTTGAATGGCAAGGTTGGCAGGAGTACCGACCGTCGCGCGATGACTTCAATCGGCCGTACATCTTCTCGCTGATCCGCTTCTATCACGAGACCGACATATGGCTCTTTGGCGGCGTCTTTCGAGTATTGAAACGTCATAAAGATCGCTACGAAGTGGAATTGACGAACGACGGCTCTGGCTTCGTGGGACGACTCAAGCTACGGTCACCCTATCGCAACCGGAGCACGCGGGTCAATTTCGAGAATCATTATTCGGACTTCGAGGTTCAGGAAATCCTGCGCGAGCCCTATTCTGGGCGGGCATTCCCCGGATACGAAGACATCGACCTGTCGTTTGAGGAGTTAGAAGCGCTGGTCCGCAACGACCGGCCCGATTGGAAAGGTGCGCTTGAGAGCGTCAAGGGCATCTACCTGATTACGGACATCAACACCGGCAAGCGCTACGTCGGCTCGGCTTACGGCGATCAGGGTATCTGGTCTCGATGGTGCAGCTACATCGCCAGCGGGCACGGCGGCAACGTCGAATTGAGGACGTTAGCTGCCGATCCAAACCTCGACTATTGCCGCAAGTCGTTTCGGTTTGCGCTTCTCGAATACAGACCGAGCCCAACGCCAGACGAAATTATCATTGGACGTGAAGACTTCTGGAAGCGCATCTTGCTTACGCGCGGTGACCATGGGTTAAACCGTAACTGAGGATGGTCAGCTTCACTCGATACATTGGCATCGACTATTCGGGCGCCGAGACGCCGAACTCAAGCCTCAAGGGCCTGCGCGTCTATCAGGCGGATCGTGCGTCGAGCCCCGAGGAAGTGTCCCCACCGCCCAGCCCGCGCAGATACTGGACGCGGCGCGGCATTGCGGAATGGTTGGTGGCGCGTCTCGCCGAAGACGTGCCGACGCTGGTCGGCATCGACCATGGCTTTTCGTTTCCACTTCGGTATTTCGAGGTTCATCACCTGGCGCCCGATTGGCCGACGTTCCTCGAAGACTTCCAACGCCATTGGCCCACTGATGAGGATAATCTCTATGTCGATTTCGTCCGCGATGGCCTCCATGGCAAAGGTGCTGATCGCGCCGGCAGTACGCGCTGGCGCCGCTTGACGGAAGAGCGCGCCCGTTCGGCCAAGTCGGTGTTCCACTTTGATGTGCCCGGCTCGGTCGCCAAATCCACGCATGCTGGAATTCCGTGGTTGCTGCATCTGCGACGGCAATTGGGCGAGCGGGTGCACTTCTGGCCGCTCGACGGTTGGCAGATTCCGGAGGGCCGCTCAACCGTGGTCGAGGTCTACCCCGCCCTATGGAAACACGCCTTCGCCTTGAATGGACGGACTGCCGACCAGCTGATGCCTACTCGGCCGCCGCGTGGTTGCGCCAGTCCGATCTCGACGCTCGGCTCACAAGGTTTCTCAATCCGGATCTGACGGGTTCGCAGCGCGCCGTGGCTGGCGTTGAGGGCTGGATTCTGGGCGTTGGGTGACGGCCGAACCGCCTGATCGCCGATTCGTAACCTTGCGGAGGCCTCAATTCGGCGCGGCGGTACAGCGAGTCCCGTAGAAGTATGCATTGCACAGGTCGTATTGGCGCCGCTGATGTGGTGATCGCCAACCCGGTTACCCACCGCCCGATCCGCGCGTGCCAGAGAGGGGCCGCACGCATCGGACCGCGGATAACCGGGAATCTCGCAGCGCTGATGGTCGCGGACATTCCGGTGTCAGGCTCGCAATCATTCCTGCTGTCAAGGGGTTTTCGAGGCCTCATCGAAGCACCAATTCGAGCCCACAAGTGCCGCGTGGCGTGGAAGGATGTTGCCGTCTTCCACTACCAGCCGCGAGGTGACGAACATGGCGCAGAGTATCCAGCGGGAGCCTGCATTTCTTCGACGCAAGCAGGTCGAGACACGCACAGGGCTTTCGCGCAGCACGATCTATCAATACATCAAGGACGGCGTTTTTCCGAAGCCGGTGCCGCTCGGTCCGCGCGCAGTCGGCTGGCTCGAGTCGGACGTGAGTGAGTGGATCGCCGCTCGGGTGCGGATCGCCCGGGATGGCGGCCGGCAGTCGGCGTGACGACGCGCATGCATGGCTGCCGACGCAATGGAATCGGCCGGGCAGCTGCGCCTGGCGACGGTCGCCGCGTCAAACATCGTGGCTTGAACGTTCGGCCCATGCGTCTGTGTCGGGCATTAAGCCGGCCGTCGAAACCACCCGACCGTCTGGCCAAGGGGAAAGCGTTCAGCAATCCGCTTGACGGATGTTGGTAAATCTGCCAACATTCGAAGCGAAATGGTCAGAAAAGAATGAGACCAACGCGGCCGGTATCCTGGCTCACGCCTGCGCGAAAGGCCTTGGAGGCGTTCCCCGACGGCGCACGGCAGATCGTGATGGATGCTTTGAGCGTTGCCGCGGAAGGTGGCATGGCGGGAATCGCCAAGCCAATGAAGGGCCTTGGGTCGGGGGTATTCGAGGTTGCGTTGCCGTTCCGGGGCAATGCCTTTCGGGTGGTCTACGCGGTGCAGCTTGGGGATGAACTGTGGGTGGTCCATGCGTTTCAGAAGAAGTCAACGCAAGGCATCAAGACCCCGAAACATGAAATCGACTTGATCAAGGACCGGTTGAAGCGACTGAAGGAGATGCTGCGATGAAAAAGGAACCGTTTGAGATTGTCCGCGGGAGCGGAAACATCTATCGGGACTTCGAAGTGCCGGATGCCGACGTTCGCCAGTTGAAGGCGATCCTGGCGGCAGAGATCATCAAGACGCTCGACAAGAAGGGCCTCAGCGTAAGAAAGGCGCAGAGCCTCACCGGGATCGATGCGGGAGATTTCTCGCGCGTTCGCAACGCGGATTTCCGGCGTATCAGCGTCGAGCGCCTGATGGCGATGATCAACGGGCTCGGCTCACGTGTGGAAGTGGCGGTGAAGGTAAGACGTGCAGAAGTGAGGCACGCAGCGCTGGCGCCCTGACGCGAATGAACAGGACAACCGAGGAGGTGAAGAAGCTTGTTGCTGGCCCGCTCGGCCGGCAAATGGAGATGTTCCCCCTTCGGTTTTGCAAGCCGGCCTATTTTGGTGTCCCGCCGTCGCGCGAACATCCCGTCGCGGTCAACAATGGCACGGCTTCCTTGCTTGACCTACGAGGCGACCTGCTCGCCGTAACTTGTCATCACGTCATCGAAGGCTATCGTCGCAAGTTGGAAGAGGACAGGCGCTGCCTGTTCGCGATTGGCAACTGCTATTTTGACCCGCTGGCGCAACTCGTTGCCGAAGATCGCGCGATCGATGTGGCAGTGCTCCGGCTTACAGCAGAGCAGGGGGCCGCGATAACACGGAAGAGTAATGGCATGGGCGAAGCGTTCTACCAGCTTGGCGAATGGCCACCGTCTGCCGTAAACCCGAATGATTTCGTGACCTATGGAGGCTTTCCTGGTGATCTGCGCCAGCGCATCTCATTCGCCGAGCTTAGTTTCGGCAGCTACAGCAGTGGGGCATGCCGCGTAACTGATGTTCATGCGGATTACATTACGTGTGAATTCGAGCGTGAACATTGGGTCCGGAGTTCCGTCGAGCCGGAGCCTGAGAGCCTGGGTGGACTTAGCGGGGGTCCGGTTTTCGCTATCAGGCACAGCCCCGCTGACGTAATCACCTATGAATTCGCCGGCGTGATCTTCCGGATGCATGAATCGACGGAATCACTCTACATTCGCCAGGCGCGCGCAATCCCCATTGGAGTATGAACGGGTGGCGACGGTCATCAGCCAACATCTGCTAAGCCGATACCCGGGCGATTTTCACCGAACGGTGGCGGTCCGCGAATTCGTCGAGCGCGTCTGCCTCAGACATATCGAGCTCGGTCTTGCGGATTCCAACTTCGAAAGTAACCTCTGCTCCGGCGACGATGCTCGATATTGGCAGCGGCTTTCCGAGGCATTGCTCGTCCACGAACTGCTGGACGCTGATTTGAATCTACGGCCGTCGCGCAACGGCCCGGATTTCCTGATTCAGCACGAAGGCCGCAACATCTGGATCGAGGTGATATGCCCAGAACCAACAGGGGTGCCTTCGGATTGGTTGCAATGCAACCCCGGTGCAGTGACGGCGTTTCCGCACGAAGCCATCTTGCTTCGGTGGACAGCGGCTATCAAAGAGAAGGCTGAGAAGTTGCTCGGCAATCCCGACAGGGGAAACGTTGGATACGTCGGCAAAGGGGTTGTTGCGGCGGACGACCCGTATGTGATCGCAATCAATGGCCGTCGTCTTAGAGGGAAGTATTTCTCGTCTATCACCGGCATAAGCCAGTTCCCATTTGCTGCGGAGGCGGTTTTTGCTGTTGGCCCCTTCGCCATCCAGATAGACCGGCGTACCTTGAAGGCGATCGGATCAGAGCACCAGCATCGCCCTGTCATTCGAAAACCCAATGGCTCCGAGGTGCCAGCCTATACATTCCTGGACCCGTCTTTTCGTCCGGTCAGCGCGATTTGGGCGGCCGACGTTGACGAGACATGGGTGATCGGAAATGGCAAGTCGATGGCAGTGGTTCACAACCCGAACGCTGCAAACCCAATTGCGCCTGGTCTGTTGCCGGCATATTGGGATTACGTGGCACTGGATAACGGGGACGATGGATACGTGCTCGAACGTCGGCCAGGTCGCCTCAAGGCGAGCGTCTGACTATTGGTTCTTTTCCTGCTATTGCGCGTGCGTGGGTGACAGCAACGGCACTCTGTGGTCAAAACTTTCAGCGGGGGTAACTTTGGGGGTAACCCGCGAAGTCGAGTCGGCCGAAACCCAGCATCCACGCTGGTTTACAGGCGGAATGCGAGTGCGCCCTTGGCCACCATCGATTTCGGTGTTGACCGGTTTGGCAGCAAACCCGTGCGCCATCTGAACCCGTGATCTCGCCTCCTCGAAGGGCACACCGAAGCTGGGCGAGAGAAATCCGTAGTGGCGGACCTTCATGAATCCCGTGGGCGGCACGTGCTGCAGAAAGCGTCGGATGAATTCGGGAGCAGCGAGGACCATGGTTCGTCGACGTGAGCTTCCCGGCTTGGTGTAGGCAAAGCGCACCTGCCCATCGTTCACCCCGAGGATGCGGTGAACCGCACTTTGCGCCGCGCCGGCTGGCGCGTAGGGCGGTTCTGGGAGCACGAGATGCTGGGAAATAACGAAGCGAAACTGCTCGTACGGCTCGGGAAATTCTTTGCTGTATGAAGCTTGGCGCGCAAGAGATTCTCTTGTTGATTTTGCATTCACCTTGTCTTGCGTGTCGCCACCATTGCTCTACGCCACGGGCAGGAGCGAGTGGATCGCCGGGCGGGTGAAGATCGCCCGGGATGGCAACCGGCAGATGGCGTAACGATGCGCATGCATGGCTATCGGATGGGTATCGGCGAAAGCGATATTTGACTGTTATCGCTTTAATCGATATATTACGTTTATCGCCATTACCGATAAACGTGCAGACATGAAACAAATCCTGACTCACAGCGCCCAGCTGGGACAAATCCTCGCCACGCGCAGGCGTGCATCCAAGCTATCGCAACGCGCACTGGCCGCCAAGCTGGCGATCAGCCAGAATCGCCTGTCCGAGATCGAAACGAATCCCGGCACGCTTACTGTCGACCGGCTCCTGGAACTTGCCAACCTGCTCGGCCTGGAGCTGGTCATCCAGGACCGGCCGCCCACGCAACGTTCATCCAAAGCGGAGTGGTAGGCGATGGGCCGAAAATCCCGCGCGCGCGCGCTTTCGGTATGGGTGAACGGCAAGCTTGCCGGCGAGTGGCGCATTCCAGCCCGAGGTGAGATGGAGTTCCAATATGACTCGACCTGGGTCGAGTCGGAGGAAGGACGCCCGCTGTCGCTAGCCCTGCCGCTCAGTCTCGACAAGGGCTCGATCAAAGGCCGGCCCGTCGAATACTATTTCGACAACCTGCTGCCCGATGCCGAGCCCATTCGGAAACGACTTCAGGATCGCTTTCATACCGATTCGCGCAACGCCTTCGATCTGCTTGCGGCGATCGGGCGCGATTGCGTCGGCGCGGTGCAGTTGCTCCCTCCCGACGAGCAACCGAAGGACGTGCATGCGATCGATGCGGCACCGCTCTCCGAGGCCGGGGTCGAGCGGGCTTTGATTCAAACCGTATCGCCACCATCGTTCGCGGCACATCCCGCGGACGATGACTTTCGCATTTCAATTGCGGGCGCTCAGGAAAAGACCGCCTTCCTGCATCACCACGGCAAGTGGTGCCGACCGCTCGGTGCCACGCCCACGACCCACATCTTCAAGCTGCCGCTCGGACTCGTGGGCGGGATGCAGGCTGACATGCGCACGTCGGTGGAGAATGAATGGCTGTGCGCGCGGATTCTGCGCGCCTATGGGCTGCCCGTCGCGCGGTGCGATATCGGCCGATTCGGTTCGCAGAAGGTGCTCGTGGTGGAAAGGTTCGACCGGCAACTCCATTCGAGCGGGAAGTACTGGCTGCGTCTCGTGCAGGAAGATTTCTGCCAGGCGACCGCTACGCCTTCGTCGACAAAGTATGAGCGCGATGGCGGACCGGGCCTGCTCGAAATCGCGGGGATACTGAGGGGCTCTCTCACCCGAGACCATGATCTCGCGTGCCTGGTCAAGGCTCAGCTCCTGTTCTGGATGCTCGCCGCCACCGACGGGCACGCAAAGAACTTCAGCATTCGCATACTCAGCCAGGGGCGCTTTCAACTGACGCCGCTCTACGATGTCCTGTCGATCTGGCCCATCATGGGCGAGGGTCCCAACAAGATCTCCTGGCACAGCGCCAGGCTCGCGATGTCGGTGCGCGGCAAGAACAAGCACTATTTGCTGAAGGACACCCAACGCAGACACTTCAACGAAATGGCGACACTGTGCGGCTTGGGTGAAAACGCGGAGCCGCTGATCAAGGACATTCTCGCCGCGACGCCGGCCGTCATCGCGTCGGTCCAGAAGAGTCTGCCGAAGGGATTCCCGCAGCAGGTGCTCGATGCGATCCTGAAAGGCCTGATGAAATCCGCGAAGCAGATTGAGGCGATGCCTGCCACGTGAATATTGTCGCGTCGGTTCCATACCCGGACATTCGCGATGCCACCCATAACAGATAGCACAAGATCAGGTTCAGAATCTGCAGCCCCAAGCTAATGCGCATCCGGCAGCACACCGACTTGCGGCATTCTCGCCAGTCCGGTTTCGCGCGCGTGATCTTCGAATCCTTTGTTGCGCCAGAAGAATGCGCCGGGCATGGTGGTCGGAATCACCAGCACGTAGAACAAGGCGCGGCCGATGAACGCAGTTGCGACGATGAGCGCGGCCGCGAAGGCCCAGGCTGCAACGCCCGTGTAGCCGTCGGGCCGGACCGTTCCCAGCGCAGCGACCGACGCGATACTCAGTGCCAGGCCAATATTGCGCAGCAGGTAGGTCTTGCCAAATGTCGTGCGCTGTTGCAGATGCGAGGCCGCCGCTTCACCTCCGCGCCGGTTGAGTTCACGCGCATGAGCAATCAACCCCCAGCTTTCAAGCGCGAGGCCAAGCGCCATCGGACAGGCCGCAACCGCAAGCAGATCCGCGAAGGACTGCCCCTGCGCGGTCAGCACCGCGGCATAGACCATGGCCACGGTGAGCGAGCCCAGCGTCAGCATCGATCCGTAGAACGACGTCAGAACCTGCCAGTGATCCCAGAACGGACGGGCCTTGATGCGGTAGATGCGGTTCATCGCATATAAGGCGACGGGTCCGGCCACCACGGCCAGCCATCCCGTGAAAGTCTGCAAGGAAAACAGTCCCGGGACCGCCAGCAGCAGCGTGTAAAGGCCCATGGCGTTATAGAACACCGCAATACTGGCGATTTCGCGGCTGACCGGGGAATAACGCAGGTTGTAAAACGCGCGGTAGAAACGGTGCGGCTTGCCCAAATGCGCCGTGGATAACACGAGTGCGAAGGTCTCCAGCGCAAACAAGCCGGCCAATAGCGCGGCATGCACCACCGGGTGGGCGGCGAACGACAGCACTTCCAGGCCGGCGAGCGGCGCGAGGAACAGCATCAGAAACGCACCGACCACCGCCTGCGTAATAAGCGTGAAGATTACGATCGGATCTTCGCGCGAACTGAGCTTATTCAGATTCCACTGACGTTCGAGCGGCTGGTTGGCAACCTGCGGGTGGTAGTCGATCCTGCCGGCCTCCTGCTTCTTGACGTAAGTGAGCGGCATGCTGTCGGTGCGGTGCATCTCGCGCGGCAGTTCGCGCGTCTGCTGGAAACGGATATTGGGATGCGTGATTTCCGGGTCAGGAAAGCCGGGGATGGCCAGCTTGGTCTGGACGCGGTTGGCGGGCGCAGTTTCGACCACACCGAAATCCAATGCCCCGGCCAGGCACGCGGACACGCAGGCAGGCTTCAATCCCACTTCGAGACGATCCACGCACATGTTGCACTTCGAGACCTGGCCCTTGATCGGGTCCAGTTGCGGCGCGTTGTACGGGCACACCCAGGTGCAATAGCCGCAGCCGAAGCAGATGTCCGGGTCCTGCAGCACCGCGCCGTATTCGGCGAACTTGGTGTAGGCGCGCGTCGGGCAGCCTTTCAGGCACACCGGATCGTCGCAATGGTTGCACGCCATGGAGATATTGACGCGGCGGAAATCCGGATAGCTGCCGCCTTCCACGTAACCCACTGACCGGAAGCTGATGTGCGCCGGCAGATCGTTTTTTTCGCTGCATGCGGCCTCGCAGGCGTGACACGCGATGCAGTTGTCCGCCGTGAAGTGAAACCCGTGCTGCTTGTAGCGGTCGGGATTCGTGCTGATCGCGGCGCTGTTGTTGATCTTCAGACTCTGCCCGGCGAGCTTGTCGCGGTCCTCGACCAGTTGTATCGATTTACCCCACTGGTTGACCTGAACGCCGTTCGACGGCGGCAGAGCCGCGTAGGCGGGTTCGTTGGACCGCGTCTTGAACGCGTGCGTGGCACACCCGCCAGCGGCACCGCCGCCTGGAGGCGCAAGAAAAGCCAGGCCCTGTTTGTCAACACGCACATCCAACATGCTCTTGTTCCCTTAAAAACTGCGCGCGGCGACGTTGGCCGCTGCCGCTGCCAGCTGATCCGTCGCCGGTTCGATCTTCACCGCGCACTGCTTGAAGGCGGGTTGGCGCGAATACGGATCGAGCAGGCCCAGCGTCAGCTGGTTCACGCATTCGTGGAAATGGAACGGGATGAACACCATGTCGTGCGGCACGCGGTGGGTGAGCTGCACCAGCACCACCGCGTAGCCGCGCCGTGATATCAGGCGCGCGTAAGTCATATGGCCGATGCCGAGTTCCCGTGCGGAATCCGGGTTCATTTCCATGTACGGCGTCGGGCTGAATTTGTTGACGTTGCCGATCCTGCCGGTGCGCGTGCGCGTATGGAAATGCTCGACCACGCGGCCCGAGTTCAACCAGAACGGAAATTGACGGTCCGGCCGTTCGTTGTTGTCCACGAACGGCAGCGGAATCAGTTTGGCCCTGCCATCCGCGTGCTGGAACACCCCGTCGGTATAAAGCCGCGGCGATCCGGTCTCCGCGCCCTCCGGGCACGGCCACTGGATGCCGCGCTGTTGTTCGATCCTGTCGTGCGTGAGTCCCGAGTAATCCAGCATGCGCCCGCGCGAAAGCTTGCGCATCTCGTCGAAAACCTGCGCGCTCGTCTCCGGGAAACGGATTTTGCGTCCGCGCTCGAAGCGCCTGGCCATTTCATTGAAGATCCACAAATCGGGCTTGCAATCCCCATGCGGCTCCATGACCTTGCGCACCAGGTTCACGCGCCGCTCGGTATTGGTGAACACGCCTTCCTTTTCGCCCCACAGCGCGGCCGGCAGATATACGTGCGCGTATTTCGTCGTTTCGACGTCGGCATACGCATCCTGCACCACCAGGAATTCCAGGTTCTGCAGCGTTTTCCTGATGCGCGGAATATTCGGCATCGAGGTCATCGGATTGGTCGCGACCAGCCACAGCGCCTTGATCTGGCCGGTTTCCATCGCCGGAAAGATGTCGGTCATGAACATCCCGCGTGTCTTCGGGAAAAACTCAGGGTCGACACCCCAGAACTCGGCTATGGTTTCGCGGTCCTTCTGCTTTTCCAGCGCGCGGTAGCCGGGAAGCCCCGAACACGACGACCATTCGCGCGTGCCCATTGCGTTGCATTGGCCGGTAATGGAAAGCGGGGTGCCGCCCGGCTTGCCGACGTTGCCGGTGATCAGATTCAGGCTGTTAATGGCGACCACGCTATCGGAGCCATGCGTGCTTTGATTGATGCCCATGGTCCAGATCGTCATCGCGGCGCCCGCTATCGCGTAGAGGCGCGCCACGTGCCGGATAGTGTCCTCGTCTATGCCGCAGATCGCAGCCGAGGTAGTCGGATCGTACTGAGCTACCAGCGTCGCAAACTCTTCGAAGCCGGTGGTATGCGCGTCTATGTAGGCACGGTCTTCGAGACCTTCCTTCAGGATCACGTGCGCGAGCGCGTTCAGCAGCACGAGATCGGTGCCGGGCGTAATCGGCAGATGAATGTCCGCCATTTGCGCGAACATGGTGACGCGCGGATCAACCACGATCACCGGGAATTTCCGTTTTTCCAGCGCCATCTTGAGGCGCCAGTAAATAATCGGGTGTTGCTCCGGTAAATTGGAGCCGAACGCGAGCAGGCATTCAGTATGGTCGAAATCGTCGTAGCAGCCGGGCGGACCGTCGGAACCGAACGAGCGCTTGTAACCGGACACCGCGGAAGCCATGCACAGCGTCGTATTGCCATCGTAGTTGTTGGTGCCGATCACGCCGCGCACGAGCTTGCCCAGCGTGTAGAACTCCTCGGTCAGTATTTGACCGGTGGACACGATGGCGACGCTGTCGCGCCCGTATTTTTCCTGGATGCGCTGGAATTCGGCGGCGGTGCGATCGAGAGCCTCGTCCCAACCCGCCTTGCGATAGGGGTCGATGGGCTTCTCGCGCAGCAACGGCGTTTCGCCGCGATTGGCGGAGTTGAACAGTTCGTGCTCGAAAATGCCCTTGATGCACAGCTTGCCCTGATTCACCGGCGCGTCGCCCACGCCCCGCGCGGACACTGCCTTGCCCGCGGCGTTCAGCCCGACTTCGATCGAGCAGCCAGTGGAGCAGTAGCCGCAGGTCGTGTACTTCCAGTCCACCACGCCCTTGTCGGCGATCCTGATCGGATTCTTGATTCTGCGTCCGAATAGCACTATCGCTGCCCCTTGCTTATGGCGCGCTCTGTACCAACACAGTCGGCCCGTCCAGGCGCACGGGATATACCGGCACGCGAACGTCCGGATCCTCCAGGCATAGTCCAGAGGTGAGACTGAAATGCTGCTTGTATACCGGCGAAGCCACGACCAGTTCGCCCTTCAGGTCGCCCACGATGCCGCGCGACAACACGTTGGCCCGCGAAAAGGGATCGTGGTTATCGATGGCGTAGACGCTGTCGTCGTCCAGCCGGAACACCGCGACCTGGTGCTCGCCCACCAGCGCGCACACGCCGGTGTTCGGCACGATGTCGTCGAGCTGGCAGACTGCAACCCACCCGCTCAGGTCTATGGTCGGTCGTGCGCTCACGCCGTCGCTTCCTCAGGCGCATGTTCACGCTCTTCCGGGCGTGCGGGCCGAATCTGGCCGCGCTCCGCGACGAACACCACGTTCTTGTCCGGCTCGCCGCTGTTCACGAAATGGCGGAAACGCTTCATGATCTGCGGATCGTTGATCGCCTTCTTCCATTCGCATTCGTAGGTGTCCACCAGCTTTTGCATGTCGACTTCGAGCTCGGCGCCGATTCCGAGCGAGTCCTCGCACACCACCTTGCGCACGTAGTCGATGCCTCCTTCCAGGTTTTCCAGCCACGTACTGGTGCGCTGCAGTCGGTCGCCGGTACGAATGTAGAACATCAGGAAGCGGTCGATGAATTTGACGAGCGTTTGACCGTCGAGGTCCCGCGCCAGCAGATCGGCGTGACGCGGCTTAATGCCACCGTTACCGCACACGTAGAGGTTCCAGCCTTTCTCGGTGGCGATGATGCCCACGTCCTTGCCTTGCGCCTCGGCGCATTCGCGCGTGCAGCCTGACACCGCCATCTTCATCTTGTGCGGCGAGCGGATACCGCGGTAGCGATTCTCAATTGTGATCGCCATCGCCACCGAGTCCTGCACGCCATAGCGGCACCACGTGCTGCCGACGCAGGACTTCACGGTGCGCAGCGCTTTGCCGTAGGCGTGGCCGGACTCGAAACCCGCGGCTATCAGTTCCTTCCAGATCAGCGGCAGTTGCTCCACACGCGCTCCCAACAGGTCGATACGCTGGGCGCCGGTGATTTTCGTGTACAGGCCATACTTCCTCGCCACTTCGCCCAGAACGATCAGTTTCGCGGGCGTCAATTCGCCGCCGGGAACGCGCGGGATGACCGAATACGTGCCATTCTTCTGCAGGTTGGCGAGGAAGCGGTCGTTGGTATCCTGCAGCGGCGCGTGCCTGGGCTGCAGGATCATCTCGTTCCAGCACGAGGCGAGTATCGAGGCCACCGCCGGCTTGCAGATATCGCAGCCGCGGCCCTGCCCATGTTTCGTGACGACGGCATCGAACGTTTTCAGGTTGCCCACACGGATGAGGTGAAACAATTCCTGGCGCGAATACCTGAAGTGTTCGCACAGGTGGTTCGTCACCTCGACGCCGCGTTTCTTCAGTTCGCAATCGAGGATTTGCTTCACCAGCGGGCCACAGCCCCCGCAGGTCGTGCTCGCCTTCGTTTCCTTCTTCAGCGCGCCGAGGCTCGCGCAGCCGGTGGCAACTGCTTGGGACAGCGCGCCTTTGCTCACGTTGTTGCAGCTGCAGATCAAAGCCGTGGCCGGCAACAGTTCCACGC
>Ga0082335_1002708_pt1 | contig 32032 bp, 44 predicted proteins | sample Subgrocontami58m_FD_72375 | JGI IMG/M metagenome (GOLD analysis project Ga0082335, IMG submission 72375) | Subsurface groundwater microbial communities from S. Glens Falls, New York, USA - GMW37 contaminated, 5.8 m (SPADES assembly) (version 2) ...
TGGAATACGACCCCAACCGCACTGCGTTCATCGCGCTCGTGAAATACCAGGATGGCGAACTGGCCTATATCCTGGCGCCGCAGCGGCTGAAGGTTGGCGATTCGGTGATCGCCGGGGCGCGAGCAGACATCAAGCCCGGCAACGCGATGCCACTGGGGGCGATCCCGGTCGGGACCATCATCCATAACATCGAGTTGAAGGTTGGTGCGGGCGGCAAGGTCGCGCGCTCCGCCGGGACTTATGCCCAACTCGTCGGCAAGGATTCCGGCTACGCCCAGATCAAGCTGATGTCTGGCGAACTTCGCGTGGTGCGCGCCGAATGCATGGCGAGCATTGGTGCGGTGTCCAACCCGGACAACATGAACCAGAAGATCGGCAAGGCCGGTCGTATGCGCTGGCTCGGTTTTCGGCCGCACAATCGTGGTGTGGTCATGAACCCCGTCGACCATCCACATGGTGGTGGCGAAGGCCGCACCTCCGGTGGCAGGCACCCCGTTACGCCGTGGGGCCAGCCGACCAAGGGCTACAAGACGCGCACCAACAAGCGGACGGATAGTCTGATCATCCGCCGCCGCAACAAGGGCAAGTAATATGGCGCGTTCCGTCTGGAAAGGTCCGTTCGTCGACGGCTACCTCCTGGCCAAGGCCGAGGCCTCGCGGGCATCGAGCCGCAATGAGATCATTCGCATCTGGTCGCGCCGCTCGACGATCCTGCCGCAATTCGTCGGCCTGACCTTCGGCGTCTACAACGGCCACAAATTCCTGCCCGTGCAGGTGAACGAGAATATGGTGGGCCATAAGTTCGGCGAATTCTCGCCGACCCGCACGTTCACCGGCCATGCCGCCGACAAGAAGGCGAAGCGAGGCTGACATGAGTAAGCCCAATCACCCGCGCGGCCTGGCGGAAAACGAGGCACAGGCGATCGTCAGCAATCTGCGGGTCAGCCCCCGCAAGCTGAACCTCGTCGCTGGCATGATCCGTAACCTGCCGGCACAGAACGCCATAGCGACCCTGACGTTCAGCAAGCGCCGTATTGCCCACCAGGTGCGCAAGGCTCTGGAAAGCGCAATCGCCAATGCGGAGAATAACCATCAACTGGACGTTGACCGTCTGGTCGTTACCCGCGCCGAAGTCGGCCGGTCGGTCGTAATGCGTCGCTTCCAGGCCCGTGGCCGCGGGCGCGCCGCCCGGGTCGAGAAATGGTTCAGTCATCTCAAGATCGTCGTGGCGGAGCGGGAACAGGACGCCGGGGAGGCCGCATAATGGGTCACAAAGTCAATCCCATCGGGCTTCGGCTCGGCATCAATCGTACTTGGGACAGCCGCTGGTTCGCCGGCGCTGATTACTCGAAGCTGTTGCATGAAGACCTGAAGCTGCGCGCCCATCTGCGCAAGAAGCTGCATGGCGCCGGCGTGTCGCGCGTGGTGATCGAGCGGCCGGCGAAGAAGCCGCGCGTGACGATTTATGCCGCGCGCCCGGGCGTCGTGATCGGCAAGAAGGGCCAGGATATCGAGGTTCTGAAGAAGGACCTCTCCAAAATGGCTCGTGCCGAGGTTGCGCTGAATATCGTCGAAATCCGCAAGCCGGAAATCGATGCGACCCTGGTGGCGGAGAACATCGCTCAGCAGTTGGAACGCCGGGTTGCCTTCCGTCGTGCGATGAAGCGGGCCGTTCAATCGGCAATGCGTCTGGGCGCGCAGGGCATCCGGATCAATTGCGGCGGCCGCTTGGGTGGTGCGGAAATCGCCCGGGTCGAGTGGTATCGTGAGGGGCGCGTGCCGCTGCACACGCTGCGCGCCGATGTCGATTACGGTGTTGCCACCGCCAAGACGACCTATGGCACCTGCGGCGTGAAAGTGTGGGTGTTCAAGGGCGAAATCCTGACCCACGACCCCATGTCGCAAGACCGTCGCGCCGCCGAACAGGCGCCGCAGAGGTAGACGAAGATGTTATCACCCAAGCGAACCAAATACCGCAAGCAACACAAAGGCCGCATTCACGGCCTGGCCAAGGGCGGGACCGCATTGAATTTCGGGAGCTATGGCCTGAAGGCGATGGAACCGGAGCGTATCACCGCGCGGCAGATCGAATCCGCTCGACGCGCGATCACCCGCGCCATGCGACGGGCCGGGCGCGTCTGGATCCGGATCTTCCCGGATGTGCCCGTCTCCACCAAGCCGGCCGAAGTCCGCATGGGTTCTGGCAAAGGCTCCCCGGAATTCTGGGTGGCCCGCGTGGCGCCGGGGCGCATCATGTTCGAGATCGATGGCGTGACCGCCGAGTTGGCCCGTGAGGCTCTGACCCTCGGTGCTGCCAAACTGCCGATCAAGACCAAGTTCATCGCCCGGATCGGAGACGCCTGAGATGGCTAAGTCCGTGATGCACAAGGTGAGCGACGTGCGGCTGAAAACGCCGGACGAGTTGTCCGCCCTGCTGCTGGATTTGCGCAAGGAGCAGTTCAACCTGCGCTTCCAGCGGGCGACCGGCCAGACCGAAGGGGTTGGCCGCGTGCGTGAGGCCCGGCGCGAGATCGCCCGGGTCAAGACAATCATGGCGGAGAAGAAACGCTCTGCCGCGGCCCAGTCGTAAGGAGAGAGGGCGATGCCAAGGCGCGTCCTGAGTGGGCGAGTGACCAGCGACAAGATGGACAAGACCGTCACGGTTCTGGTCGATCGTCGCGTTATGCACCCGCTTTACAAGAAGTTCATTCGTCGCTCGAAGAAATACGCGGCGCATGACGAGGCCAATCTGTGCAAGATCGGCGACACCGTGCGGATCGAGGAATGCAAGCCGATCAGCAAGCGCAAGACCTGGCTGGTGGTGGAGCGCAACGGCGCCCCGCTCGCCGCTTCGGCTGAAGGAGTGGCGGCATGATCCATCCGGAGACGACACTCGATGTCGCCGACAACTCCGGCGCGCAGAGCGTGCAGTGCATCAAGGTACTGGGCGGCTCGAAGCGCAAATTCGCGTCGGTTGGCGATGTGATCGTGGTCTCGATCAAGAAGGCCATTCCGCGCGGCAAGGTGAAGAAGGGTGACGTGCATCAGGCCGTGATCGTTCGGACCAGCTATCCGGTCCGTCGTCCGGACGGATCCGCGATCCGCTTCGACCGCAATGCCGCCGTGCTGATCAACAAGCAGCAGGAGCCGATCGGCACCCGCATCTTTGGCCCGGTCGTGCGTGAACTGCGTGGGCGCAAGTTCATGAAGATCATCAGCCTCGCGCCGGAGGTGCTGTGATGGCCGCGCGCATTCGCAAGGGCGATACCGTCGTGGTGATCAGCGGCGCCAGCAAGGGCCGCCGCGGTGAGGTTCTTTCGGTGGCGCCGCGCGATGATCGTGCGATCGTACGTGGTGTGAACATCGCCCGTCGCCACACAAAGCCGACCGGTATGGGCCAACCTGGCGGGATCATCGACAAGGAGGCATCGATTCACCTGTCGAATCTGATGCTGGTCGATCCCACGAGCGAGAAGCCCACCAAGGTCGGTTTCCGTGTTCTGGAAGACGGCCGCAAGGTCCGCATCGCGAAAGCGACGGGCGAAGTGGTCGGCAGTTGAGAGACGAGCGATGAGCGGAACAAAGAACGCCCCGAAAGGGGCCGCCTCCAAAGGCAGCGCAAAGGGTGGACCGCGTGGCGGTCAGGCTGGTCCTCCAGCGGGTAAGGAAGCCCAGCGCGCGGCACGTCGGATCGAGATGGTGGGCGTCGATAATCCGGCCGCTGCTCCGGAAGAAGTGCCCCGTCTGCGCAAGCGGTACGATGACGAAATCCGCGCGAAGCTGCGGGCCGAGTTCAACTACAAGAACGAGATGCAGGTCCCGAAGCTCGAAAAGATCGTCATCAACATGGGTGTTGGCGATGCCACGTCGGATCAGAAGAAGCTCGACGCGGCGGTGGCGGAACTAACCGCAATCAGCGGCCAGCGTCCGGTGAAGACTGTCGCCAAGAAAGCGATCGCCGGGTTCAAGATCCGCAAGGGACTGCCGATCGGGTGCAAGGTGACCCTGCGCAAAGCGCGTATGTATGAGTTTCTGGATCGGTTGGTCACCATCGCCATGCCTCGGGTGCGCGACTTCCGCGGGATCCAGGGCAAGGGTTTTGATGGTCGCGGAAATTTCGCGATGGGCTTGAAGGAGCAGATCATCTTCCCGGAAATCAACTATGACCGGGTGGATCAGGTTCGCGGCATGGACATTCAGTTCGTCACAACCGCCAGGACCGACGCCGAGGCGAAGGCCCTGCTCAAGGCTTTTGACCTACCGTTCGCCAATTGAGGTTTTTGGGAAAACCGTCGGGTCAGACCCCGGCAGGTTCCGGAGGAAGTAACTAGGATGGCCAAAGTCTCTCAGGTCAACCGCAATGCGATGCGTGAACGTATGGCGAAGCGTGACAAGGCAAAGCGCCAAACGTTGAAGGATGTGGTCATGGACCGCACCTTGCCGGTCGAGGACCGATTCAACGCGTCGCTGAAGCTGGCACAACTGCCCCGCAACGGCGCGAAGGTTCGCGTTCGTCTGCGGTGTGAGCTGACCGGCCGCTCACGCGGGAATTATCGGAAGTTCAAACTCTGCCGTATCGCGTTGCGTGACTTGGCCAGCTCCGGACAGATTCCGGGCATGGTCAAGGCGAGCTGGTAGGGGAATCGTCGATGTCAATGTCTGATCCCCTGGGCGATATGCTCACCCGAATCCGCAACGCACAGCGTGCGCGCCATTCGGTGTGCGTCGCGCCTGCGTCCAAGCTCCGGCAGAATGTGCTAGGCGTGCTGAAACGCGAAGGTTTCATTCGCGGCTATGCGGCCGAGGAACTGCGCCCAGGCGTGGCCCAACTGCGTATCGAATTGAAATACAACGAGGGTGAGCCGGTCATCAAAGAGATCCATCGGGTCTCCAAGCCAGGCCGACGGGTCTATTCGAAAATCAAGGAGCTGCCGCGGGTCTATGCCGGCCTGGGTGTCTCCATCCTGTCCACGCCGCGTGGCGTGATGAGCGATGCCGAGGCGCGCGCTGCCAATGTTGGCGGCGAAGTTCTCTGCCGCGTGTTCTGACGGAGGATCGGTCATGTCTCGCGTCGGAAAATATCCGGTCGAAGTCCCCGCTGGGGTCCAGATTGCCATCGTCGATGGCATCCTCACCGCGACGGGAAGATTGGGCGTGTTGAAGTTGCCGCTGACAGAACATGTCGAGGCGACGGTCGATGGCAACAAGATCTCGGTGCAGCCGAAGGGCAACGAATCGCAGGCCCGGATGATGTGGGGAACCACACGCGCCCTGATCGCCAATATGGTGAAGGGTGTATCCACCGGGTTTGAGCGCTCGCTCGAGATCACCGGCACAGGGTATCGCGCCTCGGTGCAGGGCAAGAATCTCGAGATCAATCTCGGGTTCTCCCACCCCGTGGTCTACCCGGTTCCGGAGGGCATCAAGATCACCTGCGAACGTCCGACAGCGATCAAGGTTGAAGGTGTCGACAAGCGTCTCGTCGGCCAGGTCGCCTCGGAGATCCGCGCGTTCCGCCCGCCGGAACCCTACAAGGGCAAGGGTGCGCGCTACACGGATGAGACGATCCGCCGCAAGGAAGGGAAGAAGAAGTGACCTTCATCGGCAGCGACGCGCGAGCGGGAAAGAGCCAATGAGCGCCAATCAGGATTTGCGGAATCGGCGGCGCGAGCGCCTGCGGTTCCAGTTGCGCCAGAAGTCGCATGGGCGTCCGCGCCTGTCGGTCTTTCGGTCTGGTAAGAACATCTACGCCCAGGTGATCGATGATGCGCAGGGCAGGACGCTTGCCGCGGCCTCGTCGCTGGACAAGACGCTGCGCGAAATGTTGAAGACCGGCGCCGACAAGGCCGCCGCGGCGGCGGTGGGCAAGCTGGTAGCTGAACGTGCGCTGGCCGCCGGTGTGAAGGAAGTGGTCTTCGACCGCGGCTCTTATTTGTATCACGGTCGGGTCCAGGCCCTGGCCGATGCAGCCCGCGAAGGCGGGTTGGCCTTCTGAAGGGAACGAACGAATGGCACGTGAACCGAGAGAAGGTGGCGGCAGGGGCCGGGAGCGCGACCGTGGTGGTGACCGTGAGCCCGATGATGGCGTTATCGACAAGCTGGTGACCATCAACCGCGTCGCGAAAGTGGTGAAAGGCGGACGCCGGTTTGCCTTCGCCGCGCTGGTCGTCGTGGGTGACCAGAAGGGCCGCGTCGGCTATGGCGCCGGCAAGGCGCGTGAAGTGCCGGAAGCCATCCGCAAGGCAACCGAGCGTGCCAAGCGTGGCATGATCCGGGTGCCGATGAAGGAAGGCCGCACGTTGCATCACGACGTCGAAGGCCATTTCGGTGCTGGCAATGTCATTCTGCGGTCGGCCACGGCCGGCACAGGCATTATCGCCGGTGGCCCGCTGCGCGCGGTGTTTGAAACCCTGGGGATCGGCGATGTGGTGGCCAAGAGCCTCGGCAGCCGGAATCCACACAACATGGTGAAGGCGACGTTTGCGGCGTTGCAGAAATGCGCCAGCCCGCGCTCTGTCGCGACGCGTCGTGGCAAGAAAGTGTCCGAGCTGTTCGGCCGGCGCGACAATCCGCAGGCCCAAACGCCGGAGGCGGCCGCTAATGCCTAAAGTGCGCGTTACCCAAATGGCCTCGCCCGCCGGTCGCAAGCCTGGTCAGAAGGAAACCCTGACCGGTCTGGGACTCAACAGGATTCGCCGTACTCGGGAGCTGGAAGATACCCCGTCCGTGCGCGGCATGATCCGCAAGGTCGCCCACCTGATCAAGGTGGAGGAGCTGTCCTGACATGAAGCTGAACGAACTGCGCGACAATCCGGGCTCGCGGCTCAAGTCCAAGCGTCTTGGGCGTGGCATCGGGTCGGGCAAAGGCAAGACCTCCGGCAAGGGCGTCAAGGGCCAGAAGGCGCGCGAAGGCGTCGCGCTGAACGGCTTCGAAGGCGGGCAGTTGCCGATCTATCGACGCCTGCCGAAACGCGGCTTCCACAATCTGTTTCGCAAGGTCTACGCACCAGTCAATCTGGGCGTGCTGGATGCCGCGATCGAGTCGGGCCGGGTCGATGGCAGCCAACCCATCACCGAAGCGGTGCTGATCGCGGCGGGTCTGGCCCATGCGCGGCTCAACGGCGTTCGGCTACTCGCCGATGGTGAGATCAAGCGGGCGATTACGATTACGGTCTCCGGTGCGTCCGCAGCGGCGAAAGCCGCTGTTGAGCAGGCCGGTGGTACGGTCACGACGACTGTGGTCAAGCCCGCGGCTGAACCGGCAGCCTAACCACGGCACACCGATGGGGCCACGCGGACCAGAAGGTTGTTGTCCTTCGCGGTTCTCGTGGCCTTTATCTTGACCGCGATGCGGCCTTGCACTCCCCCGAAGCTGGGGGGACAATAGGGCACACTCCAAGAGGATCAGCGTATGGCTTCCGCTGCCGAACAGCTTGCGGCCAATCTCAATCTTGGCGTCTTCTCGAAGGCGACCGAGCTCAAGAAGCGCATTTGGTTCACGCTTGGGGCGCTGATCGTCTATCGCATCGGCACCTACATACCGGTCCCGGGTGTCGATGCCTCGGTGATGGCGGAAATGATCCGTTCTCACGGTGGTGGCATTCTGGGCATGTTCGACATGTTCACTGGTGGTGCGCTGGGCCGCATGACCGTGTTCGCGCTGAACATCATGCCCTATATCAGCGCGAGCATCATCATTCAGCTGATGACCGCTGCCGTTCCCTCATTGGAAGCGCTTAAGAAGGAAGGCGAGCAGGGGCGCAAGAAGCTCAACCAGTACACACGCTACCTGACGGTTTTTATCGCCATGTTTCAGTCCTATGGCATTGCCGTCGGGTTGGAGAGCATGCGGGGCACGTTCGGCTCCGCGGTCATTGATCCAGGGGCCTTTTTTCGGCTGTCCTGTATGATCACATTGGTCGGTGGGACCATGTTCCTGATGTGGGTGGGGGAACAGATCACCGCGCGCGGGATAGGCAACGGCACCAGCCTGATCATCATGGCGGGCATCGTCGCCAACTTGCCATCGGCACTGGCTTCGCTTCTCGAACTTGGCCGGACCGGCGCGCTGTCGCCTTTCTTCATCCTGGCCTTTTTGGTCATTGCCGTGGCAACCATTGCCGTCATCGTGTTTGTCGAGCGAGCGCAGCGGCGGATTCCGGTGCAGTATCCGAAGCGCCAGGTTGGCAACCGCATGTTTGGCGGCGACTCGACGCACATGCCGCTGAAGATCAACACGTCGGGTGTGATCCCGCCGATCTTCGCGAGCTCAATTCTGCTCATTCCGGCGACGGTGGCCGGATTCTCCACCGATGAGCCCGGGATCCTGCAGACCATCTCCTCGGCGCTGGCGCACGGGCAGCCTGCCTACATGGCGCTGTATGCGTTCATGATCATCTTTTTCGCCTATTTCTATACGGCGGTCGTATTCAACCCCGAGGAGACCGCGGACAATCTCAAGAAATACGGCGGCTTCATCCCGGGTATCCGCCCTGGTAGCGCCACCGCTGAGTATTTCGACCGGGTTTTGACCCGCCTGACCACGGTTGGTGGGATCTATCTGGTCGTGATCTGTCTGTTGCCGGAGATATTGATCTCCAACTATGGGGTACCATTCTATTTTGGCGGAACGTCAATTCTGATCGTGGTGTCGGTCACTATGGACACGGTCACGCAAATCCAGTCTCATCTTCTCGCACATCAATATGAAGGCCTGATCCGCAAGGCACGGGTGAAGGGACGTCGGTGAATCTGATCCTTTTGGGCCCGCCCGGGGCGGGCAAGGGCACACAGGCGCAACGCCTCCAGAACCTGCATGGCATTGCCCAGATTTCCACGGGTGACATGCTGCGTGCCGAGGTCGCGGCTGGGTCTGAGGTGGGCAAGGAGGCAAAAGCGGTCATGGAGGCCGGTAAGCTCGTCTCCGACGAAATCATCATTCGCATGCTCGGAAAACGCGTCGATCAGCCGGATTGCGCCAAGGGCTTTATCCTCGATGGCTTTCCTCGGACCGTGCCCCAGGCGGCCGCCCTGGATGTCCTGCTGGCACAGAAAGGCCTGCGATTGAATGCGGTGATCGAGCTCATGGTCGATGACAATGCTCTGGTCGACCGTGTCAGCGGTCGGTTCTCCTGTGCCAAATGCCGCACGGGCTACCATGATAAGTACAAGCCGACCGCGGTCGCGGGGGTCTGCGACGTGTGTGGCGCGCGGGAGTTTACCCGGCGAGCCGACGACAACCGGGAGACGGTGAAGGCGCGACTCGACGAGTATCATCGCCAGACGGCGCCGATCCTGCCGCATTATTCGGCGCAGGGAATGCTGCGGGCGGTGGATGGGATGGCGCCGATCGACACCGTGGCGCGGCAGATTGACGCAATTCTGTCTCGTCAGTCCGCTAATTGACTGGCCGGGGGGGCGGCAGCATGCCGCCCGCTCGGTTGTCTGGCGAGTTTTGGCAGATGGGCGTCGGTCGGCGCGGTATTCCGTTGGTGAGAGCGAAATCCTTGGGGCAACACGACGAACACTCGTTGACTCTGGCGCGACGCCGACTATAGTCCCGCGGTCCGGCGCAGCCCCCATGTGGGTTGGCGCCGCTTGTGTGCATTCCAGTCCTTCGGGGCAGTTAACGGTCTGGTGACGGCATCAGACGACAGGAGAGTCGAGCGTGGCGCGTATTGCCGGCGTGAACATCCCGACGAATAAGCGAGTGACCATCGGGCTCCGCTACATCTACGGTATCGGCCCGACCAAGGCCGCCGAGATCTGCGGGAAACTCGGGATCCCGGACGACAGGCGGGTCAACCAACTGTCCGACGACGAAGTGCTTAAGATCCGCGAATTGATCGACCGGGATTATCGGGTCGAAGGCGATCTGCGGCGTGAAGTCTCGATGAACATCAAGCGCCTGATGGATCTCGGCTGCTACCGCGGTCTGCGCCATCGTCGCGGCCTGCCGGTCCGAGGCCAGCGGACGCACACCAATGCGCGCACCCGCAAGGGCAAGGCTGTCGCGATTGCCGGCAAGAAGAAAGTGACGAAGTAACCCAATCACGGGTCTCGTTAAGTGTTTGTCGCCGCCCGGCAACCGGTTCGGTGAGCAGTTGGAGCAGGATCAAGTATCATGGCGAAACCCGCCGCGGCTCGCCCGCGCCGCAAGGAGCGCAAGAACATTATTGCAGGGGTGGCACATGTTGCCGCCACGTTCAATAATACCGTGATTACCATCACTGACGCGCAGGGCAACGCGATCGCCTGGTCGTCCGCTGGCAGCCAAGGGTTCAAAGGCAGCCGCAAGTCCACGCCCTACGCCGCTCAGGTCGCGGCCGAGGATGCCGGGCGCAAGGCGCGTGAGCACGGCATGGAGACATTGGAAATCGAGGTCAGCGGCCCTGGCTCCGGGCGTGAAAGCGCGTTGCGAGCCCTGCAGGCTGTCGGATTTTCGGTCTCCGCTATCCGCGACATGACGCCTATTCCCCACAATGGATGCCGTCCGCGCAAGCGTCGCCGCGTCTGATCGCCCGGTTTTCACCGCACAAGGCGGTGAAAGCCAGCGATGTGCCACTGTCTACGGGACATGGACCGCACCGTAAGCGGTCCGAAAGGTATTGGTTGCATGAGGCAGAGCGCAGTCATTCAGAGAAACTGGCAATCTCTGATCAAACCCGAAAAACTCGAGGTCGAGCCAGGCGCTGATCCGGCGCGGGTAGCCACGATCATTGCCGAACCGCTGGAACGCGGCTTCGGCATGACCCTCGGGAACGCGATCCGTCGCATCCTGCTGTCTTCCCTGCAGGGCGCGGCCGTCACCGCCGTTCAGATCGATGGCGTGCTGCATGAATTCAGCAGCATCCCGGGCGTTCGGGAAGATGTCACCGATATCGTGCTGAATATCAAGCAACTTGCGCTGCGGATGCATGGGGAGGGGCCGAAGCGCATGACCCTGACCGCGACCGGTCCGGGAGAAGTGCGGGCAGGTCAGATCCAGGCCGGGCATGATATCGACATCATGAACCCTGAACTCGTCATCTGCACGTTGGACGACGGCGTAAAGCTCGGGATGGAGTTCACGGTCAATCTCGGCAAGGGCTACCAGCCGTCGGGCGTAAACCGGCCGGAAGACGCGCCGATCGGGTTGATCCCGGTCGACAGTATCTACTCCCCGGTGCGCCGTGTGTCCTATCGCGTCGATCCGACCCGCGTTGGACAGGTCACCGACTACGACAAGCTGCTGCTGACGGTTGAAACCAACGGTGCGGTCACGCCCGAAGACGCCGTCGCGTTGGCCGCCCGCATTCTTCAGGATCAGTTCCAGCTCTTCATCAACTTCGATGAGCCGCAACAGATCCGGGCCGAAGAGCCGCAGGACGACCTGCCGTTCAACCGCAACTTGCTGCGTAAGGTCGATGAGCTCGAATTGTCGGTCCGTAGCGCCAATTGCCTGAAGAACGACAACATCGTCTACATCGGTGACTTGGTGCAAAAGAGCGAACAGGAGATGCTGCGCACGCCGAATTTCGGGCGTAAGTCGCTGAACGAAATCAAGGAAGTGCTCACCTCCATGGGCCTGTCCTTGGGAATCACCGTGCCGGGATGGCCGCCGGAAAACATCGAAGACCTGGCAAAACGGCTGGAAGAGCCGTTCTAGGCGGGTAAGGGGACTGAACCATGCGTCACGGGGTAGCCGGCCGGAAGCTCGGCGTTACATCCACTCACCGGCTTGCCATGTTCCGGAACATGGCCACCGCACTCATCAAGCACGAGCAGATCACCACGACCCTGCCCAAGGCAAAGGAGCTTCGCCCGGTCGCGGAGAGGTTGATAACCCTGGGTAAGAAAGGTGGCCTCGCCAACCGGCGCCTCGCTTACGCCGAACTCCGCGATGATGTGATCGTGAGCAAGCTGTTCGGGACGTTGGCCGAACGCTATCGGGTTCGGCCGGGTGGGTACACCCGCGTGCTCAAGGCCGGTATCCGCTATGGCGATGCGGCGGACATGGCCGTGATTGAACTGATTGATCGGGACCCCGGCGCAAAGGGCCTCGACAGCGGCCCGGTGCAGGAGAAGACGGAAGACGAGGCGACCGAGGACTGAGCGATCAGACCATGAGATGATTATGGAAGGGCGGGGCATACCCGCCCTTTTTGCTGTAAGGCGTCTGATCCTGTCGTGTCGTCGATACCGTTTCCTGGTTGCCTTGGTCCAGGTTGCCTTCGTTGGCGCGCAAGCGGCGGCACGCCTGCTGGAGGCCCAACGGCTGCCACCCGGCAACTGACGGCTGGGTACCGTTCCCGGGACGGCTACTTGGTGGCGATCTGACGTGCGCCGGATTTTTCCGGGCCACTATGGTGCACTGACACTCGCATGCCGGCTGGTCATGAGCGGCAAGACATACCGACCGAAATTGTCGATTCCGGCGACGAATTCGTCGAAACTCAACATCACGCCGTCCACGCCCGGAATGGAGCCCAACTCATCCAACATTCGGGCAATGGACCGGTAGGAGCCGACCAGGACGCCACCGACCGAGGGTAAACGTTGCGTGCCGAAGGTCTTGCGCTTGTTGGGGCCGGCGAAGGGATCGCGCGTTGGATCATCCTCGGCCTGTGCTTCACGCCAAGCAATCGCATCCAGGTCGATGCCGTCCTTGTAGTGATCCCACTTCGCCATCGCGGCCGCGTCGGTCTCGTCCGCGATCACCATGATCGAGACCAACGCATTGCACGTACGGCCCGTTTTGGTGGTGGCTGCCACCAGGCGAGCCACGCTCTGGCCGACCGCTTCCGGCATGTTCACGCCGAAGCTGGAGCAGAAATTGTAGTCGGCATGTTGGGCTGCATAGCGTGTGCCGGCATCGCTCTGAGCTGCACAAATGATGGCGATCTTCTGGGTTGGCAACGGCAGGCAGCGGCAATCGTCCATTTGGAAGAAGTCACCCTTGAAGTCGGATCGGCCGGTTTCCCAAAGCTCCCTCATGATCGTCACATACTCGGTGCAATACTCATAGCGACGACGATAGTGCTCCGATCCCGGCCAGATCCCCATCTGCGCATATTCGCGGCGTTGCCAGCCCGAGACGATGTTGATCCCGAACCGTCCTTTGGAAATGCTGTCGATCGTAACCGCCATGCGCGCGGTCAGTGGTGGCGGCATGGTCAGCACCGCGCAGGTGGCAAACAATTTGATCCGCTCGGTCACCGCGGCCAGGCCGGCCATCAGGGTGAAGGACTCCAGGTTGTAGTCCCAGAATTCCGACTTTCCGCCGAAGCCATGCAGCTTGATCATCGACAGGGCGAAGTCGAACCCATACCCCTCCGCCTTCTGCACAACCGTCCGGTTCAGTTCGAAGCTTGGCTTGTACTGGGGCGACGTGGTTGAAATCAGCCAGCCATTGTTTCCGATAGGAATGAACACGCCGAGTTGCACCACCTGCTCCTGTGGAAAGGCTGATTGATTGTGTCTCGTGGCAGACGCCGCTTTACGGCCACGGTCGATCGCCGGCCTGCTCGCGGGGGACTCGAATCGCACGCCGGCATCACGATCAGGGTGCCGCCCCCTGGAACCATGGCATGACCTGTTCCCCGAACCGGCGCATGGAGGCCATGTTGGCGCCATGACTCATGTCTCCGAAGCCGGTCTGACAGAGCAGATGTTGGACCCCGACATCGCGGAGTTCCGCCACCTGCTCGCGGACCCGGGCCGGGGAGCCATAAAGGCACCCGGTTTCCAGCATGAAGGTCAAAGCTTCGGGGTCGCCCACGGTTGGATTGGTCCAGGCGTTCAGGTTTACCGGGTCGACCCGGAAATCGGCGGGATTATGCGCGTCCCGAACATGCATCATGTGGGCGCGTGTGTGCAGGAGCAGCGCCGACAATTCGTCTTCGGCCTGCGCGTCCGACTCCGCGACATACACATTGCGCCAGAGCGCGCTTTGCGCCAGCAGCCGGGCTCGGGTCGGTTCATCATGACCCCCTGCCTGTAGTCCGGCCTCATAGAGTTGCCACCGTTCCCTGATGCGTGGGACCGCGAGGCGGGAGGTCAGGATCGGGATCCCGCGGCGCCCGCAATCGGTGAACGAGGCTGGAGAGATCACGCTGCGCCACAGCGGTGGGCCCGGGAGTTGGACGGGACGTGGGCGGATCTCGGGCACGTGAATGTTATAGTATTTGCCCTGGTACTTGAGCGGCGCCTCCTGCCAGGCACGCTGCAGTATGTCCACCGATTCTTCCATGCGCTCACGGCTGTCGTCGCTGCGCAACCCGTGTCCGACAAATTCATACTCGTTGTAGACCGTGCCCTTGCCGACCCCGACATCGATCCGGCCCTTGCTCAGGTTATCCAACAGCGCAAGCTGCACGGCGAGGCGAACCGGGTGGTGGAACGGCATCTGCACCACTGCGAAACCAATGCGGATGCGCTCCGTCCGCATGCAGAGTGCGGCAGCGAACAGCAGCGCGTCGTTGTAGACGCTTTCGCCGGTAAAATAGTGCTCGGTCAGCCAGACATCGGCGAACCCGAGTTTTTCGGCAAAGCATACCTGGTCGATCTGTTGGTCGATGCGAACCGCATCTTCCGCGGGAGAGGGCGATAGGGCCAGGGTCAACCATCCGAACTGCATCGCACACTCTCCCACCGATCCGAGCGCGATCCTGGCGCGGAAGTCGAGGTCGCGGCAACCCCCTGGTGGTGATGACGGTAGGACCAGGAGGCGGCGGTCAGGCCGACGTCAGGGCTTTTCCGCCTTCAGCAGGTCGCGGATTTCGCCCAGCAGCACCTCGGTCTTGTTGGGGGGTGCTTTCGCGTCTTCCCGCACTTTCAGGCGGGTGAGGCCCTTGACGACCCAGAATACGGCGAAGCTTACGATCACGAACTGGATGATCGCGTTGATGAACAAACCGACATTGACCGTCGGTGCACCCGCCTTTTTCGCGTCTTCCAGCGTGCCATAGGTTTGGCCATTCAGCGCGAAAAACACATTGGAGAAATCGACCCCGCCGGTGAGAATACCTAGCACGGGGTTGAATACGTCTTTCACCAGACTGCCGACAACTCCAGTGAACGCGGCGCCAATGATGATACCGACGGCAAGGTCCACGACGTTGCCGCGCATGATGAAGGCGCGAAATTCGGCTATCCAGGATGGAGCCTTCGGGGCGAGCATATATTGTCTCCATCGTCTCGATTGGTGAAACCATAGCGACCGAGGGGCTGGTCGCAAACCCGGGGCAGGTTGGCACACGGTTTGTCCCACGTAACCAAAATGCAACGACTGGTTTGGCAGACCATGGGTTGGGACATTCAGAGAGGTGCGGACATGAATCCGGTGGGCGCCTTGCATGGGCAATTGGTATTCAAGCGGCGCGTTCGAGTCCTGGCAAACGCGATTGCCCAGGCGGTTCCCGCCGGAACCCATGATGTCCTGGACGTCGGGTGTGGCGACGGTACGATCGCGGCATTGCTACAGCAGCATCGCCCGGAGTTGTCGGTTACCGGAGTCGACGTATTGGTGCGGCCAGATACGAGGGTGCCGGTGCGGGCCTTCGATGGCGCGCACTTGCCCTATGCCGATCAGTCATTCGACGTGGTGATGTTCGTCGACGTTCTGCATCACACCGACGATCCCACGGTCCTGCTGCGGGAGGCGAAGCGGGTCGCACGCGTGGCGGTCGTTCTGAAGGATCACCGGCGCAATTCACCGATCGCCTATGCCACGCTGCGGTTTATGGACTGGGTGGGGAACGCCCATCACGGTGTGGTGCTGCCCTACAATTACTGGTCCGATGCGGCTTGGTGCAAGGCATTCGACGACGTCGGCTTGGTCCCGCAGGCGCGTCATGAAGCTATGGGGCTTTACCCGTTCCCGGCGTCCCTGATGTTCGAACGCAATCTTCACTTCCTGACGCGCCTGGGTGTTTGAGCCAATGCCCGTGGTGCCACCGGCGCGATCCTTGGTCTCTATTGAGGGCGATCGCAGACGCGACGAGCCCGCAAGCGGTCTGACAGGCCGAGGCCAAATATGGGGTATTGCCGCGGCGCGGCTTCCGGAAAGGCAGTAACCTCGCCGCGCTCGGGTTCCAACCGCGATACTGAGCGCGGCCGGCCCCACGAATTGGGTCACCGATTCCAACAACCAGCGACCCGGTCCGACCGAGCGACGGGCGAGCCGGTTTCTAGCGCGGCGAGAGCACCATCACCATCTGCCGGTTTTCCATGCGGGGCATCTGCTCCACCTTCGTGGTGCCATCGAGTTCGGCGCGGATACGCTCCAGCACGCGGATGCCGATGTCTTGGTGGGCCATTTCGCGGCCGCGGAAGCGCAGGGTGACCTTGACCTTGTCGCCTTCCTCGATGAACGACTTCATGGCGCGCATTTTCACCTGATAGTCGTTTTCATCGATGTTCGGCCGGACCTTGATCTCCTTGATCTCGATGACCTTCTGCTTTTTCTTGGCCTCGTTCCGCTTTTTTTGCTGTTCGTATTTGAATTTGCCGAAATCGAGGATCTTGCAGACCGGCGGTTCAGCGTTCGGGCTGATTTCCAGCAGGTCCAAACCGACCGCATAGGCCTTCTGGATGGCCTCACGGGCGGTCATCACGCCCAGCATCTCACCTTCCTGGTCGATCAGGCGTACCTGCGGGGAACGAATCTCCTCATTCACGCGGGGCCCGTCGCGGGTCGGCGAAGCGGGCATTGGTCCTCTTGCTATGGGTGTCTCCTGTCATCGTTGGCAATAGTGGCGCGCCTCAGCGGCAGCCGAGGGCTAGTGTGGACGATATTGGCGCTCGGGATCAAGTGAACTGCGCTTGATGTGGCGGGATGTGACCGCGGCATAGGGCTTCGGAACCGCCTCAGGTGGAGATTGGTCCACCTCGACACCGCGCCAAGGGTTCGGTCCCCGCCATGTGCGCGGCTTTTTCGCGCAGCACCCAAACGCGGGCTACACGCGACCACCCCGCAGATCAGGTGGGGTCGCCTCCGCCGCGAGGCGCGTGACCGCTTCCTCCAGGGACACCACCTCCTGCGCCGACCCGCCCAACCGCCGCAACGCCACGGTCCGGGTCTCGGCTTCCTTCCGGCCGACGACGGCCAGCACCGGCACATGCAGCAGGCTGTGTTCGCGCACCTTGGCGTTGATCTTCTGGTTGGTCAGATCGGTCCTGACGGTCAATCCGGCGTTGGTCAGAGCAGCGGCCACTTCCTCGGCATAGGCATCGGCGTCGGAGACGATGGTCGCCACGACCGCCTGTACGGGTGCCAGCCAAAGCGGGAAGCGCCCGGCATATTGCTCGATCAGAATGCCAAGGAATCGTTCGAAACTGCCCAGGATCGCCCGATGCAGCATGACCGGGCGATGGCGGGCACCGTCCTCGGCGACATATTCCGCATCGAGCCGCTCGGGCAGGACGAAATCCACCTGCAAGGTGCCGCACTGCCAGTCGCGCCCGATGGCGTCGCGGAGGACGAATTCCAGCTTTGGGCCGTAGAACGCACCCTCGCCGGGGTTCAATTCATATTCCACGCCCGCGGTCGCACAGGCTTCCTTCAAGGCTGCTTCAGCCTGATCCCATACATCGTCCGAGCCGGAGCGGGCCTCAGGTCGGTCGGAGAACTTCACCCGGAAGCTCTCGAAGCCGAAATCGCGGTAGATCGAGGACAACAGTTCCACAAACTTCACTGTCTCTGGTGCGATCTGTGCCTCGGTGCAGAAAATATGCGCATCATCCTGGGTAAATGCACGCACGCGCATGATGCCGTGCAGCGCGCCCGAAGGCTCGTAACGATGACATGCACCGAATTCTGCCATGCGGAGCGGCAATTCCCGGTACGAGCGCAGCCCCTGGCGGAAGATCTGCACATGGCAAGGACAGTTCATCGGCTTCAGGGCGAGTGACTTATCCTCATCCTCTACATGCGCGATGAACATGTTCTGGCGATAATTGTCCCAATGGCCGGATTTCTCCCACAGGATCCGATCCACCAACTGCGGGGTCTTCACCTCCTGGTAGCCGGAGGCTTCCAGCCGCCGCCGCATATAGGTTTCCGCGGTGCGATAGAGTTTCCAGCCCTTGGGGTGCCAGAACACCGAGCCGACCGCTTCTTCCTGGATATGGAACAACCCCATATCCTTGCCGATCCGCCGGTGGTCGCGTCGTTCGGCCTCTTCCAACTGGTGCAGGTAGGCGTCGAGTTCCTTCTGGTCGCGCCACGCGGTGCCGTAGATGCGAGACAGCATCGCGTTGCGGTGGTCGCCGCGCCAATAGGCGCCTGCCACCTTCATCAGCTTGAACGCGGTACCGACATCGGCCGTTGTGCGCAGATGCGGGCCACGGCACAGATCGATCCACTCGCCTTGCCGATACAGAGTGATGACCTCCGAGCGGGGCAGGTCCTCGATCAACTGCGCCTTGTATTTCTCGCCTTTGCCCTGGAAGAAGGCGATCGCCTCCTCCCGGTCCATCACCTGGCGCTCGAACCGGGCACCACGCGCGACGATCTCGCGCATTTTCGCCTCGATCGGGGCGAAGTCCTCCGGGGTGAAGGGCTCGTTGCGGGCGAAATCATAGTAGAAGCCGTTTTCGATCGACGGGCCTATCGTGACCTGGGTGCCGGGAAACAGTTCCTGCACCGCCTCTGCCAGCACATGGGCGGCATCGTGGCGGATCATCTCCAGCGCGTCCGGGTCACGGCGGGTGATGAAAACAACGTGGGCGTCGTGGTCGATTTCGGTCGAGATATCGACCGCCTTGCCGTCGACCTTCATCGCCAGGGCCGCGCGAGCGAGGCGGGGCCCGATCGCCTCAGCCACCGTAGTGCCCGTCACCGGCGCGTCGAACTGGCGCACGGAACCGTCGGGCAGGGTGATCGCAGGCATCGAACTAGATTCCCATGTCATGTGGATGCATGTCTATGGCGTCAGCGGCCCGAAGTCGCAACCCCGACGTGCGGGAAAAGCGGCTGGAACCGGGCGGAGTGTGACCTGGCGGGATGCGACGGGGCGGGATGCGACAGGGCGGGATGCGACAGGGCGGGATGCGACGGGGCGGGATGCGACGGGGCGGTCGTCACTCTGCCCGCTCTCGCCCCCATCGAGCCAAGACGGTCCGGTATACGTCAATCGTTGCCTGCTGCATGGCCTGGACCGTCGGCACCGATGCGCGCGCCCGTTCGCTCAGCGCCCGACGCTCCAGGACATCCATCGCCAGCACCTGCTCGATCGCCGCTGCCAGCGTCCCCGGGTCGTTCGGCCGGATGCGCAAGCCGGTGACGCCATGTGCCACGGTTTCCACTGGCCCCCCCAGATCCGAGGCAACGACCGGGCGCCCCATCGCCTGTGCCTCGATCACCACGCGGCCGAAGGCTTCAGCCTGGGTCGAGGCATGCACGACCACATCCGCCAGCATCATCGCCGCCGGCATGTCGTCGCACTGCCCGACCATGCGCAACCGTTCCCCGATGCGGAGTTCCTCGGCGCGCTGGCGGAGTTGAGCCGAGTAGCGCCACCGACCCTGGTCCGATCCCACCAGGACGCAGACCACATTCGCCTGTTTGAGCCGAGCGATGGCATCGAGTAAGACGGCATGGCCTTTCCATGCAGTTAGCCGGCCGGGCAGCATCACCACGCGCATGCCGTCGGGCAAACGCCAGGCCTGGGTCAGGCGTGCCAGCCGCTCAGGCGGGACGGCGGTGGGATCAAAAACGATGGGATCGACACCGCGTGGGATGACGCGAATGCGAGATGGGTCAACCCCGTGGCGGGCCGTCACCAGAGCGGCGATGAAGTGGCTGGCGGCAATCACGATTTCCCCGCGCGCCATGATCGCGTTGTAGCGACGCTTGAAGGGCAGGGTCTCACCATAGGTGCCATGGTAGGTGGTCACGAATGGGGTCCCGGTCCGCTGGCAGGCGAGCCAGGCGGACCAGGCCGGGGCCCGTGAGCGGGCATGCACGATCGAGACGTTGTGCGCCCGGATCAGCGCTTCCAAACGGGCGGCGTTGCGCCAGATACCGAACGGCGTTTTCGTCTTCAGGGGCAAGGCAATGTGGTGGCCGCCGGCATGTTCGACCGCTTCCACCATCGGCCCTCCCTGGCTCGCGACCAGAGCACGCCACCCGGTGTCGGCGATCGCCTGGGTGATTTCGACCGTCCCGCGTTCGACTCCGCCCGTGACGAGGGAGGGAAGAACCTGCAGGATGACGGGCGAGACGGGGTTCGACGACATCGGCAAGGATTATCACGGGACCGCGCGATTGCGCAGGGACGCGCGTCCGCCCCGGATCTGACCCCTGGACTGGATTCTCAGCGTGGGACACGACTGGCATGGAAAGCACCGGACGGCTTGATCGTGGCGACGGGACCGAACTGGCCTGGTCGAGGGTCGAGGGCGGCGGTCCGACCATCGTGTTCATGCCCGGCTATTACAGCGACATGACGGGCGACAAGGCCACGTCCCTGGCGGCGTTCGCGGCGGAACGCGGTCACGCGATGCTACGCTTCGATTATTCCGGCCACGGTGCCAGCGGCGGCCGGTTCGAAGATGGCACGATTGGTGTGTGGACCGACGATGCGTTGGCCGTGATTGACCGGCTGACGACGGGCAAACTGATCCTGGTCGGTTCCTCCATGGGTGGCTGGATCGCATTGCTGGCCGCACTTGCCCGCCCTGACCGCATCGCCGCCCTGGTCGGCATCGCGGGTGCGCCGGACTTTACCCAGCGCCTGATGTTGGAACGCCTGTCGGATTATCAGCGGGCTGCGTTGACGCGAGATGGGATCATTTACCGCCCCAGCCAATATGGCGCACCCACGCCCCTGACGCGCGCCCTGATCGAGGACGGGCCCAACCATTTCGTCCTGGCCGATCAGATGCCGCTGACCTGTCCAATTCGCTTGCTGCACGGCCAGGCTGACCCGGACGTGCCCTGGGAGTTGTCGTTACAGGTGGCCAAACAGGTCGCCTCGACCGATGTGGAGGTGATCCTGATCAAGGACGGCGATCACCGGTTGTCCCGGCCGAGGGATCTTGCCTTGCTATGCCGGACTGTCGGCGCGCTCCTGGGACAGGATGGCACGTAACCCCTCCCGATAGCTGGGATATAGCCAGAGGAGCCCAAGCGCCGCCTGGGTTTTCCGGCTGGCCACCTTGCGGTTTTCCGCCCAGAAGCTGCGCGCCATCGCGCTCATGGTGGGTTCCGCGTCGGCGAAGGTCACCGGCGCCGGCGCTTCGATCCCCAGCAGCCCCGCCGCCTCACTCACCACATCGGCGCTCTCGCTCGGCTCGTCGTCCGCCAGGTTCAGGAAGCGTGTGCCGGGGGGGCGGTCCTGTTGCATTCCCGCGACCACAGCGCGCGCGATATCGTCGCGATGGATCCGGCCGAACTGATGCCCCGGTTTGATCATTCGCCGTGCTCGTCCCGCGCGCAGATCGTCGAAGGCCGATCGGCCCGGCCCATAGATGCCGGCCAGCCGGAAGATGTCGACCGGGCAGCGGGAGGCAAACACGGCCCAGGCGGTTTCGGCCTCGACCCGCCTGTACCCTCGCGCTTGCGTTGGTCGGGGGGGCGTGTCCTCGTCCACCCAACCGCCGTCGCGATTGCCATAGACGACCGTGCTGGACAGATAGCCGATCCAGCGCAAATGCGGCGCCCGATGAATCGCGTCGGCATACAGCGCCAGCACCGGGTCTCCGTCCGGGCCGGGCGGCGCGGAGGCGAGCAGATGCGTGGCGGTCGCGATGGCCGGTTCGGCCGCTTCGAACGGGATGCAGCCCGGTTGGGCCGACCGGGAGGTGCCGATCGAGTCGATCCCGGCGATGGCGGCGATTGCCCGCGCCGCATAGCCGAGGCCGAAGATCAGTAGGCGAGGTTCGGTCATGCGTCTCCCCTCCAGTGCAGAATGCCCCGGCCCAAGACCCCCAGTCCCGTGTTGATCGCGACCCCCGCCAACGACAACAACACGAGAGCGGCGAACATGCGCGGGACTTGGAGCCTGTAACCCGCTTCCAGGATCCGATACGCCAGACCGGAGGCGAACCCGCCCGACCCGGCCACGAACTCCGCCACCACCGCGCCCACCAGGGCCAAGCCGCCGGAGATGCGCAATCCGGTCAGAAAATAGGGCAGGGCGGCCGGCAGACGCAGCAACAGCAAGGTCCGTATCCGTCCGGCCCCATACAGCCGGAACAGGTCCGCCAACTCGGCCGGAGGGGAGGCGAGGCCGGTTGCCGTGTTCGCGAATACCGGGAAGAACGCGACCACCGTGGCGCAGACCACCAAGGAGGTGAAGGGATCACCGACCCAGATGATGATGAGCGGCGCAATGGCCGGTAGCGGCGTGACCTGCAGCACAACGGCCCATGGCTGGATCGCCGCCTCGGCCAGGCGGCTGGCGGCCATGGCCATCGCCATCAGCACGCCCAGGGTTGCGGCGACGAGCAGGGCCGCGAAGGTCACGATCAGGGTCGATCCCAGGGATATCAGCAGCCCAGTTGGGTCCGCGACGAAGGCCGCAACGATCGCGATTGGGCCGGGCACCAGGTACTCTGGCACGCCTGCTGCCCAAACCACGATCTCCCACACTGCTATGGCCGCGGCGGCGAACACCGCGGGCAGGAGCGCTGTGTTCATGCGCTCGCCAGAGCCTGTTCCATCGCCCGTGTGATTCGAGCCACCAGCGCCGCATAGGCTGGGTCGAGCCTGGTATCCGGACCATGGACCAGGGGCGATTGCATCTCCTGATCGATGCGGCCCGGGCGGGGTGTCATCAGGACGATGCGACGCGCCAGAAAGGCTGCCTCGTAGATCGAGTGGGTGACGAACACGATCAGGCAGCCGATATCGCGCCAAAGCGCCAGCAGATCGATCTGCAGCTTGTTGCGGGTGAATTCATCCAGCGCGGCGAACGGTTCGTCCATCAGCAGCACGCTCGGGCGGGTTACCAGGGCGCGGGCGATCGAAACCCGCATGCGCATGCCGCCGGATAACTGCCGGGGGCGTGCGGTCTCAAAACCCTGGAGTCCGACTTTGGTGAGCGCCGCCCACACATCGGCCGCTGCCTGCTCGCGGGTGATCCCACGCAAGCGCAGTGGCAGATAGACGTTTTCCGCCGCGGTGGCCCAGGGGAGCAGGGTCGCGTCCTGGAACACATAACCGATACTGCCAGGCTCTGGTGGCTGGCCATCATCCCATCGGACAGTACCGGTATCCGGTTGATCCAAACCGGCAATCAGTCGCAGCAGCGTCGACTTGCCGCAGCCGGACGGGCCGAGCAGCGCGAGAAAATCACCGCTGGCGAGGGTGAGGGAGACGTCACGGAGCGCTTCGATGCCGCCCGGAAAGCGTCGCCCCACTTGGCTGATTGTCAGCACGGTGGCGCGGCCGCGGGATGGTGTGCGGTCGATCGGATCATGGGTGCTGCCGAACTTTCACCGCGGTCGCATCCCCTCTGTAGCACTCCAGCCCCGAAAACCGCAGAATGGCAGCAGCAGGACAGGAGGCAAGATGCAGCCCGCCATAAGTTTCGGCCTCTCAGGCCGGCGTGCCATCGTGACCGGCCATCGAGGCGGTATCGGCGGCGCTGTCGCCACGGTCCTGGCGCGTGACGGCGTTGAAGTGACCGGGCTCGATCTACCCGAGTTCGACCTGTCTGACACCGCCAACCTGGAAGCGATGCTCGACACGGTGATCGCTGCCCACGGTCCGTTCGATATTCTGGTGAACAACGCCGGCATCACCGTTCTCGGCTCCGTCCTGGAAACGCCGCTTTCCGAGGTGGAGCGCGTGTTTCGGGTCAATTTCCTGGCCGGGTATGCACTCATGCGTGCTGTGTTGCCCGGCATGATTGCCCGCAAGCGAGGGTCGATCATCAACATCGCGTCCGATCAGGCGTTAATCGGCAAGCAGGTGAGTGCGGCCTATGGGGCGAGCAAGGCCGCCATCGCTCAGTTGTCACGGTCGGCGGCATTGGACTTCGCGAAATTCGGCGTCCGGGTAAATGCGATCGCGCCTGGCAGTACCGACACCGCCATGCTGGCTCAGGTCATCACCGACCTTTCGGCGACCTATCCGGACCGATTCCCCACATCCTCGGCCGAGTTCTACAAATCCGGCGTCCCCCTCGGCCGTTTCGCCCGACCGGAGGAAATCGCTCATGTCGTGGCCTTCCTGGCGTCTGACGCCGCATCGTTCATGACCGGGGTCGTGTTGCCGGTCGATGGCGGCGGGACGGCGCAATGAGGGGTGCGGGTTCCACTGATAGGAAGGTTGCGATCGTAACCGGCGGCACCCGTGGTATCGGACGGGCCGTCGCGACGCGGTTGCTTGAGGATGGCTGGCATGTGCTCACGGTGGCGCGCCATCCCCCGCCCGAGGCCAATGGTGATTTTGTCGCGTGTGATGTGTCCGATGCGGCGGCGGTGCGCGATCTGTTCGCCATGACCGCCCGGCGGCATGGACGGTTGGATGCGCTGGTGAATTGCGCGGGCCTGGCGGGCGCCAATACCTTGGATGGCGACGATCGTCTCTGGCACGCAATCATCGGCAGCAACCTGCATGGCACCTATTATTGCTGCAAGGCGGCGCTGCCGCTCCTGCCGGATGGAACCGGGCGGATCGTCAACATTGCCTCGGTGCTGGGCTTGCGAGGCGTGCCCGATCAGACCGCCTACTGCGCCGCCAAGCACGGCGTGGTGGGGCTGACCCGGGCGCTGGCCCTGGCGGTGGCGGCTCGCGGCATTACGGTGAATGCCTTGTGTCCTGGCTGGGTCGATACCGCCATGGCGCATGCCCGATATCGCGATCTGGGGATTACGCCCGAGCAGGCGGCGGCGGGGGTGCCAACCGGCCGGGTTGCGCTGCCGGAGGAGATCGCCGACGCGGTGGTCTGGCTATTGCGCCCGGAGTCGCGCAACATCAACGGCCACGCACTGCCGATTGAGGGCGGTGGGTTGGCGTTGCCATAATGGGCATTTCGCTGGCGCAGGTGCCCAAACCAGCGGTTTGACCCGGATGGGACATGGCCAACCACTCCGGCGCATCGTTTTGTCGTATGATTGGCGCGCCATCACGTTCCATGGAGCGTAACCTTGCTTCAGCATATTGCTTTGTCGCGCGGTTCACTCGCCGTTACGGTCCGCTCCGCCTGATCATGGTCTAACCCGGGTGAACCAAGGGTCGAGGAGGTACACCGATGCCGGAACCAAGGGTGAAGGCGGGCTTGTGGGTCAGCATCGCGCTGCGCCTCGGTGATCGTGACGGCCGGCCGGGCATGGTGCTGCGCAAGGGGGACCCCGATGCAGGTGGCATACTGGTGGTGCTGCGCGGGCGGGACGGGATGTGTGTTCTGTCGCAATTGCGTGCCGCCGATGGGTCCCTGGCCTGGATGCGCGCGACCGGTGCCGCGCCCGTCGACCAGGAAGCCGTCGACGCCTATGTTGCCCGTCAGGTCCGGTTCGACCCGGATCTGTGGATCATTGAATTCGAGGCGCCCGACCTGCTGCCGCCGTTTGAGGGGAAGCTTTTGTAAGATCGATCACGCACCGGGCGCGGTCGGCCTATGTGTCAGCCTGCCAGCCGGACGCGCGCCGGACATGCGCCCGGACTTGCGCCCGGACATGCGCCGGATCGGCCTACGCCGGATGAGCAACCCGGTACGCGTCCCGTAGGGCTTCGTCCAGGGAGCGGCCACTCTGATAGGCACGCACGCTGTCCGGTCTGGCAATGCCGTTCAGTTGCCGTGGACAGGCCTCAATGTCCCCGATCACCTGACGCACTGGGATCCGTGCGGCCCATATCGGCAGGGCGTAGTCCTCCTCGTCATCGCTGACATGCATCGCGCGGATTTTCGCCGATGCCTGCTCGATGGGCATTACCACGAAGCTGGTCGCCTTGATCTCTTTCGGGGTCGGCGGACGCAATTCCCGCGACCGCCCATGGAAGAATCGATCGACGAAGCCATCGATCGCGCGCCGCTTCAGGGCCAGATCGTCCACAAGGCGGGCGGTGCCGTATGCCATGACCGAGCGATAATTGACCGAGTGATGGAACGCGCTGCGTGCAACGATCAACGCGTCCAGATGGGTCACGGTGACGCAGACGGGAACGCCTGGTGCCTGGAATCGAATCATCCGGCTGGCCGCGGATCCATGCCAGTAGAGATCATCCCCCTCGCGCCAGAAGCCCGTCGGGGTGCAGATCGGCTGCCCATCCAGGACATAGGCGATATGGGCGAACATCGCCGCGTCCAGGATGTCATAGACGCTCGCCTTGTCGTAGTGGCCGCGCTCCGGCCGGCGGACGGTCCGGTTGCGTTTGGTGACCGGGTAACTGTCTGGTGTCTGGGTATCGGCCATGATTGCCCCTTGCCGCGTGTGATCGGTGCATCATGCCGGCGTGTCGGGTAGGGCCAGAGTGCCAATCGGACTGGCAATAGAAGGTCCAATTAGATCATTTGATCGGTCCAATCAGACCGAAGATCCGGGAGGAAAGACAGGACGGCGCTTTTCGCGGTGCGCCGCCAGACCCTCTCGCGCTTCTGGGCCCGTAAACCCCAGGAACTCCAGGGCCAGTGAAGTATCGAACGATGGCCCTGCCATGCGCAGCCAGTTGTTCAAGGCGTATTTCGTCCAGCGAATCGCGCTTTGCGCGCCGTCGGCCAGCCGAATGGCAACCTGCTGCGCTTTGGCGTCCAACTCCCCCTCATCCACCGCCAATGATATCAGTCCAATCCGCTCGGCTTCCTCGCCGGACACCGAATCGCACAGCAGCAGGTAATATTTCGCCTTGGCCAGCCCGCACAGCAGCGGCCACACGATCACCGAGTGATCTCCCGCGGCCACGCCCAGGCGTGTATGGCCATCGATAATGCGGGCATTCTTGCTGGCGATCGAAATGTCGGCGAGCAGCCCGCAAACCAAGCCAGCGCCGACCGCGGGCCCGCGCATCGCGCTGACCACGGGCTTGGAGCAGTTGATGATGTTGTAGACCATGTCCCGCGCCTCTTTCCAAACACGGGCGCGGGTCTCGAAATCATCCATGATGTCCTGGATCATCTTGAAGTCGCCGCCGGCCGAGAACGCGTTCGGGCCGCCGGTCAGGATCACCGCGTTCACCTCCGGATCCTTGTCGACGTCGCGCCAGATTTCGCCGAGTTCCCCGTGCATCACGGCATCGACCGGTGACAGACCGGCGCCGGTGCCCATGGTGATCCGCAGCACCCGCGGATGCGGGCGGTCAAAGCCCAGGCGAGTATATCCTGCGTAGCGATCGGTCATCGTCGTACATGTCCTTGCATGGAGGAGGGGGCAGATCAGGCCGGCCGGAAACGGGTCAGTAAGGTCCCGGTGCGGCGGCGCAGGGAACCGATGCGCCCCACACTGGCCAATCGGCGATCCAGGAACGCGAGCGTATCCGCTTCATCCTCGCTGAAATCGTGCAACCAGAACAATACCGTTGCGGCATAAACGGACCCGAGGATGGCCCGCTTGGTATACCAACTGAAATCGACGGACCGGTCGCCCGCCGAACGCCAGATGGCGTCCACCGTGCGTGCCGCACAACCGGTGGCGGCCCAGGCATTCTGGGGGAGTGCCAGAACGGCGATGGCGCGCCGGATTGCGTCTCTGTGCGGCCGGTTCTGCCGCAGACGTAGCGCGATCACCGCCCGAACCCGGTCAGAGACACGGTTTGCCACGATCGAGGCAGCCTCCTGCTCCATCCGCCGGTCGGCCAGATCGCAGAACGCTTCCACCATATCGATCGCGCCGCCCGGAAACAGCAGCTCGGCCTCATCCTCCGGCAGCCCCGCATCGGCCAGGCCGAGGCGAAGCGCCCGCCGGGTCCAGCCGTCGAACGGGACATGGGCCAGCATGGCGTCGAGCGCCACGTCGCGTTCCACGCCACGCTCGGGTGGGGCGAACATCATTCCTTTGTCTCCTCTTGCTGTTCCGCCGCGCGGTTGAGTTCCTCGTTGAACCCGAACAGGCGGAAATCGGTCACGCGCATCGTATAAAGGACACCGTTCAGGTGATCGTATTCGTGCTGGACCACGCGCGCGTGAAAACCGGCAACCTCCCGGGTGATAACGTTGCCGTCGCAGTCCACGCCCCGATATCGGACCCGGCTTGCCCGGGGTACGGCGGCACGCAAGCCCGGGATCGACAGGCAGCCCTCCCAGCCCAGGACCCGATCCTCACCCAGGAGTTCCACGACTGGATTGATCAGAACAGAGTTTCCGACCTGCACATCGTCGGCATCGGCAGCCGCTCGGCTTCCGGGAACCCGAAACACGAACAGACGCAGCGGCACATGCACCTGCGGCGCGGCGAGCCCGACACCAGGCGCGTCCTCCATCGTTTCCATCATGTCGGCGACCAACCGACGGATCTCCGGTGCCCCGGGATCGGGAACGGGATCGCAGTTCCGCACCAGCACCTCATGCCCCATGCGGGCAATCTTCAGAATGGCCATGCCACCTCCGCGTCAATCCGGTCAGAATAGCGTTTGCCGATCAAACTGTCCGACCATCAGAATAGGGTTTGTCTCGTTTGACCGCCATGTTATAGGGCCACTCCCCGCGCCGGGACTCTGGCCGCGGGGCGTATGTGTTCGTCTCCGATCGTCGGGGGCGCCCAGGAAAGGAGCAGGCGGCCAAGTGCAAGTCCTCGTGCGTGACAACAACGTTGATCAGGCGCTTAAAGCGCTCAAGAAGAAGATGCAGCGGGAAGGCATTTTCCGAGAGATGAAGCTTCGTCGGCACTACGAAAAGCCGTCTGAGCGTCGCGCCCGCGAAGCCGCGGAGGCCGTGCGCCGCGCCCGAAAGTTGGAGCGCAAGCGGCTGGAGCGAGAAGGCTTCTGACAGATTTCCTGCCCCGCTGAACGCGGGGCGCCCATGCGGCCGGAGTATCGAAGCCGGCCGCTGATGATTCGATTGAGATCGGTCCACTGCGGGCGCGTGCACCGCATGGATAGGCGCGCGCCCAATCCATGCCTGAGGCGCCGCAGCGGGACGCGACCACCGGCGCTTGGTCGTCGCGAGGCCTGACCACCGATCCTGACATCGGTTTTACCAGACAGCCGGTCCATCAACTTGAGACGACACGTCGGTGTGACGGCTTGTCGTGGGCATTTTGCGCGTCTAGGGTAGAATTGGACCGACTGGATCGGTGTATCTGCCATGCTTGCCCCAGACCAAACGCGCCAACATTCGGTATTTGAACGACTCCGGCAGGGAATTCTGGCTGGAAGTCTGCCTGCGGGTGCGCGTTTGCCGCCTACTCGTGCCCTTGCCGGCGAACTCGGTGTCGCCCGCCAAACGGTTGTGTTGGCCTATGAGCGTTTGGCGTCGGAGGGATATGTCCGCGCCCGCACCGGTAGCGGGACCTATGTGGCCACGGACTTGCCCGATGCCGCGCCGGCGCAAGCGGCTCCGCCACCCGTTGCGGCCAGTGCGTTGTCGGCGCGCGGCCTCCAGCTTGCCCGCATACCAGCGAGCGCGACAGCGCGAAGCTCCGGTATTGGCATGTTGTTGGCCGGAGGCCTGCCTGCACCCGATCTATTCCCTGCTCAAGCCTGGGCCCGTTGCGCTGCTCGCGTGCTTAAGGGCTTGTCCGGAGAGTTGGGCAGCTACCCGCCACCGCAGGGGCTGTTGAGCCTGCGGGAGCAGATAGGCGCGCATCTGGCTGCAACCCGAGGGCTTTTGGCTGATCCGGGTTGCATCGTGATCACCGCCGGAACGCAGCAGGCGTTGCGGACCGCCGCCGAATTGTTGCTGGACCCAGGCGACGCCGCCTGGGTCGAAAATCCCGGCTATATCGCCGGCCGAGGTGCGCTGCTCGCGGCGGGTGCGATTCCGGTTCCGGTCACCAGCGATGCGGAAGGGTTGGACGTCGCGGCCGGCATCAGGCGTGCGCCGCTGGCCCGATTGGTCCTGGTCGCCCCATCGCATGCCACGCCATTGGGCGGTGCGCTGCCGATTGGCCGGCGACTCGCTCTGCTGGAGTGGGCAGGCCGAGCAAATGCGTGGGTACTGGAGGATGATTGCGACTCGGAGTTCCGGTGGGAGGGCCGACCGCTACCCCCGTTGGCCAGCCTGGATAAGGCCGGCCGTGTGATCTATTGCGGCACGTTCAGCAAGACCTTGGCACCGGCATTGCGGTTGGGTTTCGCGGTGGTTCCGGCGCCGCTGGTCCCGGCATTCGTGCGCGCCCGTACCCTGATGGATCGCGGCACCGATGCGTTGGGGCAGGCCACCTTGGCCGAATTCATGCGGCAGGGCCTGTTGGCGCCGCATATCCGTCGCATGCGCACGGAATATGCGCGCAGGCGGACGGCGCTGCTGTCGGCGATGGCGAAACATGTCACCCTTGTCGAGCCCCTGGCCGCGCCCGGCGGTCTGCACATGGTGGCTCGCCTGCCGGCTGGCGCCAATGAGGCTGCTGCCGTTACCGCCTGTCGGACCCGGGATCTGGCGGTCGCGCCATTGGCTGCCTATTACGCCGGTGACACATCGCCAGACCCCTCCCAGGATCCCCAGACACTGGATTCGAGGCCGCCTCGCATGGCTGGGTTGGTCATGGGGTTCGCGGGCACACCCGCATCACTTGCCACCGATACCGCCAAGCGCTTGGAGGCCGCTCTCCGCGCCGCGCGCTAGTGGTCCGACTCTGACGGATAGCGCCGTCGGGCCGTAATACGAACTCTCCATTCCTGGCGTTCCGGTTGACGCGACGGGCCGGCCCCGGATGTCGTCATTGGAACCCCGAGGTCCGCTCGCGGCTTTGCGCCTATGCGGCGAACTTCACCACTGTCGCCTTGTCGGCGGATGATACCCGGTCCGGTGGAAAGCCGAGCGAGACTTTGGTGCCGACGCGAGCGGTTGATTCGACGGTGAGATATCCGCCTTGGGCTTCCATCAGAACCCGTGCCAGCACCAGGCCAAGGCCCAGGCCGCGGCTGTTCGGGGCGTCGGACGGTGTCGTGCGCTGCACGGCCATGAGGCCCGCCCCCTCGTCCTCCACGATCAAGGTCAGGCCGCGTCCGTGGCGCTCCACCGAGATGTCGATCCAATCGCCATGTCGGGAATGGCGGGCCGCGTTCCCCAGCACCCGCCCCAGGACTTGTGCCATGGCTCGCCGGTCAGTGATCAGGCCGCATTCCCGCACCGCGCGGGCAATTCGCCAATGCCGTTCACTCGGGCCCAAGGTTGCGGTCACGGCCTCGATCGCGTCGGCCAATAGCGGCTGCAAATCCAGGGTTTCAAGCTCCAGGCGCCGGGTTGAGGCGCCGGGGACGGCATGATCCTGCATGTCGTCGGCCAGTTCCAGAATTTGCCGGATGGCCGCCAACACGCCGATCATGTCGGCCGAGGGTTCCGGCATCTGGAGGTTCATTTTTTCCACATGGCCCAGCAGGCGCATTGCGTCGGCGCGAAGATCGGTGACCGACAGCCGCAGGACGCGGGTCATGGCTGATTCCGCGATCGCCGCGCGATCCCGTTCCGCACGGGCCGAGGCCAGCGCGATACGAGAGCGGGTCAGAAGAGCCGCCAGTCCCAGGCTCAATCCGGCGGCGATGACCGCCAGTCCGAGCAGCACGATATCCGTCAATCTCATTCCGTCAGATTGACCGGATATCCCGAAGAATTCGTTAACGGATGGGCGAACTCTGCCGTGACGTTCTTATTCAGGCCGCGGCGGTGGCGGCCCGCTTGTCGCGCGCGCGTTCGATCCGGCGCCTGAGTTGCCGGCCTTCCGGGGTCAGTTTCGTGTTGGGCGTGCCCAGCAGGAAGGCGTCAATTCCACCGTTATGTTCAACGGTGCGGATGGCCCGGGTCGAGAGCCGCATACGGACCTCGCTGCCCAGAATGTCGGACAACAGCGACGTCACCTGCAGGTTGGGCAGGAAACGGCGGCGGGTTTTGTTGTTTGCGTGGCTGACGTTGTTGCCACTCAACACGCCCTTGCCCGTGATCTCACAGCGGCGAGACATTATACTCCATTCCTCGGTCTGGTCGGAAGTCGCGGGTTATGACGAGTGGGG
>Ga0082335_1002709_pt1 | contig 32026 bp, 23 predicted proteins | sample Subgrocontami58m_FD_72375 | JGI IMG/M metagenome (GOLD analysis project Ga0082335, IMG submission 72375) | Subsurface groundwater microbial communities from S. Glens Falls, New York, USA - GMW37 contaminated, 5.8 m (SPADES assembly) (version 2) ...
GCTTCTGCCAGCGTGAAGGAGTTGTGCAGCCACACGAACGTCATACTGATGGATGGCATCGGTTAATCTTTTTAATCCAGGGATAAATTCATCCTTATCCAGCCCAATGATGCTCTTCCATACTTTGCCATTCATTTCAGGATAACAACCACCAACAACAATGAGACCTACCCCCCCCATTGCTCGTTCTCTATAAAAATTGATAATCTGGTCGTTGATGGTGCCATCTGTAGTAAATCCCAGGTCCATGGCAGACATGATTATCCTGTTTTTCAATACCATCTGGCCGATATTTATTTTTTCAAATAGTTTGCTCATAGCTTGCCAGGTAATTTTTGATTTGATAGTTGATTATGCAAGGTTGATGTGGGGCTGACGAATTAAAAGCCAGGGGGCAAAGATATGGCTCATGCTACCTGGCTTTCAATTGTTTATTGTTTATATTCAAAGAAACTTACTTCCTTAACGCAAATGATATGTTCTAATTCTTCAATCTCAGGCATGTTGGGATTATAAGACTCAAATCAATATTTGTCAAGTTTATCCTTGGAAACAAACCCATTTCATAGTTTCAACAAGAGTAAATAGAGTAAGAAGCGATTATGCTTGATAAGAGGGGTAAATTTGGCTCAAATAAAATTTTTGTTTAATCCGTTGGCGAATTATGCAAAGGCAAATACATCTCATACCACTCAAAGCCGCCGAGTGTCGACGTTGACTTTCCATTCATGTTTTTATTTTTATCTCATCTCCTGTCAAATAGAATGTTGCCTTTTTACATTCCTCAAGAATGGCTATTGTTGATTCTCCAATTTTAATCTCTACTCCCGGGTGAACGACCTTATTGACTATTATTTTTGCACCTTCATTAACAGGTAAAATTTCTACGCTCGCAAGATCTTTTAATTTTTTCACTAACCCTTCCCTTCGGGAAAGGAGGTGATCAAATGTATTTGTGTACTGTGCAGGAAGTTCTCCCTTTGCCATTTTAATTGCATGCAATGTATTGAGTTCTTTATCAACAGTTTTCAGAACAGCTTTTAAACCGCTTATTTCTTTTCTGGTATTCATTTGGCTTTGGTGCGCAACATAGTTAATTCCTACTTCTACGTCTGTATGAACCTCATTTTTGCTTCCCAAAGATTCGACTTCAATCATTGCTCCCGCAGTTGTTATTCCACCCCCGATAGATATCTTATCGCCACTTACCTTCACGGTATTTTTAGCATAAATTGTACAATCCACAGCCTCTCGTGATATTTTCACATTATTTGCCACAATTATTTGATTCCTGGCAAAGTATATTGTTACATCCCCATCTGCTTCAATTTTTCCTTTACCTGATCCAATAAAACCGCCCTTTACCAAGACGTTGCCCTTTGATTTCACAATAGAATCTTCTACCGTACCCCAAACCTCTATATCTCCCACAGCATCTAAAACAAACCCACTCCTTACGTTTCCTTTAACAAGTATAGCCCCTTTACTCGTAATATTTCCTACGCTAAAATCAACGTCTTTTTCAACCGCATAACAAGACTTTACAGTAACAACACCACCAGCGTATTTCACAATCCCATCGATGTTAGATAGCAACAATTTTGTGTCTTTATCCGATACTTTTGTATTCTCACCGATTGGGAGTGCGCTTGGTTTTCCAGGTACAGGGTTAACCGTTTTTCCATATACGTCTTTTCCAGGTTTTCCTGGGGTAGTGTCTATTAGTTTAACCAGGGGTTGTCCTTTCTCAACATTTTCGACTATACTCAATTCATGGAAATCTACTTTACCATGAGCATCCTCGTGAGGTTTGATTTTTTTAGATATATTAAACATAAATTCAAGCCTTCCGTCTTCACCATTAACCGCCTGGTTTCCTTCGGCTATAAGTACGTTTTCCATGGAAATATTTTCCTGTTTGACCTTATCCAGGGTATTCTTTATAGCTTCCTCATTTATTCCAAAACAGATATTTTTTAATTGCAGGATTTTCAATACGTCATTTGAATTGATATCGATGTCTTCCCGGGCAACTGGTTTTACTGTTAAATAGACCTTCATGTGGTCGTCAGAAACTTTTGTTGAAAGAAATTTGGTTTTGTCATTCGTTTCCGACATATTTTTCACCATTTGTTTAACATTGTTGAATAAATGCTAAATAAAAAGCCTATTTCGGTATTATTGGGAATGCCTCAAATTCTGTGCCAAACGGGTAACAAGAAGATTCATCTGGTAGTTATTGGTGAGGTAGAGACACAGACCCATAAAAAGGTATGGAACCACAGATTTCACAGATTACACAGACGATTGAGTTCTCCGAGTTTCTTGTGTTAACGGTGCAAACCTATGAAAAACAATGAACCCTTGAATATAGTCAATCTGTTTTCAGTTTATTTTTAATAGATGCTGGCAGTATGTCCTTTAAGTGCGGATATGCTTCTACAAAGCGAAATATATCTGCTAAATCTTTTTGACGTTTACTCATCCGTCTTTGCTCATCAGTATATGCCCATATTTTCCCCTGTAATACATCTTCTAATACAGCAACCTTCATTGAATATCCCAGGACCTCTTTCACAGAAGAATTAGGAATAAACGCCTGATACCGGGGATCTATTTGTAATTGAATCCGTAAATCAGATTTTGGGCTACTGAGATTAAAACTATGAGGAAATTTTTCAACTTTAAAGAACCTTGTCGCTGCTTTCGTTAATTTTTCCGTAGCCGTAGCAACAACAACCAAATCTAAATCAAGGCTCACGACCGGTTCCACATAAGCATTGACAGCCAATCCCCCGATTACACAATAATCGATTTTCATTGCTTCCAGTAAATCAAGCAATTGTTGCAGGACGTCTTCTTTACCGTTACTTATAAGGGTGAGAAATTCTTTTTTTGTCATGTTTTATCAATTTGCACAACGGCTTAATATTCTTTTACCTCTTGATGTAACGTGGTAAAGGTCCCCGTCAAATTCTTTCCTTAAACATCTTGCTATAGACATAAACTACCATTTCCACAATCTCATATCAAGATTAAAGACCAGCCCCTCATAAGCCTCCTGAGTTGTCTTAAGAGTCTTTTGCTCATATCCATTGCGTCACCCCACGCGCTTCTCTGACCTCTCTGATAGTATGCCCTGCCCGAAAACTCTATTACTCAATGCCCGACTGATGCATGGTTCATGTACCTTGCTTACTTTCGCATAAATATGTCAGTGGGTGTTCTGGATATTCATTACCCTCTTTGTACAACCTGGAAAATTTCTTGCTTTATTATCTGGCCTGGTGGTATCCTCTTCCTTATTGCTTATGCGCTCGTTACAAATTCAAAGGAATTTTCCTTCATAAAGTACTAAGGATCCCGCATGAAAGTACTTTTGCTCTTCCCGCCAGAATGGCTGCCCACAGAGCCATATCTGAGTTTACCCATGCTGACCGCCGTCCTGCGTTCGGCAGGTCACGAGGTAATCCAGAAGGATATCAACGTGTTAATGTACGACATGATGTTTGGCGCAACTTTTCTACGCCACATCCAAAAAAGAATAACACACGCACGTGCTTATTATCAGCAGAGAAACTCCGGACAATCTCTCAACGAGGAATACCAGCGCTTACTGAGCAACTGTACTGAAGAGCAGTTTTCACACCTCATAGAAGACGTCGAGAAGGCACGAAATATTTTAAAAAGCGATGCATTCTACGATATAAACAAGCTGGAATGGGCTCTTAACTGTTTCAACGAAACTATGGCAGTCATTTCCCTGGCTTACTATCCGGCGCAGATTCGATTTCCCCCGATGGAGACAGAGATCGGGTACAGATCGTATATGTCAACTGAAATTCTGAATGCGGTTGACGACGAACAGGTAAATGTCTTCAGGGACGTGTATCGCCGTATCGTTGAACCGGTAATTGAAGATGAATTGCCTGAATTGATAGGGATTTCCGTTGTCCAGAAGAAGCAATTAATTCCTACGTTCACGTTCTGCAAGATGATCAAAGAAAAATATCCGCATGTACATATTGTACTCGGCGGGAATATCATTACGCGAATTCGCGACGTATTAGGAAATAATGTGTCTTTCTTTTCGCTCTTTGATACTGCCATCCTCTACGAAGGTGAAACTGCCTTGCTGGAACTGATAAAAGCCCTGGAGTCCCGGGAAAAGGATTTCTCACAGGTGCCAAATCTGATATACAAAGATAAGGACGGCATTCACATCAATAAAAATGTATCTGCAGTTGACATTGCAAAACTCCCGCCGCCCGATTTTGATGGGTTACCGCTCGATACATACTTCCTTCCCGAACGTATTCTCCCCTATCTGGCTACCCGTGGATGTTACTGGGGGCATTGCGCATTCTGCGATCATTCCCAGGGCTATGGAGAAAAGTTTCGCACAAAACCCGTACGCCAAATATTGGAAGAAATCAAGTTCCTGAAGACAAAGTATGGCAACCGTCATTTTCATTTTACCGACGAGTCGTATCCACCAGCCCTCTTCCGTAAACTTTCCAGGGAATTCATCAAAGAAAAGATGGACATTGCATGGACAACCCACTTGCGGTTTGAAGATACCCTTACAGGGGACGATGTGTGGAAGGACGCAGCAGCGTCAGGCTGCCGGTGTCTCTATTTTGGGTATGAGTCCGGGAATAAACGGGTCTTGCAATTGATGAACAAGGCAACAAACCTCGAAGTGATAACGGCAGTGTTACAAAAGTCAGCGCAGCACGGCATATGGAATCACTGTATGGGATTCTTTGGATTTCCCGGAGAAACGCGCAGTGAGGCGGAAGACAGCATCCGTTTTCTGGAGGAGAACAAAGAGCACGTTCACTCCGTGGGATTCATGACCTTTATGCTGGGAAAGTACAGCCCTGTTGCCCTGGAACCTGAAAAATACGGCGTTTCTATTTATAAAAATCCAGAATGGGACTTCGCTATGGACTACTATTTTACCGTACAGGAAGGAATGGGAATCCAGGAAGCATCGGATTTACTTGAAGAATTTGAACGAAACCACGATCCGAAGTGGGACCTGCACACCTACGTGCGCGAATACATCTTTCTGTACGTTGACCATTTCCAAACGAACAACCTGCCTCAGTTAAACAGAAAATAGGCACATGTGGTTTCTGAGTTCTTTGTGTTTATTGAATTAATTGTGTTGACCATGTAAACCCAAGTAAATCAAGCAACTGCTGCAGGACATCTTCCTTCCCGTTGCATATGAAAGCGAGAAATTCTTTTTTGGTCATGTTTCACCAACTTTACACAACGGCTTAATATTCTTCGCCTAGTGACGGAACGCGGTAAATGGCTCCGTAAGATTCTATTCTTATAGGCCATGCCATAGACGTAAACTACCATTTCCACAATCTCATATCAAGATTAAAGACTTGCAAGAATAAAGACCAGACACTGATAAGCCTTCAAGAATTTAACAGTCTTACCTTGTAAGCCCTGTTATTCCGGCAATAAAAAAATAAGAAAGGATAAACCCTACAATTGAGTGGAAAAAGAAATAATAACGCACCAATCCACGTAATTTTACCTCCTCGTGTTGTTTATCAAAATGAACGAAAGGAAACAACTTATCTAGACTGTAACAAAAGGCACTAAGTAATTTAACTAATAATTTATTATTCCCACTTTTCACACATTTAAAGAAAATTAACGTACCAAATATCGTCAATCCCGATAGATAATAGATCACCTGAAATAAATAATAACCGTAACCAATTAAATATTTAAGAAGACTTAAATAAATCCAGCGAGGCCATTCCTCAACGCCTTTTCTCTCTCGTTCTCTGCTTTCATACATGATTTCTTTTGCTTTTTCCTTGTAGCCTGCTTTTTGTAAAACACTTGCTAGTTGTTCGTATGGTTGAGGGGTATAATGCTTTTGTCTGCTTAACCAATTTTTAAACCAAGAAGGGGTTTTTATTGTATCAACAATATTTTCTTTCATTGATACCCTAATTAATCGATCGTATTTAAACCCTTCTAAGTCCAAGTTTATTGGCCATGACTCAGGCACATCAGCTAGATCGTCAACTTGTGTGTTGCTGAGAATAAATGTTTTTTCTCTATCCCAATGCGTAATTTTCTGCTCCCTCGAAATAAGCCGTAATTCACCATTGATTATTGTTCCTGTTAGATCTAAAGAAGAAAACGTATTAGAAGATATATCTAGAAATTTAAAAATATTACCATATCGAAGTGAAACGTTTTTGTCAAATCTGCTATTTGCCATGATAATACCTGCTTTCACTTCTATTGATCCCATAAACAATTCATCTGAAAAATTAGATTCTACTATGTACAGTTCCCTCCCAATTTTTGCATCGGTAAGAATCACTTTTGTAAAAGTAGATTTTTCACATATTAAAGGATTATCTTTTACCTCTATTTCTCCCATATTCAGGTTTCCTGTAAATTTAGAATCAAATATTGTTAATTTACCACTGACTTTAGTTCCAACAAAATTTACTTCGTCGATAAAATTTGAATTACTAATCTCAAATTGACCTTCTATTTTAGCATTATTAAGATCCACTTCTTTTGTAAACGCAGGTATACTACGAATTAAAAGATCATTTTCCACCTCGAGTGAATTCAGGATCACAATTCCTTTGAATATAGAACCAGCTATTATAAATTGTCCTTTAATCCTAGCTTTTAACAGACTAAAATCATCAAGCTCTGCCCCATTTTCTATTCTACATATACCATTGATCTCTATATTGCTCATATTTAGTTTGTCTGTAAATTTAGAATTACTTAAATCCAATTGGCCACCAATTTTTGCAAAACCGAGATCAACCGCCATAAATTCAGCGTTTTTGTTCATAAATAGATCATCGTTAACTTTAATACTATGCAGATTAAGTTTACCCATAAATTTGGATCCAGTCATTATTAATTGTCTACCTATCCTCGCACCAGCAATATCTACTTCTAAAAACTTGGCACCATCACACATTGCAAGAGTATTTTTTACCTCTATCCCATTCATATCCAATTTACCCTTAAATTGGGAACCCATCGTTAATAATTGTCCACCGATCTTTGCTCCAGCAATATCTACTTCTGTGAATTCAGCCCCATTATGCATACAAAGACTATCGTTTACTTCTATAGCATTCATATTTAGTTTTCCTGTAAATTTAGAATTGCTTAAATCCAATTGGCCACCAATTTTTGCAAAATTGAGATCAACATCAATAAATTCAGCTTCTTTGCCCATATATAGACCGTCGTTAACTTCAATCTTATTCAGATTAAGTTTACCCATGAATTTGGATCCAGTCATTATTAATTGTCTACCTATCCTCGCACCAACAATATCCACTTCTGAAAACTTGGAATTCTCATGCATTGCGAGAGCACCTTTTACCTCTATTCCATGCATATCTAATTTGCCTGTAAACTTGGAACCCATAGTTAATAATTGTCCACCAACATTTGCTCCAACAATATCTACTTCTGTGAATTCAGCCCCATTATGCATATAAAGAGCATCGTTCACTTCGATAGAATTCATATTTAATTTACCGGTAAATTTTGAGCTACTTAAATCCAATTGCCCGCCAATTTTTGCAAAAATAAGATCCACATCGGAATACACAGTTCCTTTATTCATATAAAGATTATCTTTTACCTCTACCTTATTTATATGTAGTTTGCCGTGAAACTTAGAATCATTTAAAATTAATTGATTACCAATTTTTGATAAATTAAGTTCCACTTCTGAAAACTCAGCATCCTTATGCATTGCGAGAGTATCTAATACCTCTATTCCATTCATATTCAGTTTGTCTGAGAATTTAGAATTAGATATTTCTAAATTTCTACCAATTTTTGCGCCAGTTAAAGTTGCTTCTACTAACTTGGAACCTTCGTGTATAAGAAAATCACTACCTACTTTTATCCCTTTCATATTCAACATTCCAAAAAACATTGAATTACTAATATCTAATTGACCACCTATTTTTGAATTTTGTAGATTCACTTCCTGTGCGAACTTCGGCATACTACGTATTAACAGATCTCTTTTTACCTCGAGTGAATCCATGATGAGATTCCCTGTAAAGTTGGAATTAGCAAATATCATTTGTCCTTCTATTTTGGCACCAAGAAGAGTTACATCAGATAAATCAGATTTGTCTTCAAATGTAAAATCTCCCTTTATTTCGATCTCGTTCATATTTAATTTTTCAGCGATTTTAGAATTAGATATTATTGAAATTCTACCAATCCTTGCTCCACCTAAATCTACTTCTGTGAATTTGGCACCTTCGTGTATAAAAAGACCACTATCTATTTTTATCCCGTTCATATTCAATTTTCCAATGAACTTTGAATTACTAATATCTAATTGGCCACCTATTTTTGAATTTTGGAGATTCACTTCCTTTGCGAACTTCGACACATTACGTATTAACAGATCACTTTTTGTTTCGAGTGAATCCATAATAAGGTTTCCCGTAAATTCAGAATTAGCCAATATCATTTGTCCCTCTACTGTTGCACTAAGGAGAGTTACATCGGAAAACTCAGATTTATCTTCAACAGTAAATATCCCTTTTACCTTAAGAGAATTCATATTTAGTGTACTACGAAATTTTGCACCGTTTAAAATTAAATCTCCTCCAATTATTGCATTATTGAGATCCACTGAAGTAAATTCTGATTCTTTTTCTATGATTAAGTAATTATCTATTTGGACTGAAGACATATTTAATCTTTTGAGAAAGTTGTTTTTTGCTAGATACAGAAGATGAGAAGTTTTTAAGAATGAAAAATATACATCTTCTTCAAATCGAGAACTTTCTATAGCAAATGGAAAATTAAGAATTGCATTTGAAAGATTAAGAGGCTCCGTAAACCAAGCACCACGAATACAAATGCCATTATGTGTTATTGAACTGCGGAAATGTTCGTTAAAAACGACAGTCTCTAGAAATTCTGGTCGTAATATTCTATTTTTAGACCATCCCTCAGCAATTTTTGGGTCGAGATTACCACCATAGTTTTCTGCTTTATTAAAGTCTGCAATTTCACCTCTGCATATACAATCCCAAACCCATTTTTCTTGAGGTGTCCAACTATTGGTCGGTTCAGTTTGACAAGATTCTATTGGAAATGTTGGTAAGTTGTTTGTAATAGCTTCTGAAGCACTTAAGGTGGAGGAAGCAAATGAAAAGAGTGTTATAAGTGAAAAAATACACGGTTTGTATAAGTTTCTAAAAAGCACAAGAACATATTTCATGGTAAAACTAGTAATAGAAAAAGGTCACATTTCTACTATTTGTTATACTTGCTTACTACCAAGCATGAATTATTTCCATCATAATCCATGGTATTTATCAACGTATTCTGGATTTCTTTTCTAAAGGGTTTTTCAAGGATAAGATTTAAGTTGATTTCTGGTTCTTTATTGCTGTGATTGATGATGTGGGGTATGAGACCTGTATTGATGGACATGACCGTGGAAATGAACTGTGCTGCACCTGAAGCGCCGTACGACTCCCCCACATTCGATTTGTTTGCGGATATTGGTATTTGACTGCTCCCAGTGCCAAAATAAGACTGGATTGCCTTCGCCTCGACCGCATCCTGCATCTTGCATCCATTTGCATTTGCACTGATGAAACTGACATGCTCTTTTTTTACGCCGGACTCTTCAAGGGCATCATGCATGGCTTTTTCGACACGTCGCACTCTTACGTCTTCCGGGTGTTTCTTGCCTCCCACAAACGTGCTTCCAAAGCCTTTTATTTCGGCATAAATGTGCGCTCCCCGATCAAGGGCGTGTTGTAATTCTTCCAGGATGACCACGTAACTGCCTTCAGCCATGACAAACCCGTTTCTTTCCTTATCAAAAGGTGTACTTGCCTCTTTTGTACCGTCAAGGCCGGACAGGAGGCCTCGTAAATAAAATATCAAATACAAATCAATGGAAATCTGCTCTACCCCCCCTGCCACAATTACCTTTGCCATATCTCTTTGAATCATTTTATATGCGTCACCAATGGCATCGGTACTTGACGTGAAACCTGCGGATATGGTACGGGCGAGTCCCTTGATTTTAAAGATGACCGATACGTAGTTGATGGACGAATTCAAGGCAACGTCGTAGCTGTGCATGGGAGAGAGTTCAGAGGGATTATTCCGGATAATTTCATAAAAATAATCCGTAGTCTCAGAAAAATTGCCCAGAGATGAGCCAATGACAATGCCCATCTGATTCGACAACGACCCATCCTGCGGTAGCTTTGCATCATCCATCGCCATTTTGGAGGCAGACCCTAAAAACCGTGTGCCTTTGTTTAAATACTTTAAGCCTTTGCTGCCGAGGTATACTTCTGGTTTAAGGTCTCTGACCTCTCCGCCCAGCTTGCATTTATAGGGAGAGAGATCAAGAGAAGTCATGGGTGCAATACCTGACTTTCCCTCAATGAGGTTGTTCCAGAAAACCTCTTTGCCGCAGCCAAGAGAAGAAACAACTCCCAAACCGGTAATAACGACTCTCTTTTTCATATACTTTTAAATTCGGATTGACACGGAAGAGCACAGATATAAAACATTATAATTTACCACAAAGACACAAAGTGCACGAAGAATGTAAATTAACCACAGATTACTACACACAAACACGGGTAAAGACGTAAATGATGGGTTAACCCACCCTACTGAATATTGTGGTGGCGTTATTGCCGCCAAAGGCGAATGAGTTGTTGAGCACATGCCTTGTTTTTAATTCTCGCGCCTTATTCGGTATATAATCAAGGTCACATTCAGGGTCAGGCGTTTCGTAATTGATTGTTGGCGGCGCTATTCCATGCCTCAGTACCAGACAGCAGATGACCGATTCAACAGCGCTTGCTGCGCCCATAAGGTGGCCAATCATAGATTTTGTGGAACTGCATGGAATCTTATAGGCATGTTCACCAAAGACACGCTTTATGGCGGTGGTTTCTGTTTTATCGTTATGGGGCGTCCCTGTGCCATGCGCGTTGATGTAACCAATGTCTGTTTGAGAAAGATTTGCCATTTTTAGCGCATCACTCATGCATTTTACTGCCCCGTCGCCTTCGGGATGTGGCGCCGTCATGTGGAATCCATCGCAACTCAGCCCGTAACCTGCCATTTCAGCAATAATCTGTGCCCCTCGTTTTTTCGCAAATTCATAGCGTTCCATGATCAATATTCCAGCCCCCTCGCCAATCATGAGACCCTGGCGGTTTTTATCAAATGGCTGGCAGCGCTCTGGGGCTAATGCCTTGAGGTTGTGAAAGTGGGTAAATTCAGTTTGAGGGATCATGTCGCCGCCACCTACCATCATCACGTCCACCTTGTTTTCCATAAGAAGCTCATAAGCCCAGGCAATTGCGTGATTGCCCGATGAACAGGCATTCAGCGAGATCATGGTTGGGCCTTCAAAGTTAAAATATTGGGCAAGGATGTTTGTGATAGAATTGGGAGGATAAACGGCAGCAACAATTTTATCAAAACCGTTATCTTTTCTAGAAGTATCTAACCTCAGAAGCCTTTCAAAAGGCGTCAATTCGGCTGCTAATGTTCCAATGGCAATACCAAACCGCTCTTTATCGAAATTATTATCATTTAGTAAACCGCTTTCTTGCAGCGCCTCTCTGGCGGCATAGTAGACATATTTATGGATGGTGTTTTCCTTTATCTGGTTTTCCAGTTCAGCGTCCAGATGGAAATCCTTTACCTCACAGGAACGATGCACCTTGTATTTGGAGGTATCGAAGGACTTCATCTCATTGGCCCCGTTCCTGCCCCGGATGAACGATTCCCAGCTCTGCTTGACGCCAACCCCAACGGGTGTGACCAAGCCCAATCCTGTAATGACGACCTTTGACATAGTGTTCGTTTTCAAATTAGGCTGCCTTTGACAGCAACAAATTACCCACGAAACACGCTAAAAGACCCGAAAGTTAAATTTCGCTATTTTCGTGTCTTTTCGTGGGCAACTTTGAAATTCCTGAGCATTAAAACAAGAGAGGTCAACTATTCACCTTTCAATGCAAATAAGTTGACCTATAATAATTAAAGATTAAGACAAACCTTAACTTTTGTTAGAAAATAGTATTTATTAGGATGATACCTCGATCGGTGTCAAATCCACCTTTTTCCCCTGCTTTTTCAATGCATTACATCGTTTCAATGCCTCATCATAAAACCCTGATGCTTGCAATTCTTTTAAATTTTGAATCAAGTGTTGATAGACACTCTGCCAGTCCAGATTTACCCTGAATGCAAACATGGCGGCATTCATGTTATCTTTATGTACTTCTTTTGCATTTTGGAATCTTTGCCGTAATACTTCTGTAGAGTAAATTTTGTCGTATAAATATTGAAAGCCATCAATAAGTTCCTGGAGAGACATGTTTTTAAGGACATAGGTGAGGTGATGAGACGTGTAATACTTCCAATCTTCAGGGAAGTTTGTCCTGAAAAGTCTTCCATCTCCGTTCAATCTGTGATAAAGCGGCGTATTGATGAATGGGCACAGGATACCGCAGGTCATAATATCAACGTGCGAATCCAGAACGAAATCAGCAACCTGATTAAAGGTTTCAGGGGTATCAGCATCGTTTCCAAATACCATCGTCCCCCAAACAGCAAGACCGTGTTTACGGATGTTGGCAATGGCTTCAAAATAATTCTCAATAGAGATGCGCAGGTTTACATTTTTATTCATCGTTTTCAGGGCTTCTTCATTGATGGATTCGATCCCTATTAATACCCCGACACACCCGCTCTTCTTCATGTATTCAAGGGTTTCGTCGTCCTGATAGATATTGAGAGATGTAAAACCGAACCAATTTTGATAAATGCCTCTCTCCACCATTCCCTTAAAAAGGTCTCGGACGCGCTCATTGGATTTTTTGCTATGCCCATAAAAATTTTCATCCGTTAATATCAAACCGCGATATTGACCTTTGATGGATTCGAACTCATCAAGGACGTCTTCAATCGGCCTTTCACGATATTTCCTGCCCTGGAATTGAGGCACTGAGCAGAACTCACAGCTAAATGGACAACCCGCAGTTGTTATAATACCTGAATATCGGTATTTATATTTATCCTTTAAATATTTCCTATCGGGACGCAATCCCTGATATAACTCCATCGGTGTCAGAACGCCGTCGTACCTTTTTTGGAGACATCCATTTTCAAAATCACTAATGATTTTTTCCCATGTGGTTACGGCTTCTCTGGTCACAACACAATCCACGTATTTTGCCGCTTCTTCAGGATAACTGGTGACATGAATGCCGCCCATAATCACAGGTATACCCCGTTTTTTACAGGCAATTGCTATTTGATATGCACGATGAGCCTGATAACTCACCGATGTAATACCAACAAGGTCAGCTTCACCAAAGGTAATATTCCCTGTATCGTCAATCGCAAGCCCCTGGGTTTCATCTATAATATCAACCTGCCAGTGTTTTGGCGTTAATACCTTTAGATAACCGAGATTTACCGGCATCTGATTTAATACAGACACATTTTCCTCACCAACATTTCCAATCGGATGCGGATTAATCAGTACAAGTTTTTTCATGAACGTTCCTCTTTTTTTGGCACCAATAGTACCTGTGCAATAGCATAATTCTGACAGTGTGATAATGATACAGCAATATCGCTAATATGTTTCTTGTCTGCCAATTCTTTTACACTTCCATAAAGATTCACGTAGGGCCTGCCATTTTCGTCGTTTAACAGTTCGATATCCGTCCATTTCATTTTACCAACCCATCCCGTCCCTAAGGCCTTGAACATGGCCTCTTTTGCTGCAAAGCGGGCTGCAAAATGCTGATATTTGTTTTTCTTGGGCTTACAGTATTCAACCTCTTTTTCCGTGTAAATTTTTTTTAGAAAACCCTCATTGGCAGAAAATAACCTTTCAATGCGCTTTATTTCTATAATATCGATTCCAACGTACATAAATATTTCGTTTTACCTTCATGATCATATTAAATACTTATAATGCAAGTATCTGTCATCACGACAGTTGGCATTCTACAGATTTACAAAATTAATGTCAATGACATTTTCCATTGAAACAAAGCAAAAGAGGTTGAATTGAACAGTTGTACGTTGCCTGCCTGGAAATTTGATCACATAAAGTGCAGGAAATCAAGCATCGGTGATTGAAGTATTTCTATGCGGGGGGAGGCGGATGCTTCACCCATAGGGATGAAGCACCCGGCTTTGTGTTGCAATTTTACCTTTAAGGGTTTTTATTCTTTTGGATGTATTTTTTACCAATGTCTACTGCTATATCATACCCTGCTTTTTTTAATTCCTGACGATGATCCTGAATACTAAGATATATAGAAGGCCATGACCTCTTTGCATAGATAATAGGTATTCCTTTATTAGTGGCAATTTTTTTTATCTTGTACGCCAGATTATGATTTACAAAATCGTAAAGGAGAATAATAAAGTCTGCCTTATCAGGCATTTTTCCACGAATTTTCTGTCCACCCCTGCCGTTTAAGTGCTGAATTTTCGAGATGCCAATTCTGTCGAGTTCTTTTGGAATACACCCAAGATGGTCACCCCCAACAATTACTACTGACATTTTACAATTCATGTAATTAACTTAAACACCTATTAAAACATCCTCGAATATCTTTAGATTAGTTTCCCTTGGTGTTAATGATGCGGTAAATAGAATTGAGCTTCAGCTTTATTACTGACCAACAGGTAATACGGCAGATACTGAAACACCTCGGTCTTTGGACACAGATGCCTTCCAGAGACCCTCCAAACACGGACGTCTCCACACTAAAAACCATGACTTGGTATATGAATTCCTAGATGGCCTGTCCGTATTTAACGCACAGGCAGATGTTTGGCCCGGTTATGATGAATCCTGTATAACGCCAAATTAAACCTTTCCTTATATCCCTCTACAGGACTTATAGATGGTCTTGCCATTCCCCATTTGCATGAGGACAATTTTTTGTCAATTCCTTGTGAAAAATCGGGTAATTTGCTGCACATTACCCATCCACATATAATGCTCCTATAATTTCATACCATTCTTTCCCATTTCTCTTTTCTTTGATTTTTAATTTGGCAGAAATAATTAAAAAAAGCTTGCAATCTTCTTCGTTTTTGTTTAATACTGCACAAATGGTAAAAAGCAATTTCCTATCATTTTCATTTGATCCAAAACAGTTGCCCATTGAGGGAGTTCATATTGTTTTAATAACCATTCAGCTTTACATTTATCATCATTAAACGCAATCCATAGCTTGAAAAGCGAAAAACATACCCGGAAACAACTCATTGACATACAACTAACACAAGCTGGCTGGGATATTGCTGATCGTTCGCAGGTTATTGAGGAGTATGATATTAAAGTTGGACTACCTGACGACGTTGCTGAACCTCAAACCCCCTACCAGGGACATCTATTCAGTGATTATGTACTGCTGGGCAAGGATGGAAAGATACTTGCCGTTGTCGAAGCTAAAAAAACATCTGTTGATGCTGCTATTGGCCGTGAACAGGCAAAACAATACTGCTTTCATATTAATGAGAAACAAAACCAGGAGCTTCCATTTTGCTTTTATACGAATGGATACGACATCTACTACTGGGATTTAGAGAATTATCCACCTAAAAAAGTGTTTGGTTTCCCGACACGTGACGATCTCGAACGCTATCAATATATCAGGAGATCAAGAAAATCATTGGCAGGGGAGCTAATCAATACGCAAATTGCCGGGCGGGATTATCAAATTCGTGCTATCCGCTCCATCATGGAGAAAATTGAGCATCGGAAACGAAAATTCCTGCTTGTAATGGCTACCGGAACCGGCAAAACACGAACCTGCATCGCTTTAGTTGATGCTCTGATGAGAGCCGGATGGGCTGAACGCATTCTTTTCCTTGTGGATAGGATAGCCTTGCGTGATCAGGCGCTGGATGCATTCAAAGAGCATCTGCCCAATGAACCCCGATGGCCAAAGCCCGACGACAACGGCATAGAAAAAGATCGTAGGATTTATGTTTCGACATATCCAACCATGCTGAACATCATCAGGGATGAGAAAAATTCACTGTCTCCTCATTTTTTTGATCTGATCATCGTTGACGAAAGCCACCGTTCAATCTATAACACCTACCAGGAGATACTGGATTACTTCAATACCCTTTCCCTGGGCTTGACCGCCACTCCCACTGATGTAATTGACCACAACACTTTTGACCTGTTTGAATGCGAAGATGGCGTTCCCACGTTCGCATATTCGTATGACGAAGCTATTACCCATATTCCTCGCTACCTGAACGGCTTCCATGTGATGAAAATTCAGACAAAATTTCAGAAAGAAGGCATAAGCAAGCGTACAATAGGACTTGAAGACCAGAAAAAACTGATACTGGATGGAAAACAGATAGAAGAAATCAATTATGAAGGCACTGAAATTGAAAAATCAGTGATCAACCGTGGAACGAACAGCCTGATCGTTCGTGAGTTCATGGAGGAGTGCATTAAGGATGATAACGGAGTGTTGCCGGGGAAAACAATCTTCTTTTGTATCAGTAAAGCCCATGCACGAAGGATGGAAGAAATTTTCGATGCTCTCTATCCTGAATACAAAGGAGAATTGGCAAAAGTGATCGTTTCGGAAGACCCTCGTGTGTATGGAAAAAGCGGATTACTTGCCCAATTTGCCCGTAACGACATGCCTCGTGTTGCCTTGAGTGTGGATATGCTTGATACAGGCATCGACATCAGGGAAATAACAAACCTGGTGTTTGGAAAACCTGTGTTTTCTTACACGAAATTCTGGCAGATGATTGGCCGGGGAACCCGGTTGCTTGAAAAATCGAAATTGAAACCCTGGTGTACCAAAAAAGATACGTTCCTTATCCTCGACTGCTGGGATAATTTTGAATATTTCAAAATCAATCCAAGAGGAGAATTACCTAAACCGCAGATTCCGTTACCTGTGCGCCTGTTTGGTTTACGGCTGGATAAAATTGAGAAGGCAGGCGAATTGAATGAATTTGAAACGCAATCAAAAGAAGTTCTGAAATTAAAAAAGCAAATAGCTGAATTGCCGCAAAATTCCATTGTTATCAAGGATGCCCAATTTGAATTGCAGCGATTGGAAGATGAGAATTTCTGGAACTCCATTTCCTATGAAAAACTTGAATTTCTCAGGACGGTAGTAAAACCTCTGTTCCGAACCGTTTCCGGGGCTGATTTTGCAGCCATGCGGTTTGAAAAAGATATTGTTGAAGTATCATTGGCTAAACTCTCTAAAGAAGAAGATAAATTCAATACAATTAGAGACAGCATTATTGAAGAAATTTCGGAACTGCCGCTTTCCATTAACAAAGTAGCCGTTGAAGAACAACTCATCCGCCAAAGCCAGACGAACCATTACTGGGCGACCATCACGGAGGAAAAGATGGATGAACTAATTGAAAAACTATCCCCTTTGATGAAGTTGCGTGATTCGTTGGTTACACCACTTACACCCGCAAAATTTGACCTGAAAGACCTCATAAACACGAAGGAATATGTTGAGTTTGGCCCCCAGCATGAAGCATTGAGCGTTGGAAAGTACCGTGAATTGGTCGAACAGAAGATTCAGGAACTCACCAATAGCAATCCCTTGCTGCAAAAACTCAAACACGGACAAAGTTTAACGGATGCAGAAGCCGAACAATTAGCCGAACAGTTGCATAACGAGCATCCGCACATCACCCTCGACCTGCTGCGCAGGATATACGACAACCGCAAGGCACAACTTACCCAATTCATCAAACATATTTTAGGGCTTGAAGTGTTGAAAAGTTTCACCGAAACGGTCTCAGGCTCGTTCGATTCCTTTATTGCTGAACATAGTTATCTCACCAGCCGCCAATTGCAGTTTCTGGAATTGCTTCGCAGCTTCGTGCTTGAAAAAGGCGAATTAGAAAAGAAAGATTTGATACACTCACCCTTTACTATGATTCACCCCGAAGGTATCCGTGGCGTTTTCAGCCCGAAGGAAATAGATGAAATATTGACCCTTACCCAACAACTTAATGCAGCCTAAAGCATGTTACAAAACAACTCCAATATAAAATCTCTTATTGCAAAACTCTGGCAAAACTTCTGGAGCGGCGGCATCAGCAACCCCCTGACCGCCATTGAGCAGATTACTTACCTGATCTTCATGAAACGCATTGACGAACTCGAAGCCAAGCGAGAACGGGATGCTGAATTTACAGGCGAAGCCTATACTTCACGTTTCAGCGGGAAATACAAAATACCGGGCAGTAACGATCAGGTGGACAAAAGCGAATTGCGATGGAGCAATTTCAAACGGAAACCGGCCGAAGAAATGTTGCTGCATGTGCAGATCAGGGTATTTCCCTTCCTGAAAGAAATGAACGGCGGTTCAACCTTCACCAAGTCAATGGCCAATGCGGTATTTATCATGCCCAAACCTTCCCTGCTGGTGGAAGCCATTAATATTATCGAACAGCTCTTTACCGAGATTGAACGGGATGCTACCGAAGGCGGACAGGCTTTCCAGGACATACAGGGTGATGTTTACGAATTGTTGTTGAGCGAAATTGCCACCGCGGGAAAAAACGGACAATTCCGCACACCCCGGCATATCATTAAACTCATGGTTGAATTGCTCGACCCCAAGCTCGGGCAACGAATGGCCGACCCCACTTGCGGGACTGCCGGGTTTATCCTCGGGTTTTATCAATACATTATCACTTCGCTGGTACGCCAGAAAGACCCCGGGAAATTGGTGAAGGACGAAGATGGTTTTGAGCGTGCCACCATAAGCGGCGTACTTACCGAACAGGTGAAGGAAATACTTGAAAAGAGTCTGTGTGGCTTCGATATGGACACCACGATGGTACGCCTCGGGCTGATGAACCTGATGATGCACGGCATTGACCAGCCTCATATTGACTACAAGGATACCCTGAGCAAGAGCTTTAATGAGGATAGCCAATACGATATAGTAATGGCCAATCCGCCGTTTACCGGCAATATTGACAAAGGCGACATTAACGAAGGCCTGAAACTGCCCACGACCAAAACCGAACTGCTTTTTGTGGAACGCATTTTTACCATGCTAAAAATGGGCGGAACGGCAGCGGTGGTAGTGCCGCAGGGCGTTTTATTCGGCAGTGGTAAAGCATTTGTAACGTTACGAAAGCAATTAATTGAAAAAGCCGAACTGAAAGCCGTAATAGCGATGCCCAGCGGGGTGTTCAAACCTTATGCAGGTGTTAGCACTGCCATATTAATCTTTACCAAAGGCGGCGAAACCAATGATGTTTGGTTTTACGATATGCAAGCCGATGGCTACACCTTAGACGACAAACGAAACAAAATAGCAGACAGCGATTTACCCGACATTGTAAAGCAATACAAAGCAAGAAACGAGGGAAAGGATAACGACCGCAAAGCCAAATTCTTCTTTGTGCCGAAAGCAGAAATTGTAGCCAACGCCTATGATTTAAGCATCAGTAAATACAAAGAAGAAGTGTATGAAGATGTGGTTTACGAAAAACCCAATGTGATTATCAGAAAGTTGGAAAGCATTGATAGCAATATTCAAAAGGGATTGGCTGAATTAAAAGAGTTGATATAATGAAATTTGAAAGATTAGGAAATATCGTTGAAATAATTGGAGGAAACGCTGCACCTAAAGGAGATAATGCTTTTGGTAATGAAGGCTTACCTTTTGTAAAGATGAAGGACTTAGGAGACAGGCATCTTACAAACAATCTTATTGAAATTGAAAATCTTGTTTCTGATTCTGTTGCAAAAAAGAATCGTCTGAAGGTTGTTAAAAAGGGTTCAATTCTCCTTCCAAGAAGTGGTTCAGTTGGATTGAATCATAGGGCGATATTAGGTGTAGATGCTTACATGGTTAGCCACATTTGTGCCTTGGAGATTAAGAATGTCAGAGAAGTCTTAAATCAATATTTGTATTATTATTTAACCACAATAAATTTCAATTCAATTACAAAAAAAACAACCGGTTTAGATGCCATTACTTTTCAAGATTTGGCTAAGGTTGTTGTCCCGCTTCCCTCGCTTTTCGACCAACTCCACATTGCCAACATCCTCAGCCGTGCCGAAAACCTGATAGCCCAACGCAAAGAAAGCATCCGCTTGTTGGATGAATATTTGAAAAGCACGTTTTTGGAGATGTTTGGGAATCCTGTTTCTAATAAAAAAGATTGGGCATTGTTAACAGTATTAGAAATCGGTGATTCTCGATTGGGCAAAATGCTGGATGGTAAGAAAATTATCGGAAATAATTTGAAACCCTATTTAAGAAACTCAAATGTACTTTGGTTTAATTTCAAGCTCGATGATCTATTGGAAATGGATTTTGATGAAAAGGACAGATTAGAATTTACTTTAAAGTTTGGGGATATTCTCATGTGTGAAGGAGGTGAAATTGGTAGATGTGCTATTTGGAAAAATGAATTGAAGGAATGTTATTTTCAAAAGGCAATTCATAGAATAAGATTGAATAGAGAATTGGCTTTGCCTGAATATTTTGTTTATATGTTTTGGCTTTATGCTTCACAGGGCGGCTTGAAAAAATTTATGGGTGCAGCTACCATTTCACATCTCACAGGAGAAAAACTAAAAAAAATGAAGTTGCCGATACCCCCAATAGAACTGCAAAACCAATTTTTCAATATTGTAGAAAAAACCGAAGTCCTTAAAACACAATACCAAAACAGTTTGCAGGAGTTGGAAAATTTGTATGGTTCGTTAAGCCAACGGGCGTTTAAAGGGGAGCTAAACGCAAAGGATGAAGAAATGCTGATGGCGGCGGAGCCTCAGGAAGACTACATTACAAAGCAATGATGGAATGGATGAATTGGTGAATTGGGGTCGCATCTGGACAAATGACAATTGATTAACAAACGCAATCAAAACTACGTTACGTTAAATAACAAAAAAGAATAATGTCTACTGTCCAGATGTGACCCCTTCGACTCCCCTACTATCACCTATCACCTTTTTAACGTCAGCGCTTAAATCGGGTGTATTTTTCTCATTATTACCTGGAGAGGTCTCCGTTTGATGAGTTGTTTCCTCTATCGAAGTCGAGGATGTGCCCACGCCTTCGGCAAAGGTTATAGGGGGAAATAAGATTAATAAGAGACTTATGTATAGGGAGGATAGACTATTCCAATTTTTCATTTTATCAGTCTATATTTTAAAACTTTTTACAGATATTTTTACTTGTCTATTTTCTAGTTTCCTTTATCATATTTTCTCTTTCTATTACTTCTTTGGCTAAATTCGCATAATCTATGGCGCCTGAACTATCTGGTGCATACATGGTAATCGGTTTTCCAGAAATAGGACATTCAGCCAGGCGTGTATTTTCCCTGATAATAGTATCAAAGACCTTGTCCTTAAAACGTTCCTTGATCTGGTTAAATACCTCGTTACTGAGATTTGTCCGGCCATCGAACCGACAGGCAATAATACCAGTTACCTCCAGGCTGTGATTCAACCTTTCTTTTACCACCTGTACGGTATTCATCAGGGTTACGAGACCATTCAAGGCTAATACCTTTGTTTCCAAAGGAATGAAGACCTCCTTAACAAAGGTTAATGCGTTAATAGTAATCAGCCCCAATGAAGGCGGGCAATCCAACAGAATGTAATCGTATTTGTTTACTACGGCAGACATACGCTTTCGCAGGATGAGGTCTCGTCCCTTCTCATGGGCCAAGATCCTTTCTACTCCAGCCAATGCAACGTTTGAAGGGGCAAGGGTCATATTCTCAACGCATGTCTTTGTCAGAATCTCTTCAAAATAAACTTCTTCCAAAAAGACATTGTACATGGAGCGTTCGAGATTATGGATATCCAAACCCAACCAGGAACTCAAATTCCCCTGGGGATCTAAATCGACAAGGAGCACCTTCTTGCCCATTTGGGCAAGGCAGGCTCCCAGATTTACGGTGGTCGTTGTTTTGGCTACACCACCCTTTTGATTTGTCAGTGCAATACTTCGCATGTATTAAATCAGGCTGTATTTGGCAACCTTCTCATTCGCGCAACCGAGACGGTTACGCTACCAGTTTAAAATTATTTCATGTGTTTTTCGAAGGATTCAACATCCTTACTGTTACCAACAACAACGAGGATGTCTCCCTCTTTAATCTTATAATCGGATGTAGGCAAAACTTTTACTTCTTTTCCTACGGTTTCACCCGTCTTTTCTCCTACTTCAAATACTCTTCTTTTTACAATAATGACATTGATTCCATATTTTGACTTTAAATCCAACTCATTAATTGTACGTCCAATACTTTCACTTTTTGCCTCAATCTCTGCGAGGGTATAATCTGCGCCTAATTCAATATATTCCAGCACCCCGGGTGAAAGTATGCTGTTGGCTACGCGAATGCCCATATCTTCTTCAGGATATACGACGCGGGTAGCTCCTATCATCTTTAATATCTGGGCATGGAGCGGGGTACATGCCCGTGCAACAATTTCTTTAATATTCAGATTTTTGAGCAGCGCCGTCGTTAGAATACTCGATTCGATATCCTCACCCATGCTTACCACTGCCACATCCACATCCTTTATACCACTGGCGACCAGCGATTGCTCATCGGTGCTATCTATCTGAACAGCCTTGGTAACAAGGTCGCTTACTTTGCTTACTAAGTCCGGGTCACTGTCAATCGCAATTACAGGGACACCCTTTTTAGCCAGTGTTTCTGCCACCTTACGACCAAACCTTCCTAATCCAATTACTGCAAATTGTCTCATGTGATCTCCTTGCATTTTTAAACGTATAAAAATAGCAAAATAGCCTGAAATAAGCAAAATAAAAACCAAACGTAGAGACAGGTTTAAAACCTGTCTCTAGCAATTTGTCATCCAACCAATATCCCCCCTTCCGGATATTTAATTGGCACCACTTTACATTTGCCTCGGATGGAAAATCCTATAGCAAGAGGGCCTACCCTGCCGATGAGCATCGTAACGACAAGGACAATCTTGCCTGTCAAACTTAACGTAGGTGTTACACCAGTAGAAAGCCCTACTGTCCCAAAAGCAGAGACAGTTTCAAATACTATTTCCATAAAAGAGGCATTTTCTGTTACGGACAAAATAAGGACATCCAATGCTATAAGGAGTACGGCAATAGTGCAGATAGCAAATGCCTTGTCTTTGGTCCTGTGGGATATACGTCTATTAAACAATATTAATTCATCCTTCATGGATATAACAGAGATAATAGAAGAAATCAATAATCCAAAGGTGGTAGTTTTAACTCCACCCCCTGTACCGCCTGGAGAAGCTCCAATATACATCAACATAATCATGGCGGCTAATCCCAAAGTTTTCACCGTCCCCATATCCAAAGTATTGAAACCTGTTGTGGTAGATGCCGCGATTGCCTGAAATGTAGATGTTAAAAATCTATCTTTAAATGAAGGTAATGGGGTATTCCATTCTGAAATGTACATCAACAATGCACCTATAATTATAAGCGCCGGAAGCATGATTAATACCAACTTTGTATGAACCAGGAGCCTTCTGGGTGTTTCATCTTCACGTGCTTTTCCAAAAAAGAATTTATACACATCGTATAATACAAAGAACCCAACGCTTCCACCTATACAAAGTATGCCGATTATCACGTTAATAACAATACTATCACGATAAGCGCTCAGGCTGTCAGGAAACAAGCTGAAACCGGCTGTACAAAATGCAGAGACGGAATGAAATATTCCGAGATAGATAGCATGTTTTACCGGGAATTCTTTCATCCAATATAAACTTAAGACCACAGCGCCCAGAAACTCAAATATCAAGGTAATGAAGATGATCGCTCTGCTGAAACGAGATACTTCTTCATAAGGAGGACTACTCATAGATTCTTCTAAGACCAGCTTTCCACCGAGTGATAACTTAACGCCGAGTTGCAATACGATCGTAACAACGAAAATCATATAACCAAGCCCCCCTAGCTGGATCAACACAAGGATAACGATCTGTCCAAAAAGGGAATAAAAACTACCCACATCAACAACTGTCAACCCAGTGGTGGAGATGGCTGAGGTTGCAACAAACAGGGCGTCAATAAAAGATTGTGGATTGCCACTCATAGAAGCAATAGGAAGTGATAAAAGAAAAGCGCCTGCAAAAATAATAACAATAAAGCCAAGAAGGAGCAGCCGATGCGGGGTCAATGTGGAATAGAACATAGTTATTTCTAAAAAGATCCTTCAGCCTTTTCTATGGGTATCGTCATAAAATCCCCCTCCATTGATGGGAGTGGTTAGTGGAGGGTGTGAAAACAATGTCTTCTAAATTTAAACCTCTCTAATTGTTTTGACCGCAAGTGTCTCCACATTACCTTTTCTGCATTTGTGGGTCTTTTTCCCAGAATTTTAGCTATATGTTGAAACTCATCTTTCAACCCTTAATCACCCCCACCTAACCTCCCCCATCAAGGGGGAGGAATTTTTATCTTGCAATATACCACTACACAGTTTTCTGAATTACTTTTAAAAACCCTAACCCGAACGAGTCGGAAGATACAAAATCCGAATCACGAAATTCTAAACAAATTCAAATAAACAAAACACAATACGATGCGCTTTGGATATTTAAACACTTAAATTTTGGATTTATTTCGAAACTTGACATTCGAATTTTTCCCCATACATTTTTGTTAAATATTAAATAATCACGCTTTCAGACAGCTTCTTCTTGGAGAATCTCGTTGACACTATTTTGCATGTCTGATATATTAACTTGAAATTATTTCATATTATTACTTTGTATTGAATAAATTACAAGATGTTTTCGTTCATGTTATTTTATAAAATGCCTCTTAAATCTTATGAAAGACGTAAGGAACTTCATCTATGGAGAGGATAAGGCAAGAAAATACTGTCAAAGAGGTTGTTGAAAAATATCCTGTCACCCGCCGTATATTTGAGACGTATGGTATCATGTGCGGCAGTAACATCCTCCCCAATAAACCCCTTTCCTTCTTCGCCAAGATGCACAATATCAATCCCTCCCAACTGATTGACGATCTTCAAAAACTTATCAATGGAGAAGTTGATTCGAACACTGAGGTTGCCATTACCAAACCGCAAGCCGAACATGTCTATGAGATCTTTGTTAAAACAGCCATTATCGTAGTGCTTTCAACTGGGTGTCTCTATGGGGCATCCTTGCTGGCGTACGCGGCGTTTCGAAATTCCCTTTCTTCATTAGCCTGGATACTTACAGAAACACACGGTGATACGCAGGTATACGGATGGGTTGGTTTGTTTATCATGGGAATTTCATATTTTGCGTTACCCAAATTTTGGAATTCCATGCTCTATAGCTCTCCGCTGGCTTACAAATCCTTCTTTTTGATGGTAGCAGGTATTTTCCTCTCCTTTGTTTTTAAGACAATTTCGTATTACTCAGGCTTTTTCTTCTTAAAAATTCCAGCCTTGATTGGTTGTATTTTCCAGGTCGCATCGATAGCCATTTTTATCTACGTTACTTGCAGGACGTATTTCTCATCGGGAAAAGAGAAGTATGAAGCTTACGAAGGGTTTCTCCTGTCTAGTTATCTCTGGTTTATCCTTCAGGCAATTGCTTTTGTCGCCTTATACTTCCATTTTACCGTTGTAGGAAACACAAACATCCCTGAAGTCTTTAAGGACCCCATTCGGCATATCCAGATCATGGGGTTTGCCTGCATGGTCATTATTGGAATATTTACAAAGACGTTGCCGATTTTCCTGGGCATACAGGAGCCAAACAAAAAAATAACCGCATATGTTCTCTACATCCTAAATATCTCTATTGCTTTGAGAACGATATCAGGGTTTTACCGGGAATATACTGAGAATCTCTATGGTTTTTTTAATGCAGTATTTTTAATGGCCGGGATTCTGGAGACCGTTGGGGTGTTTTTATTTATATATAACTTGAATTTGTTCGACAGTAAAAAGGCAATTAAGAACAACCCTAATTTACCCATTGGATTTAGAAAGTATATTAGAGCAGCGCTTATATGGCTGTTTGTTTCAGAAAGTGCATTGCTGAGCTTTACTATTTATGAAACCCTATCGGGGGAGCGGACTTCTCATGCCTTGTTCGGTGCATACCGGCATGCCATCTTTATCGGATTCATCAGTATGATGATCCTGGGATGCGCATCCAAGATGATTCCCTTGAGTAAAGGTGTAAAACTATGCAGTACGAAACTGCTTAACGCAACATTCGTGCTGATTAACATTGGGTGTTTATTCAGGGTCGTCGCACAACCGGTTTCCACTCACCTGTATCCGCAATTTTATGCTTTTATGGGGATCAGCGGCTTTATCGAGTACTCCGCCATGTTCTGTTTTGCTATCAACGCCTGGAAAACGATGCAGCTTGACGTAGAAGAAGAGTCGACCGAGCAAATTACAGTAGCAACTGCCGGTACAAACGTCTATCAACTCATTAAACAATATCCACAAACCCTCGATATATTAGTCGGATTTGGTTTCAAACAATTGAAGAATCCCATCCTCAGAAACACTCTCGCCAGGACGATCAGCCTTGGGCAGGCGGTGCAAATCAATCCTGTCAACCTTGAGGACTTGTTGAAAGAAGTAAACGCTGCGATAAAGATGTGTATTGGATTAAAGGTAGCCTGAACGTTTGTTCCTCTAAAACAGGACTCAGGAGATATGACTATTGACTGGTTCAATCTTGCAGATTGATAAAGTTTTTAATGGAGATGTGTACTACTTCGTCAGGATCGCAGGACCTGCTTTCACCATATAGGTAATTCCCGATACCAGAGTAATAATGACCGTAATCCAGAGCATAACGATGATTCCCTGTTTAATGGCTATAAGGTGCTGGAGATGAGCAAAGAACAACAAGATCAGGCTGATGGTAAATGACTGGACAAACATCTTTGCCTTGCCCCATATCGTTGCCCCAAATTCAATCCCCTTTGATTCTGAATAGCTTCTCAGACTGTTGACGAGAAATTCTCTAGCTACAATCACGACAACCATCCATGAAGGTATAATGTCATGGGCATGCTGGATGAGTAATATAAATCCGCCACAAACGATAATCTTATCTACAAATGGGTCTGCAATACGCCCAAAATCAGTGAGAAGGCCTTTTTTGCGCGCCAGGTAACCATCCAGCCAATCGGTTGACCATGCCAGGCTAAACGCAATAAGTGCAATAGTGTAACAACGGTACGACAAAAAATAGAAGAATACAATGGCCAGCAAGAGCCTCGACAGGGTTAAACGATTGGGCAGATTGAATGCCGCACATCTTGAAAAATCAAACGAACTCATTTGATCCTCTTTCCATTTTTTATAGACGTTGCAGTCAGATCATAACCTGCAATGCCAGTAATAACCATATTTTTAATATCACCCGCTTTTAGATGATTTCCCTGAATAATCACTTTGCTGTCCACATCGGGAGCATCCCCGTAAGACCTGCCAAGCCAGTCATCATTGCTTTCGCTTTTTTCGTCAATAATAACAGGGATTGAATTGCCCACGAGGTTTTTGTGTTTTTTCAATACAATTTCCTGTTGAGTCAGCATAACTTTTTTTAGCCGCAGTTCTTTAATCTTTTGAGGTATTTGTTTTTTGAAGGATGCCGCAGGCGTATTATCTTCCTTTGAGTAAGTAAATACTCCCAACCGTTCGAATTGGGATGTCTTTACAAATTTTAAAAGCTCAGCAAAATGCTCCTCAGTTTCCCCTGGAAATCCAACAATAACAGACGTTCTTAAGAATAGGTGATTGATATGACTTCGTAAATCGTCGATTAAGCTCTCTATATAAGTATGAGTTACTCCCCGCCCCATCTTTGCCAGAATTGTATCATTGATGTGTTGTATAGGGATATCAATGTATTTGCAGATTTTATCCTGCTGACTTATCACATGGATAAGTTCCGGGTAAAAATGCCTAGGATGGGTGTACAGTATCCTTATCCATTCAATTCCTTTTATTTTTGAAAGTTTCTCTAATAACACATGTAACTGCTGCTTTCCATACAAATCAACTCCGTATGAAGTAGTGTCCTGCGAAATGACATTAATTTCCTTTACCCCCTCACTGGCCATCTGGTGAGCCTCTTCCAGGATATTCTCTATCGTCCGGCTGTAAAATCTACCTCGTATGCCAGGAATGGCGCAATAGCTGCAATTATTATCGCAACCGTCAGAAATCCTGAGATAGGCGTAATGTCTTGGGGTCAGTCTAATACGATTCCGCCACTCGTCGTTACACTGCGCCTGATGGCCTTTTCCCCTCTTTTGACCGGAACCTGACAAATTAGTTAGTTTATCAAAATCCTTCAGGCCGACAACGTGGTCGATTTCAGGGACTTCTTTCTGTAATTCTTTGGGATACCTTTGAGCAAGACAGCCTGTTACGATGAGCTTTTTGCACTGCGCGTCTTCCTTCAGTTTTGCAGCCTTTAAGATCGTATCTATAGATTCTTTCTTGGAATCGTCAATAAAACCGCAGGTGTTTATGATCAGCACCTCGGCATCTTCAGGGTATTGACAGATAATGCTTCCGCTATCTGCTACCCTGCCAAGTATTTCCTCTGCATCTACCAGGTTCTTCGGACATCCCAAATTGATTAAGGCAACTTTTTTTGATTTCATGTTTATTTATATTTTATCCATTTCCTGATTCATACGTGCCATTTGAGCATCCCATTCTTCCAGGGACAGGAATACCTCTCTTGCCTGACTTCCTTTGTATTCTCCGACGATGCCGTCCTCAGCCATCAGGTCAATCAACTTTGCAGCGCGCGAATAACCGATCTCCAATCGTCTCTGTAAGAGGGATACTGATCCTCTCTGTGTCTCCAGCACGATCCTCACTGCTTCATTGTAAAGGTTGTCTTTGGCAATATTCTCTCTTTCTGAAGTTCCTTTCCAGCTTTTCAACTCTGAATTAAACTTTGGCGCAGAGCGCTTTCTGAGATATTCAACTACATTTTTTACTTCTTCGTCACTTACATAAGCGCCCTGAACCCTGACTAACTTTGATGTTCCAGGAGGCAGGAACAACATATCACCGCTTCCCAATAACTTCTCTGCTCCGTTTTGATCCAAAATGGTCCTCGAATCCACCTTTGAAGCAACATAGAATGATATCCTCGAGGGCATATTTGATTTAATTAATCCCGTAATCACATCAACTGAAGGCCGCTGAGTCGCAAGTATAAGGTGAATGCCAACTGCACGAGATTTCTGAGAGAGCCTGATTACGGAGGACTCGACTTCTTTGGATGCCACCATCATCAAGTCCGCCAGTTCATCAACCACAACAACGATATGCGGCAAATAAAATTGTACGTCGTCGAGATTGGCGTCGCCCTCGGGATTTAAGCGTTTTCTGATTTCGGATGTCCCCAGCCTATTATAGCCATTTATATGTTTCACACCAACACTGGCAAGCAAGGCGTACCGTTCTTCCATTTTGTTTACCGCCCATTCCAGCACGGCTGCGGCTTTTTTCATATCCGTCACTACGGGGCTTATCAAATGAGGAATTTCCCGAAATAGTGAAAATTCAACCATTTTCGGGTCTACCAGGAGAAGCTGGACGTCGGTTGGATGACGCATAAAGAGAATACTCAATATGATTGAATTAAGACAAACGGATTTGCCGGAACCAGTTGTTCCTGCAATGAGTAAATGGGGCATTGACGCCAGATCAGATATAAGGGGATTACCAGCCGCATCTTTTCCAAGCAGAAGCGGAATAGCCATTTTTTTCCGTATGTCATCGGACGTTTCCAGCAACTCCCGCAGCATCACCGTTTTTCTCTTGGTATTTGGGACTTCCAATCCAATTGATGACTTGCCCGGCAAGGGAGCAACGACCCTTACGCTTGGCGCTTTCAAGGCAATTGCCAGGTCATCAGAAAGGCTTACCACCTTCCCCACCTTCGTTCCCGGCGCTAATTCTAATTCATACATGGCGATGACAGGCCCTCTTTCAATTTCAACGACCTCTGCATTCACATTGAACTGTACGAGGGTGTTTTTTAGTACCTGTGCGCGTTGTGTAATTTGATCCCAATCATCTGAATGCTGGTCAACTGCGGGCTTTTCCAGGAGATCAATTGGTGGCAGTTCATAATCCTGTTTTTTTTGTTTGATAGTTTCAGTATAGATAACTGCCTCTTCCTCTTCCAGATATTGTTCCCCATCATCTTGTTCCTGAATCTGTTTCAGTGTGCCTATAGATACAAGCTGCTCATTCTTCATTTCTTCAGTTACATTCTCGGAAATCGCATCCAGGTAATTATTGGCCAAAATAGTTGAATTATTCAATGCATTTGCTTTTGCACGATAACGGATGTTAGCGTCTTCATTTTCAGAATCGTGTGTTGGTGCAGACCTTTCTTTTTTTGCTCTTGATGCCTTGATAAAAGGAGAAACAGGAGTAACGTTGAGCAAGAGCATAATTGATATAACCAGCCCGGATGCCAAAATAATTATCGTCCCTGTTAGATTGAAATATTCATATAACCTGGAGACAACTACGATTCCGAAAATTCCACCCACATTGGCGGATAGAAGGGATTTTTTGAATGCATAGCATCCGAGCGTCAATAAGGATGCAACCGAAAATAGTAATAAAACAGCCCCGATCATTTTTACCCAGAAATATTCGATGCTTTCCTTAAAGAGATACGACACCCCAAGCCAGCCTACAAGGACAACGATTAAATAAGAAGTCCTCCCTAAACCTGCCCGTGTGTATCCTGCAATTTGAGCGCCTCCTATTCCACAAAAATTATGTACAGGATTGTTGCCGGGATAATCAGCAAAAGGCGGGTCATTGGGGGAATAGCTGAGAAAACTCAAGAAGATAAATAAGGCGGAGGCTATAAGGATAATTGCGGTAATGTAACGGATAAAACGTTTAATTCCCATAGTATTATAATTCTACAAACAATTCCGATACGGGGAGTGTAAATCCTGTAAAAATGTCTTCTCCATTCAATATGTCATTTCCTGCAAGAAGCTTATCGGGACGCGGCGAGTGATATACCAAAATAACTTGTTCTTCAGGATTGATTACCCATAGTAATTTTGTATCGTTTTCGAAATATTCAACAATTTTTTCATGAAGATTTTCCATGGTGTCAGAAGGTGAAAGAATCTCAACTGCGAGATCGGGTGAACCTTTAAAAAAACCCTTGGGAGGCCGTTTAAATCCCTGTAATCGCTTTTTACTTATAAATGATACGTCGGGTGAACGAAGGTTGCCTGATTTCATACGATACCCGGCATTTGAACCAAAAACTGCACCAAGTTTGCGTTCTGAAACAAATCTTTCCAATGCAGCCGAAAGTTTAATTACAATATTTTCGTGTTCCATTCCTGCTGGCACCATAACAAGTTCTCCGTTTATTAACTCATGTTTATACCCATTCTCAGGTAAAGACATTAGTTCTTTTTCTGTCCATATCTTTTTCGCAACGGTTGTTTCCATAGAACCCCTTTAAAGGAATCAGAACAATGCACGTGATTTTTCTAAAAGCACATAATGTGTTTTTTTCTTTAATGTCCCGTATGACCGAATCCCCCCACACCACGGCGGGTTTCTTCCAGACAATCAACCTCAATCAATTCCGCCCTGAATACCGGCTGGATTACCAGTTGCGCAATGCGCATCCCACGCTCTACGGTAAATCTTTCTTTCCCAAGATTACACAAAATAATACCAATCTCTCCACGGTAATCACTATCAATCGTGCCTGGTGTATTTACAATCGTTAATCCGTGTTTTAGAGCCAGGCCACTTCTTGGTCTGACCTGTGCCTCATATCCCAAAGGTAATTCTATATGAACACCTGTGGGAATTAATTTGATTTCATGGCGTTCAAGCTGAACTGCCTTATCCACTGCGGCATATAAAT
>Ga0082335_1002710_pt1 | contig 32014 bp, 29 predicted proteins | sample Subgrocontami58m_FD_72375 | JGI IMG/M metagenome (GOLD analysis project Ga0082335, IMG submission 72375) | Subsurface groundwater microbial communities from S. Glens Falls, New York, USA - GMW37 contaminated, 5.8 m (SPADES assembly) (version 2) ...
CCCAAACCGCGGACTATTTTGCCCGCGGATTCCGCCGAGCACGCGGAGGGGCAGAAAGTCCAACCCTCCGCGTACTCCGCGTGATCCGCGGTTGAATGCCTTGGGCGGCTTCGGCGAGATCCGCGGTAAGATTCACGCCACGGCGGAAGGGGTTTCCAAACCCGGCGGCATCGCGGGCCGTTTCAGCAGCGCTGCCGTCACGAGCGAAATCAGCGTGCCGAACAAGATGCCGCCGAGGCAGCTGGACGCCGCCTGCACCTCGGGCCCGGAGAACTTGCGCACCATTTTTTCCACTGACTCCATTTGCGCGGGCGGGATTTTCTTTTGCTCGAGCTTCTCCATCTGGGCCTGGACGATGACATCGACGAACTCGGGATTGATGTACTTCGCGTAGGTGTACGCCGTCACGATGTTGAACAGCGCGGCGAACAACGCGATCATCACGCCGGCGCCCAGCGCGCGGCCGTATCCGAATTCTTCGGTCGGCGGGATTTCCTCCCGCCGCGCCTTCGTCCCGAGCGTGATGCAAGTGATCCCGATGACCAGGCCGCCGCACACGCCGATGATTTGGGCTGCCACCAGCTTGCTCGGATCGGAGTGAAAACCGAGGAGGTACAACACCATCGCCAGGGCCGCACCCGCGATCGCCATGGCGAGGCCATAGATGAAGTAGGTTTTCATGACCCGGCGACTGTGGGTCGAGCGTGCGGTGATCACAACACCTACCCAGCCAGTGGCTCTTGCCGACCGTTTGCACCGGACGCCGCGCGAAGAATGCCGACGATTTTCAGACCAATCCAAACCGCGGAGTTTTTTTAACCGCGGACTGCGCGGAACACACGGATGCAGGAGAGAATCCGACCATCCGCGTACTCCGCGTGATCCGCGGTTGATTGCCTTGGTTTTTTTCGTCTGTGGCTGAGCTACGCGATGACCAAACCGTGGAGTTTTTTTTAACCGCGGACTACGCGGAACACGCGGATGCAGGAGAGAATCCGGCCATCCGCGCGTGATCCGCGGTTGATTGCCTTGGTTTCTTTCGTCTGTGGCTGAGCCACGCGATGACCAGACCGCTGAGTTTTTTTAACCGCGGACTACGCGGAACACGCATATGACGGGAGAGAATCCGGCCATCCGCGTACTCCGCGTGATCGGCGGTTGATTGCCTTTGGTTTCTTTCGTCTGTGGCTGAGCCACGCGACGACCAGACCGCTGAGTTTTTTTTAACCGCGGACTACGCGGAACACGCGGATGCAGGAGAGAATCCGACCATCCGCGTACTCCGCGTGATCGGCGGTTGATTGCCTTTGGGTTCTTTCGTCTGTGGCTGAGCCACGCGATGACCAAACCGTGGAGTTTTTTTTAACCGCGGACTACGCGGAACACGCGGATGCAGGAGAGAATCCGACCATCCGCGTACTCCGCGTGATCCGCGGTTGATTGCCTTGGTTTTTTCGTCTGTGGCTGAGCCACGCGACGACCAGACCACTGAGTTTTTTTTAACCGCGGACTACGCGGAACACGCAGATGACGGGAGAGAATCCGACCATCCGCGTACTCCGCGTGATCCGCGGTTGAATGCCTTGGGGATCCTTCGCGCGATCCGCGGTTAAGCGCCTTAGGAATTGTCGCCGTCGATCATCCGACCGAGTCCGCCCAGGACGGAGCCTTCCTCGCGACCTCCCTTCCCGGTCTGCGACGCGGCCGCCACGATTCGGCCAGCCAACCGCGAGAACGGCAGGGACTGCAGCCAGATTCTTCCCGGGCCGCGGAGCGTCGCGAAAAACAAACCTTCACCACCGAAGAGCGCCGTCTTCACCCCGCCGACATATTGGATGTCGTAGTCCACTCCTGGTTGAAAGGCGACGATGCAGCCGGTGTCGACGCGCAGCACTTCGCCGGGACCGAGCGTGCGCTCCAGCAACGTGCCGCCCGCGTGCACGAACGCCCAGCCATCGCCGGTCAGCCGTTGCATGATGAAGCCCTCGCCGCCAAACAGCCCGACGCCGATCCGTTTCTGAAACGCAATCCCGATGCTGACGCCCTTGGCCGCGCACAGAAACGAGTCCTTCTGCGCAATCAGCTCGCCGCCGAGATCGCTGAGCCGAATGGGAATGATCTTGCCAGGATAGGGCGCACCGAACGCCACGTGCTTTTTCCCGGCAGCCTGGTTCTGAAAGACGGTCATGAACAGCGACTCGCCGGTCAGCAGCCGTTTGCCCGCGCCGAGCAACGCCCCGAGGATCCCGCTGCCGCTTCGTCCGGAGCCGTCGCCAAAGATGGTCTCCATCGCGATGCCGTCGTCCATGAACATCATGCCGCCCGCCTCGGCGACGACCGCCTCCTGGGGATCCAGTTCGATTTCGACGAACTGCATGTCGTCGCCGTGAATCTTGTATTCGATTTCGTGCATCTGCGTGGGAAGGAGCGGTGGAATCTGGTTCATGACGGGTGAAGGTTGATTGGGCGGCGTGGCGGATTCAATCCGCCGCTCGTGCGAAACGGCGGCGGAGATTCCACGGCGTGGCTGGAGTACACGGCGGTGCTCCCAAAAGTTGCAACGAACAAGCCACCCAGGCCAAACCCTACCGCAGCGCCGCCCTTACCAGTCGATCGTCGCCGTCGTTCGGGGCCGGGCGCAGCTTCGCGACGGCGCACATCAGGTTGTAGAGGTGCACGTTTTCCATCTCCGGCAACTCCACGCCACGGCGGAAGGCCGGTCCGTGCGCGATGAAGATTCCGCGCATCGACGCCAACGCCGGATCGTAGCCGTGATCGCCGGCGAGATATCCCTTCTCGGTGAATCTCCGTCTGAGCCGCTCGAACGTGGCCCGCGTGACGAGATGCCAGCCCTCCTCCGGCAACACCCAGACCGGCGCAATCCGGTCGCTGCCGTCCTGGAAGTGAAAACGCGCGGGCATTTCCTCCCGTCGATAGGCTCGCGCGTGCGGTAGCTTGGCGAGCGCGGCCATGAGCGCGTCGGCTTTGCCGTCGATCGGGCGCAACGCGAGCACGCTGCCGTCCGAGTCGATCTGCACCGTCTTCAAGTCGATGAATTCGTCGAGGAGGATGGTCCGGTCGCGACTCACCTCCGCCATGCCGTGGTCCGAGACGATCACCACGTTCGGCTCCGCCCCGGCCGAGCGGACTTCGGCGATCAGCCGGCCAACGCGCTCGTCGCAGAGGCGGATTGCCGCCACGAGCTCGGGCGAGGCGGGGCCGAACCGGTGCCCCGCGCCATTGGTCTCCTCGAGATAGAACGCGATCACCGCCGGCCGCTGCGCCGGCGGCTGCCGCATCCACGTCGTGACTTCCGCGAGCCGCTGCTCGAAGGTCGTGCTGGCGTCATAGGAACGCCAATACGTGGGCCGCACGCCGGCGACTTCCGCCTCGGAGCCGACCCAGAACGACACCGCGGCGGTGCGGCCCTGCCTGATCGCCGTCGCCCAAATCGGCTCGCCCTGCCACCACGCCGGATCGTGGACGGAACTCGCCTGAAAGTAGCGGAAGAACATCCTTCGCGCCGGGTCGAAGAACTCGTTGTTCACGATGCCGTGGTGCGCGGGGTAAAGCCCCGTCACGATCGAGTAGTGGTTGGGAAACGTGTTGCTGGGAAAGACCGGGATGAGCCCGCGCGCCGTGACGCCTTCTTGGCGCAGCCGGCGCAGGTTCGCGGTTTCGCCAGGATGCAGGTCGCAATAATCCCATCGGAACCCATCCAGCGAAATCGCGATGAGCGGCGGCGGACTCGAACCGGCTCCGCGCGCGCCAGCGGCGAGCGCCATCCAAAACAGGATCCGCCACATCATCGTCGCAGGGTGGCGATGGTCGCGCCCCAGCTTCCACTCGTTTCGTCGCCGGAGCGGAACGACGCGACCAGGGGAGAGCGCCTCAGCAGGCCGTGCACTGTCGTGCGCAACGTGCCGGTGCCCTTGCCATGCACGATGCGAACTTCGTGCAGGCCGCGCGCGGCGCATTCGCCGAGGTAGGCCGGGAGCAACTCGCCCAGATCCTGCGGGCGAAACGTGTGCAGATCGAGTTCGCCCGTGATGGGCAGCGGCACCGGCTTTTCCTCCGCTCCGCTTGCCGGCTGGTGCACGCTCACGGACTCGCTGGCGCTCCACCCGCGGGGCCGGAGGGAGGAGTGCTGGCCGGGGGCGTGGGCTGGGGTGGGGCGTCCGGTGCGCTGGCGACAGCAGGCACGGGCGCAGCCGCCGGCGCGGGAGCAGTCGTGGCGGCGGTTTCCGCCGCGTCAGGGGCCGCGGGCAGGTCGGGAGTTGCCGCCGGAACCTCCGGCGTGCCGGCCGCCGCGACGTCCGACGCCGGCGTCGCGTTGGGCACCTCGGCATTGGTGCCGCCGGCTTCAGCCGAGGCCGTTGCGGTCGCCGCGTCGGGGTCGCTCGCGGCGGACGTGCTCTCGCCACCATACGTCTCGTCGGGGTGGTAGTTGTAGTCGTGGTATTCGTCCGGATGTGACGTGGACGCGTCCGGCCCGCCGGTGTCGCTGACCGCCGACGATGCCGCGGCGGTGGTGGCCGGCGCATTCAGCGCGGCGGTCTTGCGCTCGTCGTCATCGAGCGCGCGTTTGAACTCCTCTTCCACGCCTGCGGCGGCCTTCTTGAATTCGCGGATCGATTTGCCCAGCCCGCGGGCAAACTCCGGCAGTTTCTGTCCGCCGAAAAGCACCAGCACCAGGATGAAAATCAGGCCCATCTCGGGCGCGCCGAGCCCGTCGATGAAAGCCAACGATGCGGAAGCCATGTCCATCGCGGCAATGTGGCCCATTTGAAGTGAAAGTGAAAGGGAAAGTGCGAGTGAGGGTGAGAACCAGGGTGAGAGTTATCCCCTGATCCTCGTATCACGGCACATACGGCAAACTACCGCACGCTCACGCTCACCGTGAACTTCTGCGTATCACCGGGGGCGACGTGGTACAGCCCGACTTTGTGTTCCGGTGCGTTCGGCGGTCCCATCCACGGCTCGACGCAGTAATACGGTGAATCGTCGGCGAACGTCCAGGTGACGAATGTCGCCTGGGGCGGAGGCACCTGGTCGGCGCCGAGCCGCACGACGACATCGCCCGGCCGGTCTTTTTCGCCGAACACGACTTCATTGCTGCGCAACGCGGTGTGCAGCGTGTCGATCAGCGTACGGTTGCCGAGGTTCTCGTCGGTCTGGAGTTGCGGCCCGGCCACCAACGCGCCGGTGGTGTCCTGCCGCAGCCGTTTGGCCGCCGGAATCCGGATGATGTAATCGCCGCGCGACGTGCCTTCGGTCCACGGCAGCGTGAAATAAAAATGGTGCCCGGCCGACCACGGCAGCGGCTCGCGGCCGAGGTTGGTCAGCGCGAATTCGCACGAGAGCCCCACGGGTTCGAAGCGGTAGGTGACGCTGAACTCGTAGTCGTACGGGTAGCACTGTCGCGCCTCTTCGCCCGGCACGAATTGCGCGACGAAGCCGCGCGCATCGGCCCGGGTGACCTTGAACGCGCCCTGCCGCGCGAGGCCGTGCATCGGCATCGGCCGGCGCACGCCATCGGCCGCGCGCCAGAAGTGGATGTCGCCGCGGTCGAACACGCGCGCATTGAAGGGGAACAGGATCGGATTACCGCCGCGCACGCGCGCGAAGTCGTTGAAGTCGGCGTTCTCCGGCCAGTACAGCACGTCGCGCACGGAGCCGTCGCCCAGCGTGATGTTCCAGTTCATCAGCCGCGCGCCTCGTTCCGGGAGCGCGAGAAACGTGGAATTGCCGACACGCCACCGCGTGAGCGTCTGGCCCTGGTAGGGAACTTTGTCCATTGCGGGGCTCATTAACGAAGCCGGCCGGGCGCGCGCAAAGAATAAATGGCATTGACGGCCACCGCCGGGGCGCGGCCAACCTGGCCGCGACGTTCGCGCCGCGCGTCGGTTGGCTGCGTTACGACGACGCTTGCTCCGCCCGGCCCGGTGCGCTACCTTCGAAGCAATGCCGCGCCGGCTCTTCCAGTGGTTTGCCGTCTTGCTCACTGCAATCGTCGCGATTGCGGCCGAGCCGGTCGCGGCGGATGCCGGTGCCACGCCGGCGGTTCCGCGCCCCCAACGCGTCGTCGTGATTCCCGTCCGGGAACCGGTGGACGCGCCGCTGCTCTTCATCATTCGCCGCGGGCTCAAGGAGGCGATCGAAGACAAGGCCGACGTCGTCGTGCTCGACATGAAGACGCCGGGCGGCGCGTTGGACGCCACGTTCGAAATCATGGAGGCGCTGGCCAAGTTTCCCGGCAAGACGATCACGTTCATCAATTCGGAGGCGCTTTCGGCCGGTGCGTTCATCGCGGCGACGACCGAGGAAATCTGGTTCACGCCCGATGGCGTGATCGGCGCCGCCGCCCCGGTGCTCGCGACCGGCGGCGAGATCGACACGACGATGCGCCAGAAGGTCGTGAGTTACCTGAAGGCGCGGGTGCGGGCCACGACCGAGGGCAAGGGTTACCGCGGGCAGGTCATCTCCGCGATGATCGACGCGGACTACGAACTGAAGATCGACGACAAGGTGATCAAGGGAAAGGGCGAGCTGCTTTCGCTGACGGCAAAGGAGGCGAGCGAGCGGCACGGCGATCCCGCGCAGCCGCTGCTGGCGGCAGGCATCGCGAAAAGCGTCGAGGACCTGCTCGCCCAGAAATTCGGCGCGGGGAATGCGACCGTGAAGACGCTCGAGGTGACCTGGTCCGAGCGGCTCGCGGTTTTCCTCCGGGCATTGTCGCCGCTCCTCCTTGGCGCGGGCCTGCTCTCGCTGTACATCGAATTCAAGACGCCCGGCTTTGGCGTTTTCGGGATTGTCGGCATCTCGTGCCTCGCGATTGTTTTCCTGAGCAACTTCGTGGCGGGGCTGTCCGGCCACGAACCGATGCTGGTGTTTGGCCTCGGGCTGATCCTCATCTTCGTCGAGCTGTTTTTCTTTCCCGGCGTCGTGGTGTTCGCCGTCGGCGGATTGATGCTGATGCTCGGCGCGCTGGTCTGGTCGATGGCCGACATCTGGCCGAACGAGCCGGTGCGGTTCAACGGCGACTTGTTCGTGGCCCCGCTGCGGGATCTGGCGCTCGGCGTGTTGATCGCCGTCGGGCTCGCGCTGGCGCTGGCCCGTTTCATTCCGAAAGGCTGGTTCTTTTCGCGGCTGGCCGTCGCCCAGGCCGGCAACGCGCCGGCCCAATTCGCCGGGGGAGCGCCGGAAATCGGCGCCGACGCCGACTCGCTGGTCGGCCGCACGGCGTTCGCGGCCACCGGGTTGTACCCCAGCGGGCAGGTCGAAATCGACGGCCGGCGTTACGAGGCGCGGCTCGAGGTCGGCTCGGCGCCGCCCGGCACGCGCGTGATTGTCCGCCGGGCGACGGATTTCGGATTGTTGGTCGATCGCGAGGAGGCCGCCCCGTCATGACAATGGTGGCGGTCCTTTTCGTCGCCGGCGTGCTGCTGCTTGCGCTGGAGGTCGTCGTGCCCGGGGCCGTGCTCGGCATCATCGGCGGCATTTCCCTACTGGTCGGCGTGATTGTCGCGTCGCAGGAATTTGGATTCGACGGCGGCGTGCTCGCCGCCGGGGTTGCGCTCGGCCTGGTCGCCCTCACGCTTTACCTCGAGTTTGTGCTGTTGCCGCGGAGCCGGCTCGCGCGCACTTTTTCCATGGAGGCGACCGTGGCCGGCACCAGCCAGCCGGCGGTGGCCGAACGCAGCGTGATCGGGAAGCCGGCGGTGGCAGTGACGCCTCTCGTGCCGAGCGGCATCGTCGAGTGCGAGGGCCGCCGCTTCGAGGCGTTCGCGCGCAGTGGTCACGTCGACGCCGGCGAGCGGCTCGAAATCATCGACCTGGATAACTTTCGATTAATCGTCACGAAACCTTCAACCAACCAAACGAAATGACCCTGCTTCTCCTTGCCCAGATGAATCCCATCATGTGGGGCGTCGTCGGCGTCCTCGCGATCTTCGGGCTGATCATCTTTGCCATCGTCTTCAGCCTGATCGGCGCGTGGGTAAAGGCGCTGTTCAACGGTGCGCCCGTCCCGATGTCGAAACTGGTCGCGCTGAAGTTCGCGAGCATCCCGTACGGGCTGATTGTGGATGCCCGGATCACGGCGGTCCGCGCCGGCATCAATGTCACCGCGGACCAGATTGCCTCGCACTACCAGGCGGGCGGCAACGTGGTGCCGACCGTGCAGGCGCTCATTGCCGCGCAAAAGGCGGGCATCTCGTTGAACTGGGATCGTGCGTGCGCCATCGACCTCGCGACCAAAGGCTCCAACAAGAGCGTGGTGGAGGCGGTGCGCACCTCGGTGGACCCGAAGGTGATCGACTGCCCGCACGCGGATCAGGGCACGATCGATGCCGTCGCCAAGGATGGCATCCAGTTGCGCGTGAAAGCCCGCGTGACCGTGCGCACCCACCTCGACCGTTTCGTCGGCGGCGCCAAGGAGGAGACGATCATCGCGCGCGTGGGCGAGGGCATCGTCACGACGATTGGTGCGGCGGATGACTACAAGCAGGTGCTCGAGAATCCCGCCAAGATCTCGAAGACGGTTTTGCAGCGCGGACTCGACGTCGGCTCGGCGTTCGAGATTTTGTCGATCGACATCGCGGACATCAAGGTGGGCGACAACATCGGCGCGAAGCTGCAGGAGGCGCAGGCCGAGGCGAACAAGAGCATCGCGCAGGCCCACGCGGAGATTCGCCGTGCGGCGGCGGTCGCGGTCGAGCAGGAGATGAAGGCGCGCGTCCAGGAGATGCAGGCCAAGGTGGTCGAGGCGCAGGCGCAGGTGCCGCTCGCGATGGCGGAGGCGTTCCGCTCCGGCCGGCTCGGGGTGATGGATTATTACCGGATGGAGAACGTGCAGGCCGACACGGCGATGCGTTCGTCGATTGCGCACCCCGAAGGGAAGAAATGATCGCCACGTCGCTGCTCGAATCGCTGGCGCAGCGATTGCCGGTCATCATTTTCGTCCTGATTTTCGTCGTCCAAATCGGGCGAGGCATCTGGCGCGCCTACAAGGCGAAGCAGCCGCCGCCGGCGATGAAGCCCGACGAGTTGGAGGCGCAGCGGCGCGCGCGGGAAATCCAGGAGGCGATTCGGCGCAAGCGGGCCGACCGCGGAGCCGCGCCGGAGCCGGTCGCGCGCCAACTGCCGCCGTCGCCGCGTCCAACCCCGGAAACGACCCAGCTGCCCGAGCCGCTCGGCGGGCCCTTGCGGCGCATCTTCGAGGAATTGCAGCGCGAAATGTCGCCTCCTTCACCCACGCCGGCGCCGCCGCCGCTGCCGCCCGTGGTCGTCGAACACCGCGAGCCTGAATTGCAACGCCAGCGGAAGCTCGCGGAGGAACTGCGATCGCTCGAACAGGCCCGCGCCCAGACCGCGCGCCGGGCCGCTTACCGGGCGAGCGAGACGGCCGCCGTGGCGCAGATGGAGCCGGCGCTGCGTACGGTGGCACGCGGCGAACTCCTCGATGACCTGCGCGAACCTGAATCGCTCCGGCGTGCTTTCGTCCTGCGCGAAGTGCTCGGTACGCCCGTCGGGCTGCGGTGACGACCTGGGGATGTAGGGCGGGGTCGCCGACCCTGCCGAAGTAATCCGCACTGCATCGTGCGGCGGGGTCAGGTGACCTCGCCCGACATTTGCCTTGCGGGCGGCTCGACGCTCAGCCCGACGAACCGGGCGGCGCGCCGAGCTGGCCCTTCGTGTTGCCGGGCCCAATCATCTTTGCCAGATTGTAGGGCGTGCCGTTGATGACGATTTCGAGGAGTTCGGGTTTGTCCGCCTCGATGAAAATCGCGCCGGGCCTCGGGACGCTCCGGGTGTCACCGGCGGACAAGATGGCGGAAAATAACTGCTCGCCGTTGCTGAAGCCGTCGGCCCCCACCTTGTACACCATCACCCGCACGGTGCCGAGTGCGTTGAGACCGACCGTCGGACCCTTTGGCGCCTGCGTGGTCGTCGCTGGCGTGGTGGTCGCGCGATGGCTGCTCCCGAAGAAGAGCGACTTGATGATGAGTAGCGCGAGCAGCGCGATGATCGCGCCGCCGCCCCATTTCATGTACTTGAAGACGACCGCGGGATCGGGGCCGGTCGGCAGCGAGGAAATGGCGCGCGAACGTTGCGGGCCGCGATTGGCGTGCGACGGTTCCGGCGCGGCGGCCACCGGCTCTTCCGGCGTCGGCGTGCGCTCGGCGTTCTCCGCGGTCGCGACCGAGATATCCATCCGGCCGTAGATTTCGCGACTGGGCTGGCGCGGCCGCACTTCGCCCCGGCCGAGCGCGGCAAAATCGTTCAGGATCCGATCCGCCGGCAGCTTCAGGAAATTCGAATACGTGCGCAGGAAGCCGCGCGCGTAGATTTCCGTCAGCCCGATGTCGAAATGGTTGCTCTCGAATTTCTGCAGGTAATCGCCGCGAATCTTCGTGGCCTCGGCGGCTTCGCGGATGGAGATGCCCTTTTTCTTGCGCGCTTCCTCGAGCCGTTCGCCGATCGTCTGCATTGCTGGATGGGTTTAGAGAAGTTCGCCCGCGAATCACGCCAATTCACGCGAATCACCAATCCAATATCGCATTCGCGCCATTCGCGTGATTCGCGGGCCAGATCAAAGGGTGTCGAGATCCACCAGAATCTCGCGGGGACTGGAGCCGTTTTCGGGGCCGACGATCCCCTTCTCCTCCATGATCTCCATGATGCGCGCCGCCCGGTTGTAGCCAATCCGCAGCCGGCGTTGCAGCATCGACGTGCTGGCGCGCTTCGTCGATTTCAGCACGTCGAGGGCTTGCTGGTACAACTCCTCGTCGTCGCCCAAATCCTCGTCGCCCCCGCCGGTCTCGCCGTCCTCGTCCTCCTTCGCCGCGCGGTCGATTTGCTGCTGGACCGCCTGGGCAAACTGCGGCGGCCCGTTGCGCTTCAGGAACTCGACCAACTGCTGCACTTCGTCGTCGGACACGAACGCGCCCTGCGCGCGCACCAGCCGCGAGGTGCCGGGCGGCGAGAACAGCATGTCGCCGCGGCCGATCAGCGTGTCGGCGCCCTTCGTGTCGAGAATCGTGCGCGAGTCCACCTGCGAGGCGACCTGGAACGCGATGCGCGAGGGCAGGTTCGCCTTGATCACGCCCGTGATGACGTTCACCGACGGCCGCTGCGTCGCGATGATCAGGTGGATGCCGGCCGCGCGCGCGAGCTGGGCCAGCCGCGCGATGCTCGTTTCGATCTCCGCCGGCGCGATCATCATCAAGTCCGCGAGTTCGTCGATGATCGCGACGATGTACGGCAGCCGGTCCGGGATCTCGATGTCGTCCGCAGCCAGCGGATCGACGCCGGTCAGCGCAGCCTGGGCCTCGGGCACCGGCTCGGGCTTGGCGTCCTTCTTCCGCGTATTGAAACCGACGATATTGCGCACGTTCGCCTTCGCGAAAATCTGGTAGCGCTGCTCCATCTCGCCCAGCAGCCACTTCAGCGCCGCCGGCACCTTCTTCGGTTCCGTCACGACCGGAATCAGCATGTGCGGCAGCGAATTGAACACCTTCAACTCGACCACTTTCGGGTCGACCATGATCAGCCGCAGGTCCTTCGGGCTCTTCGAGTACAGGATCGAGGCGACGATGGAATTGATGCAGACGGATTTGCCGGAACCGGTCGCGCCGGCGATCAGCAGATGCGGCATCTTGGCCAGGTCGGAGATGAGTGGTTTGCCGGAGACGTCCTTGCCCAGGGCGATCGGGATTTCCGCTTTCAGCCCCGCCCAGTCCTCGCTCTCGAGCAGTTCGCGCATGCCGACCGGCGTCGACTGCTGGTTCGGCACCTCGACGCCGACGGCGGCCTTGCCGGGAATCGGCGCGAGTATGCGCACCGACTGGGCGCGCATGCCGAGCGCGATGTTCTTGTCGAGGCCCGCGATCTTTTCCACGCGCACGCCCGCGGCCGGGACGACCTCGTAACGGGTGATGACCGGGCCGACGTGAATCTCGCCGAGCGTCACCTCGACGCCGAATTCGCCGAGAATCCGCAGGAGGTTTTCGGCGTTCTGCCGATGCTCCTCCTCGCTGTTGCTCGAGGCCGGCCGGACTTGTTCTTTCAGCAGCGTGAGCGGCGGAAACTGGTAGCTGGCATCGTTGCTTTGCGGCAGGGTGATCTTCGCTGCCTTCTTCGGCTCCTCGGGTTTGACGATGTTGAGTTCGACCCGGCCGGCCGCGGCGACCGCCAGTGGCTTGGGATCGGTCGCCGTCTCGGCCACCACGGCCTTCGCGGTGGTTTTCGCCACGACGGGTGCGGCGGTTGGTGTCGGCTTCGGCTCGGACGGGGTCGCGGGGGGCGGCGCCGCGACGGGGACGGCGGGTTTCACCGGTTTTACCTCCGCGGGCGCGGGTTCCACCGCGCGGGCGGCCGGACCCTTGGCCAGCGGATCCTCCGCCGTCTTCGGCACGAAGGTCTTCTTGCCCGTCGGGCCGACTGGAGCCGGCGGCGCGGCCGGCGTGGCCGGCGTGGCCGCGGCTTTGGCCGCGGAGGTGGCGGCGACCGCGACGGCGGCGGTTTTCTGTTTGGCCTGCGCTTCCTTTTCCTTCTGGCGCGCGGCCTCGCGGTCGGCCTTCAGTTTCGCGCGGTCCGCGCGCCAGCCGCTGAAGTTCGTCAGGATTTTTTCGAATTCCCCGCCGATGTCCCGCATGAAGATGAACAGCAGCGATCCGCAGTACACGCTGCCGAAGATCAACGCGGTGCCGAACGGCCCCATCTTGTCCACCAGCAGCCGGTGGTAGAGCGCGAGGCCGACCAGCCCGCCGTAGCCTTTGGGAAAGTAGTCGCTGGACCAGTTCGCGGCGTGGAACATCGCCAGTATCACTGCCAGTGATACGCAGGCGACGAGCATCGCGATCGTGCGCGTGCCGCTCAGGTGCTTGGAGTTGCGCACCGACACGTACAGCAGCCACAGCAGGAACACCGGCACCAGCCACGTGCTCATGCCGACGGAAAACAACAGGGCGAAGATCGTGTTCGCGCCCCAGATCCCGGCCGGGTTCTTCAGCGTCGGTGCCGTCGTTTTGAAGCTGCTCTGCGCCGGGTCGTAAGTGAGCAGCGCCACCAGGAGAAAAACCCCCACCGCGAAACAGAGCAGCGCCATCGGCCAGTTCGGGCGGTAACGGGGCGCCTGGAACGAGGGGCCGCCGTTTGGGTTTGAAGTCTCGGACTTGGGCATTTGTGTGGACCGACTGCGAATTTGGTGCGGATTCCACGCTAACGAGACGGGTGGTCAAATGTAAACACCCCCGCGTCCTTTTCACAAAAAACTCGTCAATTCGACATGCGCGATTTGTTCCGCTTTCAGCCGCTGTATCAGGAACGTGTCTGGGGCGGACGCGCGCTCGAAACCGCGCTGGGCCGCGTGCTGCCGGCGGGCGATCCGATTGGCGAAAGCTGGGAGATTGTCGACCGGCCCGAGGCGCAATCGATCGTCGAGGGTGGCGCGTTGAACGGCCAGTCCTTGCGCGGCGTGCTGGCGAAGCACGGCGCGGAGATCATGGGGCCGCAATGGCCCGCCGCGAAACCATTCCCGATTCTGGTCAAGTGGCTCGATTGCCGCGAGCGACTCAGCCTGCAGGTCCACCCGCCGGCGAGCCTCGCGGCGGAACTGCAGGGCGAGCCGAAGACGGAGAACTGGTACATCGCGCAGACGGCGCCCGGGGCGGAATTGATCGTGGGCTTGAAGCGCGGCGTGACGCGCGAACAGTTCGAACGCGCCATCGGCGAGCAAACCGTCGAGCAATGCGTGCATCATTTTCGCGTCGCCGCCGGGGACTCGATCCTCGTGCACAGCGGGCAGGTCCATGCGATCGACGCGGGCAACCTCATCCTCGAGATCCAGCAGAACTCCGACACCACGTATCGCGTCTACGACTGGGGGCGGGTCGGGCTCGACGGGCTGCCGCGCCAGCTGCACATCCCGCAATCGTTGCGTTCGATCGACTGGACGGATTTCGAGCCGGCGCCCGTGCGCGCGGCGCCGACTTCGGGGGTGATTGCCGACTGCGCGGAGTTTCGAATTCGCCGCGTCGTGCTCGGGGCGGGCGAGCGCGTGCATCTGCGCGGTGGCGAGCAACCGCGGCTGCTCAGCGTGGTGAGCGGAGCCGTGCGCGCGGCGCCGGACGGCGCGGGCACGAAGAGCCCTTTTGGCCAGAAACTGAATCGCGGCGACAACGTCCTCGTCCCTTTCGCCGGCGCGTTCACGTTCTCCGCCGAGGCGACGACGATTCTGCTGTTGACGGAGGATTTCGTCGAAGGCGCGGTCGGGTAGGCACGGTGGATGCACCGCGGCAGACGCCGCGCAACCGAATCGCCGGCCAAGGCATTTCACCGCGGATCACACGGAGTACGCGGATGGTCGAAAGTCGCCGGTCTCCGCGTGCTCCGCACTGCTATCTGCGAACATGTTGTTTTCCTGCGAGCATGTTCAAGCGGCAGAATTTTACAGAAGGCAACAAAGGGAACGAAGGCTCCGGGGCCTTCGTTCCCTTCGTTGCCTTTTGTTCAATGGATTGGGGTTTGGTTGCGGCTGCGCCGCGCCAGGTAATCCGCGGTCAAGAAATCTGCGGTTGGCACCGGATTTCATGGCTGGTGAATCGGCGTGATTCGCGGGGCATCGACGTCGCAGCTTGAAGAAACGCGCAACTCGTAGTTAATTCCGCGCTCTTTTGCATTATGCCCGAGCCCGAGCCAAACCATCCCGCGAACCATCCGCCGAATCCGGCCGCCAACGCTGACGCGTCAACGCCCGCAGGTGACGCTTCCGGGCTGCCGGAGCCCGGCGACGTCGTCGCAGAACTGGCCGCGCAACTCGAAGCGGCGAAGGCGGAAGCGGCGGCCAATCACGACAAGTTTCTCCGGACGGCGGCGGATTTGGAGAACTTCCGGCGGCGCACCCTCCGCGAAAAGGACGAACTGCGCAGCGCCGCGACCGGCCGCGTGCTGGAGGATATTTTCCCGGTGCTCGACACGCTCGGCATGGCGATTGCCGCGGCCAAGCAGCCGAAAGCGGATGTGAAATCGCTCGTCGGCGGCATCGACATGGTCCTCACGCAGCTGAAGACCGCGCTCGCGAACCACGGCCTGAAGGAAATCAATCCGGCCGGCCAGCCCTTCGATCCTCACCAGCACGAGGCGATTTCGCACGAGGCGAGCAAGGACGTCAAAGAGGAGCACGTGCTCAGGGTCGTGCGGCCCGGCTATTCGCTGAATGGCCGGCTGCTGCGGCCGGCGGCGGTGATCGTTTCGAGCGGACCGAAGGGCGCGTCTTAATTTGTCGTTGCGAGCCCGGCGAACGGGCGTGGCAATCTGCCAGATGGATTGCTTTGTCGCCCCGCTCCACGCAATGACAACCACCTGACCACATGGCCAAGGACGATTATTACGAATTGCTCGGAGTGCAGAAGGGCGCGACCGCCGACGAATTGAAGAAGGCGTATCGCAAGAAAGCCGTGCAGTATCACCCGGACAAGAACCCCGGCAACAAGGAGGCCGAGGAGATGTTCAAGAAGGTGTCGCACGCCTACGAGGTCTTGAATGACCCCGAGAAACGCGCAGCCTACGATCGCTACGGCCCGGCGGCATTCGAAGGTGCGGGCGCGGGCACGCGCGGCGCCGGCGGCATGGGCGGCGGCTTTCACGACCCGTTCGACATCTTCCGCGAAGTGTTCGGCCAGTCGGCCGGCGGCGGCGGCATTTTTGAGGAAATGTTCGGCGGCGGCAGTCGCGACGGCAGCCGGGACGGCGCGGATCTGCGCTACGATCTCGAAATCACCCTCGAGGAGGCGGCGCGCGGCGTGGAGAAGGAAATCTCGTTTCGGAAGAACGTGACGTGCGAGCGCTGCGACGGCAGTGGCGCGGAACCCGGCTCGAAGCGGATCACGTGTCCGACCTGTCGCGGCGCCGGCCAGATTCGCCGCTCCGGCGGCATCATCACGTTCACCCAGACCTGCCCCACTTGCGGCGGCATCGGCACGAAGGTCGAGAAGCCCTGCACCGCCTGCCGCGGCGAAGGCCGCGTGCCGAAGACGACGAAGTTGAACGTGCGGATTCCCCCGGGCGTGGACACGGGCTCGCGGCTGCGGTCTTCGGGCAATGGCGAGGCGGGCGTCGCCGGCGGCCAGCCGGGCGATCTCTACATCGTGCTCAGCGTGAAGGAGCACGAGCTCTTCGAGCGGCAGGGTGAGGACCTGTTTTGCGAGATTCCGATCAAGTTCACACTCGCGACGCTCGGCGGCACGATCGAAGTGCCGACCCTCTCGGGCAAGGCCACGCTGCGCATCCCGGCCGCCACGCAGAGCGGGACGACGTTTCGCTTGCGCGGCAAGGGGATCCCGAGCCTCCGCAGCGGGAATTCGGGCGACCAGCTCGTCCGCGTGCACGTCGAAGTGCCGACGAGTCTCACGCCGGAGCAGCGGAAAATCCTGGAGGACTTCGCGCGCGTGAGCGGCGACGCCAACGAGCCGACCTCGCGCTCGTTTTTCGAGAAGGCGAAGAAGTTCTTCTAGGTTTTCGCCGAGCGAAAACCTACATCCATCCACACGGCCAGCGTGAGCACGGCGCCGCGGGCGATGAATTTGATTTCTGGAGACACGGCGAGCAGCGTCATGCCGTTGAGCAGCGCAGTCATGATGAGCGCGCCGAAGATCACGCCGGCCACCGTGCCCCGACCGCCCCGCAGCGCCGTGCCGCCGATCACGCACGCCGCGATCGCGTCGAGTTCCATCAGGTCGCCCACCGTGGTCGTCGATGAGCCCGAATACGCCGTGGTCATGAATCCGGTGAGCGCCACCGTCACCCCCATCAGCGCGTACGCGCCGATCAACACGCGATTCACAGCGATCCCCGAAAGCACCGCGGCTTCCTCGTTGCCGCCAATCGCGTACAGATAACGGCCAAACGGCGTCTGCCGGGTGAGAAAATAGACCGCGCCCGCCGTCGCGCCGAGGATCAGCAGGGTGAGCGGCACGCCGCGGAAATGGTTGCAGATCTTCACGAGCCCGATGACGCCGATCGCGGTCGCGGTCCAAATCGCCGCGTCCGTCGCACTGGAGCGCACCGGCAGCCCGTGGGCGAGCCGCGCGCGCCGGCTGCCCCAGGCCAGCGCGGCGAGCGCGAGGATCAGGGTTACCGCTAAAGTGAGGCCGGCGCCCGCCGGCAGGTAGTACGTCGTCAACAGCGAATAGAGGTTGTCCTGATCGCCGCGCGACACCGGCACAGTGGAGTTCTGAATCACGAGCCAGAACAGTCCCTTGAAAATCAGCAGCCCGCCGAGCGTGATGATGAACGACGGGATCCGTTGGCGGACGATGAGCGCGCCCATCAGCGTCCACAGCCCGAGCGCCACCGCGAAGCCCGCCAGCAGCGCCGCCGGCGCCGACCACGCGTGTTGCGTGATCAGGACCGCCGCGATGCCGCCAATCAGTCCGACGCCGCTGCCCACCGAAAGATCGATCTGCCCCGTGAGCAGAATCATGAACATCCCGAGCGCGAGCGTGCCGGTGATCGAGAACTCGACCAGCAGCTGCGTGAGGTTGCGCGCCCCGAGAAACGCCGGTTCGCGCAGCGCGAAGAACGCGCAAATGCCGGCGAGCGCGAGGGGCATGGCGAGGGATTGGAGTGAGAGACGGGAGCGCATCGAAATTGAACTTTGGTCGTTCACGCAGCGCTCGCGCCGCGGGCCATCGCCGCCGCCAGCAGTTTTTCCGGCGAGAATCCGCCCCGCGCGAATTCGCCGCCGCTGCAGCCGGCGGCCAGCATGATGATCCGATCGCTCAGGCCGATTAGTTCCGGCAGTTCGCTCGAGACGAGCAGAACCGCTTTGCCGTCGTTCGCGAGTTGCCGGATCAACTCGTAGACTTCCACCTTCGCCCCGACATCGATGCCGCGCGTCGGTTCGTCGAGCATCACGACCTGCGGCTCGGTCATCAGCGCCTTGCCGACCACGACCTTTTGCTGATTGCCGCCGGACAACCCGGCCGCCTGCGCGTGCTGGCCCGGTGCCTTGATCCGCAGCGACGTGAAGACCTGCTGATTCCGCACATGTTCGGCCGGCTGATTGAGGCGGCCCAGCGGCAGGATGAAGTGGCGAAGGCTCGAGAGCGAGAGGTTGAACCCGATCGACTGCTCGAGCACGAGCCCGTAGCGCCGGCGGTCTTCGGTCGCGAGCACCAGCCCGCGGGCAATCGACGCGCGCGGCGACGGCTTCGCATACGGCGTCCCGCGCAACACCACCTCGCCGCTCACGCGATGACCCCATGCGCCGAAGAGGTGCATCAGGAGCTCGGTGCGGCCCGCGCCCATCAGGCCGCCAATGCCGAGCACCTCGCCCGCGCCAAGGTCGAAGGAGATGTTGCGCAGAAAGGCCGATTCGCCCGCCTCCGGAGCGACCGTGAGATCGCGAACTTGGAGCAGCGCTCGCGATGCGTAGCCACGAACGTGCGCGAGTGGATTCCCCTCGCTTCCGCTCGCAGCTGCGGATTTGCCTGGAAACAAGTCCGTGATTTCCCGACCGACCATGTGCTTGATCACGGCCGGAATCGTCGCCGCCGCCCGGTCGAGCGTCACGATACTCGCGCCGTCCCGCAGCACGGTGATCCGGTCCGCGATGGCGAAGACTTCGTCGAGCTTGTGCGAAATGTAGACGCACGCCGTGCCCTTCGCGCGCAATCGGCGCAAATGCTCGAGCAGCACGGTGACCTCCTGCTCGGTCAGCGCGGCGGTGGGCTCGTCGAGCACGAGCACGCGCGTGCGCTTGTCCATCGCCCGAATGATTTCGACGAGTTGTTTCTGACCGATGCCGAGCGTGCGCACGGGTGCTTCCGGCGAAACGTGCAAGCCGAAGTCCGTTAACAGCGCTGCGGCGCGCCGGTGCATCTCGAGCCAGTCAATCCGCCAGCCTTCGCCCCACCTTCGGCCCGGCCCGTCGGTCTTGCGCAGCCGCGCGGCGGCTCGCAGGGCGAAGGCGGGGATGCCCCGCCGCGGTGCGCGGCCAAGGAAGATGTTCTCCGCCACCGAGAGTTCCTCGACCAGCGCGAACTCCTGCGTGATCACCGCGATGCCGGCAGTCTCCGCGTCACGGATACTCCGAAACGCCACGCTGCGCCCATCGACGAGCAACTCGCCTTCGTAGCTCCCGTGCGGGTGGATGCCCGCCAGCAGCTTGATCAGCGTGGATTTGCCCGCGCCATTCTCGCCGCACAACGCGTGGATCTCGCCGGCGCGCAGATCGAAGTTCACGCCATTGAGCGCAAGGACGCCCGGAAAGCGTTTGGTCAGGTGGCGGGCGGCGAGAAGCGACATCGCGAGGAGGAGCGCGCTGGTCGCGGCAGCCGTGAGGCTTCCGCTCGAAGGACGAAACGCTCACGCGTTCCGCTGGAAGGGCGTCCAATAAGGTAGGGCGCGACCGCTGGGCGCGCCGAAATGAATCCGTAATTCCGAAGGAAACGCGGCGGGCCCAGCGGTCCCGCCCTACCTTCGAGCCTGCTTATTCGACGCCCTCTAAGAAGATCCTTCACCGCAGGTCCGCCGCCTTGTGGAATCCGTCCGCCACGACGGTGCTCGTCAGGTTCTCTTTGTCGACCGTCACCACCTTCTCGAAGATCGACGGCACCTGCTTGACGCCGTTGTCGAGCGTTGCGGTCGTCGCCGGCTTCCTGCCCTTCGCCACCTCGACCGCGACGCGCGCAGCAAGGTTCGCGAGATTTTTCAGCGGCTTGTAGACCGTCATCGATTGCGTGCCGCGCATGATCCGCTGGCACGCGGCCAGGTCCGCGTCCTGGCCGCTGACGAGCACCTGGCCGGCGAGACCATCTTCCTGCAGCGCCTGAATCGCGCCGCCGGCGGTGCCGTCGTTCGAGACGATCACGGCATCGAGATTGCGGCCGGCCTTGGTCACCGCGGCGTTCATGATCTTCTTCGCATTCTCCGGCTTCCAGTCGAGCGCCCAGTCCTCGTGCACCACCGTGATCCTGCCGGCCTTGATCAACGGCTCGAGCACGTTGTCCTGGCCCTGCTTGAAGAGTTTCGCGTTGTTGTCCGTCGGTGCGCCGTAAATCCGCACAATCCGCGCCGGCCGCTCCTTCGGCAGCCGCGCCACGATGTAGCCCGCCTGCGCCTCGCCGACCTTCACGTTGTCGAACGTGAGGTAGTAGTCGATGGCCGCATTCAGGATCAGCCGGTCGTACGCGATGACGGGAATCCTCGCGTCGTTGGCCGATTTCACCGCGCGCGTCATCGCCGCGCCGTTGTGCGGCACGATCACGAGCACGTCGACGTTGCGGCTGATCAGCGACTCGACGTCGCGGACCTGTCGCGTGTCGTCGCTGTTGGCCGACTGCACGATGACCTTCGCGCCGAGCTTCTCGGCCTCCGCGATGAAGGTGTCGCGGTCGCGCTGCCAGCGCTCCTCCTTCAGGGTATCGAGCGACAGGCCGATGACGGGCTTTTCCCTGGAGGCGAAAGCGGCGCTGGCGAGCGTGAGTGAGAGCAGGGCGGTGACGAAGCGGAGTTTCATGTCGCGGGCGGAGTTGAGATTTACAACCGCGGAGGAATCGTGAGGCTTGCGCCGGCGTGACACTCGACAACCCAAAACTGCACCGGCTGCCGCGCGCCATCGCGTGGCGCGAGGAGCAGCGTGCGGCCGGCCGGCGCGTGGTGCTGACCAATGGCGTCTTCGATCTGCTGCACACCGGGCACCTGTATTACCTCCAGCAGGCGCGCCAACTCGGCGACGCGCTGATCATCGCATTGAACGCCGACGCGAGCGTGCGGGCGCTCAAAGGCCCGACGCGTCCCGTCCAAACCGAGGAGCAGCGGGCGTATGCGCTGGCGGCGCTGGCGTGTGTCGACGCGATCACGCTATTCAGCGAGCTGCGGCTGACAGCGGAAATCCGCGCGCTGCGGCCGGACATTTACTGCAAGGCCGGCGACTACACATTGGACAAACTCAATGCTGTGGAGCGCGCCGCGTTGCAGGAGGTGAGCGCCGAGATCAAGTTCCTGCCGTACCTGCCGGGCTTCAGCACGACGCACTTGATTGCGCGGATCAAGGCGGCGGGGGAAGTGTGAACTTGCGAAGACTGTGACGGTCGGTACGATCGTGCCGATGAGCGTGCAGCAGATTCAGGAAGAGCTGAAGAAATTGACTCCGGATGAGTTGACGGAGGTGGAGAAGCACATCCGGCTTCTGCGGGTAGTCAACGCTCCGGGGTTTAAGGAGCGTATTGCAGAGGCACATCGCCGCATGGACGCTGGACATTTTGTCACTCAGGCAGAGGTGGAGGAGAAAATAGCGCAAAGGGCGAAGAAGAATCCTCCTACCTAAATGGCGATACAGTACCGCTATCTCATCGATCAAGCAGTGGATGAGATGATCGAAAATGCGTCACGGCGGGATCAGCGAGTACTGCGCGACTTCTTCCGGTTTTTGGGACGGCAGCCTTCGACTGTTGGCGACGAGCAAGTGCCCGATGCGAGTGGTAGGGTTAATCAAGTGAAATGGCACGATCGTTTCGTGATTACCTGGGTGGATCACTCGGCCCACGAAGTTCGCATTGTCGCCGTCGAATTTCTTTAATGCGTATCGTCATTCTCGGTTCCGGCCGCGGCTCCAATGCCGAGGCGATTCTCCAGGCCCAGCAGGCCGGCCAGCTCGGTCGCGCGCGCGTCGTGCAGATCTTTTCCGACCAGCCCGGCGCCGGCATCCTGGCCCTCGGGCCGCGCTTCGGGGTGCCGGCGGATTTTCTCGATGCCGCGCCCTACAAGACCAAGCTCGATGGCGACGCCGAGTCCCATTACATCGCGGCAATCATCGCCTGCCGGGCCGACTTGATCGTGCTGGCCGGCTTCATGCGCGTGTTGAAGCTGCCGTTCCTCACGAAATTCGAGGGGAAGATCATCAACCTGCACCCGAGCCTGCTGCCGGTGTTCCCCGGACTCGACGCCATCGGCCAGGCGTTTCGCCGCGGCGTGAAGATCACCGGCTGCACTGTGCATTATGTGACACTCGACGTCGACGGCGGCCCGATCCTCGACCAGGCGGCGGTGCGCATCGAGGAAGACGATACGCTCGAAACGCTGACGGTGAAGGTCCACGCGGCGGAACATCTGTTGTTGCCCGCCGTCATCGCTCGGCTGAGCGAGCGGTGACTAGCGCGGCTGGGTCTGCGCCTTGAAGTCGGCGGTGAGCCGGTCCTTCAAGGCGACCGCCTTCGCCTGAGCGGCCGCCATGCGGACGAAGCGCCCGAGCGTCTCGGTCTGATCCGGCGAGAGCACGCTCGCGAGTTGCAGCTTAGCCGCGTCCCAGTTGACGGTGCCGCGTGCAACCCAGTCGCGTTGCGAGCCGGCGGCCTGGCGCTCGCTGTGGGCGGCGAGGATCTCGGTGGCACGCTCGATTTGCGCGGAGGTTACCGGAGCGTCCGTATAGACGCCAATCCAGGCCAGGTTCCTGGCGAGTTCGCGCACGACCTCGGTCCGGTAGTATTCGCGATAGCGCGCGGTGAGATCGCCGAAGAGCTCGCCCTCCTTGGCCAACCGCAATTTTTCGTGGTCCGCCTGCAACGCCTTGAATCCCTCGCTGTCGCGGTCGAGTCCCAGCGTGTCTGCGACCGCGTCGAGATCCATCTGCCGCTGCTTGACCCACGCCTTCAGATCCTTGAATCGCTCGATCTGCTCCGCCGAGAGGCCGAGCACTTTGAACATGCCTCCGAACTGAAGATCGAGTTGCCCCCGAAAATACGCCAGGTGTTCCGCCATCTTCCGCGGATCGTTCGCGATGAGCGTTTCGGCGGCGAGCCGGCGCGGCGCGATGGTGGGCGGTGCCGGGCGGTCGGAACAGTCCGCGGCCACCGACGCCGGGGCGGCGCCGGCGGCGGGCGAGGATGGTTGCGCGATTTTGGCGAGCGCGGCCTCGGCGGCCTGCCACCTGCGTTGCGCGGCGGCCATCGGTGCGATGAGAGCGGCGCGCTGGCGCGCGATGTCGTTGGCCGCAGCGTTGGCGCGAGCGGCCGTGGCGGCCCCACGGACGGCGAAGCCGGCGCTGATCAGGGCGAGGGCGGCGAGCGCGAGGAAAAGTTTCATCTTCATGTTGCTATGGCGCGGGGGCGGTTTCCTGGGCGGCCGCGTCGAGCTGCGCTTCCATGCGCCCGAGCGCAGCCACGCCCTGCATGGCTTTCCACTGCGCGGCCGAAAGCTGCGGCTCGAGTTGCGGCAGCGCGCGATCCCAGTTGATGAAGCGTCGTTCGGTCCGGCGCTCGGGCGATGTGTTGGCGCTCTCGATGATGTCGCCGATCCGCCAAGCTTGCTCCGAGGTCAGCGGATCGTCGGCGAAGTATCCTGCGGCACTCATGTAGGCCACGATGGCCATCGCATGGTTGCCCTCGGAGGCGGGCGGTTTCGGTTCCGCACCGGCCGCCTGCCGCGCCGAGAGCTGCTGCGCGTCGTGCACCGCATTCTCGGTCCGTTCGTGAAGGCGCTCCGGCGTCCAGTCGCCCTTGTTTACTACCCACGAGTTGTTCGCGACCACCATCGCCCGGTTCGCCTCGGCCCGCAGCGCCCGCAACTCGGCGTTGTTGTTCAGGAACTGCTGCAGCGTCGGCAGTTTCGCGCTGGGGGAAGCGGACGACCCCGCGGCGCCGTCCGCCGGCCCGCGATCTTTCCCGCGGGCGGCGAGTGTTTGCTCCGCCGTGCCCGCGTGGTCGTCGAGTTCTGCGAGGCGACGGCGCGCCGCCGCAAGATCCTGGCGCGGGTTGATGAGTGCCGTTGCGGCGGCGTGCGCCTGGTGCGACTCGAGGAACGCGGTCGCGAGCGTGAGCGCCGCGACTGCGCCCAGCGTGAGCATGGTTTTCGTTGCCGTCATAAAGCCGATCGCCGCGGCGGTCGTGGTGGCGCCGCTGCCGGCGGTGCCGCTCAACGCCGCACCCACGATGCTCGCGGCCAAACCCGCCGGCGCCGTCGCGCCCACCTGATCGGCGAACGCGAGTGCGAGCGCCGCGTTCGTCGAGCTCACGCCGCGCTGCGCCAGCTCGCCGCGCAGTTTCTCGAGCGCGCGCTCGACGCGCATGCGCGCGCCGTCCTCGGACACGTGGAGCGCGGTGCCGATCCGGCCGAACGACCGGCCCTCGAAAAAGCGCAGGAGCACCGCCTCCCGGTCGCGCTCGCCCAGCTCGCCAATGGCGGCGTCGATGATCGGGCGCAGCCGCTCCCAGTCGGCCGGCGGCCCGGCATGATGCAGGAGTTCGTGCATGGTATGGGCCTCTTGTTCGTGTTTGCGCCACGCGACGTCGGAACGGCGTGCTTTCGCCGCGGCGAAGCGAGTGCTCGTGTGCAGCCAGCCGGTGAGCGTCGGGCGATGCGCGAGCGCGGACGCCTTGCGCGCAAGATCGGTGAAGACCTGCTGTGCGACCTCTTCCGCGCGGTGCGAATCGCCGCCGAGCTGCCGCCAGGCGGCGAAATAGACGAGGTCGAGATGCCGGCGCACTAGCTCCGCGAACGCGGGTTCCGAGCGCTCGTCGACATAGCGGCGGAGAAGTTCGGGGTCGTCGCTCATGCTTCATTCCTTATCACCGGCCAAAATCAAAACCGAACAAAGAATCATGCCCCGTGAACGCATCTGCGCACGTGACGCCGGGGGAAAACTCAGCCAGCATGTCGGAGTATGGACGAGCGTCCGCGCATCCTCATCGTTGAAGACGAGCCGGCGATCGCCGACACGCTGGTGTATGCACTGAAGACGGAGGGCTTCACCCCGGAATGGTGCACCACGGGCCGCGCCGGGCTCGAGGCGCTGGCGGCCAGGCCATTTGCGCTCGTGGTCCTCGACGTCGGGCTGCCCGACGGCAGCGGCTTCGACGTTTGCAAGCAAATCCGCGCGCGCTCCGCCGTGCCGGTGCTTTTCCTCACCGCGCGCAACACCGAGCTCGACCGCGTGCTGGGACTCGAGCTGGGCGGCGACGATTATCTCACGAAGCCCTTCAGCCCGCGCGAACTCACCGCCCGCGTGAAGGCGATCCTCCGTCGGACCAATGGAAGCGGCGATGTTCTCGCGGGTGGGGCCGGCTCTCCGGGCCGGCCTGAGATTCTGGATAATCGGTCTGCGGGAACTCAGGCCGCTTCGGAGAAGCGGCCCCACCCATTCGCGGTCGACGAGGAACAGTGCCGGATTTCCTACCACGGCGTCGCGCTCGAGCTCACGCGCTACGAATACCGGCTGCTGAAAGCACTCGTGCAAAAGCCGGGTCGCGTCTTCTCCCGCGAACAATTGATGGCGGCGGCGTGGGAGGATCCGGCGGCCAGTCTCGACCGCACGGTCGATGCGCACATCAAGACCCTGCGGGCCAAGCTCCGCACCATCGCACCGAACGAGGATACGATTCAAACCCATCGTGGGCTCGGCTATTCGCTGAAACCGGCCGCGGCCTCCGCGCCGCCGGAACCGCGCTGAACCCAACGCGGCGTCCGGCGTCGCATCGCGAGATGAAAATCCGCACGGCCATCTTCATCGTGTACGTCGCCGCCTCGGCGGTCGGCTTCGCCGTGGTGATGGCGATTGTGCTGCGCGACGTGCGGCTGCGTTACGTCGAGTCGATGCGTCGCACGATGGGCGATACGGCGGCATTCCTCGCGGTGTTCGCCGGCGAGGGGCCAGCCGCCGGCCATGCGTGGGCGGAAAAACTCGCGACGTTGCCCTCGAGCGCCGAATTGCTCCGCGTTTTTGCGGGCGACAACGACGGCCGCGTGGTCTTCGACTCCGCGCGCGGCCGCGATGTCGGGCAGGTCTACCCGTGGCCGATGCGCGGCGGCGGGCCCGTGGCTTCCGAGAATTACAGCCTCGACAACGTGTCGGAAGTCGGCGGCGAGCTGCGGGTGCGCACGCCGGTCCGCAGCGGCGGCGCCGTGGTCGGCTGGGTCGGCGTTGGCCGGCCGCTGGCCACGGTTACGGCGGGCGTCAGCGAGGCGCGGTGGCGGTTGGTTACCTATCTCATGCTCGTTGCGGCGGTGATGGTCGCGGCGGGTTGGTGGATTGCGTCGCGGCTCACCCATTCGCTCGAGCGGCTGACCGCGTACGCCCTGGCGGTGCGCGACGGCCGGCCGGCACAGCCGCCGGTTTCGCGCGCGAGGGAAATCGCCGCGCTCGGCCGCGCCTTCGAGGAGATGCGCCTGACGCTCGAGGGCAAGGCTCACGTCGAGCGCTATACGCAGGCGCTCGCGCACGAGTTCAAGGCGCCGCTCTCGGCAATTCGCGGCGCGGCGGAGTTGCTGGACGAAGACATGCCGCGGGCCGAACGCGCGCGGTTCATCGGCAACCTCCGCGCCGAGTCGGATCGACTGCAGCTCATCGTCGACCGGCTGCTCGAACTCGCCGCGCTCGAGGCCCGGCGGGAGGGGGCGAGCCAGGCACCGGTCGCCCTGGCCGCGTTGATCCACGAGGCGTGCGAACACGCCCGGCCGACGGCCGCCGCCCGTGATGTCGTGCTGCGCTGCGATGCGCCCGTGCACATTCGCGTCGCGGGCGACGGTTTTCTCCTGCAGCAGGCGGTGTCGAACTTGCTCCAGAACGCGCTCGAATTCACGCCGCCCCGCGGTGCCGTGGCGGTGGTGTTGCGCCGTGAAACGGTCCGCGCGGTCATCGTGATCGAGGACACGGGTGCGGGCATTCCGCCCTACGCGCTGGAGAAGGTATTCGAGCGATTCTATTCGCTGCCGCGGCCGGACACCGGTCGCAAGAGTTCGGGCCTCGGACTGAGCATCGTCCGGGAGATCGCCCGGCTGCATGGAGGCGAAGTCAGGTTGGAAAATCGGTCGGAAGGCGGCGCGCGGGCGCAGCTAAGCCTGCCGCTGGGGTAAGCGGGACCGCCGGCGACACGGAGGCCGTCCCTCCAGGAACGCGAATTCTCCAGTGGCGTTGTGGCGAGGACGGTACTTCGCGAGCAAGTGGTAGGGGCAATGTTCCGCATTGCCCGGGAGTTGGCCAATCGCGGGTTGAAGCCCCGAGTCACAGATCTCCCTTCCCGCCAATATTTCCACGAAGCGCGCAGCCAAAGACGCAGGAAGTTTGTCATCTATTAGATGACAAACTACAGTGATTCCATGCTCTCTGGTTTGTCATCTAATAGATGACAAACCGGCGATGCTCCGCATGGCCCGCGGCGGATGAGGGACCCTCCGCCCTGCCAAAGTCGAAACCACGGTGCACGGCGCAGCAATTCACGCCGAATTCACACCCACTTCATGCGCGGTTCATTCACGGCGGGCAGAGTGCACGCGATGGAACCGCCGCCGCTCCCTGCCACGCGCAACCGCACCCATCACGAAATTGGTCCGGCGGCGGCCAGCGGGCCGAAGCCCCTCGCGACCGTGTGAGATGAAGCCGAAGAATCTTCCCCGGCTCTGGTGCGCGTTGCAGGGACTGCTGCCGTTTGACTCGCGCCCGGCCGTCGGCGCCGAGTTGGTCGCGCCCGGCAAAGGTTCAAATCGCGTTGCGATGGTCGATGGTCGCATGGACCGTACAGCGCGTGGCCCTCTACGAAATCAAAGTCGAAATCCCGGCGGCGCTCGCCGGGGCGGCGGATGAGGTGCTGCTCGAGCTGGCGCGGGAGAACTGGAGCGTGCTGGAGGATGTGATCGTGAAACGCGCGTGGGTGCTGGGCATTGGCGCGGACGAACCGGCGATGCGGCACGAATGGAGCCAGCTTGCCCCGCAGCTCGCCGCCGCGGGCGTTCCCCCCGTCGCCGAGCCGGAAGGCCGCGCGCTGCAGGACGCGGACTGGCGCGACAGCTACAAGGCGCATTTTCACGCGTGGCAATTTGGCCGGCTACACTGGGTGCCGGTGTGGGAGCGCGACACGTTTTCGTTGCCGGCGGGAGATGCCGTGTTGTGGCTCGATCCAGGGCTCGCGTTTGGCACGGGCAACCACGAGACGACCCGGCTTTGCGTCGAACGGCTCGTGACGCTGGCGGAGGAGCGTGGCAGCGGCGGGCGCGTGCTCGATGCGGGCTGCGGCTCGGGCATCCTCGCGCTGTCCGCCGCGTTGCTCGGCTTTCGCGATGTCGCGGGGTTCGACCACGATCCGGAGGCCGTGCGGATCAGTCACGAAAACGCCGCCGCCAATCGGTTGGACGGCCGCGTGCGGTTCTTCATCGCCGATCTCGTCACGGGCCTGGCGGAGGAGACGGGCCGGGTCGACGTAGTGCTTGCGAACATCCAGGCGGACGTGCTGATGCGCCATGCGCGCGAGCTGGTCGGCGCGATGGCGCCCGGCGGCACGTTGATCCTCAGCGGCATTCTCGCGAACGAAAACACGCAGGTGCGGACGACGTTCGAAGCGCTCACCCCCGGCTGGGCCATCAACGCGCGCGTGATGAGCGAGTGGAGCGACGTCGTGCTGACGCGCGCGCGGTCCGGAAATTTGTAGGGCAGGGTCTCCCAGCCCCGCCGATGTGGGCTGAGACCGTGCGATCCGACCGGCGGGTTCGGGAGACGCCGCCTTGCATCACGGAAACAGCACGCGGCCGGCCGTGCGTTCCGCCGCGAGCATGCGGAGAAATTCCTCGCGCTTGATTTCGCGGGCACCGAGCAGCGCGAAGTGCGGCGTGAGCTGCTGGATGTCGATCCAGGTCGCGCCGTGGCTGCGCAAATGCTGGATCAAGTGCAGCACGCAAAACTTCGAACCGTCGTCGATCCGGTGAAACATGCTTTCGCCGGTGAAGACGCCGCCGGCGGTGACGCCGTACAACCCGGCGACGAGTTCATCGCCGTCCCACGCCTCGACGCTGTGGGCATGGCCGCGCCGATGCACCTCCACGTACGCGCCGATCATGGCGGGGGTGATCCACGTGCCGCGCTGGCCGGGCCGGGCGGCCGCGGCGCAGGCACGAATCACCGTGGCGAAATCGCGATCGATCGTGAAACGCAGTCCGGCGTGGGCCCGTTGCGATTTCCGCAGGTTGCGCGGGATGTGCAGGGCGGCGAATTCGAGGACCGCGCGCCGCGGCGGGCAGACCCACGGAATCGGGCTGAACGGATTCGAGTCGGGCCACGGAAAGATGCCGTGCCGGTACGCCGAAATGATCCGGTCCGGCGAAAGGTTGTAATCCAGTGCCACGAGCCCGAGTTCGTCGGCGGGATCGGGCGAGCACCATTCGATGGAAGACATGGCGGGCGGCTACTGCGGCGTGCCTTCCCATCCACCATCGCTTCTCATCTGAGCGCCAGCGAAGAAGTGAAAACTCCGCCCTTCGCTTGGCCACCCCGGAGCAAGCTCCGGGGCATCAAGGCCAAACGACCGCTCCGCGGATCGGGCTCCGTTTAATCGCATGAAGGAACGTAGCAGGCTACGGGGAATGGACCCGCTTGCGATTCAATGGGATCGCCGCGGCTCCCAGCGCCGTGGATCCTTTTCTTGGATTCCGGGCTGTGCTCAGAATGACAAACCATTGGGAAGATACACCGGAGTGTGCCGCAGAGGCGGCAATCGTCGAGATCAGCTCGGCAGACCGGCAGGGCGAACCGTCCCAGGTGGGCCGCGCCGCCGGCGGACGAGTCGCGCCGCCGGCGAACGAGTCGCGGCAAGGGCACCGCTCCGACTTCCACGTAACGATGAATTCGCCGCCGCGCGGTGGTTGGATGCACATTTTGTTCGGCACCCGGATAATTCCTTGCGTGAGGGTGCGCGAACTCGCTTGGCTCCGGCCGCTGCGATGAATGCCCCGGAAGACGCGACCTTGCTCCAGGCGGTGGCGCGGCGCGATGAAGCGGCGTTCGCGGAATTGTACGATCGGCTGTCGCGGCCGGTGTTCTCCCTGATCGTGCGCGTGCTGCGTTCGCGCGCCGAGGCGGAGGAGGTGCTGCAGGAGGCATTCTGGCAGGTGTGGGAGCGCGCGCGCGACTATCGGGTCGAACTCGGGTCGCCCTTTTGCTGGGTCGTGACGATCGCGCGGCGCAAAGCCATCGATCGGCTGCGCGCCAACGCGCGTCACCTGCGCCGCATCGAGGAGGCGCAGGGCTTGCGCACCGAAGAGGACAGCACCGCGCCGGCGGGCCTGGACGTTCTCGCCGCCGACGAGCGTGGGACCGCCGTGCGGGCGGCGCTCGCGAAAATCAACCTGGAGGAGCGCCGCGCGATCGCCCTCGCGTTCTTCGAGGGCTTGACCCACGACGAAATTGCCAGGGCGCTCGACCAGCCGGTCGGCACGATCAAGGCGCGGATTCGCCGCGGCCTGTTGAAATTGAAACCAGTCCTGGCGCGGCTGCGTCAGGTGGAACCCGGATGAGCCACCCATGAGCGTGAAAAAAACACCCCGCATCCGTCGCGCCACTTCGCCCTCATGCGCGTTCGGCGATCCGTTGGACGAATCGACCGCGCGGCTCGCCCTGCTCGCGCCAGTTGCGCCGGCGCCGTCGCCGGCGGTGAAGGAAGCGCTGCTCGCGCGGATTCGCGCGTCCCAAGGTGGGGCCGCGTGGCGATTCGGCTCGCTGGCGGGCAACGAAGGCTGGGTGCGGCTCCCGTTCCCGGGCGTGCGGATGCGCGAGATCAGCGTCGATGCCGCTCGCGACACGGCGCTCGTTTACATCGAAATGGAGCCCGGCGCAATTTTCCCGGACCATGACCATTCCTCCGCCGAACGGGGCATCGTGCTCACGGGGGATTTCGAGATGGGCGGGCGGTTGCTGCGCGCCGGCGAATTCTACGAAGCGGCGGCCGGCACGCGGCACGAGCGGATCGCGAGTCCGGCGGGCTGCACCGGACTGTTGTGGGTGGGTGCTGCGGCGTGGGGCGGCTGGCGCAAGGCCATGGCGGCGGCGGCCGCGCAACGATAACATGCGACGGCTTTTCGCCGTGGTCGGGCTGGCGCTGGCGGGTTGCGCGGCGTTGCGCGCGCACGATCCCGGCATCAGCACGGCCCAGGGCGAACTGCGCGCCGATGCCTTGATCCTTGCCACCGGTTTCGCACCGGCGGATGTGCAGCAACTGTTGCCCGTGGGCGATCGCAGCGAAGGCAGTTGGAGCCAGGCGGAGTTCGACGCGGTCCACGATCGGCTGCTCGCGATCGCGCCGCGGCTCTGGGAAGTGCGGCGGGGCGAGGCGCTGCTCACGCCGCGCGACATCCGGGTGGAGCTGCTCGCTGGTGACAACGTGAGTTTCCATCTCGTGTATCCGCGCAGCGCAGCGGATGAAAAACTAACGCTGCGGGCGCCCAAACTCGGTGAACTGCCGTCGGGTCATCGTCAGTTCGTGATTATCTCCGACGAGCGGGGTTCGACGATCACGAAGAAGCTGCTGAGCGCGCGGGATCCGGTGATCGAGGTGCCACTGGGTGCGGGGCCGGCGGCGCAAGCGGGTTCGGCCAAGGGCGAAGCGCCGGCGCAAACCGCGGCGTCCTCGGCGCCGACCTTCTGGGGATTCTTGAAACTCGGCATCGAGCACATCTGGACCGGGTACGATCATCTGCTCTTCCTTTTCGCGCTGCTGCTGGTTTGTCGCGGATTCCGCTCGATTGTCGCGATCGTCTCGTGCTTCACCATCGCGCACTCGGTCACGCTGGCGCTCGCGACGCTGAACGTGGTCACCCTGCCTTCGCGGCTCGTCGAGCCGGCGATTGCGGCTTCGATTGTCTTCGTGGGCGCGGAAAATCTCTGGCGGCGAGGGGAGGAACCGCGCGGGCGCTGGGCACTGACCTTCGCGTTCGGACTGATCCACGGTTTCGGCTTCGCCAGCGTGCTGCGCGAGTTGGGCGTTGGCCAGGGCAGCGAGGGCGTGGCGATGCCGCTGCTCACGTTCAATCTTGGCGTGGAGATCGGGCAGATCGTCGTCGCTGCCGTCGTGCTGCCGATCGTGTGGCAGCTGCGGAAATCGGAGGCATTCCTGCGCCGCGGCGTGCCGGTGCTCTCGGCAATGGTCGCCGCGGCGGGCCTGTACTGGCTGCTGCAGCGGACGTGGTTCGCCTGAGAAGAGACGGGTGATTTGAGTCGCGGCGCGTCAGGTGGAACGCGACCTGCGGGCAGGTT
>Ga0082335_1002711_pt1 | contig 32013 bp, 26 predicted proteins | sample Subgrocontami58m_FD_72375 | JGI IMG/M metagenome (GOLD analysis project Ga0082335, IMG submission 72375) | Subsurface groundwater microbial communities from S. Glens Falls, New York, USA - GMW37 contaminated, 5.8 m (SPADES assembly) (version 2) ...
GTTATCCTATTGGCCTCAAAAGATGAATTTACGCTTTTTAAGGCCTGGAAGCTGCCATACCAGAGATCAAGCTTATTGGTTATTATTTTCGGCGTCATCCGAATTCACCTCTGACGTAACCGTCTGTGCGTTTATCCGCCGGCGCGGTAAAGATCTTATCTGTCTTGTCCAGCTCAATAAGCTCGCCGTTTAAAAAAAAGGCCGTCATATCGCCGACCCGGGCTGCCTGCTTGACATTGTTAGTCACCAGGACTATCGTGTATTTTTGTTTTAGCTTGACCATGGCATCTTCTACTTTCGCGGTTGATATAGGATCAAGCCCCGAGCATGGCTCATCAAATAATATCACCTCAGGCTCAACCGCGAGTGTCCTGGCTATACAGAGGCGCTGTTGTTGGCCGCCGGATAATTTAAAAGCAGATTCATTTAATCTATCCTTTACCTCTTCCCAGAGATACGCCTCATTTAACGACCCTTCCACTATTTCCGCAAGCTGCTTTTTATTTTTTTCACCGTGCATCCGCACTCCGTAAGCTACGTTATCAAAAATAGACAACGGAAGCGGCAGCGGCAAAGCGAATACCATACCCACTCTTTTACGCAACAATTCAGTATCAATATTTTTTACTTCTTCCTGTTCAAGTTTTACTACTCCCGTCATCTTGAAATTCTGATTAAGGTCGTTTAATCGATTGAGCATCCTTAGAAAAGTAGTCTTGCCGCTATTGGAAGGGCCTATAGCGCTTAAGATCTCATTAGCCTGTATTCCCATGCTTACCTCTCTTAAGGCGTGCACAGTGCCAAACCAAACGTTTAAGCCTTTTATGTCAAACTTTACCATTTTTTCTTCTTTCTGAACCGATATCTGATGATTATCGCGACTAAATTCATAAATAACACAAGCGCCAGCAGAACAAACGCCGTCCCATACCTTATCTTCTCGTCAACATTCGGCACCTGCGTTGAAATAACATAAAGATGATATGGCAAAGCCATTGCCTGATCAAATATAGAGCCAGGTAACCGCGGAAGATAAAAAGCCGCGACCGTAAATAGGATCGGGGCTGTTTCACCGGCTGCCCTTCCTAAGCCTAAGATCGTCCCTGTCAGTATTCCGGGTACGGCATTAGGAAGAACAATATGCCTTATTGTCTGCCACTTGCTAGCACCCAAAGATAAACTTACCTCGCGGAAAGAATACGGAACGCTCTCTAAAGCTTCGCGTGACGTAGTAATAATAACGGGAAGTATCATAATGCCAAGTGTAAGCGAACCTGAAATAATGGACGCACCGAATTTGAAAAATACCACAAAAATGGCCAAACCAAAAAGCCCATACACTACCGATGGCACGCCTGCGAGGTTGACGATCGCTAATTTTATAAGCCTTGTAAGAAAATTATCCTTTGAATATTCGCTTAAGTATATTGCCGCAAGAAGCCCTATAGGCAAGGCAAAGATGATAGCGCCCGTGACTAAATATATCGTTCCTACTATAGCCGGAAATATCCCTCCGGCGCGCATTCCTTGCCGCGGTATATCCGAGAGGAACTGCCAATTTATCGCAGGCAGGCCTTTTTGGATAATAATGACAACTATCAGGCCAACAGGAATAACGATCAAAAGTGTCGCCAAAAATAAAATGGAAAACGCGATCTTCTGTGTTCTATAGGAATTTTTCATTACTGTCTCTTATGCAGGAATAGGTCCGCGGTCACATTGATAGCAAAACTGATGACAAATAGGACAATGCCAACGGCAAATAAGGCAAAATAGTGCTCTGCCCCGACCACTGCCTCGCCCATTTCCGCGGCAATAGTAGCAGTCAATGTCCTGACAGGAGCTAGAATGCTGTTTGGCATGACCGCGGCATTTCCTGTTATCATCATCACTGCCATTGTTTCGCCTATAACCCTGCCAATGCCTAACATAACAGCCGCGACGATACCGCTTGATGCGGCTGGAAGCATTACCCGCCATATGGTCTGCCAATGCGTTGCGCCCAGCGCTAAAGCGCCTTCTTTATACGTCTTTGGGACTGAATATAACGCGTCTTCGGCAATTGAGACTATCGTAGGCATAGCCATAAATGCCAGCATTATTGACCCGGACAACGCGGTTAATCCTGTCGGTAAATGAAAAACAGTTTTTACTAACGGAACGAGTGTTACCATTCCGATAAACCCAAGGACAACGCTTGGGATAGCCGCTAATAATTCAATACCCGCTTTAAGGACCTCTTTGATCTTTAACGGGGCGATCTCAGCTATATAGATCGCGCAGCCAACTCCTATTGGAATAGAAATGATCGCTGCGCCCAAAGTGACCAACAATGAACCCATGATCAAAGGCAATATGCCAAGCGCGGGAGGCTCAGAGATCGGATACCAGCTCTTCCCAAATAGGAAGTTAAAAAAGCCCACGGTCTTAAATACAGCAAGCCCTTCTTTAAGCAGAAAAAGAAAGATCAGCGCCACAAAAAATATGGAAGCTAATCCGCAGATCAGGATAAGGTTTTCAATTATGAACTCTTTTAACTTACGCATGAACACCTAATCAAATATGTTTAACTCCGCCTCATAAAATATCTTAAAATTCTCTACGACAATTTTAAGATATTCGTCGGAGTCTGCGTAAAATTGCGTAGCAATTTTACTTGACCGGCACAAAATCAGTTGCCAAGACAATATCCTGGCCTTCTTTGGAAAGCGCGAAATCCACGCATTTCTTTACCAGGCCTCCAGGTAAACCATTCGTATATAAAAATAACGGCCTTGAAATAGGATACTTGCCGTTGATAACGTTCTCTATTGTCGGCGCTTCATACTCAGACTTTTCATCTTTGGCTATAGATACAGGTTTTTGTTTTTTTGATATATAACCCATCCCATAATATCCTATGGCAGAAGAGTTTCCGGCCACTTCATCGGCAATTGCCTGGGAAGATGAAAGCATTAAAGCGCTTGGAACGAATTCTTCTTTACTGCTAGGATCGTTCTTTCTTAATACGTGCTCTTTAAAATAAACGTGTGTCCCGGAATTAACTTCACGAGAGAGTACAACTATCTTTTCATCTTTGCCGCCGAGTTCTTTCCAATTACTGACCCTTCCTGTAAAAATATCAGCGAGTTGGGCCAAAGTAAGCTTGCTAACAGGATTAGCAGGGTTTACTACGACCGCAAGGCCGTCTAATGCCACCTTTATTTCGTTGGGGTTTATGCCTTTTTGTCTGGCAAGAACGATCTCTTTTTCTTTGATGTTCCTTGAGCTCATGGCAATATCGCAGGTGCCGCTTATCAGGCTTGATAACCCTGTGCCTGAACCGCCGCCTGTAACAGCCACAAAATCACTCGTATTCTTCTCCATATATTTCTCAGCCCATGCCTGGCCCAGATTTACCATAGTATCCGAACCTTTTACCTGCACTGAGTTCTTGTCCTTTGCCGCAAACACGCAAGTCGCAAACGTCATTGCTATTAATACCAATACCCATTTTTTAAACATCACCTTCCTCGCTTTCTTTGTAGTTAGTATAGTTTACACACATTATGCCTATGTAAAGCTGATGTAAAATCTGTGTAAAATTGCTAACTGGATCTAAAAAGTTATTTTAACCTTTGTGCCTAACACATTAGCATCTACCCACTTTCCTGAACTTTTGGCGCTCTGCAGTATATAATATATCTCTGCTTTCAAGTTCTTGGTTAGATCCATGCTAAACCCGGAAGAGAACCTGTTTTGGTTAAACTCATCCAACTTACTGAAACCAATGAATATTTCATCAGATATGTACGGCTGGATCTCTAATTTGGTAAACTTCCAAGGTGATTTTAATGTGACTTTGTTACGATATCTCCAGGAATCCCTCTGGTAATCAAAATGCCTGTATTCCAAGCGGCTGCGGTCTTCGATTTTCAGCCCTTTCAAACCCCAAAGTAACGTCGCAGTCACGTAAGGTTCATACTCTAACTTAAATTTCCCTCTCTTTAATTCATAGACATGGCGATAGCCGCCGCCGATATTTAGATATTTTTTTAAACTATAGAAGAAACCTGCGTCGTAGTGATGGTAATAGAAGTCGTTGGCGTTATCTCCCCAACGGAATTCTTCTTCAAAAGCTACCTTTGCGTCTTTGCCGGCCTTAAATTCCTCTATGTTTGTATTCCACACCTGGAAATCATGATCGTCATAGGCATAGGTTTTTGTCGCGAACATAAGCATTAATACTAATAATACTAAGCTTATTTTTTTCATCTCCCCCTCCTTTTTAGGTTCGTGGTAGTTTATTGTTATAAAGGAAGGATACTACGCAGACATTAAATCCACTTCAATGGTAAGTAAAATGGGAGTAAATCTTATGGGAGGGTAAACCAGAACTTTGAGCCGAGGCCTTCAACACTCTCTACACCTATGCTGCCGTTATGCAGTTCTATAATATGTTTGACGATAGAAAGCCCGAGTCCCGTGCCGCCAAGTTCGCGTGAGCGTGCCTTGTCAACACGGTAGAACCGCTCAAAAATACGCGGAATGTCTTTTTCAGGGATCCCGATGCCGGAATCCTCCACGAAGACCTTTATTTTACCGTCTGCTTCCCGGGCATATATACTTATAGTGCCGTTCTCTTTATTGAATTTTATCGCGTTATCAATAAGATTGGTGAATACCTGTTCAACTCTGTCCTTATCCGCGGACACCTTAATGCCAGCATCAAGGCCGTTTTTTATATCAATTTTCATCTTTTTTGATTGGGACTTAAATCCGTTGATTACTTCCTGGAGCAGTTGGCTTAAATTAAAACTGCTCTTATGCAACGTTATTTCCTTTGATTCAAAATGCGCCAGTGAAAGCAGATCATCGACTAAATTATTAAGCCGTTCGGTATGGCTTTGGATGATCTCTAAAAAGTTACGGCTATTCTCTTTATCATTTATAGCGCCCTCCAAAAGCGTCTCTACAAAACCTTTTATGGAAGTAAGAGGCGTTTTTAGCTCATGAGAAACATTTGCCACAAAATCACTGCGCACTTTCTCAAGTTTACGGATCTCAGTTATATCGTGGATGACCACCAAACATCCGTTTATCGCTTCATTATCAAATATGGGTGTAGCATTAACTTCAAATATCCCGCGCACAGGATAAATAAGTGTTATTTCCTCTGATACAGGTTTGCCTTTTTTAAAGATCCTGCTTATGACCTCTGCTAAATCATTGTTACGGACAGCCTCCAAAAACACTTTACCCTCTACGTCGTTATTTAAGACGCTGAATATTCTTTCAACCGTCGGATTAACAGAAACAATGCGGCTTTCTTTATCTAAAACAATGACTCCTTCTATCATGCTGTTAAAGATCGCGGACAATTTTTGGTTCTGTGTTTTGATCAATTTTATCTTATTTTCTATATCCTGGGCCATCTTGTTCAAGGTCAGAGCAAGTTCTCCTATTTCATCCCTGGAGGGCTGTATTATCCTGCGGCTAAAATCACCTTCTGAGAACCTGCGGGAAACGTGGATCATTCTATTGATGGAATCAACGGTCCGGCCTGCCACAAGAGAACCTAAAGCAAAAGCTGAAACTAGAGCCAAGAGCAAGCCCAGAAAGACTATCTTTCTTATCGCGAATAACGTCTTCTGCAAGCTTTCAAGGGTAAGGGCCAACTTTAGGACTCCAACTATAGCATCCTTGTCTGTTAAAGGCAGGGCAACATAAAGCATATCTATCTTAAGTGCCGGCGAATAACGGGTATCGCTGCCGACGCTGCCGCTTAACGCTGTCTTCACTTCCGGCAGATTGAGATGATCTTCCATTTGCGAAATCTCTTCCTGGACTCTCTCTGAATCAGCCAAGACCTTACCTTGCGAATTCATGATAGTAATACGGCATTTTGTCTTTGACGACAGAACATTGACCAATGCCTCTAAAGATGGGGCGTCTTCACGCTTAAGGCTTTCAATTGGGACCTGGCTTTCAATTAACTTTGCCTGGACAATAAGGGAAGACTGGATACTGCGCAGAGAATTTTCTTCCAGATTTTTATCAAGGAAGAAAGCAATAAAACCGAAGGAAACCAAGATCACGAAGACATAAGAAAAGATCAGTTTTAGTTTAAAGCTCCTGATCCTCATATTCAAACCTATACCCATAATTTTTTACGGTAACAATACGCTTTGACTCACTTTTGAGCTTTTTACGCAGTGTCCTGATGTGCACGTCCACGGTGCGAGTCTGTATCTCTAGCGCGTGGTCAAACCCCCAAATAGTATCTAGCAGGTGATCGCGAGATAACACCCTGCCCTTTGCCTTTATCAGAGTCCTTAAAAGCTCGAACTCCTTTGCCGTAAGTTCAACCGCTTTATCTTTAACTGATACCGTTATCTTAGATAGGTCTATTGTAAGGCCGCCTATCTTTAACAGCTCGGGTAATGCATCTTTTTCCTTTACGCGGCGCAAAACCGCTTTTATCCTGGCTAACAGTTCCCGCAAGCTAAACGGCTTTGTCACATAATCATCAGCGCCTAATTCAAGGCCTATGACCTTATCCGTTTCCTGGCTTTTTGCGGTAAGCATGATTATTGGAATAGAGGCGGTCTTACTTTCTTTCTTGAGAGCCTTGCAAACCTCTAAGCCATCCATACCCGGCAGCATCAGGTCCAGGATAACAATATCAGGATGTTCCTTATTAGCCAGTTCCAGAGCATCTTCCCCGTCATTGACAGACAAGGTCCTGAACCCTTCCTTCTTCAGGTTATACTCCAACATTTTAACTATATCTTTTTCGTCCTCAACAATTAATATTTTTTCTTTCATAACTGCGAATTCACGAAATCCCAATTTGCCAAATTCTTGATAAAAGCATCTAAGTAATCGCCTCTTCTATTCTGGTAATCAAGATAATAAGCGTGTTCCCAGACATCAACGGTCAACAATGGAACCAAGCCATGCGCTATAGGCGTATCCGCATTAGACGTCTTCATTATTTCCAATTTACCTTCTTTAACGACTAACCAGGCCCATCCGCTGCCGAACTGGGTCAAACCAGCGTTCTTAAGATCTTCTGCGAACTTTTCATAGCTGCCGAAAACGGCATTTATCTTTTGAGCTATAGCACCTACTGGTTTACCTGCGCCACTAGCTCCGCTGGGTTTCATGGACTTCCAATAAAAATCATGGTTCCATGCCTGCGCCGCGTTATTGAATATCGCTGCCTTTGAAGCATCGTTAACTGTCTTTTTGATAATGTTCTCAAGCGTCTCTTCAGCAAGCGCCGTTCCTGCTATCAAGCTATTCAATTTTTCAACATAAGCGGCATGGTGTTTGCCATAGTGAAATTCCAGGGTCTTTGCGCTTATGTGCGGTGATAAAGCGTCTTTCGCGTACGGTAATGCCGGCAAAATTATAGCCATGTTTCCCTCCTTGAGCAGAATGCGAAACACCGACGCAATACCATTAAGCGTCGGGTGTAAGTTAAGTTGTATGTTCTTCAGCAAAGGTGGGCAGGGTGATACAGAACTTAGCGCCCCTGCCCTCTTCAGACTCTACTGTAATATTGCCATTATGCTGTTTGATTATGCCATAAGACACGAACAGCCCCAATCCTACTCCGGGCTGCTTATCCTCACCGCCTCCTAAAATACCTTTTGTCGTGACAAAAGGCCCGAATATCTTAGATTTCAGATCTTCTTTAATTCCTACTCCGGTATCTTTAAAACAAACGATCACTTCCGATCTATCAACATCATAATCAAGACTAATAGTCAGCTTTTTTACAGGCAACCCCCTCATCGCGTCGCGCGCGTTCATCATAATATTAACAAATGCCTGCGATAGCTGGCCCTGGTTACAGTAAACGCGCGGCGTATCTTTTAGCTGGGTCTCGACGGTTATATTATTGGCTTCAAATACCTTATCCAACAGCACGAGGTTTTGTTTTATGATCTCCCCAATATCAAAGCGGTCTCTTTTATCGTATGATTTGCCTGAAAAATCAAGCATGGTCTTAATGATCCAAGCCGCCCTCCTGGCAGAATCTATTATCAATTTAAGCGTGTTTTTCATGGTCTCAGGATCGCCGGACGCAAATGCCAACTCGGCGTTGCCTAAAATGATCTCCAGGACATTGTTAAACTCATGGGAAACACCGGTAGCTAAAGACCCAACAGTAGCCATCTTTGATGACTGGACCAAACGTTCACGTGTCCTGCGGTCATCGGTCACGTCCCTGGCAATGCTGCCGAAATATTTCACCTTGCCGCTGAGGCCAAAAATAGGCACAAGGGTCACGGTTTTTATGACATTTAAACCGTCGGCGCGCAGCATCTTCGCTTCAAAAACGCGGGGTTTTCCAGTTAGTACGTCTTTTGCCGCGTTCCTCGCTGTTTCTTTGTAGGGTTCAGGCCAGATATTTTCAAAAATATTGCCCAAGGCATCTTCCAACTTCCAAGACATCATATCCAGGCCTCGTCTATTTATATACACACATTTACCTTCCTTGTTATAGATCTCAATACTATCAGGCGAATCGTCTACTAACGCGGCGTGCAAAGCCTCAGAAGCTGATGTCTGGATAGAATCAAACGAGATCTTGAATAAAAACAGCGAAGTAACAGAGACTAACAAGAAAAATATCAAAAATATGGATATCAACATAAGGCGCGTAATAGCTACATTTGACCTATCGTCAATAAGGACCACTTTCCATCCCGAGAGATTATTAATACTTTCTTCTACAAAATGGAACAGTTTGTTGTCCAAGAAAACTGTGCCTGAATTATCATCCATACGCTCAAAACCGACGCTGTCCCATGGGCCGTCCCCGAACTGCCTTGATACCCTCAAGGCATCTTTTTGGATATCCGTTAAGTCTCTTATGCCGCGAAAGACCCAATCAGGCCGGCTTGAAACGAAAATAACGCCTTCTGGGCTGACGAGAAAAATATATTTATACGTTTTGAAATACTCCCCCAGCGAATCCAGCGAACCCTTGGCTACAACTACGCCAATTGGCGGATCTCCGGGCTTTCTATCTTCGCCTAACACAGGGTAAGAGACATAGATACCGCGCTCGTTGGAAGTGACTCCGCGGGCAAGATACACCCCCCTGTTCCCGTTCATGGCCTCCTTAAAATAAGGCCTAAAGGAATAATTGTTACCTACAAAACTCTTAACGGTATCTCTATTAGAAGAGGCCAATGTCAAACCGCTATCATCCATCAGATAACAAACATCCGCCCCGATGCCGGCCTTGAAACGGTCTATATGCTCATTTACTACCTGCATATCCTCGTTGCTTAAGCTCTTTTGAGAAAAAATATAAGAAATATCCGGAGACCCAGCTAAAGCGCTGATAACATCAAGCTTATTAACAGACATATAGACAAATTGGGCGAATACTTTTGTTTTTAAATGGCGCGCGGCCTTCTCATCTTCTTGCACACGCCTGCCGGAATAATCCACTACGCGCCATCCTACGTAAAAGAAGAGCAAAAGGAATGAAAAATAAAACGTAAATAAAATAATAAAACGCCTTAATTCCCGCTTCTCTTCTTTGACAAAAGCTTGCAAGCTCTGGTCAATGGCAAAAAATACTACTGACATTGCCATTAAGAAAGCAAGCACAGCCCTTAGCAGCGCGACCGGGAAATGCGTCAAAGCCAGAAAAGTATCGTTATTTATAATATTGGCAGGAAAAAAATAACCAGGCATTACTATAAAGCCGGTAGCAAACGCGTACAAGAACATGCTACCTCCGGCGCAGCTTAAAAAAACGCGCGAAAGCTTTGAAAATGGCCTATTAAACGCCCTCGCGTGGCTTAATAAGATCAAAGATGCCCAAAAAGCGCCTGTAAATCCAAAGCAATATCTCACGAAGGCGTTGAAACCGTCCAAACCAAACCACAGGCCAACACAGGACAATAATGAAGGAAAGACATAACACCACTTGCCGACCATCCTGTCGCGATCCGAAACACTGCTGGTACGGGCAAATTCTATAAGGCAAAGATAGGACATAAACAGCATGGCCATACGCAGGACCTTGAACCAAAAGGCATCGCCTATAGCTATAACGATGACCTCCAACCACTCATTGATGCCATGTATAAACCCGAAAAATCCAAGCCACCACCAAGTAATAACCCTTGAGCTGGAACTACGTTTTAATATAGAAAAACAAACGGCCCCGAGAAAAACAAAAGAGGCGCCGTAAAAAAAGTAGATATAATCCATCTGTGCTCTTATAATATCTTCTATCATAAAAAGATAACGTTAGAGATGCGCATGTTGCATTTTGCGATACTGGAATCTTTGGATTTCGGAGAAATATTGAAAGTCTCTACGACCAATAACCTGTCGGAACTCTCCACTTCAAACATGAACCCCATGATCTGCTCCATCTGCGCTTCACAGTTCAGGTCAACGGAATACTTGCGGCTGATGGAGTCCTCCTCCATGCCGAGAGGTTTCATGTCAACGACATAAAGGGATGTCTTACGGGCTATCTTCTCAACCTCGCCCAACAGAAAAGCGACTTCTTCCTCGCTAGTTTGGGCCTTCCTTGAATATACGGCGTAATTTTTGACGGCAGCCAGGACCCTGTCTTTTTCCGAGACTATACGCGCGTTCTTTCTGATAAGCTCCTTTTGTATCTTTATCTTCTCATCCAAAAGGTGCATACGCGAAACAATAGGCCCGACGATCAATCTGTCTATCAAAGCGACTGAGATAAAAACAGCCGCCGCGTAGAATACAAGCTTTTCTCTCTTATTAAGACGGGCCAGATAAGCCGTGATCATGCGGCATCCTCTCTTGCCCCCTCAAGGACAGCGGCTATCTCAAAATCAACAAGATCTTGCCCATCCACTTTTTTCTTAGACGTATACTTTGTCTTAACAGTCTTAAAAGATGAGGATTTTTCCAGGTCATTGACATAAGCAAAAACAGAGGACATAGAGTTAGCCTCTCCCCTTATGGAAAATTGCCCTTTTTCTTTGAGGCGTATGCTCGTCAAAGCTACCTCAAGAGGCGTTAAGTCATATAATTCCGATAAGACGTTCAAAGATAATCCGCGGACAGAAAGGTAATTCCTAATAATCCTTACTTTTGAGAAATCTTTTTCAATTTGCGAAGCCTCCTCATTCAAACCTTTGAATTTTGAAGAGAACTTATGCAGATATTCTGATTTCAAATAAATATGCACCAAAAAAATACCGCAGATAAACAAAATAATAGTCATAACAAGGACGCCTGCCTTTATTATGTCATGCCCCCTTTCTTCAAGCGCTAACCTTAACTTGATCTCTTCAGGGATAAGATTGATAGTGGATGTATCGCTCTTAAAAAGAGGTGCAATGACATTCAGCATGGATATTGTCCGCGGGTTTATCAGCTCTTTAGAAACAGCGTTGCTGGAGCCTATAAGGTCAACAGCTCCCAACACCCTGACAGGTATGCGGAACGCGTCAAGCATCATGACTTCAAGGTCCTTTAAGTCGTCTATGGCGCCCGTAAAAACTACCAAAGAAGGGTTTGCTTCTATGTCTTCAGCCTGATAAGCGTCAAAGGATTTTTTTAGTTCATCTATAAAACGCGGAAGGTATTTTTCTTTCTCTGAGGTAAGCTGATGCGCGCCCATGGAGATACTTCTTAAAAATATCTGCCTGTCTTTGATATAGATGCCGAAATCAGTGGATGAGAAGTCAGTATGGATAAGGCAAAAAGGCGAGTCCTGGACCTCGAACTTAAGATATTGATGCACCAACATGCCTATCGCCTCAGAAGACAGCATGATCTTGTTGACCCTGATGCCTGCTTCCTCAAGAAGGCCCAATTGTTTCTTTACAACGTCCTTACTGACGATGATCAACAGGAGTTTCGTATAACTCTGCCTGAAAGTCCCTATATGCACATAGTCGATAATGACTTCTTCGCGCGCGTAAGGCGTGAGCCTTCCTGCCTGCAGGTTAATGATCTCTTTTATCTCTTTAGGGTCTTGAGAAGGTATCTCTATATTCTTGGTGATGACGAGGTTGGATGGAATGGCAGCTATAACAGAGCGCTGGGGCCTTCTTGAACTTGACTCAACGAACTCCCTTAATGCCCTTACTATATCTTCCTTGGAAAGATCGCGGACATCTTTATAAAAGACACTGCTTAAGCTTTTTTTAGCGGGAAGCTCTTTTAAAATAGCTGCCTTGATCGCGTCACCAACGAAATCAAAACAGATCAGGTCTTTTGAGACCATAGGGGCCAAAGAGCCAAGATCGGGGATATTGAACTTTTTGTTCACTGAGCTATTCTCCAGAACCTTGCCTGAGTTCCATACCCTCCACCCTCTAATAGTATCCTTTGAAAGACGCACACAACACTCCGCGCGCCCTTCTTATAGCCGTAGCCTGCCTTGGAGAACACGGTAAAATACTCCGATGTCACACCCACAAAGCCGCTTGAGGCGAACTGGCTTAAGATCGTCAATTCTTCAGGGCTTAATTGCGTAAACTGGCTTAACTGAGGGGCGATATTAGCTGTGCCCGTAAAAACGTTATCATCCTCAGTCCTATCTTCGCCGTCTTGGCCTGCGCGGAAAAGCATGACCTTGTCAGCCAGTTTCTTATCAAGGCCCAAGGACTTAAGTACTATGGATTCGGCAGTATTAATGTTGACCTGGCCCTGCCCATAGATAGTCAGGTGATCTTTAACACTATTATATATTGTAGCGGTAACTCCGCGAACAAGCAACAATTCATCTAAAATGTCAAACCTGGCATCCTTGCATGGGTAAGGATATTTTAAAGTTGAATAATAATTGTTTTCAGCGCCCAAAGCAAGAGATACGCTGTCTGCGTCGCGCCAGTCTATGATGGCAGAGGCTATCTCTTCAGAAGAAGCGTCATCTATACTTAGAACTTCCCTGAACAACCTCTTTAAAACATCAAGGCCGGCTGTGTTTATGTTGACCTTACGCTCCTCGTCAACGATATTCAAAGAAAATTCACCCTCACCAACTTTAATATCTTTATAAATAGGCTGCGCCTGCGCCCAGGGGTCTTTCAGAGAGTTTATGGCTACATCGACATCGGGTTTGCGTAACTGGGCCTCTGCGCGCCTTGCCCCTGCTTCTGCCACCCCATAAAGCTGGGAGCGTTGGATAAGGCGGTCCATCAATGCCAGCTTCTGCCTGACGCCCTGCCCCATATAGATGGCAAAAAGCGACAATAAAGACAGCGCCCAGAAGGCAAGTATTAAAATGCTTCCCTTGCTATCAACCGGCAAGCGGCAAGCAAACGACCTTGGTATATCCATAAGTTTTCTTTCCGTAATTGACATCTAGATCTATTTTTACGGCTAAAGGCATATTCGCGTCCCGAGGCTTGCCTTCAGTAGGCGGCCACTCAGGCGACCATATAAATTCCTCTTTCTCGCTATCGTAAAAGTAGTAGGCTAATACAAAAGCGCCAACCTCGCTTAAAATACAAGAAAATTGCGGCGCCTTACTTTCAAAAATATCGCTATACGTCTCATGCGCCCTCTCTAAACAATCCTTGCCAGGAATAAAATTATAAGCAGTCGTACCTATTCCACTGTCTATCATCGTAGGAAAAGCAAAATAAGTCTGATTACCGATAAATCCCATATTGGGATACTTGAATGAATTTGATACTTCGTTAAAGAATTTATCAAAAAATATGGCGACATCTTCTTCGGGCATTTTTTGCTGCACCCGAGCCCAAGCTTTTATGCCATTGTTCAGAGAAGAATAAACAGCAATACCTATAATGGCCACCATAAAACAGGTGATCAAAACTTCCACGAATGTAAGGCCATATTTATTTTTCATGCACTAGGCTCGTTTAAAATAAGATAAGTGGCGTAAGAGAGGAAACGCTCTTTTCCTGATTCTTTCCAGGAAAGCGTCAAGGTAAGGGCGTATAACCCCGGATCCAAAGGCTGCATGGACCTATTGAAAATAAAATCTCTTCCGTTAAGCTTAAAAACGCCTGTTTCGCTTGCAACAGGTACAACCCCGCCGCTGCGCGCGAAAGAATCTTTTTCATCCCAGGCCTTACTATCAAGCCAGATCTGCGCGTTGATGCGGTTTGAAGCATATTGGACGGAATCTACGGAGATAAAAAAAGAGTGGTATAAAAGGAGGATGCCGAAAGAAAGGACGCTGACCGTCACCATCACTTCGATCAGCGTAAAGCTCTTATTCCCAATTCGTGACATCATCAGCGCTCTCCTGGCCATCCTTGCCTAAAGAATACAGGTCGTAATCATGAGGCCGATGCGTGCCCGGTGAAACGTATTTATAATCGCGGCCCCACGGGTCAATAGGCTTTCTTTCCAGGTAAGGCCCGTTCCAATTATTCGCGTTCGCTGGCTTTTGCGCAAGCGCCTGCAGGCCATCTTGCGTCGTTGGGAAATTGCCATTGTCTAATTCATAAAGTTTTAAACCTGTGGCAATATTTGCAGTGACGTCCGCTTTAGCGGCGGCGGTCCTTGCCTGTTCTGAACGCCCTGCAAACCTAGGCATGACCATCGCTACAAGCGCGCCGATGATAATGACAACGAGCATAAGCTCAATAAGCGTAAACCCTATTCTCTTTGACATAAATACTCCTCCGTGTGTTTTTAATCACTTATAACTTGCTATACTCGTCCCGCCGGGCGTCTTGATACTGACGGTTATCTTTATCTCGGAAACATATTTAAGCCACTTGCGCTCTAGTTCAGAAGAACTCACTATTTGACCTGAATAAGCAAAGCGCAAGGCATCATCTAAGCTTTTTCCGTCTCGCAACTGCCGGCAAAAATTGGTAAAATTATCGGAGCCGTAACGTTCTATCATAAAGCCCACAAGCGAAGCGGCCTGAATATAGAAATCCTGAGCAGCAGCGCCTTCCGCTACCCTGCGCACATCCATCTCTGTCAATCTCTTAAGAGGCAGCAACTTATTATTTTCATATAAAGAACGCGCGTAATAATTTATGATCTCCCGCTTAGATCTTTCCTGGTGCTGGGCAACGCCCTCATCAAGCCACAAAGGCACTTCACCAGTAAAACCGACAAAATCCCGAAAAACAAGATGCGCTATTTCATGTGGGAGCGTATCGGTCTTGAATTGCGCGCACCCGAAAAACCCGCTTATCTGTTTTGTCGTATAGTTGGCGTTGCCTACGGACCAGGATGGCTGTCCCGTGGCCTTTAAAAAAGAATCCTGGTCAGGATAGATGAATATTTTAACGCGTTTTTCCCACTGCCAGAAATTCGCGTAACGCACATAACCCAGATCTGAGGCTATTTGCGAATAACTATACTCCGCCTGCCTAAGCACGTCTTTAGCAAAAACATCGCTGCCTTTTTCGTAATAAATTATAAAATGATCGCCGCGCAATTCCTGCCACTCTTGAGCGAAACATATGCCGGACAAACAAAAAAATACAAAAAATAAAAGGCTATATACAGGCCCTTTCCTCATCCGCTCCATCATTTCACCATTACATTGATCTCAAATATCGGCAATAACATCGCCATGACGATAAAACCGACGATAAGCCCCATGCACAATATCATCAACGGCTCAAGCAAAGACGTCATGACCTTCATGGCCTCGTCGCAATCATGCTCGTAGGCATCTGCGATCTCTCCTAATGCGTCATCAAGCTTGCCGGATTCCTCGCCAACCGTTATCAGGCTGATCATAAACGGAGGAAAAAGTTTTGATCTTTTTAAACTGGCGCCGAAAGCAGAACCTTGCTCCAATTCCGTTGCTGCGCGCCTTAACTCACGCTTTATGATCTCATTGCCTAAAATAGGAATACTGATATCTATGGCGCGAAGGATAGGTATGCCGCTCTTGATCAAATTCTCAAGGGTCCTTGAAAACCTGGCAAATTCATTATATATCAAGAACCGGTTCAAGACCGGCACATGAAGCGAAAGTAAACTTAAAAGATATTTCCTGGCCTTGAAAGTCGCGCTCTTTACGATAAGGATATATAGAACGAACAGGCCTCCTAAAAGATAAAACCACTTCTCTCTTAAAAAAACGCTTATCGCGATAACTACCTTTGTAGGCACGGGTAATTCCTGACCCATGTTGGCAAAGATCGTCATGAGTTTCGGCATAACAAAAGTAAACATAAAAATAACAGTGCCTGCGCCCACCAGGGCCATAAGGATAGGGTAAGCCAAAGCCGCCCTGATCTTAGAAAGCATTTCCTCCTGCTTCTGGCGATAGGCGGATATCCTCAATAGGGCTTCCTGGAGCGTGCCGCTGTTCTCTCCTGAGCGCACCAAGGAGACATAAAAAGAAGAAAATACATGCGGCCAGGACTGCAGGCTGGAAGAAAAGGATTTGCCTTCCTTGACATCCGTGCCTATCTTCGCAAGCACTCCTTTAAAAGCCAAATTCTGGGATTGTTCCGCGATAATATTCAAGGCGCGCAGTATGGGGACTCCGGATCTTATCAGGCTCGCTAATTGCCTGCTGAATATCGTGACCTCTTTTGATGGAACGCGGCCTCTAGATAAAAATGAAGGCGCGCCAAACGTTGAAGTTTCAATATTCGCTTTTGCCTGCCTTATAGAGACATCTTCCACCAACACAGGCAGATATCCCAAATGGCTTATCTTCTCAACCGCCTCATCACGGCTTACAGCGTCAATAACATCTTCGACGATATCAGTGGGCCCTTTTTTCGCGCGATAAAAATATCTTGGCATATACGACCTCTGGCCTAATCTATGACGAACTTGTTTATCCTCGCCTTGTCGGCGCTGGTGATATCCATGAACTGGACGGCTATGTTATATTTTTTTTCAGGTTCTATCTCCTCAACGCGCACTACGCGCGCCAGGCACAATACGGCTTCTTCGGTATCCGGCAGTTCAACTTTGAGTTCTACAAAACTTCCTACATTTGTACTTTCATCTGAGAAGAATAATATGCCGCCTGCGCTTATATTAGCGGTCACGGTAAAATTATCAGGCTTATAACCTTTCCTTGAAACATCGTCTAAAGACTTAAAAGCTTTATAGCGGACATTCACGCGGCTCTCTAAACGCACATACGCCCTTTTCCCGCCGCCAGAAGGCGTTTTGGCTTCCTGAGGCCATTCCACCGAGGCAGATTCACGGCTTGCAGTCTGTGCCAAGGCTTCCTCTGCCTGAGTCACTTTCATGACTTCATCGACCGTAGTGACACCTTGCATGACCTTCATCCAGCCGTCTTGGCGCAATGTGCGCATGCCGCGAGATACCGCGACTTTCTTTATCTGTGTTGAGGGCATCTTCTTTACTATTAACTCCCTGATAACGTTATCAACAAGGATGATCTCATAGATAGCTGTCCTGCCAAAAAATCCGGTCCCATTACAAGATGGGCAACCGTCGGCCTTGTAAAGCTTGACTTCTTTTGGCGACGACAAAGCGAGGTCTGCCGCTATCTGAGCTCTTAATTCTGTGTTTATAGCGTCATCGGATTCTATCGGGGCCTCTTTTTTACAACCGGAACATAATACCCTCACCAACCTCTGGGCTATAAAAGCTTCCACACTTGAAGCCACCAGATACGGCTCAAGGCCTATATCTATAAGGCGCGTGATGCCGCTGGCCGCGTCATTAGTATGCACTGTGGAAAATACCAGGTGGCCTGTAAGTGCCACACGTATGGCTATCTCGGCGGTCTCAAGGTCACGGACTTCGCCTACCATCATTACATCAGGGTCGTGCCTTAGCATACTGCGCAATCCCCTGGCAAAGGTCCATCCTATTTCAGGCATGACCTGGATCTGCGTTATGCCTTCCATCTCATATTCAATAGGGTCTTCTATCGTAATGATCTTGCGGGCGCTCGTGTTTATCTTGCTCAAACACGCGTAAAGCGTAGTGGTCTTTCCTGATCCGGTCGGGCCGGTAACAAAAATAATGCCGTGAGGCCTTTCTATCAAGCCTGCAAAAATATCCCGCTGCGCGCTGGATAGGCCTAATTTCTCCAAGCTGAACAACATCTTTGAAGGTAATATCCTTATAACAACACTCTCACCGTAAGGGGTCGGAATAAAAGAAATACGCAAGTCCAGCGTCTGATCCTGAGTTTTAACAACAGCCCTGCCATCCTGAGACAGCCTGTGTTCAACGATGTTTAAATTGGCCATTATTTTTATCCTTGAAAGTATAGGATTGACAAAACGCATCATGTCGGCAGAGACATTAGCGTCGTAAAGCACGCCATCCACCCTATAACGCAGCCTGACTTTATTGCGGTATGGTTCAATGTGTATGTCGGTCGCGCGCCTCTTATAAGCTTCAAGGAGTATCTGGTTCACCAGCTTGATGACCGAGGCCTCTTGGGCCTGCTTATCAAGATCCTCAACCTTCTCTATCACGGCCTCGCCGCTTGTTGGCTGGACTTCGCCGCTAGACTGCGAAAGGATCGCTCCTATTGTCTCAGCCCCTACGCCGTAATGCATCTTAAGCATCTTTGATATATCCTCTGAACTGCTTAAAACACAATCGATGTCAAAACCCAGTTGCATGCGTATCTCATCTTCGGTTTTCAGGTCAAGAGGTAAAGACACGGCAATTGTCAGCGTGCGGTCGTGGATCTTTAGAGGAAAAAACTTATAGTAAGTGGCTATTTTTACGGGGACTTTATCTAAGACCTGCTTGGATAGGGCTATCTTCTTGACATCAACATATTCAAGGTCAAGCGCCTGGGCCAAAAGCCTTAAGGCATCTTCTTCGGAAGCGATACCGCGTGAAACGACTAAAGACACAAGCGACGAGTTCGATGTCTGCGCTTCGGTGATGATAGACTCAAAGGCGCTGGATGTTATTAGCTTGTTCTCAACTAACGCCTTAGCTAAAGCCTGGTCTGCTTTTGTAAGCATTTATCTCTCTTTTTCTTGCACTCGCCGATGAATTCCATTAATTCAACATGCGAAACTAACACGAATTTTAATTTCTTAGGCCTTGCCTGGTCTTCTATTTTTGATAACGCTATAACATCCAATGGGTTACTTATGGCAACCGTCACAGACGATCCATCCGCGCGTATAGGGAATACCTTCTGCTCAGACACGACTACTGGCGCGAACTGAAGGCATACGTCCCAGTCAATATAGAGTGTCTTTAAACTGATAAGGGGCATATCAAACTGCTCTGAAAGCGCCTTCATAAGATCATCTTCTTTCAAGAGCCGCTTCTTTAATAATATAGCCCCTAGGTAATCTTTTGTCAATTTCTGCTCATCCAAACATTCGGTAAGCTGCTCGTCGGTAATAATTTTTTTTTCTACCAGGATCTCGCCTAATCTCTTGCGGGCCATAGTAGTGCCTTGTTATTCCTCATCCAGCAATTGTTTCAACGAACTGCGCGAACGCCTGTGGCACTCTTTTATGAAATCCTGCAACTCTGATTCACATACCAAAACAAGCCTTAAGCGCAAAGGCCTGGCAGCGAATTCAATATTACTCAAAGATATGGTGTCCAGCGGATCTCTTACCGCGACCAGCACTGTTTTTTCGTCTGAATGAATGGCAAGCGCGTTCTGATCCGTAGTCATTGAAGGAAAATATTTCATACAGACGTCCCAATTAATATTCTGGTCTTTGAGATGGACAAAGGGAATATTGAACTGGTCGGACAATGCCCGCATGAGCTCTTCTTCCTTGACTATCTTCTTTCTTACAAGAAGGACACCAAGGTATTCCTTCGTCTTCTTCTGTTCTACCAGGCATTCCTCTAACTGCGCCGCAGTGATCAATCCCTTTTCAACCAGTATCTCTCCTAACCTTTTGCGCGCCATGATAACCTCTCTTTTTACGGCAAAACGCCTATCATATACAACTCTTCTTCGGGTTTATAATCCACCCTTCCTGAAATGATCCTCTCACAGCCTTCTATGGTCTGTTCCCTGGTGACGAACTCGCCTTTTTTACCGGTGTATGCTTCTGCCACGAAAAATGGCTGGGTAAGAAAGTTCTGTAATTTTCTCGCCCTTTCAAATATGGCCCTGTCTGCCATGGAAAGCTCGTCTACGCCTACGACTAAAACGATGCGCCTCAACTCCTCATATTTCTGAAAAATGCGCACGACTTCCTGAGCGACCTCAAAGTGCCGCTCTCCGATGAGGTCTGGATCAAGGTTAGACGAAGATGAAAGTAACGGGTCAATGGCGGGATAAAGGCCCAACTGTATGCGTTCACGCGAAAGAACAAGCATGTTGTCTAAAAAACTGAATATGGCCACAACTGCCGGGTCAGTGAGATCGTCGGCAGGCACGTATACAGCTTCAAAAGAAGTACAGGAACCTCCTGACTCCTGCGAAGAGCGTATCCTTTCATGGAATTCAGATACCTGAGCCAACAGTGTCGGTTGATATCCTGTCTCAGATGGCACGCGCCCAAGCAATGTGGATATCTCAGCGCCTGCCTGAACAAATCTGAAGATGTTGTCTACGAAAAGAAGGACATCTTTATTTTGGCGTTGTATGGATTCAGCCATTGTGATACCTGTCATGACGACACCAAAACGCGCTCCAGGAGGCTCGTTCATCTGGCCGAACACCATCATCATCTTAGATAGAATATCGTGTTTTACCAGCTCATGATAAAGTTCGTTGCCTTCGCGAATACGCTCCCCAGCACCGGTAAAAACACAGGTCCCGTGGTGTTTCTTAACAATATGATGTATGATCTCAAGCGTTAAGATACTTTTTCCTAATGCTGCACCCCCGAGTATACCGGTCTTACTGCCCTTAAAAACAGGGAATAAAAGATCCATTATCTTTATGCCGGTCTCTATCAATTCAGGCACGCCTACGTCTTTTTTGCCGAATGCGACCTTAGTACCTAATACTGGCCTTCTAATAGGCCTTCTTTCAGTAAATACGATTTCGCCTTTCTGGTCAATGGGCTCGCCCATTGTATTGATTATCCTCGTATAAAGGCCGTCGCCTATAGGGATGCTTATAGGAACGCCCAAAGACTGAGCAGGGGTATTACGCTGAATGTTAAAAGTGGAGTTCATGGCAATACATCTGGCAATATTACCTGAAAGATGCTCAGCTACCTCAAGTATGACGTTCCTTCCATCCACAGCCGTTAATGTAACCATATCAAATATCTTAGGTACGCCCTTAGAGTCAGGGAACTTAACATCTACAACAGGCCCCTGCACGGAAATAACGTAACCACCTGATGAAACTTCTTTATTTTCCTTCACTTGCATACACAGACCTCGCCGCGAATATCTCCCTCATGCCCTTATCTATGATCTCATGACGGACCCTGAAATAACTTAAACGTAACTGCTTCTCTATATCTTTTAGCTTTTGAGAACTGCTCTCCAAATGGATAAACCTCGCTGAAAGCTCTGCCAACCTGCTGAACCCTAAGATCTCATAGAACATTTGTCCCAGATACAATGTCACAAGGTATTCTATGATATCACTTAGATTAGATTCAATTATAACACTGGCCGCGCTTGCTTCGCGGCCTGCGCTTGCTTCGCTAACTTCAGGTATGACAAAAGGCAAAAGGAGCACATTTTTTACTTTTTGCACAAGAAAACTTATTGGCTCAGGATATATCACTTCAAGAGCCCCTATCTTTCCTGTCAATGCCTGCTCAGTTACAAAATCACGCAGGCTCATAGCCTGTGAAAACCTATCTTCGTCTTTTACACCAGGAAAAGCCACGAAAGAAAGCTTTTTATCGCGCGCCATGGCATGGCCTTTTTCACCGATAATGATCAATTTAGAACGATGTGTGCTGGCTTCCTCAAAGGCCATGGTCATGACCTTCATGTTCAACCCGCCCAAAAGCCCCATGTCAGACGTGATGGCTATAATACCTAAAGGGCTGTCGCTCTTTGAAAGAAAAGGATGTCGCGCCTGCTTTAAATACGGAAAAGCAAAAAAATCCCGCAGGATGGCAAAAAACTTCTCTTCATTTTTTATTTTACGCTCCAGGATATGATAATGCGAAACAGCTATAGATTTTAAGACCTCCACTAACGAGTTAAGGCTTTTGTTAAATTCCATGTCCTTTCTTAACTGAGGCAAAACGAACATATCACTCCATCTCAAAGTATTTTTTTAAGACCGCGTTAATAGCATCTTTGATCTCCTGGGTCAGGTCATCGATCTGGCTCATTGAAGCTACTAACTTAGGATACTGGTCCTTAAAAAGCTCAAAAAAATCTTTTTTGAATTTCCTTGATTCAGCTACCGATAAGTCATCTAAGATGCCGCGGCTTAGAACATAGAGGTGAACGATAAGTTCTTCCATTGAAACAGGCTTATTTTTATCCTGTATGAAGACCTGAGTGATGGCTGCGCCCCGTTTTAGCTTGGCCTCGGCCTCTTTAGACAGGCCGGCTGCCCTTAATTGGGTCATCTGCACCAATTCCTGATATTGCAAATATTCAAGCCTGAGTTTGCTGGATAAACCCTTCATAATAGGCCACTGCGCCTTATTACCTATTCTGGATACTGACAATCCAAAATCAATGGAAGGCCGGATACCTTTATTAAATAACGGGGTGCTGAAATATATCTGGCCGTCGGTCATAGATATAAGGTTCGTTGAAACAAAACCCGTAACGTCTCCCTGCAGGATCTCAACAATGGGAAAAAATGTCATGGAACCGTTACCAAGCTCCGGTTTTAAGTAGCCTGCGCGTTCAACAAGCTGCGAATGGATATAAAAGATATCTCCGGGGTAGGCTTCGCGGCCGGGCGCGCGTTCCAAAAGAAGAGAGATCTGTCTATACACCCATGAATGTTTCGTAAGATCGTCAAAGATCACTAATACGTCGCGGCCATGATACATAAAATATTCGCCCAACGCGCATGCCGTATATGGCGCTAGATATTGCTCTCCTACAGGAACAGACGCTATGCCACTGACAATGACGGTATAATCAAGGGCTTCCCTTTCCTTGAGGAGGTTTATGACTTTGAGTAAATTAGCATAGGTCTTGCCGATGCAACAATAAATACACACAACGCCTTTGCCTTTTTGATTGATTATGGCATCAAGCGCGACACTCGTCTTTCCTGTGATACGGTCGCCTATCAAAAGCTGCCTTTGGCCTTTGGCTATAGGTATGACCGCGTCAAGTATCTTGGTACCGGTCTCAAGGGTCTTGTTAACCGGGATACGGTCCATAACACCAGGCGCGTCCCTAAAAAGAGGATAGCGTTCCTTTGGATCGATCGCGCCCAAAGAATCCATAGGAACAGACAGGCTATTGACCATCCTTCCTAAAAAACCTTCGCCAACCGGAACGGTCAAAGGTTCACCTCTGTTATATATCTCATCACCGACGTGAATAGCGCTCTGGGAACCAAGGATCAAGATCTGGACCTCACTTTCCTTGAAACCCATGACCATGCCTTTGTTGCCACCCTTGAACTCAACGAGTTGCCCGTTGATGCAAGATGGCATGCCGGTAGCCATGACAATGAATTCACGCACGGATTTGACGATGCCGACTTCATGCAGGTCAAACTGCAGGTTAGCATCATGATTTAAGACTTGCGGCTCAGGCATTCTGACTCACTATCTGTTCTATTTTGTTGGATAAGGAACCGTCCAGCATAAGGCTCCCTATGGAGATAGCTACACCAGCTATAAGAGAAGGCTGGATCTCTTCCTGGAAAGAAAAATCGCGGTTTAGCTGTTCTTTGAATTTTTTCTTAAGCGCACTTTTCTGCTCACTTGTAAGCGCGAAAGCGGCCATGACCTTTACTTCGGTGACATCCGCTGGAATACGCATATTAGCCAGGCGGCTTAGATCACCGCTGAAAAGATCGGAAAGCCAAAGCTTGTGCAACTCTTCCTGCAGGTGCTTTGGGAAGATCGCCAAAACAAGGCTGCGCAAACGCTCTACGTTCTTCTCATCCATCTCAGTACGTATTTCATTTATGAACAACTCTTTTGTCTTCTCAGCTTTTTGGACTATCTTTTCACTTTGGGCCCTGGCTTCGTCTATGGCCTTGTCACGCTCTTCCTGAAGTTTTTGGTCAGCATCCTGTCTCATCTTGTCAACTTCGTCTTTTGCCTTGGCTATCATATCTTCATAATATTTTTCAGCTTCTTCCTGGCGCTTCTTTAATTCCTCTTCCCTCTTAACAAAATCGCTGTGGATGTCATCCAAGTGGCTGGTAGCGCTGCTGATATTTTTCGTAAGTATCTGGCGCAAGGCAAATATCAATCCGCCAAAAATAATGACCTGAAGGATGATAAGCTGCAGTAAGAACATATTCTCCTTTACTGTTTAAGTCCCACTCTTTGAAAATAATTGGAATACTATCAACATCGCTATAACGGCAATGGCTACCGCGAATACCATAGCTATCACCATGGCTGTAAATATCTTAGGTGTTGCGGAAGGATTACGGCCTAACGCTGATATGCTTGCAAAAGCGCTGGCGATAATAACAGCTATGGGCCCCATAATACATAAGCTAAATATCAAAACGAGCGCGATATTCCTGGACATTTAGGCTATTCCGCCTTTTCTACGATCGCCGTAACTTTGTTAGACTGGACTTTGACGATCCCCCTTGAAACGGATAAGGATAGGTCATCAATGATTATTATACCACTAATGATGCGAGTGAGGAGCGGTTTATGAAAAGGCAGGACTTCAAAAACGCCCATCTCCCCTGGGAAGATAGCATTATGAGCCCTGCCTTCAAACAATATCTCTTTAGTGGTCAGAACAAGAACATCGAGCATATATAAAGGATCACTTCTTCTCGCCTTCTTCTATATCGTAAGGCTTTCTTGCGGGAAACGCGTCCTTCTTTGAATTTGACAGCAGGCTCTGTGTAAAACGAACCTGTGAGTTCCATGTGAAGAAAAAGACCGCTGCCAGAAGCCCTATGAAAAATAAGATGACAAATATGACTATCCACGTCACTTTTCTTGTAGGAGCATCTGCCTTGATCCTGACGTTCTTTAACATCTGTGGTTCAGGCTGGCCGCCTGATGCCACTAACAGTTTCTCCATCCTAGCTATATCTTCTTTCACCTTTTCAATGACCTGCAGATTAGTGCGATATAAGCCAATATGCTGCTCACGGCTTATAGCTTCATCCATCTGGGACTTCGCGACATTATCCAAACGGTCATTAATACTATCTGCTATGCTTGTTGCAACATCGTAATAATCCGTGTCCTTAAGGCGCTCAAGTATCTTTTCAGTCTGCGTCTTTAATACGACTAAGTCCTCTTTAGGCACGAACCATATATCTTCAACCTCAACTTCAAATAACCTGGATTCAAGCGGGTTGAGTTCAACGTCATCGGAATAGACATAATATATTGCTTTATCCTGGTCGTATTCCAAATTCAAGCCACCCAGCTCCATGATATCTTTTGGTTTGACTTCCTGCGGCAGGTATATCTTAACAGGCACTTTCTGGGACTTTGTCTTAGAAGGATTAGCAACCGCTATGCGGAACTTGACAGAACCAGGAGCCAGAGAAGTAGACACCACAGGCGTATCCAGGCCTCCGAACTTGGCTTCAAAAAGTTGCTGGATGAACTTAATTATGCCCTGTATAGCATCAGTCTTACCGCGTATCTCTTTTATGGTAGGAGATTCGCCCAGAGCCTGTTCTATCATAGACGAAATATCTATGCCCTGTTCGCCGACCAGCGCTTTAAGTTGGTCCGCGACCTCATTTAATGTCTTGGCTGAGGTAGCGACGCCGCCCTCCTTATTCAACACCTGCGGTAATTCCTCAACACTCTTCTGAAGATTCGTCAACGCAAGCCCGATGTTGATAGGATTATCCGAAACAAGCACATTCTGCAAAGCTGTGACCGCGTCTAAGACCTTCTTGGCTGTCTGCGCTGCTTCAGGCGCGGACGCGGCCAACCCTGCGATAGAAGTAATGGAAGTAGATTCTACCATGCCTGAGCCGGAGATCAAACCGCCGGTCACCTGTTCAGTCGCAATGAATGTATACGCTTTCCCTGGGACGAACAGGTCTTTTGAGGCAATGATCTCATATACGTAAAGCCCTTCCTTAGTCTCTATCAGCGGCACATCAAGGCGTATGGCTTTGTTATCAAAACTATATATGCTTAACATAGGCTGCAATCCAGGCTGGCCCTGACAGTTAAAGGTCAACGCGTCACCAGTCAAAGCCGGATTAGGAGAGACTTCAATGCTCCAGGAATATTTCTTTGCCGTTGCCTCAAGTTCCTGGCCCGCCTTGACCGCCTGGTCAGCGCCGGACTGAAGTTTCGTAATGGCGGTAGTGGACTTGGTCTCAAAACTCGTCAGCGCTGTATTAACCGCACCTACCATTTCACCGGTCTTTGTAACAATGATATCTTTCTGTTCTTTGAGGCTCTTATCAAGCACGCCCTTAACGCCACCTGCGTCTATCAATTGCTGAGTGGTCATATCCGTTCCCGCGATCATCTTGCCCAGAGTACTCTGAAATACCGGCAATGTAACATCGCGCATCTCCTGCACAGCATCCTGCGTATTCTTGAGCCTCTTGGCCTCGGTGATAGTAAATGACGTCGGTGTCTTAAATTTCGCGCCGCTGGCGCTAGTGATCTCCGTAATGCCTGTGTAAGCCTTGCCCTCTTGCAGTGTCGTTGCAAGCCATGACATGTTGAAGAAACCTGCTGCATTCGTCGCGTTAGAAGTAAGCGAAGCGCCTGTATCTACTAATACGCCTGCGTCATAGACCTTGATATTCACGCTGCTCGCGCCGGTTACAACAGAACCATCCCTTTCAAGCCAAGAACTGACATCTAATCTGTTATCAGTAGCTGAATAAGAGAATTCAGCATATGAACGCCAGATATGCACTGCTGTAGTTTCAAGATAAATGTTAAACGACTGGTCTTGGTCAGCTACAAAAGTCTGAGGCTTATCTCCATAACCCGAGGCTGACCAAGTAGTGACCCATGAACCATAAGGCGTATCGTGCACAACAGGCGTACCTGCCAGCGTCTCGTTCCAATTATATATAGGTGCGTCTGTACGTTTTTCAGTAACTGAAAGCGAAGCTACAGCCTCATTCGTCAGAAGGTCACGGACCTCCCAGGTAATATGATAATAATCGATCATAAAATTGTTTGCTGAGATATCTTGCACGTCGCTATTAAGAGAGTCTGAAACACGTACCATTACAGTAGATGAACGAGTATCCGGCACTGTCCACCCATAAGTGCCGTCATTTGTAACAATGCCGTCATTAGGAGCTAAACCTTCGCCTTCAAGTATAGGTGTCCATACGGCATGGGCTGCGTCAGTAGAATATTCAACAAAAATATAAGGCATCGTGGCCTGGATACCGGCTGTGGTCTGCCATGTTATATTTCGTAATTCATTAGTGACCCAGCGGTCATCCACGCCTGACACGCCATTAGGCGACGTCAGGTTCAGGGCGCCGCGGAGCTCAAAATTACCTAAAGAGATATCTATGACATCACTGTCGTTTGGATCCTCTATCTTGATCTTGGCGGTCTTGGTCAAAACGATATCATTAGGAACGAACCAGGAGAAACTTCCGGTATTCAACGCGGGGTTAAGTTCTGTCTTAAGCACCTGCCCTATCGGGAAATTTGTGCCGTCAGTAGAATAACTCAATTTATAACCTATGCTCCCGCCCTTCTGCCACGTAATATCATGATTCTGGCCGACTTGCCATTGTTCGCCTCCGTCAGGAGCCTGCAGGTCAAAATATCCTCTGATATGGAATGGGTCTGAATCTGACATTACGTCACTATTGCCGGCTGAGGCATCGCTTATACGGATAACAGCTCCTGGAGCCGCCGTATCATCAACATTCCACGTGAACTTTCCGCGATCAATACCTGTGTTAGGCGCATTGGGGGCGATCACATGGATAAAAGGATCATCTGCCGGAGAATTGAATGTCCCGGTAGTAGAATATATTATCTTAACCACGCTTATGGAGCCCGTGGTGTCCCATGTTATGTCATTGTCTCGGTCTATTTCCCAATAGACGTCAGTTGCCGGCGCCTCGATCTTAGGAGCAGTCACTGACAAAGCGCCCTTGATCCTAAAATCATTAAAGGACGTATCTGATGCCGCGGGATGGCCGGCATCAGAATCAGATATACGTATCCTGGCAGTAGACGAGATCGCGTCGGCGACACCACCTAGCCATTGATAAGTCGCGTGCCCGTTTCCATCCGGATCATTAGCTACATTGTCTTCTATTAAATTCCAATCTGTGCCATTCGTGGAATATTCGAGTTTGACGTCTCCGACCGTACCTTTAACATCCCACTCTATTGTGCATGGGGCGCCTACGGTCAGGGTCTCGCCTCCGTCAGGATATGTGATATCGAACTTTGCCCGTATAATACAATTCCTGTCGCCGACATCGTTTGCCGCGCTGTCAACGCTATCGCGCACGCGGACCTTGACCTGAGATGATATAGTATCCGGGATATCCACCCACTCAAATGTGTTATCGTTGCCAAAATGATTGCCTGTTGTCGTTATCGGTATGGGCAAGAAACTACCACCGCCGTTGATCGAATAATCTATCGTGACCTGGTCGGGTATGGTGCTTGTACAATCCCATCTCAAAGTATAAGTGCCTCCCACATCGATCGTTTCTGTCTCATCAACTCCGCCCGTGCCAAGGTCATCGCCGTTAGGCGAAAGCACGCTAAAGCCTGCTATAACGCGGAATGTATTGTCTGAATCGTCCCGAGCAGGATAGTTATTAGGGTCAGAAACGCGTATCTTTAAGGTATCCCCAGCAAAATTATTAGGTATGTTCCATATATAAGAACTGACACCGTTGCCGTCAGGGGTGTTTGGAATAATGCCTATGACATTGGTATCTTGTGTGTAGAGGTTAAAGTTTCCGGTCAATGTAAACTGCAACCTCACCTCTGAAAGATCGCCGAGGCATTTCCATTCTATTCTGTTGCCGTTATCCGCGCGGCCGGTCACAAGTTCTTCCGCGTTATTCGGCCGCAGGACCTCGAAGTTGGCGTATATCTTAAACGGCGCGGATTCGCCGTACGCATCATCAAAATCTAAGACATCACTTACACGGACCTTAACGCTATTTGATACAGTTACAGGTATCTGCCAAGGAGTAAATACACCATTGTTAGGCGTTGTAGGGATTATATTGAAAGGATATGTAGCTCCACCATCTGTAGAATAATCTATACTTACGAAATCAACGTGCGTGCTGGAACTTACCCAGTTTATAGTTTTATCAGGGCCTCCTATCAAAACATATCCATCAGGCGCGGATGGATTAGATACAGTGAAACCTCCCATGATCTTGAAAGCAAGCGGTGATGTATGCGTTGCATAAGCAAACCCTACTCCTGTTATGCGCACTTTAGAAATAGAGGTCAATGTATCAGGTATAGACCACCTGAAGAAACCAGTATTGTTGATATTTACAACACCTTGGTCAGTTATAGCGCGCCAGAACGAACCATCAAAATAATCAAGATTCACCTGAGGAATAGTGCCTTTCTGGCTCCAGATTATGTCTTTTTCTGAACCAACAGCCCACTTCTCATTGCCAACAGGAGACGTAAGCGTAAGTGAACCGTGGATCTTAAATACCTCTGAATCACTGTACGCTGTTGGGTCTGTGCCGCTTTGGACCCGTATCTTTACATTCTCCGACAAGTTATCCGCGACATTCCAAGGATAAGAACCGATGTTTGCTACTGGGCCAGAGTTAGTCATTAACCTCCACTGCGATAGGCTCTCTGACCAATAATACAGGTCTACTGTTGCCGCAGTGCCCTGGGTCGTCCATGATATAGTCTCTGGGTCATCTACGATCCAGGTATCGGCATCAGTAGGCGAAGAATACAAGAAATTCGGCTTAACATCAAATTGCACTGAAGTATCGCTAACCTCAGAGAAATCCGGATCAGTATCAGTAATGCGTATGATCACATTATCTGCCTGCGCGGCCGGCAGTACCGGATTCCAATTATATTGTCTTGCCGGGCCTGCATTGGTAGACGCGATTATAGTATCACCGTTAGGAGAGGTAAAATTCACACCGTCTTTGGAATATTCCAGTTTTACTGTACTGATATTGCCGACCATATCCCATGTAATAAGCATAGGCAGGCCGACCTTGTAGACCAAAGTGCCGTCAGGCTGTGTAAGTGTAAGCGAGCCGCGGATCTTACAATTATCAACTATTTTAAACGTATCAGTGTCAGTAGAATCATATATCTTCAAATATACAGGATATGCTATGTCACTGGGCACATTGCCAGGCCAATCCAAAGAACCGCCGTTGGCGATAGCACCGACGCTTATGTTCTTCCACGTGCCCGCGCCTGTACCCGGATTATAATCAATGGAATATTTGACCCACACGTTGGAGATGTTCCCGGAAGTAGACCAACGCAATGTCTGCTGGGAACCAACAAGCCAAGATTCGCCACCGGCAGGAGGAGGATATATCCAGCTAAATCCTCCGCGCACGATAAATTCAGGACTGATAACATACACATCATCAGGGTCAGCTAGGTTAGAAACTTTTAATGTAACATTGCCATTAGCATTTTGAGGTATACGCCATCTATAAGTAGTCCCGTTCAAAGAACCGGCTCCGGCTATATCCTGATAGGCGCCAGCGTTTACTGAGTATTGGATCTTGACGGTTGTAATAGAACCATGTTTTATCCATGTGAGGTCATGTTCTGAATCTATTATCCATGCCTCATTTAATGCTAAAGACGGAAATGCCGTCGCAGGCAGATCCCATTCCAAACCTCCGCGTACCTCAAAGTTAGCATCAGAGGTGTCAGGGCGCGTAAACGATGTACCGCTATGGTCTACTATTTTTACGCGTACCAAGCTGCCTATAGCATTAGGCACAGGTTCCCATGAATAGCTCGCAGGATCAGCAGGAATAGGGCCCAAAGTGTTGATCGGATTGGCGTAGCCGTTTAATCCTCCATTAGTATCGTAGTAAAGGTCTACCTCAGCGACTGCGCCATGCCTTTCCCACGCAATGTTGCAAGCTCCGTCAACAACATAGAACTCTGCTGGACCGCCGTTAGGAGCCGTGACTTTCAACGCGGCCGCGATCTTAAATGGAAGCGAATCATCGGTTACAAGCGTATCGGCGTTGTTAATAACACGCAACACCACGTTATTGTTTACCTGAGGTGGTATGGTCCAATTAAATGAATAGTTAGGGCCTGGGCCTGTAGTATCAATAGCCCCTGCGCCAGTAATATCCGCAAAACCAGCGCCGCCGACAGAATATTGCAATTTGACTGAAGCAATAGACCCTGTCTTAGTCCAAGTTATCGCAGGCTGATCGTCCACATAGAAAATATTCGGGTCTTCCAAAGTCAGGCTAGCCTTTATCTTGAATTCAGCAGATGACCCGCTTACCGCAGGTTCATTAGTATCATCAGCGCTGGATATCCTAACCATAACTGTATTACTTATACTATTAGGTATGTCCCACAGGAAACCGCCGTCATTGGCAACAATACCGTCATCCTGCGTGCCTTCATTCTCTAAGACAGGCGCCCAAATGGTGTGAGCAGCGTTAATGGAATATTCTATTTTGACCAGGCTTAAAGTACCGCTGACTGTCCAGCCTATTGCCCTGTCAGTGCCTACTGCAATAGTCTCGCCTGCCGTAAATGAGGCAGGCGTCACCGCGATCACAGCTTTAATGGTATTATTCGCGTTTGACTCATCCGAAGATGGGTCAGTCGGCTCCTCGTTGACTACCCTGACCCTGACCTTTGACGGACTGTCTCCAACGTCAAAATTTGCTTTTTGTGAAAGCACGTCAGGTATGGTCCACTGGTAACTGCAATTATTAGTACACCCTGTTACATCCAAGTTTGTCACAATAGGATTATTCGGCAGATAAGGCGCGTCAGCTGTCGCAGGATATGTCACGCCTCCATCAATAGAATACTCAAGCTTGACTGTACTAACAGTCCCTTTCTTATCCCAAGTGATGTTATATTGAGTAGT
>Ga0082335_1002712_pt1 | contig 32005 bp, 32 predicted proteins | sample Subgrocontami58m_FD_72375 | JGI IMG/M metagenome (GOLD analysis project Ga0082335, IMG submission 72375) | Subsurface groundwater microbial communities from S. Glens Falls, New York, USA - GMW37 contaminated, 5.8 m (SPADES assembly) (version 2) ...
GGTGAATCCTCAAGGTCGGTACTACATCGGCCATTCCTCCGATCCGCAGTCCCGGCTCGGGCGGCACAATGAAGGCAAGGTGTTCTGGACCAGAAGTCACAGGCCTTGGGATGTGAGAGCGCGAGGCTATCTGTAACGTTGAGGCCCAGGGCGGGCTAGCTAGATTCCGCCAAGCCTGGTAAATGGTTCGCCATTGCGACACTGGGGACAAGATTCTTGGGGATAGCTGACAGCGGGATTGCGCAGGCACGAGAAAAGAGGGAAGCCAAAATCCACGGCTGGTTCACTGCGATCAATAAGGACACCGATGCCGACTATTTCAGCGCTCTCTTGCTTCACAGCACCAATGACGTCGCGGAGCGAAAGCCCCGTTGTAAGTATGTCGTCCACTATGAGGATGCGTTCGCCCGGCTCAATGGCAAGGCCACGACGAAAACCCCTACCCTTTTCGGTTTTCTCGGCAAATGCACATCGCACTCCCATTTGCCGTGCCACTTCATATGCCAGTACAACTCCACCGGTAGTTGGGCCTGCGACAACCTCAATCCCATCATGCTTGAAGTTTTCTACGATCATCCTACAGAGTTTGACGGTTGCCTCGGGTTGTTCAATAACCCGAAATTTTTCCCAATAGACCGGCGAATGCCTTCCCGAGGTCAGCACGAAATGCCCGTGCATTATGGCGCCGGCATCCCGGAAAACTTTGTCCACGCTCGCGGTCAAGGTACGATCACCTCTTTCCCCCAGTAGTTTGCAGAAACTCTCTTATCCACACTCTTTGCGCCGTCAGGGACGGTTTGCGGATAGTTAGGGGCGGAACCCCATTTGGAAGGAGGCCACATGATAACCCATGCCTTGCCGACTATTGTCTTGCGGGGCACGAGCCAGCCGAAATGGGAGTCGACGCTGATGTCACGGTTATCGCCCAACACGAAATACTGGTCCTCGGGGATCAGTTGGGCAACCATGGTGTAATGCAACGTCTGCGCATAAGGTTCATCGAGAGGGACGCTGTTGACGAATACTGTGCTGTTCTTGATTTCGACTTTGTCGCCGGGCATACCTATGATTCGCTTGATAAAATCCTTGCCCGGTTCCACGTTTGGTGGCGCATGGAATACAACAATATCGCCTCTTTGAGGGTCGCTAATGCGGTATGATATCTTGCTGAGAATAATCCACCAGCCTGGTTGAATGGTTGGTTTCATGCTCGGCTGGTCGACCTTGATCGTCAATATGCTCAAGTGAAGCGCGAAATAGGCGACGACAGCGATGAGCAAGGTCCAGAGGATATCGGTTATAGCGGATTTCATATCGAGAAGGACGGCTGGTCCGCCGTCCGATGTAATTATATCCGCATTAGGAGCAAGTGTCATGTTTGGCTATTGAGCAGCTATCCCCGGACGCTCAGTTCCGTTGTAATAACTGATGGTACGGTCAGTCGAATCTGATTCTCATACGAAGGCCGCAATCGAAGGAGAAAGCACTATGAAGAGGAAACTATGGCTATTGCCGGCTGCCGTGGTGGTCGTGGCAGGTCTTATAGCTGCCGGGTGCACATCGGGTGCCGGCGCCGGTCCGAGCCCCTTGTCTAACATAAGTATTCCGGGCAACATATTGCAGCAGAGCGGCATCTGGGTCACAGGGGAAGGAAAAGTGAAGGCTGTCCCTGACACGGTTGTACTCTCTCTAGGCATTGAAGTGCAAGCCATTACCGTCAGCGAAGCTCAACAGAAAGCACAAACGTCGATGGACGCAGTGGTAAAGGCGTTGAAGGATAAGGGCGTATCTGACAAGGATGTCCAGACTCAACGGTTCAGCATAAATCCTGTTTATCGTTACATTGACAAGGAAAACCGGCAGGAGATAATAGGCTACCATATCAGCAACCAAGTTACCGCAAAGGTGAGACGTGTGGATGATGCCGGGCCTGTTATTGATGCCGTTGCAAAAGCAGGTGGAGACCTGACGAGGATCAATGGCATTAGTTTCACTATCGACGACCCCTCAGTCTTGCAGACCCAGGCGACTGAAATGGCACTCAAAGACGCTAAGGCAAAGGCGAAGCTGATCGCGGACACACTTACTGTCAAGCTTGGGAAGGTAACGTACACTCAAATCAACAATGCATCGACCCCATATCCCATATCGATTCAAAAGTTCGATGGCCGGGCTGCCGGCGCGCCAGAAGTGGCCACACCGATAAGTCCAGGCGAATTGACTATTCAGGCTAGCGCCACGGTGGCCTGGGGAATCGAATAGCTTCCAGTGCTTCTGAACGAAGAAATCGTTTCGGGGGCGCCCGCGGTTCAGCGGGCGCCCCCGAAAGTTCTTCTGCGCCGTACTCCTCGCGAGTTGCTTCCTCGGCTCACAGGCTTTCCTGGCGTTCCCCTCTGTTCTTGTTCCCTTCTGTTCCTTTATCACATATTTGGCCTTGTGCTAGAATGTCTCACTTGTAAGAGATGTAAGATTGCCGGCGGTGAGTCACGTGTCTTTTAGCTCCGAAGAGATTTGCGAGTTTCCTGCCAACTACATGAAGGGCGCCCTTACGCTGGCCAAACTCGCACTGGGATTGACCAGCCCCAATCCAGCGGTTGGCGCCGTAATAGTGAAGCAAGGCGTAGTGGTAGGGATGGGTTATACACAACCTCCCGGGTCGTGGCATGCCGAGGTCATGGCCTTGCAGCAGGCAGGAGCAAAAGCTCGTGGCGCCACAATGTATGTAACTCTCGAACCGTGCTGCCACTTTGGACGGACACCTCCTTGCACTGATGCCATTATCGCTGGCGGCATAAAAGACGTCCATGTAGCAACCAAGGACCCGAATCCCGTGGTGGCTGGGAAAGGCATCGCGGCTCTTGAAGAAGCTGGCATCCGGATAACCGTAGGGGAACTCGAAACGGAGGCGCGTGAAGTTAACGAGGCCTATCTTAAGTATGTGACCACCGGCATGCCATTTGTTACGGCGAAAGTCGGCATGAGCCTCGACGGCAAAATAGCCACCAGAAGCGGGGACTCGAAGTGGATAACCGGCGAGGAGTCACGCAGGTTTGTGCACGAACTGAGGAATATCGTGGATGCGGTAATGGTTGGGGTGAACACCGTGAAGACTGACAATCCTCGCCTCACTGCCCGGTCCTGCTCGGGAAAGGGTGGCAAGCCGAAGAAGCAACCCCTGCGTGTTATCGTGGACGGGCGCGGATCGACTCCTGAAACAGCCCAGGTATTCCGCGAGCCCGGGAACACGCTTGTTGTCCTTTCTGGGCCGGTTGACAAGGCTAGAGCCGAGGCATACCGGCAAGTTGGCTCGGACGTGATAGAGTTGCCTCGCAAGTCGGCCGGCGAGAGCCTGGTTGACCTGGAACAATTGCTTAGGGAATTGGGCAAGCGAGAAATGACCCATATTCTCGTCGAGGGCGGTGGCAAACTTGTTGGCTCCCTTTTTGATGCCAATCTGATCGACAGGCTGATCGTTCTTATCGCGCCGATTGTGATCGGAGGCCTGGATGCTCCCTCTCCGGTTGGTGGAAAGGGTATTGGCCGTATCCGGGAGGCTTTTGCCATCGACCGGATGACCGTGATCAAGAGCGGAAACGATATCATGATCAGCGGTTACCCGAGGAGGCCGAAAGTGCAAGAGAACTGCGGGGCAATGTAGCATGTTTACCGGCATAGTCGAGGAACTCGGAACAGTTGAAGCTATCTCCGACCTTTCACTGCGTGTTACCGCTGAAAAGGTGAATCAGGGACTGTCTGTCGGAGACAGCGTGGCCGTAAATGGCGCATGCCTGACTGTAACGAGTTTCACCACCAGCGCGTTCACGGTCGAGGTAATGCCGGAAACACTGCGTAGGTCGAACATCGGTGGTCTCTCGCGGGGCGACCGGGTGAATCTCGAACGCGCCCTGACCTTGGCCACGAGGATTGGCGGACACCTGGTGCAAGGTCATGTGGATGCAACTGGCGAGGTCGTCTCCTTAAGGCCCGATAGGAACGCGATGTTGCTGGAAGTATCTGCTCCGGAATCGGTCACCCGCTTCCTGGTGGAAAAGTCTTTCATTGCCGTCGACGGGATAAGTTTGACTGTGGCTTCCTGCCGTGGTCCGGCTTTCATCGTCTCTGTAGTTGGGTTTACTCGTAATAACACAACAGTAGGGCTGACTAAGCGGGGGAAGCAGGTTAATCTTGAAGTTGACATTGTGGCTAAGTATGTGGAACATTTCACAAAGACCAAAGGTTCAGGCGTTAATATGGAGTTGCTTGCCAAGTACGGGTACAATATGCCATCTGCGGGGCAGGCCTGAGGAATAGTGAGGTAATAGGGTAATTGGCTTTAGCTAACATTCCTGAAGGACTGAAGGAAATTAAGGAAGGGCGATTCCTGATCATCGTCGATGACGAGTCGCGCGAAAACGAGGGAGACCTCGCCATTGCTGCGGAGAAGGTGACTCCGGAAGCGATAAACTTCATGGCGAAGCACGGCAGAGGACTGATTTGCATGCCCGTCACGGCTCAGCGTCTGGACGAATTGAAGATACCCTTGATGGTTCAGGAGAACACGTCTTCCTTCTGTACCGCATTTACTGTTTCAATAGAGGCCAAACTGCAGGTCACGACAGGCATTTCCGCCCATGACCGTGCGGCTACTGTAAAGGCTGTGCTTGATCCGGCTACAAAGCCGGAAGACATTGCCCGCCCGGGTCATATGTTTCCCCTGAGGGCAAAGGACGGCGGTGTGCTCGTACGAGCAGGGCATACTGAAGCTGTTGTTGACTTGGCCAGGTTAGCCGGGCTTTACCCGGCTGGAGTCATATGTGAAATCCTTAACGAAGACGGAACAATGGCCCGCCTTCCAGAGTTGGAAAAGATGGCTGACAAGTACGGCTTCAAAGTCATCAGCGTGTCTGACCTGATAGCTCACCGCAGACGCCACGAAAAGCTTGTCCAAAGGGTGGCCGAAGCCAAACTGCCCACCAGGTATGGCGAATTCTCTGCGATAGCCTACCGCAGCACCCTGGAGCCAGGGGAACATGTCGCTTTGGTCAAAGGCGAAGTGTCTGGAGATGATACGATCTTGGTCAGGGTCCACAGTGAATGTTTGACAGGCGACGTCTTCGGAAGCATGCGTTGTGACTGCGGAGACCAATTCGGACTGGCGATGAAAGCGATATCGGAGCAAGGCCGCGGAGTTCTCTTATACATGAGGCAGGAGGGGCGGGGGATTGGATTTCACAACAAAATGCGTGCCTACGCCCTGCAGGACCAGGGCATGGATACAGTAGAGGCCAACGAGTGTTTGGGGTTCAAGGCAGACCTCAGGGACTACGGCATCGGCGCGCAAATTCTGGCCGACCTTGGCTTGCGCAATATACGGTTGCTAACGAATAATCCGAAGAAGGTGGTCGGGCTGGAAGGGTACGGCCTGCATGTAGTTGAGACGGTTCCTATAGTCGCCGAGACAAATCAATTCAACAGGCAGTACCTGGAGACCAAGCAAAAGAAGATGGGGCATCTGCTGGATTCCATGGGACTGTAGATTACGGAGGATAGCATCAAGATATGGGCAATCAATACGAAGGGTCATTGCTCGCAGCGGATCTCAGGTTCGGAATCGTGGTCTCGCGTTTCAATGAGTTCATTACCGGGCGTCTTCTGGAAGGCTCCAAAGATGCCCTTACCAGGCATGGGGCCAAGCTCGACTACGTTGACATCGCGTGGACTCCTGGATGCTTCGAGATACCTTTGGTGGCCAAGAAGATGGCACATTCAGGCAAGTATGAGGCTATTATCTGTCTCGGCGCTGTTATTCGGGGCGCGACCCCGCATTTTGAGTATGTCGCCGCAGAGGTCAGCAAGGGTATTGCCAGGGTGACCCTGGATACGGGCCTTCCTGTTGTTTACGGTGTGATAACGGCTGACAATCTGGAGCAGGCTATTGAGCGCGCAGGTACCAAGGAAGGAAACAAGGGCTTTGCCGCTGCTACGACGGCGATCGAAATGGCGAATTTGATGAAGAGCCTGACCTGAGCCTGTTGAACCTTGACAGAGGTATAGACCGGACGTATCATAAGGACAATATTTTTGCGGAGGATATCTCATGGGTCGACCTTATGCCGTTGAGGAATTGCTTTCATTTGATAGGATGAAGAGGGCCGTGGGTGCCCGTGTAGTCGAACAGGCTGAGAAGTCACTGGAGGAAGGCGCTCCACTGGACCAGCAGAAACTGACCGACCTGACCAATCAGGAATGGAAGGTCGCTAAAGAAGCAGTCAGGTCTTCACCGGCGGCCCGTGAAGCTGCGCGTGAGCACATGCAGAAAGTCATAGCCCAACTTGTCGATGAGATGATCAAATCAGACAAGGCTGAACTGGAAGCGCTGGGCGTCCAGGAAAAGAGTATCTGACAGGCCGTTTCAGCAGGTTTGGAATATGCAAGGAGAGGTCTCGGCTCCGCACGAGTTGCGGAGTGCCTCTCCTTTTTGCGTGATGAAACCGAACAAGGAGGGCTCATTTGCCAGCGGAAAAGGGTGAGCGTCTGGACCAGCAAAGGGTAGCCGATCGGCTTCAGATGCTCGACGAGCGGCTGGACAATATTGACTCTGTTGTGACTACACTGGTGGAAAGGGTCATGCGTCAGCCTATCGTTGTGCAAGTTGTCTGCCCTTCCTGTGGGAAGGCTATCGAGGTTTCGGTCACCGGCAATGCCAGGGTTGGCAGAGGAGCCTGAGGCGAGAGGTTATTCCGAAGCTTCAATAATACGAACGAATCGCCCTTTGCCCCTGGTAAAACAGGGGCAAAGGGCGATTCTGCTATCGGGAGAATGACGAGTCGTATGATTACCATAATCGACTACGGCGCAGGCAACCTTTCAAGCGTCGACAAAGCCTTCCGAAAACTCGGCCGAGAGACAACCATTACATCCGATCCCTCTGTGGTGGAGTCGGCCGCAATAATTGTTCTGCCAGGCGTGGGGGCGGCTGGAGACGCGATGAAAAGCCTGCACGGGCTGGGCTTGATTGAGCCGATCAAGGAGTCCATAACCAGGGGCGTCCCGTTTTTCGGCATATGTCTCGGTATGCAGGTACTGCTCACGGAGACGGAAGAGAGTGGGGGGCAGCGATGCCTCGGTGTGGTTCCGGGCTTTGTCAGGCTCCTTTCCCCTGAACTCAAGGTACCGCATATAGGCTGGAACCAGGTACACCAACAGGTACGCCACCCGCTTTTTGAGGGGATACCGGACAAGGCCAATTTCTATTTCGTGCACAGTTATTATCCCGATCCCGGAGACCAGAATGCCGTTGCAGGAACAACCGAGTACGGGGCGGTCTTTTGTAGCGCAATAGCGCAGGACAATATTCTCGCCACTCAATTCCATCCTGAGAAAAGCGGCAACTGGGGGCTCCGTCTCCTGCGGAATTTTCTGAGGTTTGCTGATGCAAGGAAGTGAACCGTTTTACATGCGCACATCCGTGAAGACGTCCGGGTGTCGTCGGCGCTCCCGTATTTAAGTTCCCTCGCGCTCGGCGGGAAAGGCAAACGAAGAGGTTGAAGTGATCTTTAGCGCATCGGAATTCACAGGGCATTTGCCACTTACTTCGTTCACTATCGCGACGGGAAGAAAGGCTGGCAAGTTCACCGCCCGTCCGAATTGCGAGTCTATGTCCGTGGGTAGGCACCAAACAAGCGATTGGTCGTAGCGGCGAAGGGCCCGAACGCAGGCGGACATTCTGGCGTCCGGCGCACCTATCAGACTTACGTCCCCCGATAGCCGTTGGTGATTGGCAGCCGGCGGTCTTTGCCGAACGCCCGCGGTGTGATCTTGATTCCCGGCGCGGCTTGCCTGCGCTTGTACTCGTTTCGGTCTACCATCGTGATAACTCGTTTGACAGTGGCTTCATCGCATCCCATGGCAACGATTTGAGACAGGCTTTTGTCTTCTTCGACATAGGCGTGCAGTATTGGGTCCAGAACCTCATACAGGGGCAAGGAATCAGAGTCCTTCTGGCCTTCGCGCAATTCTGCGGTAGGCACTCTCTCAATTGCGTTGCGGGGGATGATATCCTTGCCTGCAAGTCCATTACGATAGTTCGCAAGTTCATAGACGAGAGTCTTTGGAACATCCTTGATAACGGCGAAACCTCCTGCCATGTCGCCGTATAAGGTGCAATAGCCTGTCGCAATTTCGCTTTTGTTGCCCGTTGTCAGGACGAGCCATCCGAACTTGTTGGACAATGCCATCAGGAGGTTGCCCCTGATGCGGGCTTGCAGGTTTTCTTCCGCCAGTCCAAAGGGACTACCTTCGAAATGTGGAGCAAGTTCTGCAAGGTAGGCGCGAAACACGCTTTCGATGCTCACCGTCTTATGGTCCATACCAAGGTTCTTTGCCAGCGCCGTAGCATCAGTATTGCTCATCTCCGAGGTGAAGCGCGAAGGCATCAGCACGCCGACAACGTTCTCGGCGCCCAATGCGTCCACCGCCACCGTTGCGACCAGACTGGAATCGATCCCGCCGGAGAGGCCGATCATGACCTTCTTGAAGCCATTCTTGTGCACATAGTCGCGAGTCCCGAGCACTAATGCGGAATATGCCTCCGCGACGGATGCCATCGGATCGATGTGCATCTTGGGTAAGACGGGGCGTGCAGGTGCCTCTGTCCAGGATGAGACGAAGATGGTTGGGGTCTTGATTTCTTCGTCGACCAGCGTCCCTCGTTTTCGTCGCCTTGGATCATGCAGGCGAGACCTGAATGCCTCTTCCACATCGAGGTCCACCACCACCATGTCCTCCTCGAATTGCTTTCCTTCAGCCAGGATAGTTCCTCGGGAATCAATGATAACGCTATCGCCGTCGAAAATGAGTTCATCCTGTCCGCCCACCATATTAACATAACACACTATCGCCCCGCTGTCGGAGGCCCGGGTAGAAAGCATTCTATGACGTTCGATGCGCTTGTTCTTGTGGAACGGCGAGGCACTGACATTGAGCAGCACCTCGGCTCCCATTCTCGCCTGCATGGTTGCAGGGCCTTCTGCATACCAGATGTCTTCGCAGATGCTCACGCCAACGTGTATCCCTTTGATGGTCCATATGGGGCAGCGCTTCCCTGACTGAAAGTACCTGTTTTCGTCGAACACTCCGTAGTTCGGCAAGAACATCTTGTTGTACGTCCCTACCAGTTTGCCATTGTTTGCGATGGCCACAGCATTGTAGAGATCATCCGCCGCCTCAACGTGGCCGATGACGGCCGCGATGCCCTTGGTCTGGTCGATCACTTGCCTCAGCAACCTGATGTTATCGCTGATGAAGGCAGTCTTCAGCAGCAGGTCCTCCGGAGGATAGCCGGTGATTACCAGTTCTGGAAAGGCGATCAGGTCCACGCCAAGTCTCCTGGCATCGTCGATCCGTGCAGCTATCTTCCTGGAGTTCCCTTCAAGGTCACCCACCGTACAGTTAATCTGTGCCATGGCCAGACGCAGAATTCGCATGGGCCTCAACCTACAGCATGGGCAGATAGCGGTTTATTTCATAGTCAGTGATGCAGGTGCGGTAGCCGTCCCATTCAAGCTTCTTATTTGCGATGAAGGAATGGAAGACGTGTTCCCCCAGAGCCTTGCGCACTATCTCGCTCTGCTCGGTCAGGCATACTGCTTCCCACAGGCTGCCAGGGAGGGTGCCGATCCCGCGATGTTTGCGTTCGTCCTCTGACATTTCGAAGACATTCTCCTCAACCGGCTCCGGCGGTTCCATCCCCTTCTCGATGCCGTCAAGGCCTGCCGCTAACAGCACGCTGAACGTCAAATAGGGGTTACACGCCGGGTCAGGCGACCTGTACTCGATCCTTGTTGCCTCTTCCCTGCCTGGCTGATATTCCGGTACACGTATCAAGTCTGACCGGTTTCTTCTCGCCCAGGTCAGGTAGACCGGAGCCTCATAACCTGGCACAAGCCTCTTATATGAGTTCACCCACTGGCTTGTGACTGAAGTGATCGCGGGCCCATGCTTGAGCAGCCCGGCCAGAAACGAGAGGGCATCCTTGGAAAGATTGAACCTGTCGCCTTCGGAGAAGAAGGTGTTCCTCTTTCCTTTGAACAGGGACATATGGCAATGCATTCCGCTTCCGTTGACCCCAAATATCGGTTTTGGCATGAAAGAAGCATATTTGCCATTCATCTGCGCCACCTGTTTGACCACCGCGCGGTGGGTCATGACGTTATCGGCCATTGTCATTGCATCGTTGTAGTGAAGGTCTATCTCGTGCTGGCTTGGAGCGACTTCGTGGTGGCTATACTCTACTGCAATTCCCATCTCCTCCAAGTACAGTATTGTCTGGCGCCGCAGGTCAGTTGCCATATCTTCAGGCGTATTGTCGAAATAGCCGTTCCGGTCGATCGGTCTGGCCTCGGTCGGGCTCGGGAAGTAAAAATACTCGAGCTCCGGGCCAACGTAGAATGTGTAGCCCTTTTCTGCTGCCCGTTGCAGGTTCTGCTTCAGTACGTATCTGGGATCGCCCTCGAACGGCTTTCCGCCAGGCCAGGTGATGTCACAGAACATCCTGGCCACGGAGTGACGTTCCTTGGGGCGCCAGGGAAGTATCTGGAACGTTGTTGGATCCGGATGCGCGACCATGTCGCTCTCGTCGATTCTGACGAACCCTTCGATCGAGGAACCATCAAACCCCATCCCCCGCGTAAGCGCGGTTTCGAGTTCTTCCACAGTCACGGCAAAACTCTTGAGGAACCCGAGGATGTCTGAGAACCAGAGCCGAACAAACTTGACGTCTAATTCCTTTGCCTTCTTGAGCACGTATTCCTTTGCCTTTTCACGATCGCTTGGTGTCATTGCTGGCCTCCTTCTTGACAGTCTATTAGAACACACGCTTCAGAGCGTTTCAGCACCATTCTCGAAGGGTATCTCCTGGTCCGATGCGTTGCCCTGTCCCTTGAACCGATACCCGACGTTGCGCACCGTTTCGATGAACACATGCTCGGTGTCTTCCAGCTTGCTGCGCAGGCGCCTGATATGTACGTCGACAGTGCGGTCTCCACCAAAATAATCGTAACCCCACACTTTGTTCAGGAGAGTTTCCCTGGTAACTACCCTGGCTGAGTTGGTTGCCAAGTACTTCAGCAACTGGTACTCCCTGTAGGTGAGGTCGATCCTTCTGCCAGCTACCTTGACCTCGTATCCGGCATCATCTATGGTCAGGTCACCCTGCTGTATCGTGGTGCCGATGTCGAGCTTGTCGGACTTCTTAAGCAGGCGGCGTATTCTGGAAAGCAGTTCTGGCTTGCGATGGGGTATCAGGAGAAAGTCATCCACATTCAGATTGGTGTCCCATGCATGCAGCGAACTATCAGCAGCCAGTATGATAATCGGTAGTACTTTCCCTCCCTGTTCAGGAAGAAGCCAGTTCCACACTTCCGAATCTGCAGGGAAGTCCTCTCCATCGATCAGTGCTGCGTCCGGTTTGCGTGACAACAAGCGTTCTAGGCTTTCCGGGAGAAAGGCGGATAGGCAAGTATGGCCGGATGTGGCCAGGTCGGCCTGAATCAGGGCAGATTTCTGTCTATCTCGAACGAGAAGGAGTATCGTCGCCAATTACCGAGCCACTCCTTGTCCGGGCCTTTGGATCCATCCAGGCTTTCGTTTGATGTGAAAGGGTCTGTTCCAGGTCCTATCTGCTTACGGCCCGCAGGTCGAGAAGGATGCGGGAAGCATGGGCTCCGTGACGGCTGGACGGCATTACCTTCCCGTTTGTGAAGACCATCCAGGCGGCAGACTCCCAATACGTCTTCTCACCCTGGTCAGCGTTTGATTTGCCATCCATGGTGAAGGTGACATACCACTCGCTGCCGTCATCGGAAACCCTCGCAACCCTGTTGCGGGCAACCATTGCATACTCAGCCAGATACAGCCTTGCTTCATCATTTCTGGCCTCAGATTGAAGAAAAGCTGTCACAGCGGCAACAGCATCCTTCTCAGACTCCAGTTTTCCGGGGAAAGTGAAGTCCCAGGACGCTGTCTTAGTGGACTCAGAACCGGCTACGCCCGATGGTGCGGACCCGCAAGCAGTTGCTAATACGAGGACTAGCGCAATAATGCAGAGAGTTCCAATCAGAACTGACCTGGTCATCAAAGTCTCCTGGTTCACTCCTTCCCGGAGCGAGGCTGGCAGCTATTATAGCAGCATTGTGGTACGCTTACACGGTGGGGGAGCTGTCAATGAGGCCTGGACCCACGGGTCGATTCAACTATCCAGCGAGAGGAATGTATCTCGCAGCAGAAGAGCGTCGTCTTCGAGATTGGGGCTTTCACAGATAATAAAGCCCTTGACCGAATAGTCTCTAAAGGCTCTCAGGAGGTCTTCGTAGCGGAAATCTGATTCCTTCAGCGGCAAGTGACTGTTTTCACCATGCGGGCCGTATTTTATCCCCGAGATGTGGGCATGCAGGGAGTCGAGGGTTTGGCGTCCAAGTCCGGACTCAAGGCGTTTCAACACGGACACGAACTCATTGTAAGTGTTGTATTCGCCCGTCCTGGCATGAAGATGGGAAAAATCGATGCATGGAGCCAATCCAGGTACGTCTGACGAAAGACGCACCAATTCATCGAGATTCCCAAAATCAGAAATCTTGCCCGTCAGTTCCGCTCTTACCGCCAGCCCGATGCCCTCGCGTTTCAACTGTTCCAGGATGCCGGCCAGGACGCGCTTCATTACACTGTAGGCCTGCTCTGGTGTGCACTCGCCATAGAAGCCCGCGTGAAACACGATGCTCTCAGCACCGCAGAGTTTCCCGATTCTTGCTGTTTTCAGTATGCGCTCTTTGCTCGCCTCGGCCTTTTCTGCATCGGCGGAGTTGAGGTTTATAGCGTAGGGGCCGTGTGCCGTGAGTCTTACGCCAGCCTTTCTGGCGGTCTCAGCCACCTGGAGTGCTGTAGTTTCCGACATCTTGACTCCCTGGACGAATTCGAGTTCCATGCACCCGAGGCCCAATTCGGCGATACGCCCGATGCCGGATATGGTTGAGCGAGGTGGTGGCGTGCTGTTGGGGGTACCACCGGTGCCAAAAATGAGGGAGCCACCTAATATGTCAGTGCTCATTGGGCCATTATATCAGTATCGGCAATAGGGAAACTGGCGTGTTTCGAACGCCTATTCCGCGCCATGGCGTCTTCCTGGCAAGTGTGAATTCTCTTGCTGCAAGCAGGTCGCAATACGAATGGTTAGGAGCGCTCCTCATAAGGCAACACTTTCCATTCTGCATCCTGATAAATCACCAGAAGCCTGGGGTGAGGCGAAGCCGCAATAGACCGAATGATGGTCTGTGTTTGCTCCTCTGAGAGTTCTCCCCAGGGCGCTGCTGTTTCTCCCTCGAAAGATATGGTCCGGAGGTGTTGACCCAGGGCAAGTTCCAGGCGCGTGACGATCTTCTGCGCTGCCTCTCGTGGGACGATGATCGATATGGTCCTGGATTCCTTTGCCCTTTCTGAACCTCCCCTGATATCGTCACGCAGCAAAGCGAAATGATACATCACCGATGGAGCCGCCACCAGGAATGCCTGAATGCCCCATTTCATGCGGTCCAGTGTATCGAACACGGTGTTACTCTGAAGCAATGCATTCAGGGTCTGGTAAACAATGTCGATTAGGCCGGCCACGACTGCGATTATCGAAATGCAGAGGAAAGTGTACAAGTATACTTTTCGCGACCGTGCAGCCCTTTCGACAGAAGAGCGGATCACCTGACCTTGCACTTTCGGCCAGAAGTGAAGCCACACAGCCAGTCCGATCCCTAACAACACCAAGAATAGTGCAAGCTGGTCCTTCCACCATCCTGGTGTGCTGACCATCACACTGGAGGGGTCGATGGCACCCAGCACAATGTTTATTGTGAGGCCGATCAAGGAGACCCCTCCAGAGGCGATTCCGGCGAGTCCCAGGCCAGACATGATATAGTGGTAGACCCTCCTGGCTGACGATTGGCGCTCCTCTATGTTCCCGGATTCGTCCCTGGCAATCTGCCAATGATACGTCCAAACTGCCACTCCAAGAAGTCCTGCGGGCAGGGTCCAGACGAAGGAGTTGACACCAGTTTGCCAGTTCAGGGCACTGCCAAACAGCAACTGCAATACGCGAAATACGGTTACAGACAAAGAAACCAATGTAGTGAGTGCTCCCGCCGTAATGGCAAAAAGATAGAGGTACACTTGTCTGAGCGAGGAACCTTGATCATTCCGCGCGGCATGCAGCCAGTGGAAGGCCCACCATGGCAGGCCGAGCATTATACCTGCCACTCGAAGCTGCATATGGCTGTTCCACAACTGGCCCTGGGCAAAAGAATCGCCACTTGATATCCCCCGGTCAAGCAACAAGGCCAGTATGTTGATTGCGCCCAGCGACATGACAACCATGGACCAACCCGCGAGAACGTACCAGCACCAGCGCTGGAGGGTCTTCCCGCCGGGATTGGGAGGTGCATCGGCGGTGTCCACTCGCCAGTTGTAATACCAGACAGCCAGCGAGACGAGCAGTGCCGCCAGTGCCCCGCTCCTGGACTCGCCAGAGGGCGCTCCACCGAGAATCCAGCGCATTATGGCCGTACCAGTGATGAGAGCCGTCAAAGCGGATGCAGTCAGTATGCTGTTCAGGTACAGCTTCCTTATTGCGGCTCCACCCTCCTTGGGATTTGCCGCTGACAGCTTTTGCACTATCCGCCAGTGAATGGTCCACACTACGCCAGCTATTACGAGCATGGAGAGACCGAGAGCGAGCTGTTGTGAAGGATAGCTGCGTGTCCGGGCTATGGCGGGATGTGTTCCCAATAGTGAATCGAAGATGAGGGACAGCAACAGTCCCATGCCCCAAGCCGCCAAAACCAATGTCACCAGACAGACTGCGTAGAAATAGACGCGTCTAGTGGTGCTCACGGACAGGTCTCTGCTATTTTCAATACATCCACCACGGCCCTTCGGGGTTCTCTATGAGCCAGGCATTGTTTTGTTTCACGAGAAAGAATGTTTGGGCGGTGGTCTGCACAGGGTTGCCAAAAGGGCCTCCCGGTCTGAAAACGTAAGCGGTAATATCCACCTGCGCCTTGTCCCCTGTTATGCGGGTGTCACCCAGGGTTACTCTCCAGCTCTGGTTGCGCGTTGATTGCCTTGGTACAGCCATTTGCGGTGGTCTGAGAGCGTTGGGGTCTCCCTGTACTCGAGGGGGCGCGATGTATCTGAGAGAACCTTCGTAATCGCCATTCTGCAAGGCCATAATATACCTTTGCACTACTCCGGCCGGTTCCGATTCTGGCAAGAGCACAACTTCATCTCCGCCCCTGGCGACGACCACGAGCACGGCAGCTATGGCCAGCAGTGCCATAGCCACCCCGAAGATGACAAGAATGCGATTGGATTGCTTCATAGGACCTTTGACATTATAACACTCGGTTCCTCCTGTCCTGTTGGCCCATGCGGCAATGTTGTTATAATGAGGATAACTGTCTGGAAGAGGTAACGCATGTCTGCTTCTGGTAAGGTAGTCAAACTGGCCCCGGGGATTCACTGGGTTGGTGTCGAAGACTGGGATAAAAGGTCGTTCGACGGAGTCATGGGCCTTCCGTACGGCACTTCTTACAACGCCTATTTGGTGTCGGGCAATAGCAAGGTAGCGCTCGTCGATACTGTCCATAAGCCTTTCTCGGATGAACTGCTGCATAAAGTGCAACAACTCGTCGATCCCCTGAAGATAGATTATGTGGTGATGAACCATGCCGAGCCTGATCACGGCGGCAGCATATCCAGAGTGCTCTCTCAGGCCCCCAACGCCAGGCTTCTGGCAAACGAGAAGGGCGTCGAGATGGCCAGCATCTTTTATCATGTCCCCTCAGATAGGTGCTCGGTCGTCAAGGAGAGTGACGCGATAGACCTGGGAGGAAGGACGCTGAAGTTCGTTTCTGCCCCATGGTTGCACTGGCCTGAAACAATGTTCACGTTCGTGCCTGAAGAAAGGGTCCTCTTCACCTGCGATTTCTTCGGTGCACACATAGCTTCGGACAGGCTGTTCGCCGATGAAATCGGCAACATAGTTATCCCGGAGGCGAAGCTGTATTACGCGGTGATAATGATGCCTTATGGCAGGATGTCTGCAACAGGCTTGGACAAGGCCGCTGCCTTGAATCCAGCCATTATTGCTCCAAGTCACGGGCCTGTATGGCGACAACCCGAAGCTATCCTTGATTCTTATCAGAAATGGACGCGTGGACCACTGACTGCAAAGGCTATCGTCGCCTATGCCACCATGTGGGGTAGCACCAAGCGTTTAGCTGAAGCGGCGGCTTCCGCGCTTTCGTATGAAGGAATAGAAACCATCCCATACGAACTGTCTCTTTCCGACCTTGGCAAACTCGCAAAAGACATGGTGGATTCCAGCGCCATTGTGGTCGGCTCACCAACGGTTCTGGGGACCTTGCACCCTGTCGCAGGCAATGCTCTGACCATGGTGCGCATGGTCCGCCCCAGGGCCAGGATCGGGGCCTTCGTCGGCTCCTACGGCTGGGGTGGTGGAGCCGCCATTCAGGCCAGGACAACCCTTGAATCCTCAAAGATCGAAGTCGTCGACAGCCTGGATATCAAGGGTACGCCAACCGACAAAGATATCGAACGCGCTGCCGCCTTAGGTCGAAACGTTGCCAACAAGATCAGGGACAGTTTGAGCAGCGCCTGAGATGTCGTTTACTGGCAGCTCAGTATTCGGCGCGGACTGCCGGACCACGGCAATGGGCATAATGCCCCACGTGGACGTGGAGCGTGCGCTCGAACTGGCGACCAGCCTGGATATACCCTATTGGCCTCAACTGCCAAACCTATCCTTCCATGAAGATATGTATGCCCAGACATCGGAAGGTTTCCCCGGGATCAGCGTAGATGCTGCAGGCCAGCGAGTACTTTTCAATTCAGGCCTCTTCGAAGAAGAGATGTCAGCATATTCAGAGAAGATGGATGACCCTGGTTTCTTCCTGCTCAGCGAGGCCTATTCCACTGTGTACCACAGGTTTCTTGCGCTCGACCTGAAAGTCCACGCCGCTATTCGGGGCCAGGTGACCGGTCCGGTCAGTTTCGGCTTCAGGGTCGTTGACGAAACGCAGAAGCCGATAATCTACAACGATTCTGTGAGGACAATTCTTTTCGATTTCATTCAGAAGAAACTAAACGCCCAGTACCGGCAACTGAGCGCGATAAATCCCAACGCTTTCGTGTGGGCGGATGAACCGGGTTTGGGCTGGATATTCAGCGGGATGTCAGGGTATAACGATCTGCAGGCCAAAGCTGACTATCGGACCTTTCTGGAGCGTATTGAGGGGCTGAAAGCCTTGCATCTATGTGCCAACGTCAACCTCCCCTTCCTTCTTGAGCTTGGGGCAGAACTGGTTTCCTTCGACGCATACCAGATAGAAGTCATGCCGCGCGCATATGCCTCTTCCGTGGCTGACTTTCTTGGCGGTGGCGGCGTGCTCGCCTGGGGCATCGTGCCAACTGATTCGACGAACTTGAGCAAGGAGAATGTCGGTTCGCTGGTGAAGCTGGTAACCAGGTATTGGGATGTATTGTCGCGAGAAAGCGGGATCGACGTGAAGCAGATTGCCCGGCAGTCTTTGCTGGCACCAGCTCGCTGCTGCTTGAAAAACATCGGATCTGTCGGGTCGTCGGATGAAGGAAAGCGGCGCAGCTCAGTTGGTTGTCCCATCAGCAGCGTCGAAGAGCAACTGGTGGAAAAGGCATTCGTTGTTTTGCGGGGCGTGTCAGGTGAGCTGAGGGACAGGTTCGTCCTGTGACATTGCCGTATGAACGGCCTCGTGCTAAACTGCGTTGAAGGTTTATTTCAAGTTCCTGTGAACATACTTCTGACCAATGATGACGGAATACGTGCTCCCGGTCTTTGGGCTGCCGCACGAGAACTTTCCAGAATTGCGCATGTCACCGTGGTTGCCCCCGCTCGTGAACAGAGCGGAGTGGGTACCTCACTGAGCTTGCATAACCCGGTATACCTGAAGAAGGAGGCCTCTGATCTACCAGATTTAGAAGCCTATTCCGTTGAAGGGACCCCGGGGGACAGTGTTATTCTGGCGCTTCGCATTCCCCTGGTCGACACACCCGACCTCGTGGTGTCGGGCATAAACGAAGGCGCTAATCTGGGTGATGATGTCTTCATTTCGGGCACTGTCGGGGCGGCATTGCAGGGCTACTTCAACGGAGTGTCGGCGATAAGCGTTTCTGTTGCTGCCCTTGAGGTGACCAACTTCCAGCCAGCCGCGAGGGCCGTCAGCCTTCTGGCAGAGCAGCTCAGGTACGCAGCGATTCCTGGTCGCATCCTTCTGAACGTGAACCTTCCCGATGAACCTGCAGAAGGCCTTGTGGACTTTTGTTTGACGAAATTGGCCCAAAGGAAAAGCGTCGAAAACGTCCAGGAAGACGGCAAAGAAAGGCACTTTTGGATACGCCGGGGCCATGTCGAGTGGTCCGATAAGGAAGGCACGGACCGTTGGGCAGTTACAAGAAAGAAGGGTTCGATGACGCCTCTAATGGCGAGCCCGAGGAGGCCACCACGCCCCCTACTTCATGAGATTGCAGCAACCGTGTTCGCAGGTCTATCTGATTCCGTCGTGAAGGTGGCTTGACGTCGTGTTCAACCTCTTCAAGAAGACCCAGGATGCGCTGAGGCGTACACGGGAAAGCTTTTTCGGCAAGGTTACACAGCTATTCGACCGACCGGAAATCAGTGATTCCCTGTGGTACGACCTTGAGGAACTTCTCATCTCGGCAGACGTGGGCGTACCCACAACTGAGAAGATCATCAACAGAGTCATGGAACGGGCCAAATCCGAGAAGATGCGCGATGCCGGAGATGTCAAGGCTGCGTTGAAACAAGAGATGGCAAGCATATTGAAGAAGTCCGAAATAACGCCAAAACAAGACGGACTGAAAGTCATCATGGTAGTCGGAGTGAACGGTTCTGGGAAGACCACAAGCATCGCCAAGCTGGCCAACTACTACAAGAAACAGGATGGTGCTTTGATGCTGGCGGCAGGTGACACCTTCCGTGCCGCAGCTATCGGGCAACTCCAACTATGGGGCGACCGGATCGGGGTTGACGTAATCGCGGGCAAACCCGGGGGAGACCCGGCTGCAGTGGTCTTCGACGCCCTTCAGGCTGCTTCCAACAGGCACATGAAAACGCTGATAGTCGATACCGCGGGCAGATTGCACACCAAGTTCAACCTGATGGAAGAGTTAAAGAAAGTCAAACGAATAGCGGCAAAAGCCAATTCGGCCGGAATAGATACAATCCTTGTACTGGACGCCACTACCGGCCAGAACGGGCTGACACAGGCAAAGCATTTCAAGGACGCAGTAGACCTGACCGGAGTTTTCCTGACTAAGCTGGACGGCACGGCCAAGGGAGGTATTGTTCTCGCGATATGCGACCAACTCGGCCTTCCCATTCTGTTCATTGGCACGGGCGAATCGCTGGACGATATTGCACCGTTCGACCCTGACTCTTTTGTAGACGCGTTGTTCGGAGAAGATGCGGCCAGCACCAACGGACAAAGGTAGGTAAGCCGGATGATCGAAATAGCCATGAATCCGGTGGCCCTTCAGATAGGGAGCCTGTCGATCAGATGGTACAGCATCATGACGGCGCTGGCAGCCCTGTTTGCCGTCGTTTGGGCAGTCAGGGCAGCGAGGAAATCGGGTTTCCCCATTGACCTGGTCTACACTCTGGCGATTTGGGCAGTGGTTGGCGGGATTGTTGGCGCACGGCTGGTGCACGTTGTAGACGAACTGAACTACTACTGGCAGAACCCGGGCGAAATCATCGGCTTCGAGGGATTGGCCATCTATGGGGCAATCCTGGGCGCTACTCTCGCTATATGGATAGCCAGCAGATTCCACCGCTTCTCCTTTTCCGTTTTCGCTGACATGGTGGCCCCTGGAGCGCTGGTTGCCCAGGCCATCGGCAGGGTCGGGTGCACCATTAACGGCTGCTGTTACGGCAATGAAACAACGCTGCCGTGGGCTTTGGTCTACACCCATCCCGACTCATTCGCGCCACTCGGCGTACCTACCGAGCCTGCCGTTGTATACGAGCTCTTGTTCGACATCATCCTTTTCATGATCGTGCTGAAGTTGCGAGGCAAGCTGCGTCCGGCAGGTTCGTTATTCCTCGTGTACATTGCCGCTTATTCCGTGGGCCGCTTCTTCCTTGCTTCGGCCAGAGATCCGAATTCACAGGGTCCGCTGTTTTTTGGCTGGCTGATGCAGGCTCAGATAATCTCGGTAATCGTGGCGTTGGTTGCCATACCCTTACTGGTAACGAGGGTGCGATGGAACAAGGCAGAACTGGTAACTCCTGTTGCCGGTGCGGCTGACCAACCCAGCGGTAACTCTGTGAACGACGGTTCCACCAGCGGAAGCTGACGTGGATAACATCGGCTTCTTAACGGCCCTGGGTGGGGGCATCCTTGCATTCCTTTCCCCCTGTGTTCTCCCATTGGTCCCGGTGTACATAGCAGGACTCGCCGGTTCCTCGGTTGAGGAATCTTCTCGTCACAGCCCTTTTTCGTCATTGCCGTTGGCGCTGGCGTTTGTTCTCGGTTTCTCTGCGATCTTTGTTCCTCTCGGAGCGCTTGCAGCCTACCTTGGAAGCCTGACCATCAATTACGTCGATGTCATACGCAAGGTTGGCGGTGTCATACTAGTCATATTGGGGATACACATGATGGGGCTAATAAAGGTCCCGTTTCTTTATCGTCAGGCTGGCATCGAAGTCAGGACTGGCAGGAAGAGAGGTGTCGTCCGGTCGACTTTGATGGGTCTTGCCTTTGCTCTGGGCTGGACGCCATGCGTTGGAGCAGTCCTCGGGGGGATACTTGGCTTGGCCTACAGCTCGGATACGGTATGGGACGGCGTGAAATTGCTTATTGTTTTTTCTCTCGGACTCGGCATACCGTTCGTCGCGGTCTCTCTTGCTATAGGACCAGCAAGCAGGTTCTTCAAAGTCATCAACAGGCATGCAAGGATGATTTCTGTCGCCAGCGGCGTCTTGCTTGTTGCGCTCGGGATACTAATGATGACAGGCCAGTTGGTTAGACTGACTGCGGCACTCTCGGCACCATGAGTGTTTTGAAGGCCTTGTGGATATCCCTGCTATGGGTTGCCCTGTTGTTTGTCGCGGCCGGTTGCGTCAAGAGCAGTTCATCCTCCACCGATTTCAGTTTGCCCTCGCTCGATGGCAAAACGATCAAGTTGAGCGACTTCAGGGGCAAGGTAGTGCTGGTCAATTTCTGGACGACGTGGTGCCCCGCTTGCGTTGAAGAAATGCCGCTGCTCCAGGCAGCTTACGAGGAAAAGGCGTCGTCTGGCTTAGTTGTCCTGGGCATCGACATGAGGGAAGATATGGCCACGGTGCAGAGATTCGTAAACGATAATGGCATAACCTTCCCCATCGTCCTCGACAGCAGCGGCGAAGTATCCTCCAGCTATAACGTGTACTATATCCCGCATACAGTAATAGTTGACGCGGATGGCAATGTGAACAGGGTGAAGGTAGGAGCCTTCAAAGATAAGGAAGAGATATTACGGGCAGTGGCACCGCTGCTGCCTGACAGGTAGTAGTAGATATGTCCGGCAGTTTGCAGTAACCGGACGGTCGGAGGACTCCACAGGCAGAGACGCCTTTGTCCCAAGGATTCGGTTTGGTGATTGGAGGAACTGATGACCGCCTACACCGATGCCGGCGGCGGCCCGCTCCAGCCTCGGGTCATCCTGCCGAGGATGGCCTGCCGGAGGTGCTGCGCCGCTTTCCCGGGGAAAACGGTATACCTGGTGGCGATAATCGACAAGGCGTGGGCGTCGGAACCCCCGACCTCTGCCAGCTTGAACTGTGTCCGGTTCAGGTTGTCCACGTCTTCCGTGTTCACTATCCTGGCCACCCTGGGCTCCAACACCTCGATTCCGTCGGGGTGGACATCATTGTCTGGGTCGGCCAACAGCCGCTCAATGTCCTTTCGGCTAATGCTGTTCTTCTGCCGGCTTATAGGATGCGGCACCACGCACAGTCCACCCATGGAGTGTATCGCCTTTACATAATAGGCCAGCGTCTTTGTTTCATCGTAAGGAACTGTTTGCTCAACGAACAGGCCCAGCAGATGTCCGGCGTTGGTGGATATCTCGACCCCGGTCAGTATCTGAAAACGGTACGCGTGTTTTGAAGCTGTCTCGCGGGCTTCCAGGGCGCCTCGAATGGTGTCGTGGTCGGTGATGGCAACAATGTCGAGCGAGGTCCTTTGCTCTACGTAATCGAGTATTTCGTAAACGGAAGCGATCCCGTCGCTTGCCTGAGTATGGACGTGAAGGTCCGCCAGTCCCTGGTCGCGGAGGGGTTGAACATTATCGGTGGACATGGTCCTTTCTTCTGATGCGATGTACCACGAACCAGACGACCAGTGCGGCAATGACGATTATTATCGGTATATCGAAGGGTCTCATGACCGACCGGAGTTGCTCCCAGTGCTGGCCAAGAAGGTAACCGCCGTAGGCCAATGCCCCAGACCACAAGAAGGAGCCGAGAAAGGTATATAGCGTGAACGGCCAGAAAGGCGTTCGGGCAACTCCTGCAGGCAGGCTGATGAAGGTACGCACTACAGGAAGCAGGCGAGAGATGAATGCCGCTCTTTGGCCGTACTTGTTGAACCAAGTGTCGGCAAGCTCCAGGTCATGGTGTGAGATCAGCACGTACTTCCCGTATTTTTCGAGAAAGCGTCTCCCGCCTGCGAGACCGACCCAATAAGTGAGTATGGAACCCAGCGTGTTGCCCAGACCACCTGCCGCGGCAGCCACCAGTATGAACGCAGGTCCTTGCCCCGCCTCCTTGATGAGCATCCACCCTGCAAGCGGCATGATTATCTCGCTGGGCAGCGGAATGCAGGCGCTTTCGATGGCCATGAGGAATACGACACCAGGCCAGCCAATAGACTGGTAGACCTGTTGGATGAAGGACAATACCGCCTGTTCATACCCGGCCATGTGGCCTGAGTGTATCAGCGGCGCATTGGTGAGTCAAGCAATGGCTCTGGCCGGTAATCGTAGAAGCGGAGAAACTGATATCTGACGTGAACTACCTCTTCACATCCAGCAACGTGCTGTCGCGATCGAATATCAGGGCCAGAATCCAATCGAGCAATACCCGGGTGCGGTTGTACAGGCCCATCATGATGGCCAGGTAGCCCGCCAGCCAGATGAACCTGGCAATCACTCCGCTCAAATGGATGCCATACAGGTTCATAGCCGCGTTTCGCGGGCCTAGCGATACCAGTTCGGCGGCATCCTGATAGCGGTACCTTTTAGGGGAAGTCCCCTTGATATCCGCCATAATATTGGCTGCGATGATCTTGGGTTGTCTGACTGCGTAATGCGCTCTCGGAGGCAAGACTGATCCGGTCACAGGATCTTCGAAATGGGCATTGTCTCCCAGGGCGTAGACCCCCTGATAGCCAGGGACTCTCAGGTATTCGTCGACCTTTACCCTGCCTATTTCGTCCTTTTCCGCCTCCAGCGCTCCAACAACAGGATTGGCAACTATCCCTGCCGCCCATATTACGGTTTCCGTCGGCTCCATCTCCATGTGGTTGAGTTCCATCCCATGTTCCCAGAGCCGTGTAATCTGCGTGTTCAGCCTGATTTCGACCCCCAGCTTTCCCAGCATCTTGGCAGATGCCTCTGCCAGCTTCCTGTCGCGGCCGGAGAGTATATGCCCTTTGTCCCCTATGAGCATGACCCTCACTAAGGCAGGGTCTATCTTGGGGTACTTTTTGAGCAGGTAATTCATGACGAAAATGCGCATGTCTGCGACTAGCTGAACGCCGGTATACCCTGGACCCACTACTACAAAGGTGAGGAGTTGTTTCTTCCGCTTCGGGTCAGTTTCGCAATCGGCGTTTTCGAACATCCGTATGATATGGTTCCGTATCTGGACCCCATCCAGCAGGTTCTTCAGCGTGAACACGTTCTCGCTTTTACCCGGCAGGCTGCTCATGTTGGTTGTGCTGCCGAGTGCCAGTACCAGATAGTCGTATTCGAGCGACCCGCTATTGACGAAAACCCTGTGATTCTTCAGATCAACCCGCCGCACGTGACACAGGCGGAAATCGAAGCGGCGGTTCTTGCGCAGTAGCTTTCTTATCGGATAGGCGATATGCCTGGTCTCTATGCCACCAGTGGCCACCTCATGCAACATCGGCGTATACAAGAAGAAATTCTCGTTGCTTATCAGCGTTATCCGGATGTTCTTCACATGGCGGAGGGCTTTTTCCAGGCGGATGAGCGAATATACCCCCCCGAATCCCCCGCCAAGTACGACGATTTCCTTGACCTTTTCCTGGATCAAGCTGAGTCTCCCTTCATGTACTCTCGGGCTATCCTGCCCATCACTTTGACATCGAAGATTGAATCGGATATCTCGCGATACGTGTAGCTTCCTGTGAAAATGCCCCACAATGCTTTGCTGAAGACCCGGCCGGCGTAAGGCACCGACGCCTCTGCGCTTATCAAGCGAGCCTGTGTCCTGAAGAGGCGGCCCGAATCCCTTGTCTTCCGGAGAAGCGAGAAAATCCGGGCGCCTACATGGTTGTCGCGATGGAGCGCATTGCAGAAGGGCACATAGTGAGTCGCGAAGTCATAGCCAGAAACCCCATGGCGTACAGCGGTAAGAGCCGCCTGCCTGGCTGACAACAGGGCGGAGCCGATCCCATCTTTGTACAGCCTTGACACGGACGAATCCCCGATTGCTACGAACCCGTCTGCGCACAAGTTTGTCGCTCGCCCGACACTAATCCGTGGCCGGCAACCACATGATCTCTTGTAGGGGAAGGGGATAGCTTTCTTGACCATCTCGTTTTCCAGGAATTCTTCCAGGTCTGGCGGTCCTGCAGAACTCAATAGCGACACGTTAAGAAAATCTGCTTTGGGGACCACGCTGGCAAAGATCATGTCCGTCTTTGGCAACAGGAAAGCTCTAACGGTGTTGCCGAAGTACTCCTGTATGTCCTCTTTGCGGCAAAACAACTCCTCCTGGCTCATGGCCATGCTTGGTGGCTGGCGGTATGGTACCCCGGTTATCTGCACAGCTCCGCTGTTCAGTCCGTTGGCGAGAACGAGCAGATCGTAATCTCTGACTCCGTCCTCAAGCACAAGGTTGGGTCTCGGTGTGAGATCCGCGCGAAGCACTCTTTGCTGCATGAGACGGGCGCCACGTTTTGACGCTTGGCCGAGAAGGAAACCATCCAATCCATGGACAACACCCGGAGAATTATGGAGCGGTCCACCTCCACGAAAAACGCTTAGTATTTCTGCGTCCGGTTCAGGGTTCGGCAAGCGGATAACGCCAAACGGGCTGTGCAGGAAATACGAGTCTACATGTGCCTTAATGACTTCTTCGGGTATTGAAATCTCCAGTTCTTTGAGATTCTTCAGCAGCGAAGCTGATAGGATGCCTGCGCAGCGGTTGCAGCCCTTTGGACCTTTGTCAGAAAAGTCTCTCCATTCGTAAATGTCGACCTGGAGGTCGATCCTGGCGGATGCGGCATACCGCAAGAAGTACAGTGAGAAAAAGCTTCCGGCTGGCCCACCGCCTAGCACGGCCACCCTCGACCCATTACCTAACCACATAGCGCATCATTGTAACATAGGGCTTCCTATTCAGCCGAAACTGATGGCCGGTGCTATAATGCGTAGGTCGAGGGATGAACGAAAGACGAGCGAGGGCAAGTACAATGACTACCATTCTCGCGGTGAAGAAGGGCAACGAAGTGGCCATTGCTGGTGATGGCCAGATTACCGTTGGCGACGTGGTCATGAAACATACCGCCAATAAACTTCGCACCCTGTACCATGGCCGCGTCATATCCGGATTTGCCGGAGCGGTTGCCGATGCTTTGACACTTGCCGAGCGGTTCGACAGCCAACTGGAAAAGCATAGCGGGCAGCTTCGCAAGGCGGCGGTGGAACTGGCTAAGGAATGGAGGACAGACCGCGTCCTGAGGCGACTGGACGCCTGGCTGGTGGCCGCTGACAAGGATAGCCTTTTGGTGCTTTCCGGTGAAGGCGATGTCATCGAGCCTGACGAGAATATTGCAGGAGCAGGGTCAGGAGGCAGCTATGCCCAGGCCGCCGCAACAGCCTTAGTAAGGCACACCAATCTTGGTGCTCGGGAAATCGCGCAGATCAGCATGGAGATCGCTGGCGACCTTTGCATATACACCAACCGGCGTATCAACATCCTTACCATGGGAGAGGATGGGAAGGCCACGGAAATACTTGTCGGCTAACCGCCCTATAGATATTACTTCAAGGTGTGTCTCGACCAAGGCGCGCGCCGGTGTACTCCGGACTTCGCACGGAGATGTGACCACTCCGACCTTCATGCCTGTAGGAACGCAAGGAACGGTAAAATCGCTAACCCCCTGCGACCTCCGCGAAATCGGTGCTGGAATCGTGCTTGGCAATACCTATCATCTCTATCTACGTCCTGGGATCAGCACGGTGGGGCGGTTTGGCGGACTGCACGGGTTCATGGCCTGGGACGGACCAATACTCACCGATAGCGGGGGGTACCAGGTGTTCAGCCTTGCCGCGCTAAGGCGGATTGGTGAGGAAGGGGTCTCTTTTTGCTCCCACGTCGATGGAAGTGAGCATTTCCTCACTCCAGAACTTGCCGTTGACTACCAGGAACGGCTAGGGTCGGACATTGCGATGGTCCTCGACGTCTGCCACCCTCATGACCTCGGCTTAGCCGGAACAAGAGAGGCGATGGAAAGGACGCATCGCTGGGCTGAGCGCTGTTTGAACAGCCATCGGCGGCAAGAGCAATTGCTGTTCGCTATAGTGCAAGGTGGGACTAGCGTAGAACTAAGGTTAGAGTCCGCACGGTTCCTGACATCTTTGCCCTTTCCGGGTTATGCCATCGGAGGGCTTAGCGTCGGTGAACCTAAGGCGACGACCTGGGCGGTCCTGGAAAGAACCATCGATGAGTTGCCCGCGGACAGGCCAAGGTACTTCATGGGAGTGGGTGCTCCTGATGACATAGTCCGCTCTGTGGCCATGGGAGTGGATATGTTCGATAGCGTCCTCCCGACGCGCGTGGCCCGGCACGGCGCCGTTTTCACGCCAACCGGCAGGGTAAACCTGCGTAATTCAATATACCGGGAAAGCGATGAGTCACTGGACGCCACATGCGACTGCTATACCTGTCACACGTTTCCAGTCGCCTATTTGCATCACCTCTTCAAGTGCGAGGAACTTCTGGCGTACCGGTTAGCAACGCTTCACAATCTGCGTTTCATGGTGAGTCACATGCACAATATCCGCCAGGCTATTGTTGAAGGCCGGTTCGCTGAGTTCAAGGAAAAGTTCCTGTCCACATACAAGCCTTCTGACGAACAGGTAAGGCTCGAACAGAAGCGGAAATGGTTCGATGCCGCTGGCGGGCGAAAGGCCGGAGTTGGTTGAATGCCGCTCCGGCCTACGATATACTAACATTTCAGGCACAGCAAATCATGCCCATGGTTCCTTTTTTCGGAGGACAGTTTGCTCAAGACAAAATCGTGCGGTGAACTGACCGCTAAAGATGCTGGTTCAGAGGCTACTCTGGCTGGATGGGTGCACCGTCGCCGGGACCATGGCGGACTGATATTCATCGACCTCCGCGACCGTGACGGAATTACCCAGGTGGTGTTCAACCCTGCCTCATCCAGCTTCGCCCACGAAACCGCGGAGAAATTGCGGGCTGAGTTCGTGGTCCAGGTCAAGGGAAGGGTTAACCCCAGACCGGCAGGCACCGAGAACCACAATCTGGCGACGGGCGAAATCGAAGTCGGGGCGACGGAACTTAAGATATTGAACCCTTCCAAGGTGCCGCCATTCTACATCAACGAAGAGGTTGAGGTAGACGAGAACCTGCGGCTGAAGTATAGATATCTCGATCTGAGACGCCAGCGAATGAAGGATAACCTCATTTTGAGGCACCGGGTCACCAAGTTTATGCGGGATTTCCTCGATGAGCGAGGTTTCATCGAAGTTGAAACACCAATCATGATCAAGAGCACACCGGAAGGGGCCCGCGACTACCTTGTCCCAAGCCGCGTCCAGCCCGGTAAGTTCTATGCGCTTCCCCAATCACCGCAGCAATTGAAGCAACTTCTAATGGTTGCCGGAATAGAACGTTACTACCAGATAGCACGTTGCTTCAGGGACGAAGATCTGAGAGCGGACCGCCAGCCCGAGTTCACACAACTGGACATCGAGATGAGCTTTGTGGATGAAGAGGACTTGCTGCGGCTTCTCGAGGATATGTTTACCAGGATGGTCGAGGAATTGTGCCCTCGACTCCGGCTGATCAAGCCCTTCCCGAGACTAAGATATGCGGATGCCATGGAACGCTACGGGAACGATAAGCCTGACATAAGATTCGGGGTCGAGTTACAGGATATCTCGGACCTAGTAAGACATATTGACTTTCCGCCCTTCACCAGCGCTTTCGCGGATGGCGGCAACGTAAAGGCCATATGCGCCCCTGGCTGCGCCGGTTATTCAAGAAAGCAGGTCGACGAACTTGCAGAACTGGCCAGGGCAAAGGGAGCCAGGGGCCTGATGTCAGTTGCTATTGCCAGCGAATCACCTGAAGACATGGATCAACTCAGGCCAGAGATGGTGAAATCGAGCCTTTCCAAGGTACTTGGCCTTGAGGATTTTCGTTCTATCGCGCGGAGTCTTTCGGCAAAACCCGGGGATCTCGTCTTGGTCGTAGCCGGGAAAAGGGAGACCACGCTTTCCGCCTTGAGCGAATTGAGAGTGGAATTCGGACAGCGCCTGAAGCTTGCCGACCCCGCACTAATGGCGTTCTCTTTCATCGTGGACTTCCCGCTGCTTCAGTGGAACCAGGAACTGGGACACTGGGAACCGGAGCACCACCCATTCACCGCTCCAATTGAAACAGACATGCCATTGCTGGATACTGATCCGGGCAAAGTAAGGGCCCGCCACTATGATATCGTATGTAATGGCTATGAACTCTCCAGTGGCAGCATAAGGATTCACAGCAGGGAAATCCAGGACAAGATATTCAAGCTACTCGGATACCAGGAAGAAGAGATAACAGCCCGGTTTGGCCACATGTTGGAAGCGTTCGAGTACGGCGCTCCCCCTCATGGCGGTATAGCACCCGGGATCGACCGATTGGTCATGTTGCTTGCCGGAGAAAAGACCATTCGCGAGGTTATTGCGTTTCCCAAGAACCAGAGCGCGGTGGACCTGATGACGGACGCACCCTCTGAGGTTTCTGAGCAGCAGTTGAAGGAACTCCATTTGTGCGTGATTCAAGAGAAGAAAGAGTGATCGGAGGGTCTTTTCTGACCCCGAGACGGAGGGTTAATTGAAAGTAACTAGTGAAAAAGCTGAACACAGCCAGGTAATTCTGGATGTCGAAATGGAACCGGCGGAACTTGAGAAATACATGGAAATCGCCTACCGCCATGTAGTCCAGAAGACCAACGTACCCGGGTTTCGTAAAGGCAAGGCCCCTCGTGCAGTCCTGGAGCGCCATTTGGGCAGAATAGCTCTTCTGGAAGGTGCCATAGAGCACCTAGTGCCTGAGGCCGTGGACAAAGCCATTACAGAACAGAAGATAGAAGCGGTGGCCAGGCCGAGCGTCGAGCTGATGGGCGTCGATCCGGTCCATTTCAAGGCAACTGTCCCTTTGAAGCCAACGGTCAAACTCTGCGACTATGCCAATGTCAGAGTGGAACCGGAACCGGTCGCAATTACGGATGAACACGTCAACCTGACCATAGACCAACTGCGTCAGCAGCAGGCGGTCTTTACGCCTGTCGAACGTGCCGTGCAGTACAATGATATTATCACGATGAACATCAGGGGCTGCATTGGGGAACGCCAACTCGTCGACGAAAAAGACGCGCCATACCGGGTGATGAAGGACTTCGACATGCCGTTGCCCGGGTTCCCTGAGAAGCTCCAGGGCGCCATGAAAGGCGAGCTAAGGGAATTCAGCCTCATATTCCCCGAGGTACACCCTGCTGCCGAACTGCGAGGCCAGACTTGCGACTTCAAGGTGAAAGTAACTGACGTAAAGGAACAGATCCTCCCGGAGTTGAACGACGGATTCATCAAGAGCCTCAATATGAACTTGGAGACTGTGGAGGCGCTGAAAGAAAAAGTGCGCAAGGATCTTGAGGCACGGGCATCCTCTGCTGAGAAATCGCGGTACGAAGATGCTGCTTTGCAGAAACTGGTTGAGTGCGCACAGGTAGATTATGCTCCGATCTTGCTCGAAAACGAAATCGAACGGATGGTGCAGAACGAAGAGGAAGCAGCTCAGCATCACGGGCAGAAATTGAAGGACCGCCTGAAGACCCTCAACAAGACCGAAGAGCAGATGCGAGAGGAACTGAGGCCAATTGCCGGGACGCGTCTTTTGAGGTCGCTTGCACTGAGACAACTCGCGGAAGATGAGAAGATTGACGTCAAGGATGAAGAGTTGACTGCCGAGACGGACAAGATGTCTAAAGACGCGGGTGACAAGGCGGAAGAACTTAAGAAGTTCCTCGAGTTGCCCTCCGCCAAGGCTTCTGTCTACAACAGCATACTGATACGAAAGACCATGGCGAGGCTGCTGGAGATTGCAGGTACGAAGCAGGAAGCCACGGCCATCAAGCCGCCAGCCGCAGCAACCGATACTGAGGAGAGCAAACCTTTATGAAGGGTCCGCAATCCTGTCTAACACAAAAAATGGAGGAGGAAACCATCATGGAAAACCGTCCACAGAACATAATACCGATGGTAATTGAGTCCGGGGCCAGGGGTGAACGGGCTTTTGACATCTTTTCCTTGTTGCTCAGAGAACGAGTGGTCTTCTTAGGAACCCAGATAAATGACCAGGTGGCCAACCTGGTCATTGCCGAGCTCCTCTATTTGGAAAGGGAAGACCCTGACAAAGACATAAACTTATACATCAACAGTCCGGGCGGAGTCATAAACTCGGGGTTGGCCATCTATGACACGATGCAGTTGCTTCGCTGCGACGTATCCACGATTTGTGTGGGGCTTGCTGCATCGATGGCTACGGTTCTGCTTTGCGCCGGGGCCAAGGGCAAGCGGTATGCCTTGCCCAATGCCACAATCCATCTTCACCAGGCAATAGGCGGGGCACATGGACAGGCTTCTGACATCGAAATAGCAGCTCGGGAAATACTTCGTTTGCAGGAAACGATCCGCAATATAGTGGTAAAGCACACCGGGCAGACGATCGAGAGGATCGCTCGCGACACCGATAGGGACTTCTATTTGAATCCGCTCCAGGCAATAGAGTACGGGTTAATCGACGAAATCCTTGTCAAACAACAACCCAAGGAACAAGCAAAGAAGTAGAAACGCTACGACCAGGTGGCGATTTCAGGAAAGCGACGCTCGAGTTCGGCCAGTGATGGAAGGCCGTCTCGGGCGCCTATTCCGGTCATAGATGTCCTTGCAACAGTTTCTCCAAGCTTCCCACATGCTGCCAGCGGCTTTCCCTTGATCAAGCCAAACAAGAAACCAACGGCAAACGTATTCACGAGCCTTGATTCACGAATGGAGGGGAGTTCAAACGGCGAGGTTTCCACATAAGTCGATTCTTCCCTATTCAAGATGTAGGCCGCAGCTACCCCATTCCGAGTCTGTAAGGCAGACCCGAATATGACTACGACGGTTTCGACACCGTGAGCATGGCATATTCTTCCGCCAGTCTCCACATCTTCGCCGGTGAGGGCCTGCAGTTGTTGTCGGGTGATGAAAAGCACATGAGTCCGTCTCAGCAAGGGAGATAGAGTACCGAGGCCTAGCCGGGCATATGTCATACCCGGGACCAAAGAGACTCGCATCGGACGGGTCGGGCATTGGGCCAAGT
>Ga0082335_1002713_pt1 | contig 32004 bp, 25 predicted proteins | sample Subgrocontami58m_FD_72375 | JGI IMG/M metagenome (GOLD analysis project Ga0082335, IMG submission 72375) | Subsurface groundwater microbial communities from S. Glens Falls, New York, USA - GMW37 contaminated, 5.8 m (SPADES assembly) (version 2) ...
CACGGCAATGGTCACCACGGTCACGGCAATGGTCACCACGGTCACGGCAATGGTCACCACGGTCACGGCAATGGTCACCACGGTCATGGCAATGGTCACCACGGTCACGGCAATGGTCACCACGGTCACGGCAATGGTCACCACGGTCACGGCAATGGTCACCACGGTCACGGCAATGGTCGCCACGGTCATGGCGATGGTCACCACGGTCATGGCGATGGTCGCCACGGTCACGGCAATGGTCACCACGGTCATGGCAATGGTCACCACGGTCATGGCGATGGTCGCCACGGTCATGGCAATGGTCGCCACGGTCATGGCAATGGTCGCCACGGTCATGGCGATGGTCGCCACGGTCATGGCAATGGTCACCACGGTCATGGCGATGGTCACCACGGTCGTGGCAATGGTCTACACGGCTGTGCCAATTCACGTCTTGCGGAGGTGTCCCGTGCAGATATCGCTCCCGGTTCTGGATCGGCTCCGGATCGCCTCGCCCTGTGCCATGACCTGGGATCGCATGTCCGGAGACGACCGCGTCCGTCATTGCGCGGACTGCGGCAAGAACGTCTACAACCTGTCGAACATGTCCCGGGAGGAGGCCACCCGGCTGCTCATCGAACGGGAAGGCACGATCTGCGTCGGCATCGCCCGTCGGGCGGACGGCACGGTGATCACCGACGATTGCCCGGTCGGGCTGCGCGCCCTGCGGCGGCGCATGCGTCGGTTCCGCAGCGTTGCGGCGGCTGCGTTGGCGTTTCTGCTCGGGGGGCTCACGGGCTGCGGCGCGCGCCAGGACGAGGCCGCCGAGGCCGAAGCCAAACGGAAGGCGGAGCAGGCCAAGTCCGAGAAGATCAACACCCAGTTCGGCCTGCCGATGATGGAGAACAAGTAGGACGGGCCCCGCCGGGGCGGCACCAAGATCTCCCGCCGTCGTCGGCGCACTCCACCTCGGAACGGCATCAGCGGCCATCGGCCGTCGTCGCGGGTGCACGACCGGCATTGCGACGCCCGCCGCGAGGAGGGATAACGAACCGAGAGTGCTGGCGCACGGTCACGGTCCACGGTCCACGTTCCACGGTCCACGGCGCACGGCCCACGCCGGCAGAGCAGGGATGGCGGCATTTTCGTGGCCCGTGGGCCGAGCATCGTGACGGTGCGCCGTATTACACACCGGCAACATCGTCGCGTTTTCGACGATCTTACGAGGAATCGCGCCTTCTGCCCTTCTGCCCTTCTGCGGTTGGACAATCCGTGCAATCCGGACAATCCGTATAATCCGTAGTTCGGTCGGTTGCGGCGGAGGCCGCGCCGTGAAGTGTCGGACATGCACCCGTCGTCGCCGCGCCCTACCGCTTCAGCTTGTCCACCTGGATCTTGGCGATGTTTGCGGTCTCGCTCTCCGGGAACTTCGCGACGATCTCCTCGAACACCTTCAAGGCGGTGTCCTTGTCCTTGCTGTACATGTACGCCGAGGCGAGGCTGAACATCATCTTGTCCAGGAAGTCGACGTCGGTGTACTTCTCGCAGGCGGGCTTCAACACGTCGATCGCGTCCTGCCACTTGCGCTCTTCGCAGGCCGCCAATCCCTCCACCCACGCCGCCTTGGCCCCGAGCCCCGATCGGTTCAGCGGGTCGATGTCGGACAACCTCTTGACCACCGGCTTGAGCGCCTTGTACCACTTCTTTTCCATGAAGGCCTCGAACATCTTCTGCATCAGCTCGATGGCGCCGTTCGAGTCCCCCTTCTTCTCCAGCAGATCGATCGCCTTCGTGAAGTTCTCGCCCGCGGCGGCGTCGTTCTCGAGCGCCGCGAAGGCCTCGCCCAGGCCCCTCAGCGCGTCGATGTCCTCCGGGTTTTTCGCCAGCGCCGCGCGCCCAGGGGAGATCTTGTCGCGGTAGACCCGGGGCGCCGCCCCCAGCGTCGCCGTCACGTACTCCGCGCCCAGATGCAATACCGACGCCAACTGGGCCCCGTCCCCGTCGTAGATGAACAGTATCGGCAGCCCCGGCGAACCGTGCTTCTGCCACAGGAAGTTGTCTTCGTCCGGGCCTTCCGGGTCGATGCGCGCGACCACGAATCCCTTGAAGGCGGCGGCCACCGCGGGCTTCGTGAGGGTCTCCTCGGCAAAGCGCTTGCAATCCTTCACCCCGTCGTTGGAGAAGTAGAGCAGCACGAGGCCGTTCTTCTCCTTGCCTTTCTTGAGCGCCTCCGGCCAGCTCTTCTCGAACGTGATGTCGCCCGCCTGGCAGAAAAAGCACAGCACCATCGCCGCAGTCGCGTTCATGATCGTCCTCCCGCATCCAGATGCCGGTGGGGAGTCTGCCTCAGCCCCGGAAAAAAGTCAACGGACGCGAATTCTCTTCTCGCGCGTGCGCCCCGCCCATAGAATCCCCCCGTTCCCCTGTTGGAGGAGGCGGTCATGGCCATCGAAAAGTCCTATCACCTCGTCGCGGCGGCACGAGTCCGGGCGGCGACCCAGATCCAGGAGACCCCGGACCTCCTGGCGCGATACGTCGACCTCGGCGGCTTGACCTCCGATCTCGAGTCGATCCGGGAAGTCGGCCACCAGATCGAAGCCCTCGGGACCGCCGATTCCCTCGCCGCCGAGGGGGACGCAGCCCGGGACGCCGCGACCGCGCTCCACGCGCTCCAGCGTGAGTACTCCGCCGTCTTGGCCGTCCTGCACGCCGTGCGCGGCGACCTGCAACTGAAAAACGCCTCCCCCGACGTGGTCAAGCGGATCGACGACGTGATCGCCAACGAGGTCGCCTCGCCGGCCGCAATCGCCCCAGCGGCCGGCGCCGCCCCCGCCTCGGCCGCCAAGGGGAAGGCTCCCGCCCTGCGCCGCCCGGTCACCAAGGAGGGACTGCGCGGGGAGATCGAAAAGGACGCCGCCGCCCTGCTCGATTTCAAGGAGATACACGAAGCGCTACAGAACCGCAAGGTGCCTCCCGCGCGGCTCGAGAAACTCAAAAAGGCCGCGCAGGCGCTCGCGGGCAAGCTGGCCGAGAAGACCGGCAAGAAGCCCGCGGTCAAGACCGTCTCCCCGGTCGAGCAGGACCTCATCGCGCGTCACCGCGAGCGCTGGCGCTCCTGCTCCCGCCTCCTCGTGGCCCTCGGCCGCAAGGACGAGCGTGCGCGCATGCTCGTGCTCGAAGGCACCGCCTAGCCCGCCGCGTCTCCCTGCGGCGCCGGCCCGGCCGGCCGCCGTGGGACGGGTTCGATCCCGTGCCCAACCGGGCTTTCCCTTCGGCCCGCAGGTGACCGGTGCCGCCCCACCAGGTGGCGCGCGGGGTGGATGATGACCTGAGCGCGATCACGAAGAACCGATTGTGGATTTCATCTCGTAGGAGACCGTCTCGATGGGTAATCTGTGCCTAAAGTGCGGTTCGGGCAAGATCATTCCCCTGGCCGCCGTCCTGGATCAGGGCGAGAATTCCGACGGTTCACTCAAGGCCCTCGTGGGTTATACCAACCCCGAAGCCTGGGTCTTCAAGGGACCCGTCACCGTGCGCCTGCGCGCCTCGATCTGCGGCGAGTGCGGCGGCACGGAGTTGATCGCGGAGAATCCCCGCGAGGTGTATCAGGCCTACCTCGAGATCAAGCCGGCTGGCGCATGAGGCCGGGCCCTCACACCCGAAACGGGCGCTTCCCGCACGCGCAAGGCCTCCTTCCCCTGCGACGGTCCACGCGCTACTCTGGGTGCATGGGCGGATACTTCGAAGTCATCGCCGAGGAGTGGCGGGCGCGCGCCGCCGAGCTTGGCCAGTGGGCGTTCGCGCGCATGGTGAACCGCACCGACGTGTGGGGCGCCTATCTTCCCCGGTCGCGGCGGCGCCAGGGCGCGGACGGCCGCGAGCAGAAAGTCGTCACCGCCCCCTTCTCCAAGGCGCGCGGCAAGGAGTTCCTCACCAAGGGAGTCCTGACGCGCCACTTCGCCGGGCTCGACGTCGGCCATGTGACCGGACTGCACGCGACCAGCGCCGACGGCACCTCGCGCTGGCTCGGGATCGATGTCGACCTGCACGACGACGACGACCCCGCGCTCGCCGGAGCCAACCGCGCCTCGGGAATCGACTGGCACGACCGACTGGTGGAGCGCGGCTTCGACCCGATCCTGTTCGACTCCAACGGCGCCGGCGGCTTCCACCTGCTCCTGGTGTTCGCCGAGCCGGTCCCGAGCGCGGACGCGCACGCCCTGGGGCTCGCCTTGACCGCGGATTGGGAGCGCCGGGGGCTGGCGCGCGCGCCCGAGCTGTTCCCGCGTCAGGCGAAACTCGACGAGGGCGACTACGGCAGCTGGTTGCGCCTGCCGGGGCGGCATCACACTCGCGAGTTCTGGTCGCGCGCGTGGAGCGGAGAGCCAGGGCAGGACGGCTGGATCGAAGGCTCCGCCGCGGTCGAGCGGATCCTCCAGACGGTCCCCGCCCCGCCCTCGCTCGTGCCTCCGGCTCCTCCGGCCCCGGCTCCGAAAAAGCCCAAGCGCCTGCGGGCGCCGCGGCCGCGCGTGTGCGTCGATCTCGACGGCGTGCTTGCCGCGTATGCCGGCTGGCAGGGGCTGGAGTTCATGGGTGCGCCGCTCCCCGGCGCGGTCGAGTTCACCCGCCGGCTCTCGCAGGTCGCGGACGTGCTGATCTTCACCACCCGCTGCACCGTGGAGCCGCACCGGGCGGAGCTGGGCGAGCCCTCCCGGCCCGCCTCCGACCTGGCGCCGCGCCTGCTGCACCGGGTGAAGTACTGGCTGGACCAGCACGGCTTCTCGTATGCGGAGGTCTGGTCGGGCCAAGGCAAGCCGCTGGCTTCGGCGTACATCGACGATCGCGCGGTGGCCTGCCGGCCTCAGGAGGACCCGCGCGCGTTCGCGGAGGCGCTCGCCCGGGTGCGCGTGCTGTGCGGGGAAAGGTCGGCGAAGGCGCCGAAGTCGAAGGCGGGGGCGGAGCCAGGGCTGGAATCGCGGGCGCGCAAGGACGTGGCGGAGTAGGGGGCCGCGTGCTGGACTGCCGATCGCGCGCGTAGGTAGAGAACCGCGTGAATGACCTGCGCCGCGGTCGACCAAACTACGGATTACACGGATTTCACGGATTGGCTCTGGCGGAGTCCGTAGTCCACCCCGGCGACATCTTCGCGAAAGCGACACCGTTGGATGCAATTGCGATTAGAGAGTGCAACTTGCCACTTGAGACTCGCGGCCGCACCAGGTAATCCGTGTTACACACCGGCAACATCGTCGCAGTCTCGACGATCTTGCGAGGAATCACACCTTTTGCCGTTGGACAATCCGTGCAATCCTGACAATCCGTATAATCCGTAGTTCCGTCGGTTGCGGCGGCAGCCGCGCTGGGGAATCCGTCGTGGTCCGATCGGCCCGGGGATGAGCCGCCGCATTTTCCGAATCGCGTGCCTCAGTCCTCTTCCGCCTTCCGCTTCCCCCTCGGCGGCTTCTTCTCGGCCGGAGATTTCGCCGCCGGCACCACGGCGGGCGGGGTCGGCGCGGCCGGCGCCGCGGCCGCGGGCCCCGGCTCCGCGAGCTTTCGCAGCGGGGTGGGCGCGGCGGCCGCGACGATTCCGCTCGCCGCCGGCGACCACCCCTGCTTCACGTTCTCCTTGACCAGCGCGTCGTAGAGCCCGTCGATCTGGTCATGCGAGTTCGACACGCGGATCTCGCGCTCGAGCGGGGTCTTCCGGTTCGGGCTGAAATCCGTGAAGTGCGCCACGTAGGCCGGATGGTTCTCGCTCTCCGTCTCCTTGTGGGTCTTCCACAAGACGAACTTGCGGACCATCGTCTGGCCCTTGAGCTGCTTGGTGTAGACCTCGCGGCGCAGGATTTCGCTGCGCCGCAGCGTCATCTGCGTCGCGTCGCGCTCGGCCAGGTCGACCTCGACCAGGTCGGAGACCTGTTCGAGCCGCAGGTCGGCCGGATGGACGCGCTTGTCGTCGCGCCGGCGCACGAACTGGGGCGAGATCAGCCCGCACAGGGGCAGCCGCCGGAGCGGCTCCCACTTGCCGTTGCAGTGCAGCACCATCCGGTTGATCGCCGCCCCGCGAGTGGTCTGCGCGATCAGGTCGAGGATCGAGATCTCCACCACCCATTCGGGGCGCACCATCTGGTACGCCACGTGGTCGTTCACCTCGGCATACTCGCTCTCGACCACGCGGTCCTTGAGGTCGCTGAGGAAGTTGCGCCGGTCGTCGTCGGTGAAGCCTCCGCCCACCCGCCCGAGCACATGGTACGAACCGTCGCGCCGCATGAGCGCGAGCAGGAGGTCATGGAGCATCCCCTGGCGGTCTTCGGTGCCCTCGGTGAAGCCGATCACCACCGCGTCGATCGAATGTCGCGGCTTGATCTTCCACTGTCCGGCGGCATCGCTGCGGGCGACCACGCCCTCCGCGCCCTCTTCTTCCACCCATTTTTCGAAGCGCCGCTCGACCTCGGCGACGTCCTTGGCGATCACGGCCTCGACCGGGTGGACCCTCTCGCCGCCGCCGAATACGCGGCCGATCTCGCGCCAGGACTCGGCAAAGGCGGGGCCCGCGGGCTTGCCGTCCAGCTCGATCAGGTCGAAGACCGCCAGGCGGAGCGTGGCCAGCTCCTTCTCCGACGCCGGCTGGCGCGAAATCTGGGTGACGTCGTGCACCCGGCCGCGCTTGCCGTCGGGACGGGCCACGTAGAGCTCGCAGGCGAAGAGCGCCCGCTTGGCGCCGGCCTTCGCCACCCGCGCGGCGGCCTCGTCGAGCGCCGCCAGGCCGACCCGGACCGTCCCGCCCGGGTTGACCAGGATCGCCTGGCCCCCGTCGACGACGAGCACGTTGAATTCGCCGTCGACCTTGCGGCTGGCGTGGTACTCGGACTCGGGGAGCTTGCGTACGTCCTTCTTGTCGAGCGCCTGCATGCGCATGCCGAGCTGCCGGCGGAAGTCCTGCGCCTGTTGGTGCACACGCGGGTCCACCAGCGCCGTCGCGGGCGCCATCCCGTAGCGGCCGAGCTTGATCTGCACCCGGCTCCCGTCGACCAGCACGCTCATGAGACGGGGACCTCCGGCGGCTTCTCCGGCCCCGGTTCCGGCGCCTTCAGCTCGAGATTGGACAGGTGCAGCACCAGGGCGTACTTCTCTCCCTGGGTGCGACCCTCGAGGAAGCCGCGGTACGGGGTTCCGCCGCGCCGCACCAGGAGCGGTAGGTTCGCCTTGTTCCCTGCGCCCACCAGGAGCAGGCTCTGCGAGTCCTCCAGCTCCTTGGCCATGCCGTACAGGAAGTCGTAGGTCAGCCCGTTCACGTGGGTGATCTGCATCTTCTGCGAGAACACGAAGCGGTGGTAGAGTTCGGACTTCTTCATCGTCTTGCCGGACCAGCGCAGCGGGGGCACGTCGCCGCCGACGTTGGGTATGTGCATCTTGCGCGGGCGCCGCTCGCGCTCGGTCCCGTCCGGGTTTTTCAGCACTTCGACGTGCTGGACCCGGTGCACGATCTTGCGGTCGACGTCGATGTACACGCGGGTCAGCTCGCGCAGAAAGCTCCCCACCGTCTCGAAGTCGATCTCCGGATCGCCCTGCACGAGCAGGTCGGCGACGTTCGCCAGAGTGCCGGCCTTTTCCATCAGGGCCTCGGTGCCGAGGTCGACGGTCGACTTGAGGATGTTGACCACCTGGGCCTGGCGCCCTTCCGCGTCGACCCAGCGGACGCGCACGGGCACGCCGACGCCCATCGACTGGACGACCGCGTCCCGCCCCTTGCTGTTGCACAGGTTGATCTCGCCCATGGCCGCCACCTACATCATGCCGAAGTCCATCGCGTCGCCTTCTTCCTCCTCGTCTCCGCCCTCCTCGGCGAAGGCCACCTCCTGGAGGCCGACGAACTGGATGGCGGTCGGCCGGCCGACCGCGAGGAAGAGATTCCCGTCCTGTCCCTGGAGGAGGAAGCCGGCATCGGGCTCGTGCCCGCCGCGGAAGCTGTAGGGAAAGGCGAGGATCGACCCGTCGGCGAGCGCCGCGCACAACGCTGCGGGATCGGATTCGGCCCGCACCAGGTAGACGAGGCGAATGTCGTGCGAGAGGTACTCGTCGATCGAAGCCTTGCGCCCGAGCGGGACCGGCGCGCTGAAGCTGGAGGCCACCGGCGTGATCGGCTTTCCCTCGGGATCGACCGGCTTGAGCGCGGATTTGTCGCACCAGCCGCCGTCCGGGGCCAGGTAGGCGATCGCCCGCCCGCCGCGCGGGATCACGGTCCGGCCGTCGTCGCCGAGCACGGCGATCTCGCAGCGGCGGCCCTTGTCGTCGAGCGCCTCGACGTCGATCCAGCCGTAGAGCCGCGAGCGGTCGACCTTTTCCAGATGCAGCGGGATTTCTGCGTCGCCCAGGCGGACGACGAGCGGTCTGGCCATTTGCCACCTCCCTAGGATGATCGGCGCGCCGCGCGAGAATTATTACTGTAAACTCCCCCCGGCGCGTCGTCTATCCGGCAGAAGCCCACGCGAGGCGAAGCATGGCAACCGACCGCGAGCTCCTCGAACGACATATGGCGGGGGACCGTCTGGCCCTCGCCCAGTTGGTGGAGCTCCACGAAGGACCGCTGCTCCGCTTTGCGCGGGCGCTGACGGGAAGCGAGGATCAGGCGCAAGACGCGGTGCAGGAGGCGTTCCTTCGGCTCCTCCGCGAAGGCCCGCGACTGCGTGAGATCCGTGCGCTCTCGTCATGGCTTTTCGAAGTCACCCGGAACCTGTGCTACGACCGACAACGCAAGGAGTTGCGCATGGATCGCAAACACGAAGACGCGCGCCGGGAGCACGCCGGCGCGGCGGTGGCCGCGGCCGACGCTCCCGTGCTCGCGGACGAAGCCCACGCGCAGGTGCGCGAGGCGATTTCCCGGCTCCCGGAAGTCCAACGCGAGGTGGTGCGCCTGAAGCTCTGGGAAGGGCTCTCCTACCGGGAGATCGGCGCCCGGATGGGCATGACGCTGACCAATGTGAGCTACCACCTGGGCCAGGCGGTCCGCGCGCTGGCCGGCGAGCTCCGTTCTGTGGGGATCCCGAATCGGACCTAGAGGCGAACATTAGGAGGTCGCGCGATGACGCGGCAAGAGATCGAAAACCGGCTGCTGGACTACGTGGTGAACGAGGTGAGCGACGCCGAGCGCGTGCAGATCGCGCGGGCGGTGGAGCTGGACGCGACGCTGCGCGAGAAGCTCGACGAGCTGCGCGAGACCGTCGGCATGGTCGCGGCGGCGGGTGGCGCCGAGGCGCGGCTGTCCGCCGGGCGGCGCGAAGCGGTGCTGCGTGCGGCGAGCGGCGAGGCGACCGCGAAGGCGGTGTCGGCCTCGGGTAGTGCCGCGGTCGGGACCGCGCGGCGTGCGGGGCCGGGAGGCAACGACCACCCCGGGCGACCCGAGGCGATCGTGCGCGAGGCGGCGCCGACTTCCGGGGACACTCCGCGCCGGCGCCTGCCGGTGTTCCAACTGGGCGCGGCTGCGGCGCTGCTCCTCGCGTGCGGGCTGTTCCTCCTTCCCACGCTGAGCTCGGCGCGGCTGCGGTCGCAGGACGCTGGGGGGGCACGCTTTCCGGAGCTGACGAGTGGGGTTTTCGACAGCGGTGAGGACACCCTGGCGGCTCGTGCCGAGCGACACGTCGCGGACTCGAAGAAAAACCTCAAGGAGTTGGGGCCATACCCGAATACCTACGTTTCCCGATACGGCACGGACGCCGAGTACGACGCGCTCGACGCCGCTAGCAAGGACATCCGCGGCGCGGTCGACACCAACAGCCCTATCAACATCAACGCCACCTCGCTCGACGACTTGCGGAAGCTCCAACACGGCGATCCCGCCCACCAGCCCGCCGCCAAACCCTACACTCCTCCTGCGAGCGATCCGTCGGCTACGCTCGGCGTCGCCTCCGGCACCGGATCCAGCGCCGCCGGCGGCGACCAACGCGTAGGCCTTCTCGTCGTCCAGGACGCGCACGGCCGCTGGGGCCAGCTTCCCGGCGACAAGGAGTCCCGCACCGAAGAATACTCCCACATCGCCGACAACCCCTTCCTCCGGGTGACCGACCAGCCGCTGTCCACCTTCTCCATCGATGTCGACACCGCCGCGTACGCCAACGTGCGCCGCTACCTCACCCAGGGCTCGCTCCCGCCCGCCGACGCGGTCCGCATCGAGGAGCTGGTGAACTACTTCCGCTACGACTACCGCAAGCCCTCCGCCGACGACCCCTTCGCGGTCAATCTCGAGGTCCACGCGGCCCCGTGGCAGCCCAAGCACCGCCTCGTGCGCATCGGCCTCCGTGGCCGCGAGATCGCCCACGAGCAGCGGCCGGTTTCCAACCTGGTCTTCCTCATCGACGTCTCCGGCTCGATGAACGAGCCCGCCAAGCTCCCGCTCGTGAAGCAGTCCCTGCGCATGCTGGTCGATCAACTCGGCGAGCCCGACCACGTCGCCATGGTCGTCTACGCCGGGTCCTCGGGCCTCGTGCTTCCCTCCACCTCGGGCGTCAAGAAGGACCAGATCCTCGCCGCGCTCGACAAGCTCCAGGCGGGCGGCTCGACCAACGGCGGCCAGGGGATCCAGCTCGCCTACCGGGTCGCCGAGGAGAACTTCATCAAGGGCGGGACCAACCGCGTGATTCTGTGCACCGACGGCGACTTCAACGTGGGCGTGACCAGCGAGGGCGAGCTGGTGCGCCTGATCGAGGACAAGCGCAAGAGCGGCGTCTTCCTCAGCGTCCTCGGCTTCGGCCGGGACAACTACGCCGACGCGCGCATGCAGCAACTGGCCGACAAGGGGAACGGCAACGCCTCGTACATCGACACCGTCGCCGAGGCGCGCAAGGTGCTGGTCGAGGAGATGAGCGGCACGCTGATCACGATCGCCAAGGACGTGAAGATCCAGGTCGAATTCAACCCGTCCAAGGTCTCGGCGTACCGTCTGGTCGGCTACGAGAACCGGATGCTCGCGGCGCAGGACTTCAACGACGACGCCAAGGACGCGGGCGAGATCGGCGCGGGGCACCAGGTCACCGCCCTCTACGAGATCGTCACCACCGGGCAAGACGTGCCGGGCGCGATGATCGACCCGCTGAAGTACCAGCAGGAGGCGCCTGCGGGGGCCGCGGCCTCCGACGACCTGCTCACCGTCAAGCTGCGCTACAAGGATCCGGAAGGCTCGGAGAGCGCGAAGATCGAAGTGGCCCTCACCGACCCGGGGTCCGACGCGGAGGTGGCCTCGGCGGACTACGATTTCGCCGCGTCCGTGGCCGCCTTCGGGATGCTGCTGCGGAACAGCGAGCACAAGGGTCAGGCGAGCTGGGACCTCGCGATCGAGCTCGCCCTCGAGGGGCTCGAATTCGATCCCAACGGCTATCGCCGGGAGTGCGTGGAACTGATGCGCAAGGCCAAGGCACTCTCCCAGCACTGAGCGCCGAGGCGGGGAGGCGCCGCGCGGCCTCCCCGCCGAACTACGGAGTCCAGACCTCTGGACACGATCGGCTTCGAAATGACACACAGAGAGCGCGAAAACCAAAATGGCGCCGCGAGCAGCCGCGCTTCCGAGTCACGCGTCCGGCGCGAGTGTTCCACAATTCTCTCGCGGCTCTTCTGGACCGGCCAGGCAGCGCAAGGACTTGCGGCTGCCATGTCCAGAGGTCTGGACTCTGGCGTGCGGGTCGTGCTCGTGCTCGTGCTCGTACTCGTTCTCGGGATCGTTATCGTAATCGTACTCGTAATCGTGCTCGACGCGCCCCGCGCGCGATTTCGTCGAGCACGAGAACGATCACGAGTACGATCAGGAGGCCGAGTACGAGGACGATCGCGAGCACGAGCGCGCCCGCGTCGGATAGCCCGATCACTCGCGAACGGCGCGCCAGAGCAACGGCAGGCTGGCGTTCATGCGGTAGTCGACGCGCGAGTGGTCGTCGGGGAACTCGCGGTAGACGTGGCGGACGCCGTGGGCGAGCAGCCGCCGGTGGAGGATCCGGGCGCCATAGTGGAGGTGGTACTGGTCGCGGTCGCCGCAGTCGACGTAGAGCAGGGAAAGCGTTCGCAGGTTGCGGGCGTCGCGGGCCGTGAGGTGAATCGGGTCGTGGCGCAGCCAGGCGCGCCAGCGCGGCTCGACGATTTCCCCGGTGTGCGGGTCGAACGGGAGCCGGATGCGCCGCGGTTGCCGCGGGTCGGGATCGTAGGTGGCGGCCATGGCGAGGAACATGAGGGTGTGGACCTCCGCGTCGTTGTGCTTGGGCCTGGCGCGAAAGGCGCGCAGGAAGCGGGCCGGGGAGCGCCCGTGCTTGGCGAGCTCGTTCAGCACGCGCGGGACGTCCATGCGATAGCAGAAGTCGAAGTAAAGGTCCCCCGAGTGGCAGGCCGCCGCGCCCCAGGCATCCGGCCGGCGCATGGCGTGGAGCAGTGCGCCGTAGCCGCCGGAGGACTTGCCGAACACGGCCCGGTGCTCCCGGCCCGGAAGCACGCGGCAGCGGCGCTCCACCTCGGGGACCACTTCGTCCGCGACGTATTGCATGTACCGGCCGAGCCCCGCGGAATCGACGTACTGATTGCCGCCGAGGGAGGTGAAGCAATCGGGGAAGACGGCGATCGCCTTGCCCATGCGGCGCTCGTGGATCAGCCGGTCGAGGCGCTCCGGCACGTTCTCGGTGAAGGCCTGCCAGCCGACGTGGAGCAGGCCGGAGCCGGTGAATCCGACGAGGTCGACCAGGAGCGGGTAGGCGCGCCGCTCCTCGTCGTAGCCGGGGGGCAGGTAGACGGTGATCGGGCGGACCCAGGGATCGCCGAGCGGGTTGCGCCGGAGGACGCGGGACGCGTGCGTCCACTGAACGATGCGGCCGCGCGGGCCGCGGAAGTTCCGCTGGATCATGGCGTGACATCCTACCCGGAGGATTGCGGGCGGGGGAAGAACATCCTATGCTCGGTATGCTCGGGTCAGGCGATGCATGGGAAGCGTGACCAGGCATGAGCCCTGAACGATGGTCGCATCCCGTCGTCGTGCTTTGCCCTTGCCCCTGCCCTCTCTCGTCGGGAAGCGGGCAAGGGCAGGGGCAAGGGCAGGGGCAAGGGACCCCGGGCCGACGGAGGAACGCGATGCCGATGAAGGTGATCCAGCCCTCGACGGGAACCGTGATCCGGGTGGTGGAAGAGCACACTCCGGCGGAAGTGCGAGCGCGGGTGGCGCGCGCCGCGGAGGCCTATCCGCGCTGGCGCGGCACTCCGGTGGTGGAGCGCGCGGCGCGGTTGCGCGCCGCCGCGGCCGGCCTGCGGGCGGGCAAGAAAGTCTTCGCCCGTACGATAACCGAGGAGATGGGCAAGCCGATCACCCAGGCGGAGTCCGAGGTCGAGAAGTGCGCCTGGGTGTGCGACTTCTACGCCGAGCATGCCGTCGCGTACCTCACCCCGGACCCGGTGCCGAGCGACGCATCGCGCAGTTGGGTGCGCTACGACCCGCTCGGCCCGATCCTGGCGGTGATGCCCTGGAACTTTCCGTTCTGGCAGGTCTTCCGGTTCGCCGCCCCGGCGCTCGCTGCGGGCAACGTCGCCCTGCTGAAGCACGCGTCGAACGTTCCTGGCTGCGCGCTCGCCATCGAGCGGGTGATGGCCGAGGCGGGCTTTCCGCCTGGGACGTTTCAAGCACTCCTGGTACCGGCCGCGGCGGTGGATGCGCTGATCGCGGACCCGGCGATCCGCGGCGTCACCCTGACCGGGAGCGAGGCCGCGGGGAGGAAGGTGGCGGAGGCCGCGGGCCGCGCGATCAAGAAATCGGTGCTCGAGCTGGGCGGCAGCGACCCGTTCCTGGTGTTCGCGGACGCGGACCTGGACGCGGCGGCCGAGACCGCGGTCCGCTCGCGGGTGATCAACACCGGGCAGACCTGCATCTCGGCGAAGCGCTTCCTGGTCGAGCGCTCGTGCCTGCCGGCCTTCCAGGAGAAGTTCGCCGCCGCGCTTGCCCGGCTGAAGGTGGGGGACCCGTTCGATCCGGCGACCGAGGTGGGACCGATGGCGCGGGCCGACCTGCTCGACGACCTGGACCGCCAGGTGGGGGAGTCGGTGCGGCTCGGCGCCCGCCTGCTCGCGGGCGGAACGCGCCTGGACCGCCCCGGGTGGTTCTACGCCCCCACGCTGCTCGCCGACGTCCGGCCCGGGATGCCCGCGTTCGACGAGGAGACGTTCGGTCCGGTCGCCGCGATCTCCGCCGCCGCGGACGAGGAGGAAGCCGTGGCGCTCGCCAACCGGTCGAGCTTCGGCCTCGGCGCCTCGGTCTGGACCGGCGATGCGGCGCGCGGCGACCGGCTCGCCGAGCGGCTCGAGGCGGGGTGCGTCTTCGTGAACGGAATGGTGAAGTCGGATCCGCGCCTCCCCTTCGGCGGGATCAAGAACTCGGGATACGGGCGCGAGCTGGGGCGGCACGGGATGCTCGAGTTCGTCAACGTGAAGACGGTGTGGGTCCGGTAGGCGGACGCCTTCCCACCGAAGTTGCGCTCGCGTGGCCCGACGGGGACCGATCCGCGCACAGGCATCCTTCCCACCGCACGAGACCGGCCCGGACGCTTCCGGCGCCCGGTTCGCGCGCCGAAAGACCTCTACTTGCAGTGGATGACCCGGTCCCCCTGCTTGACGATCACCTCGCCGCCGAGGGACTGGTAGAGGTTGAAGTCCTTCTCGTTCTCGGTCAGGTCGAAGTAGCGGGCGCTGAAGTTGTCCACCACCTCCCCCGCGGTCAGGCCGAGCGCCTCGACGTCGACCCACTGCGCGCCGCGCCGATAGAAGACCTTGCTCCCGACCGAGCGGACGCGGTCCAGGCGCTGGGACTGGCCGACCTGGTTCAGGTAGACGTTGAGCGCCGCAACGTTGTCGTTGTTCTTGTAGGCCCAGCCGTTCTGGCACTGGCTGATCGCCCAGTCTCCGTTCTGCACCTCGAACGCGCGGCGGAAGTTGTCGAGCGCGGCGGTGCGCAGCCGGTCGGGCGCAACCGTGCCGTCCTCGTCGATCAGGAACGAAGTGTACTCGGTCATGATCCCGTGCTTGCGGCTGAGCGCGATCACCTCGTCGACCAACTCCCGGCTTCGGCCGTGCAGGCGGATCTCGTCGAGCAGCCAGCCGATCTTCTGGGAAGCCCAGATGCGGGGCAGAAACGGATTCCCGAGGTCGATCTCGGGGAAAGCCTGCTGGAACACGTACGCCTGCTCGCGGCCTTCGAGCCTGCCCTTCACGGTGACCGAGAGCTTCCCCTTGCCGCGGTAGCGGCCGAACACCAGCAGCTGGGCGCCGCGGAACAAGTCGGGCATGTCGGGCGGGTAGAAGTCGTAGGCATGAGCGTCCGGCACGGAAACCTTCACGTCTCCCAGCACCGGGCTGGAGAGCTTGGTGAAAAAGGCGGCGACCTTGGCCTCGATGTTTTCACTTTCGCGCACGTAGTCGGACAGGCCGCGATTCTTCACCGCGAGCCGGTCGAGGAAGTGGGTGTTGACGTCGTTGCCCACGCCGAACACGTAGAGCCGGGCCCCCTTGGCGTTTGCCAGGGCGACCTCGCGCTCGATCGCGGGCATGTCCGTCTCGCCGATCGTGGGCAGGCCGTCGCTGAGGAAGACCACCTGGCGCGCGCGGTCGGGATCGTCGAGCAGCGCGAGCGCGGTGCGCAGGGCCGCCTGGATGTTGGTGCCGCCGTGGGCCGCGAGGCCCGCGGTGAAGGCCACGCCGCGGGCCACATTCTCGGGACTCGCCGGCGTCATCGCGTTCGCGAATCCCTGCACCGCGGTGTTGAACGACAATACGTTGAAACGGTCGCGCGGGCTCAGGCTGCGCAGGCAGTAGGCGAGGGCGGCGCGTGCCTGGCGGATCTTGTCCCCCTCCATGCTGCCGGAGGTGTCGAGCACGAAGACCACGTCGCGCTCGAGCAGCTCCGACTCGGCGATCTCGAACCGCGGCGCCAGCATCATGAGGAAGTAGCCGTCCTCGCCGGGCTGCCGCCAGGTCAAGGCGTGCAGCCCCATGGCCTCGTCCGACAGGCCGAAGTAGAGCTCGAAGTCCCGGTCCGAGGTGCCGCCGGCCAGCTCGAAGCTCGCGTGGACGTGCTGGTCCGAGAGCCGGTGGACCGCCACCGGGTGGCTCGGGCTGTAGACGGTCTTGACCTGGTGCGCCGAGGAGAGGTCGACGCTCACCGAGAGCGCGCGGAGCGGCGCCGGGTGGAAGCCGGTGAGGGTGAGCCCGGCGACGTAGCGGCAGAGGCCCTGGTCCATGGGGATCGCCTGGGAGTAAGCGATCTCGATGCGCTGTTCGCCGCGGGCGGGGACCGGGTAGACGCGGGCCTGGATGAGGTCGCGGCCGACGAACTCGAGGAGGGCGGGGTCCTGGCGCCGGCGCACGATGTCTTCGTAGATGCGTCGCGCCTCGTCCGCGGCGAGCAGCCTGGTCTCGAGGGTCTGGGCGCCGACCGCGATGGCGAAGTTGCCGATCGCCGCGCCCTTGGGCACGGGGAACAGATAGATCGCCTCCTGGTCGACGTCCGTGTCATTGCGCCAGTTCTGGACGATCCGGGTGTGGGCGACCTGGTCGACGATCTTCACCTCGATCCGGTGGTCCTGGAGCGCCAGCGCCAGCGCCGGCGCCGGCACCGAGGCGGAGCGGGGGCTGGGGACGGGGGGGCCGCCGACGATGATCATCCCCTGGGCGTGGGCTGCGTCGGCGCAGGTCCACGCGAAGAGGGCGAGGGCCAGGATCGCGAGGGGGCGGGGGGCGGAACGCATGAGGGCAACCTCCACCGGGGGACGGAGCGGGGCGGACGGATCGGGGTCGGTCGCGCTTCGCCTGGGCCGACCCACACGGACCTGCGAACCGGAGCCGTCGGGGATACCGCGGCAGAGGCGGCGAATTCCCGCGATTCGGCGATCCCGTCCGGCGCGGGTGCTGGTTGCGCGGGCGGCGCGGCATCGCGGCGTTCCCGATGCGGCCGGCCCGCAAGACCGGTGGCAACCGGGTCCGGGGTACGTACGACGCCGTCGGTTCGCGATCGACCCGGTCCCGGCAGGGGGGCGGGCCCGCCAAGCCCGGCCGCGTGCCCGGCCGAGGCTACTTCGGGGGCGGGGGCGGAACCAGCGAGGCGGCGGTGATCTTGGCGATCGCGTCCGGAGCGCGGTAGATGGGGAGTTCGTCGCCGCCGAGCTGTTCGAAGACGACCTTGACGCGCGGGTGAGGGTCGATGATGTAGACCTCCTTGCCGCCGTCGCGCAGTTCGATGACCAGCTCGACCAGGATGCCGAAGCCGGTGGAATTGACGTAGGTGACCTGCTGGAAGTCGAGGATCAGGTGGCGCGCGGTCTCGTTGCGCAACTCGACGGCGAGGCGCTCCACGGCCTTGGAAGAATCCAGCACGCCGATCAGGTGATAGAGGCGGGCGTTGGGGGGGGCCTGGGGCGCGACGCGGAACTCGAAGCGGGCGATCATGGGCGCTCCTGGGTGGCGGGCTGAACCTGTCCTGCGGGCGTCTGGTCTTCCGACTCGCGCGACTTGAAGAACGAGACCTCGGTGGACTTGCCGGGCTGGGTGGTGACGTCCCAGGAATCGGTGAAGCGGGAGACGAGATGGATGCCGCGGTGGCCGGCTTCGGGCCGGCGCACGTCCTTGTTGCGGTACATCTCGACGTCGAACGGGATGCCGCCCTCGTCGCGCACGTAGAGCCAGAATCCGCGGCGGTCGATGTGGATCCGGACGTGGATCTTGCTCTCGCCGTAGAGGGGGCTGCCGTGCTTGAACGCGTTGGTGATCACCTCGTCCGCGGCCACCATGACCTGGTAGGCAGCGAGGTCCTCCAGCCCGGCGTCGCGCGCGAGGCGACCGCACAGCTCGCGCAGGTGGGGGATGAGATAGTAGCGCGCCGGCACCGTGAACACGATGTCGTCGCCCTTCTCGTGGACCTGCGGCCAGAGCATCTCCTCCTCGGGCCGCATCACCCCCTGCGCGGGAGCGCTGCCATCCTGGGAGCCGAGCCACGAGCGTAGCCGCTCGCGCGTCTCACGCTTCATGAACCCGAAGCGGCCGGCGACGAACAGGGCGAATCCGGCTTCCCAGGACGGCTCGACCCGCAGAATCCGGACCGTGAGGTTCTCCAGGGAGGGCTCGTCATGGACCCGCGCCTCGAGCTCGAGTTCGCGCAGGATCTCTTCCAAGGCGATGAAGGTCGTACGGCCGATCGCGTCCTGCGCCAGACGCGGATCGGGGGTATCGGGCATCGGGTTGACGAAGGCGTGGAACCCGGAGACACCGGCGTCACGCATGGTGCCGGTCAGCGCCGGGGAGCCGCGCAGGAGGAGCGTCAGGCGGGCGGGAGTGCGCAGCCGCTTGGGACGCTGAAAGAGATCCATGGTTCGCTCCTGGTACGGCTCCGGAGAGCGCCGCATCTTCCCCGAGGCGGATGCGCTTTCATTCATGATAATCCTGGCGGAGGGGCACCGTCAAGGATCGGTGGAAAAGGGGAAAAGGGGAAAGGACAGAACGGACACGGAGGGGAGGAACCCTGCAGGAGCCCAGTAGGAGCGGAGGAGGCGCCGGGGGCGACGGTGTCGTCGAGCGAAGGGGTTGACGCGGGAGGTATTCTGAGGCGGCCAGAACAGAAAAGCGCATGCGGTATTCGTCTCGGATACCGCATGGTCATTAACTACTGCGCTAATAAATAGATACGACGCACATCTTGGCGCAGCAAGTATAATAATGTCCTTGACGAATACAGATCGGTTGGTATAATGCACCCGGCTGTCGGCTAGGTCAACTAGGATAGCCGCGTGTGAATGGATAGATTGCGGTCGATGGATTGACCGAGAGTTTTTTTCGCCATTGTTTCGTTTCATTCTGTTTCATTCCGTTTCATTTGGAGACCGGCTCATGACAGTCAAAAAGAAGGGGTTCACGCTGATCGAACTCCTGGTGGTCATCGCGATCATCGGGGTTCTGGCCGCACTTCTGTTGCCCGCGCTCGCGGACGCCAGAAAGCGGTCGAAAGTAACGGACTGCAAGAACAACCTGAAGCAGATGGGGCTCTACCTGAACACCTACGTGTCGCGGTACGGGAGCGACACGGCCTATCCGACGGAAGGCGCGCCGACGGGCATGGCGCTGGCCGGGTCTGCCGTGGCCGGCGGTGGCAACGGGATGTTCTGGGCCCACCTGTGGGTCAACCCCGCCGGCACGAATGCGGTGTGGATGCGACCCGGCGAAGACGGTATCGGCAAGTGCAAGGTGCTCGGTGGTACCCTCGACGGCGACACCTTCGACTACGCCGGCCCGATGCTCGCGACCGCCGCCCTCTTCCCCGGCCTGATGCTCTCCGACCGCTGCGCCGCAAATGTCTACGTCGCCGGCGACCTCCTTCTTGCTGCTGGCTCGGACTATAACCACGGGGGGGATGCCGCTGGGCCCAACTACGACTTCAACGGCCTTCGGTTCGACGGCAGCGTCCAGAACATCGCGCCCGGCGGCTTGGTGCCCCCGGTCGGTAGTGAGGCCTCGAACTACATCCTCTCCTCGACCGCCACGACCGGCACTCGGACCCCGTAGTTCGACACTCTGGTGAACTGATATCCAAGGGCGGCGCCGCTCGTCGGCGCCGCCCTTCTGATTTGCTCTCCAACTTCCGCCTGACGGACCGCTCGGCCAATCCCCCGTCCTGCGCTCGCGCAGCACTCGCCGGAGCCAGAATGTCCACTCGCATCGACCCTGGGCCGCTCCACTCGTTCAGCCTGTACGCGGCGCTCTTGCTCTCCGGCGCTTCCGCGCTCATCTACGAGTCGACATGGGGCCGTATGCTCCACCATGTCTTCGGAGTCAGCGACCTCGCGGTGGCGACCGTGCTCGCGGCGTTTTTCCTCGGACTCGGGCTCGGCAGCGCGCTCGGCGGGTGGCTCGCCCCACGCTTGCGGCGCCACGCGCTCGCCTATGCGGCCCTGGAAGCGGGAGTGGGCCTGTGCGCCCTGATCTCCCTCTTGGTGATCCCCGGAGTCCATGATCTCTACACCTGGGTCGGTTCGAGCGCGTCCTTCTTTTGGCTCTCTTTGATCCGGTTTCTTCTGGCCCTCTCGATCTTGTTGCCCCCCACGATTCTGATGGGGGCCACTCTGCCGATCCTGGTCGCGCTTATCGCCCGCCATGGGCAGAACTGGTCCGCGCGCGCGACCTGGCTCTACGCGAGCAATACCGCGGGCGCGGTCCTGGGGGCGGGCGCGGCCGGGCTCTGGCTGGTCCCCACCTACGGCGCCCGAGTCTCCATCCTGCTCGCCGCCGCGGGAAGCGTCGCGGCCGGACTGATCGTCATCGTCGTCTGGCGTCGACAGGCCCCGCAAGCCCATGTCGCGACCGCCGAAAACGGGGCGACCCACGCCGCGCCCCCCCCCCTTGCCGCAGATATCTCGCCGCATCCCGACGCCGTAGGCGTCGCGCAATCCTCCGGGTTCGCAGATCCTGGCGGACGCCTGGTCTCGTCCACGCCCGTGGCCGCCGTAGTCCTCGCGTGCTTATCCGGGTTCGCGGCCCTCGCCGGGGAGGTTCTGTGGACCCGACTCCTCCGGATCGTCGTCCACGGGACCACGCAGGCCTTCGCCGCGATGCTGATCAACTATCTTTCCGGAATCGCCATCGGCAGCGCCCTCGCAAACCGCTGGGCACGCCGGGTCGCTTCCCCTGAACGCGCCTTCGGGCTGGCCCAGATGGCCGCCGCCGCCCTCGGTGTGCTCTCCCTACTGATCACCCCCCAACTGCCCCGGATTCTCTGCCTGCTCCGAGGTTCCACCGATCTCGATCCGCACGAAACCTGGGTTGTCCTCGTCCTGTCTGCGATCCTGCTCCTGCCCCTCGCCATCGCGATCGGCGCGGGCATCCCGCTGGCTTGGCGGATGGCGGATCGAGCGGGGGGGGAAGCCGGCAGCCACTCGGGGCGCATTCTCGCCGCCAACACCCTGGGTGGCCTCTTCGGCGCCCTGGCGGCGGGGTTCGTGCTCGTCCCCGCCCTCGGACTCGAGGCATCCCTGCTGTGTGTCCTGTTCGTCAATCTCACCACCGCTGCGCTCGCCTTCCGTTTCGCGGGGGCCCCCACGCCGGGTCGGCGGCTCGCGTGGGTCTGCGCCCCGCTCGTCTTGGCCGTCGTCTTCTATGCCCTGCAGCCGCGCCTGCCTCTCTCCTTCCTGCTTCATGCCCGCCAAAACCCGGAGAGCGCAATCCTCTACGGCGCGCGTCCGGAGTGGGAGCAGAACCTGATCTTCCTGGAGGAAGGCCGCAATACCACCGTAACCCTGATGCAGCGCGACACGGAAATGCTCCTGTACAACGACGGGTTGCCCGAGTCGGGACTCTCAGCCCGCAATCCGGGATTCGGCCCCGAGCAGGCCCTGCTCGGCGGCCTTCCCACCCTCTTCGCGGAGAACCGCGAACGGGCCATGGTGATCGGTCTCGGCGCGGGACACACCGCCACGGTTCTGCTCGCGGGCCCCTGGGCCCGTGTGGACGTGGTCGAGCTGGAGAGTGCGGTGGTGAGGGCGGCGCGCGCCATGCACGAGCGTTTCGGCAAGCCCTTCCCGCTCGACGACCCACGCACCCGCCTGACCATCGACGACGCGAGAGCCCAGCTCACCCTCGCCCCGGCGGGGAGTTACGACACGGTGGTGTCACAACCGTCGCATCCGTGGCTCGCAGGTTCGAGCGCTTTGTACACCCGTGAGTTCTTCCAGGACGTGCGGCGGGCGTTGCGACCCGGCGGGGTCTTTTCGTTGTGGGTAAACCTCTTCCGGATGGATCTCCCTCACCTCCAGCAGGTTGTGGCGACCCTTCGGGGAGTGTTTCCCTGCGTCCGGGGGTTCATCATCGAGATGTCGAGCCTGCTTCTCTGTGCATCCCTGGAGCCGCGCAAGTGGGACTCGCGCACTGACCTACGCTTTTCGACGGACTCCGGGCTGCTGCCCTTCCTGGAACCGTACGGCGTCCACACTCTGGCCGACCTGGCCGCCACCGTGGAAATCGACGAGCCGTGGGCCGAGGCGTTTGGCGCCGGGCTGTCGCCGATCTCGGACGACCGCCCGGCTCTTGAATTCGACCTCGCGCGGTTGCCCAACGCCCAGTTGTTGAATCCCGGGGATCTGGACGGCCTGACCCGGCGATTTCCGTGGATCGCGCCGGCCACGTACGCCGATCTGCCCGAGCCGGTGCGATTGCCTGCACTTCTCGCGCGGATCAAGCGGGTTGGGGCGCGCAGGCTCTCCCTCACGCGGATCGTGGGGACGTTGGATGCGCTCGGTCTTCCGGAGGCCGACCGCCTGCTGATCGAAGGTGCGCTGGCGGAAGCGGTGGGAGACCCGAAGACGGCATGCGAGCGGTATGATCGCGCCGGGTCCCCGATCGCGGCGGAGCGAGCGGACCGCCTGCGCTTGCTGCTCGGGAAGTACGCGGAGGCCCTCGAGGTCGCGGGACGCCGCAAGAGCCCGCCGACCCGGGCGGAGGCGCTGCTGCGTTGCGCCGCCGGATTGCAGACACCGGAGGCGGCCCGATCGGCGCTCCAGGCACTCGGCGCTTCGATCGGGCCGGACGAGCTGGGAGCCCCGGGGCGCGTGCTCGCAGCGTTCGCGACCGGCAAGGCATCCGCCGTGCTCGCGCTCGAAACCACGGCCCTGCAAGCGGCAGGGGATTCCCCGGAATTTGCGTTCCTCGTCGAGCGCTGCGCGCTCGAGGCGAACGACCTCTCCCTGGCGCGCAAGGCCGCGGACATGCGAACACGCCGTCTCGGCATCGAAGCATCCCGCGCGGCCGACTACGGCGTGGAGTGCCTGCGCTACGACAATCTCGGAGCTGCCGAGATGCACCTCCGCAGGGCGCTGGAGACCTCTCCGACCCATGCCCAAGCCGCCGGGGTCCTGGCCCGTGTCCTCCACAAGCGGAGCAGGCCGGAGGAGGCGCGCCAGGTCCTGCTGAACGGCCTCGAGGCGTGCAAGGGCCTTCCCTCCCAGGGATCGATCCTGGTCCAAGTGGCCGTCGACCTCGGACTTGACCTCGGTACCATCGACGCCGGATCGTGATGAAGTAGCGCAACGGGGGAACGGGTCATGGCTTCACGCTCCACCTCCAGCGCAACTCTCTACTACGAGTCCCTGCGCACCATGGTGCGCGCTGGGCTGCCGCTGGGCCGAGCCCTCTCGCTGGTCGTCGAAAAGACCGGCGGCGCCTTCGGGGCCGCCCTCGCCGGACTGGAGCGGGGCGTGCAGGGGGGAACGCCGCTGCACGAGGGAATGGCCCGATTTCCGGACCAATTCCCGCCGCTGGAGCAGGCCCTGGTCCGCGCCGGAGAGGATGGCGGGCGACTCGAGGAATCGCTGGGCGAGATCCTCAAGATCCTCTACCGCCAGCGTGACGCGCGGAATCAGATGATCCAGGCGGCGATCTATCCGCTGATACTCGTCCACGCGACGATTCTCGTGCCTGCCGTGGTGACCTGGTACCTGAAGGGCCTGGCCGCCTACCTCGCGGTCGTGCTCCCGGCCCTTGCGATGCTGTACGGATTCGCGGGAATCGCATGGTTTGTGAATTCCCGGGCGAAGTCGGGCGGGGCCTTCGGCGCCGCCTGGGACGGCTTCAAGCTGCGGGTGCCGTGGACCGGCGGGATCCATCGGCGGACCGCGCTGGCGCGCTTCGCCCGATGCCTGGGTGCCCTCAACCGGTCCGGGCTCCCGGTATTCGGCGCGCTCGAGCACTCCCTCCGCGCGGTCGGAAACGAGGCGTTGCGCGCCCGCCTAGCACGTGCCGTGCGCGGCGTGGAGGACGGACAGACGCTGTCCGAGGCAATCGTGGCTACCGGGGCGTATCCGCGAGAGGTGGACGCGATCCTCGAAACCGGCGAGCAGAGCGGCGCGATGGACACATGCCTGGAGCGTACCGCCGACCTCCTCGACGACGAGGCTGCCCATTCGCTGGCCAAGCTGAGCAAGATCCTGCCCATCCTGCTCCTCCTGGCCGCCATGGCCTTCGGCGCCATGCAGATCCTGAGCCAGGCCGCCGAGACATTCCGAGGTCTCCACGAGCTGCCCCACTGAGGGTGTCCCCTCGGCCAGGGACAGGTTGCGCGGACGCGAGGAGGACGCCGTACCGTTGACCCGGGCCCGCGGACGAAGTAGCATCGACGGCACGATGCATCGGCAAGGCACCGGGCGGCGAATTGCGAACCTGCGTCCGGCGCCTCGCAACCTCCATCCGTAGAGTGACAAGGAGGCGGTCCCTGGAAAAGACGGTCCTGGTCACCGGCGCAGCGGGTTTCATCGGCGCAAATCTCGTCCCCGCCCTGCTCGACCGCGGCTATCGGGTGGTCGGCCTCGACAACCTCGCACAATCCCCCCTGGCCAATCTGGCGGAAGTCCTCGAGCACCCCCGCTTCCGTTTCGTCCAAGGCGACGTGTGCGATCGTCTCGTCGTGTTCGCGGCCGCGTCGACCGCGCAGGCGATCGTGCATCTCGCAGCGTACAAGATCCCGCGCTACAGCGACGCGCTCGACACCCTCACCATCAACACGAGCGGCACCCGCAATGTGCTCGAAGCCGCACGCACGTACGGCTGCCGCGTCGTCGCCGCCTCCACGTCCGACATCTACGGGAAGAACCCCGTGCTCCCGTTCACCGAGGACATGACGCTTGCAATCGGTGATCCCACCGTAAAGCGATGGAGCTATGCGATCTCCAAGATGTTCGCCGAGCAGCTCTGCTTCGCGTATCGGGACCGCTACCGGGTCCCCGTGGTCCTGCTGCGGTACTTCGGCGGCTACGGCCCGAAGGAGAATCCGACGTGGTGGGGCGGACCGCAATCGGTCTTCATCGAATGCGCGCTCAGCGCGGAGCCAATGCCCATCCACGGCACGGGTCGGCAGACGCGCACCTTCACCCACGTCTCCGATCACGTCGCCGCCACGATCCTCGCGCTCGAGACGGTGGACGGGGTCAACCAAGTCTACAATGTGGGCCATACTCGGGAGATCGCCATCGCCGACCTTGCGCGGATGATCTGGCGCATGGTGCGCGACGACGACGCGAAATTGGAGTTGGTTCCCTACGAGCGGTTCGGCAAGTACGAAGACGTCGAACGCCGCCAGCCTGACATCTCCAAGGCCCGGAGGATGCTCGGATTCGAGCCCAAGGTCGACCTCGAAGCCGGGTTGGCCCCCACCATCGCCTGGCACCGTGCCCGGCCGCGATAGGGGGAAGATTCCGGGGGCCTTTGCGCCGGCCGGGTAGACGCTCCACCCGGGCGGGCGAGTGTCTCTCCCGTGATCGGTCCTGGGTATCGGCCGAGGTGATTGCCCATGGGAATCGATGACGCGCCGAAGCACGCCGTCGAAACCGCCCCCGACCCGGTCACGCGCTGGGCGATTCCCGTGCTGACCGTGGTGGCGGCGGTATTCGGGCTCGTCGGGGTCGGCTGGGGACTCAGCGACATCGATCCTTCCTGGGGACGATGGGTCAACCCGTTCGAATTCGTCTCCCGGCACCCAGACGAGCCCCTGCTGGTCACCGGCGGGCTTTACTTCGCCACCGGGATGGATCCGGCCGAGAAGTTCTTCCACTGGGGGGGTACGGGAGAGTTCTTCGTCGCGCAGGTGATCGCCACGGTGCTGCTGTTCCCGGCCGACGCGACTCCGGAAACGGTTCTGTCGAGTCACTCGGTCGGCCTCATCCTGGCCGGGCGCATGTTCAGCGTGGCTGCCGGAATCGTGACCGTGCTGCTGCTCTATCACGTGGGGGCCGGCTTCTTCAACCGGCGCGCGGGGTTCGTCGGTGCGCTTCTCTTCGCGGTTTCCGGCCTGTACGTCGAGACTGCGGCGCAGTTCCGGCCGGACCTCCCGTCCGCGTGCGGGATCGCCCTTTGCCTCGCTGGGTGTGCGTCCACCCGGGAGGGTCGGGACTGGCGCGGCATGCTGCTGTCGGGAATCGGTGCGGGAGTGGCGGCCGCCTTTCGCGGACCCAACGGGATCATCGTCCTCGTCGTCGCGCCCGCCCTGATCCAGGCTGCTCGACGGAGCGGCCCGCGCACCGCGGCGAAGCTGGCCGCGATCCTGGCGGGCGCCGCCGCGGCCATGTACGCCCTGCTCAGCCACCAGTCGCTACTTCACCCCGGATTCGCCTTTTCCTTCTTTCGCAGGGTCGGGGAGCTCTCGAGGGGAGCCTTCGTGGAGTCGATCGGGCGCGACCCGTTGCTGTGGTACGCAGCGGCGATTCTGCCGGCCCAGGCGATCGGTCCGGCGGCCACGCTCGGCAGCTACCTCGGCCTCGTCCTCGGCCTGCATCGGCGGAACCGTGCCGTCGTTCCCTTCGCCATCGGCTTCGTCGCATTCGCCGTGTCCCTTGCGACCCTGAAAATCCACATGGCGCGATATCTCCTCCCCCTGTGGGTCCTGCTCGTCCTCCCCTGCGCCTCCCTGCTCTGCGGATCCGGGCCCCCGCCCTGCCGGAGGAGGATTGCCTTCCTGATCGCCGTCATCGCCCTGACGGCAGCGACGGGAGTCGAGCGGCTCTGGCTGCGCACCCGCCAGGACACCAGGGCCCAGGCGGAGTCGTGGCTCGACGCGAACCTGCCTCCCGGGCCGGGCCTGGGCAGCCTGACCCTGGGAAGCGTCCACTCCGCCGCATGGCCCTCGATCGAGCGGCACGATCCCAAGCTGTTCGTAGCGGGGGAATACACCCAGGCGCATGGTTTCGCGCGATTGACCGATGCCCCCATCGACGTCTGGATCGTGCACGAGCAGGACTGGCGGACGGTGAACCGGGTCGGTGATCGCCACCCCCACCGGGAGGACGCTCGATTCCTCGCCGGAATGAGAGCCGGCGTCGCACCGGACGGATCGCGTTGGGAGCGGATTGCCGCCTTCGGCCTGCCCGTGCTTTTTCCGGGGCTGGTGCCGCCGCGGATCGACGAACCGGACGACTACCTGGTCGTCTCTCCCGGGATCGAGATCTACCGGCGCCGTCCCCGGTGATTTCATCGGCGGCGCCGCCCGCTCACGCGCGCGGCGCGGCGACCAGTCGATAGCGCCAAAGCAGGCTGCGGGCCATGCGCGTCCGTGCGATTCCCGAGCTCAGCCGCCGATTGAGCGCGATCAGAGCGCGATGCAGGCGGCGGATCGGGGGCACCCAGCAGATTCCGACGTACCCGCCGCTCGCGGCGAGCGCGAACAGTTCGTAGAACTGGACTTCCCGGATCTCGAATCCCGCCCGCTCGAGGGCCGCGCGAGCATCCTCCAGCGGGCATTCGGCGTCACGATGGGCCATCAGCCGCCGGCACAGGCGCAGCAGGAAATGTACGTTGGGATCGAGCACGACCAAGGTGCCGTCGCACTTGAGCACTCGCCGGATCTCGGCCAGGGACGCGGATAAGTCGCCTTCCGCGTAGAGATGGTGAAGCACGTCCCGGAGAACGACGTGATCGAACGATCCGCTGGCGAATCGCCCTTCGAACCGGCCCTCGACGATCTCCCCCGCGAGATTGCGCGACCGGGCCACCCGCACGCTCTCGGGGTCCTGGTCGATCCCGACGACCTTCTTGCCGAGGCGCGAGAGATGGTCGGTGAGGGTTCCATAGCCGCAGCCCACGTCGAGAATGGACTGCCCGGGCAGGCGCTCGGCCACATACCGGTTGTGCTCCTCGTCGACTTCCCGCCAGAAAGCGCCGGGGGCGAGCCGCCGTTCAGGGTGTGCGAGCTTCATGTCGTTCTGCCTGCCGCCGCCATCTGCCGTGTCGGAGGAATACGCGGAAGTAGCCACGGATGGTCCGCAGCGTGCGCATCTTGCTCGCTCCCACCCGTCTTCGCCAATCGACCTGGGTTTCGACCTCCGACAGCCTCATCCGCAGGAGCGCCATCTTGTAGAGCATCTCGACCGCCCACTCGAAGCCGTCCGATTCGACGATCTGCGGTCCAAAGACCGCTTGAATCCGCCGCAGCGCCTGGCCGGCATGGATCCGGAAGAAGCTGCTCAGCGTGCGAAGGCCGTAGAGCCGAAGGACCGCCAGGGTCAGTTCGTTCGCAGCGTGGCTCAGCGCCAAGCGCCACCATGCGGTGCCGATGAACCCGCCGCCGTACGAGTACGCGCTTGCCAGTACGACGTCGTAGCCTTCCTTCCGCCGCGCGAGCATGTGGAGCAGCGTCTCGACTCGCGAGGTGTTGTCGCCTTCCATCGTGACCACCCAGTCGTCGTCGCAGACCGAGCCGGCGAGATGGGCGAACGCGGTGGCAAAAGCGCGGCCGGGGCCACGATTCTCCAGATGCTGGAGCACCTCGAACGGGAGCCCATTCGCCAGCGAGCGTGCGAGCCGGGCGGTGTCGTCGCTGCTGCCGTCATCGACCAGCACCACGCGCGCCGTGAATTCCTCGCGCACCGCCGCCCTCAGCCCGTGCAGGTCAGCCAGAAGGCGGGGAACGTTGTTGGCCTCGTTGTATGCGGCAACGACGACGTGAAGGACCGGTTGCGGCACGAGCGCGCGGCTCACTATCTGGAATGCGGGTCGGGGGCAGCCACGATCCACGGGATTGTAGCCAAACCCGGAGGGGGAGTACAGGAACGTCGGGTGGGTGGGTGGGCTGGGGTGGGCGCCCCCCGGCATCGCCCCTTTGGTCCAGGTCCCGGCGCCCAGGACCACCATGAGGGTGTATACCCCACTACGTGGGACCAGGAAAAGAGCGCCGACGGGCTACTCAGTCTCGATCCTGGACCCGCCCGGCCACGATCGCGGCGTTCGCCGCCCGGAGCTCGTCGCGGATCGCGGCCAGGTGTTTCCCGAACGCGGGCGGGAGCGACTCGATGACGAGGGAATGGCCCGCAGGGTCGGCGTGAACGTCCGTGCCGTCGCCCAGCCCGGCCCCGCGGCACTGGCGCATGCGCGCGAGCAGCCAGTCGCGCAGGCCGGCCGGATCCGCCACGCCCTTGATCAGGCCGCGATGTCCGGTGAATCCTTCCATCTCCGGATTGCCCCCCGCCATGCGGCTTCCGCCCCCCGCGGTGTCGACGACGAGGTCGGCGATCTTGTAGATCCGCTGGATCGGCCCCTGGAGGAACCGGATGTTCTGGATGTTGGCGTAGGAGATGGTCACTTCCTCGAGGTGCATGACTCCACGCCGGAGCCGCATGGCGCGCTCGGAGAAGGTGTAGCGCAGCATTTCGACCTCGAGCGTGACGGTGAAGTAGCGAAACCAGAACCCACCCAACGTGAGGAGGACGAGAAGCACGGACCCGACGAGAAGGACGACGGACAGGAGCGCCTCCTTGCTCGCTGCGGCGGCCACGAGGCCGCCGATCTCGCTGAGCAGGACGATCGGACCGGCGGTGGCGAGGCCGACCCAGTACCAGAGGAGGCTGTAGCGGAGGTAGTCGGGCGAGGGGTTGACGACGCGCAGCTCGGCGGGATCGGTGGTGGGCAGGGAGGGATTCCCGCGGGGCAGGCGGAGAATCGTGCGCACCCACTCGCGGATCGCCTCGTTCACGGCACCCCTCCCTCGCCCAGTCGCTCCACGGCCCGCCGGAGCGCGACGACCTCAGCGTGAATCTCACCGAGGAGTTCGACCAGCTGCTCTTGGGCCGCGGGGGTCGGGACGGAAGCCGGCGCCGGAGTTCCGGTCGGAGCGGCGCTGCCGGGGCCGGAATCCCCGGGCGCCGCAAAGCCGAGGACGCCCGCGGGGGCGTGCGGAGCGGCAAGGGGGGTCGGCGCGCGGAGCCCGGTCCGCATCCGCGAATAGAGGTAGTCGCGCACCGGCTCGAAAGCGCGCAGCCCGACCAGGCACTCTTCGGCCTCGGAGCTGCCCGCGGCCGTCTGGATCGCCACGGTGCCGATCCCGAGCCAGCGCTCGAAAAGGCCCCGCGACAGGTGGATGTCCTGGATTTTCTCGTAGGTCAGGTAGGTCTCGCTGCGGAAGAAGTAACCCCAGCTCACCGCCACCCCGGATTCGTCGAACCGGTAGCGCAGGGTGTGGTAGCGGACGTACATCGGCAGGAAGGTGAGAGCGATGATCGGGAGGGTGGCTCCGTAGGTGATGCACGCCACGCCGAGCAGACCGGCGTAGGGGAGGCCCGCCCGCAGCAGATAGAGCGTGAGCAAGGCGGGGTCGGGACGGTCGATCGTGCGGATGTTTTCGGGCAGCATAGCGAATGAGAGCGGAGGGAATCGAACCCTCGACCCACGGCTTAAAAGGCCGTTGCTCTACCAGCTGAGCTACGCTCTCTACTTCTCCGGCGGGAACGCCTTGGACCAGCCCGGGTACGTCGCCGGGACCCAACCGCGGGTTTCCGGGTCCGGCTCTGGCCACACGATCTGCGGGTTGCCCGCATGGTCGCGCACCCAGACGTGGCCGTCCTGGTTGACCACGAACGTACGCACGCCGCCATCCCGATAGGCCGCCGGCCAGGCGACAAACCCGAATTCGAACCGCTGGGCGTTGACGTAAGGCACGCCCTCGGAATTCCGCGTCATCGCCGCGAAGTAGTAGCCGTGATACGGGACCGCTTCGGCTCCGAATCGGCCCTGGTCGGCGCGAATCAGGCCTTCGGGCACGTCGAACGGCGGCGACGCCCGCCGCCCGACCTGCGCTTCGAGAAATGCGAGGTCCGCGACGTAGAAGTTCAGCACGCCGTCCGCGTCCATGTCCCGAGCGCGCCAGAGGTGCTCGGCCCGGGCGATCCGATTCATGGCGTCGGCCACCCAGCGCTCATTCATCATCCAGTCGTCGGTCCTGGGCATCTGCGGCGTCTGGTACCGGCAGCCGGCGAGGCCGAGTAGCGCCAACGCGCCGACGACCAATCGCGGCAGGAAAGAGACTCGAACCATGACGAACCCTCCACGCAGAACGGCGGGTATGCTAGCATGGCCACACGGGCGCACACAACCATAGATCGTCCGACCGTCCGACGGCAAGACCTTCCTGCAGGCCCGAGCGAAGCGGTCGCGCAAATCCCAAGTCCCCATCGCAAACCCCGGCCCCCCGTCATGGCCCGAGCGATGGAGAGTTCTCCCGACATCGTCGATTCTCGAGGAAGCTGCCGATGGAGTACGGATGGTCTAGCGGCAAGGCCCGGTTTGCACGGGGTGGCTCCTGCACGCACATTCAGCGGACCGGCCGCCAGCCCTGGGTGGCGGGGTCGAGTGCGGGCCATTCATTCGGCGGGGGGCCGGAGAGCTCGCGCTCCCAGATCGCCCCCGTCTCGTTGATGACGAAGGTCTTGCCGGGAACGACGCGCTCCTCCGCAGGATACGCGACGACCCCGAACGCGAGCGCGGCGCGACTGCGGTAGGGGATGCCGGCGTGGTCGTGGTCGAGCGCGCGGAACCAGTAACCCCGGTGCGGCCGGGCATCGCCGTGGCCTGCGTCGGCTTCCGCGACCTCCCGCGGCACCAGGGCCGCGGGCGAGCCGTCGGGCCCGACCGCATCGTGCAGCAGGCGCAACCCGTCGACCGCATAGTCGCTCACGCCGTTCCCGTCCAGGTCGCGCCGCCGCCACTCCATCTGGGCGGCGTGGATCCCGGCGAGCGCCTCCAGAATCGCGGTCTCCTGCACCTGCAACTGCCGGCGCTGGAGCCAGGGGAAGAGCACGATCGCGAGGACGATGGCGACCATGCCGGTCACCGGGATCATGAACACGCTGCACGTCTGCGCGACCACCGCGATGCCGCGGTCCTCCGCGGCCGGCGCGGGGTCGGCGGCGGTGCGGCGAAGAAGGCTCGCCGCGATCCAAAAGGCCGCGAACTGCGTGACGCAGGCGGGAATGAGGGCAAGCACAAGGCTCAGCACGGCCCAGCGATCGCGGCGGATTGCGGTCATGGCGTGCGCCTAACACCACCGACCCCGACCCGGGTTCCGGAGGGGTTTGTGGGCCTTCGAATTCGGGCTTTGAGGCCCCCTAGCCCGGATCATTCACGAACGGCTTCGCCATTCGTGAATAACCCGGCTGCAACCGGCCTTGAAGGCCAGTTGCAGCTGGATACGCCCCGCCCAGCGCGCGACACACAGTGTCGCGCGCC